>JAABUL010000896.1_pt1 | contig 61114 bp, 45 predicted proteins | sample 5559151 | NCBI WGS metagenome assembly JAABUL01 (sample SAMN10711876, study PRJNA513368) | rock metagenome | isolation source: Antarctica rocks | place: Antarctica: Victoria Land, Pudding Butte sud
GGCGCTACATTCGCGAACAGCAGGCGTTGTAGCAGGCAGGAACCTTTCTCGTATAGAGTCTGTTGAAGGCCCCGGACTTAAGTCCGGCGTTCTTTACCCGCCGCTCCCGGAGGGCTGAAGGGGAGGGCCTCCTAAACCACTGGGGAGGGCATCCTTCCTCCCTGCTTCCTACGCCCGTGTCACATTGGTCAACTGCCCGCCGGCTGCCGCCGACTGCCAGGCGGCCTCCGTCAATTCAATCGTGCGCAGGCCGTCGCCCGGCGCGGCGGCAACCGGCTCCGTGCCGAAGATCGCATGGACAAAGTTCGTGTCCACATCCGATCCGGCAGGCATGTCGGCAGGCTCCGGCGTGAACAAATGGCCGTCCGTCCCCTGCACCTGAAAGCCGCCGCCATTGCGCACGTAAAAGCTGCCGCGCTCACACCAAATCGTGATGTCCTCATACCAGCCCGCCGCGTCCCCCGCCACCGTGATAGTCCCCAATGCACCGCCGACAAACTGCACCGTCATGGCCGTATTAATATCCACGGGCGTGCCTCGGTTATCCATAAACGCGGAGACTTTGTCCGGCGCAAGGCCTGTGGTCCACAGCACAATATCCAGCAAATGCGACCCGCTGTCATTGATCTGGCCGCCCCCTGAAAGGCTTTTATCCTGACGCCACGTGCCCGCAGTCGCCTTCGCCCAGCCTTGCTGCTGCAAGGCAGACACGGCCTGCACGCTCCCGAACTCCCCGCTTGCGATCCGCTCCTTGATATAGCGAAACTGCGGCTGCGCATGGCGCTGATAGCCCAGCCCGACCACTTTGCCGGTTTCCGCGACCTTCGCCAGCAGCGCATGCGCATCCGGGACGGTGTTGACCATCGGCTTTTCCAGCAGCACGTGCGTGCCGCTGCCGAGACAATCCATTGCCTGCGCGAAATGCAGCGTGTGCGGCGTGCAGATAACGACGGCATCGGGCTTTGTCGTTTCCAGCATCTTGCGGTAGTCGGCAAAGGTCGGCAGATCGGCCACGGCGCCGTCATGCGCCGCCCTGGTCTTCTCTAAACTCAGTGCGCTGACATCCGTCATGCCGACAATCTGCACCTCAGGCAGCGTCAGCAGATTACGGAGATGGCCCTGCGCCATGCCTCCCACGCCGATCATTCCCACGCGAATAGTGTCCATTGGTGTTCCCTCCAGGCTTTCGTTAAAACTCCCACTCATAATCCCGCAGGCGTCGCGCTGCCAGCAGAACAGGCACTAGGCCCGTCGCCAGCGACAGCAGCACGAACAGGCCGATGCCCAGCGTGCCTGCCGTGCGCGCCCCGATAACCCCCTGCGCGGGCAGCAGAGCGGCCCCGACTGCAAACAGCCCGCACAGTATCAGATACCCCGTCGCCAGCACAAAGCCCAGCAGCAGCGCCCACACGCTCGCCCTGTGCGCCGGGTTCTCGTAAACAAAGCGCGGAAACAACCCCGCCAGCCCCACGCCCAGGCCCGACAGCGCAAAGCACGCCGGGCCGAGGCATAACAACGCCGCCCCCACCTGCATTGCGCCCAGTCCAAACAGCGGCCAGGCCAGCAGGGTCAGCACGCCCACCGTCCCTGCCGACACCAAAAACGCCCCCAGCCACTTGGCCCGCACAAACTGCCCCCGCGCCACGGGCGCCGCCAAGACCAGCCAGGCCGCGCGTCCTTCCAGCCCTACCGAGGTGAGCGAAACAATGCTGGTCACCAGATACAAGATCAAGCCCAGCATTCCCAGCGCCAGGTCGCCGTACAAGTCGCTGTCCGCCCCCGCGCTTTTGCCCTGCGCCGCCCGCAGCAGCAAGGGCACTAGAAACAGCAGCAAAGCCGTCCCCATCTGCCCCAGGAGGATCAGGTCACGCCGCAGGTACCGCGCGTCTTTTGTCAATAGGCCCCAGATAGGAGAGGCAATCCCCCGCGTCCACCCTGCGCGCGTCGCGGCGGTATTTGTCTGCACCCGCCCGCTGTCCAATGGCTCCAGGAACGCATCGCTTGCCAGCACGCGCGCGCCCAGCGGCAGGCAGAGGCCGATCAGCGCCCCCGCCGCCAGCAGCAGCGCGCCCAATCCTGCCCAGCCATTCTGTGAAAGTCCGCGCCCGCCCGCCGTGTCTTCCAGCATTTGTGCGGCCCACGCGGAGGGCAGCACGCTGGGGAAGGAAGTGCGCGCGTCGGCGCTGGGCGTCCCGGAAACAGCCCTCGCGCTGGCGCTGCGCATGGCCCGGACAGCCCTCGCGCTGGCGCTGCGCGCCTGTCCCTCTCCCGCAAGCGGACGAGGGTGAGGAGTAATAGCCACTGGCTTGCTCTCACCCGCTTGCGGGAGAGGGGACTGGGGGGTGAGCGCCTCTTTCCCTGACGGGGGCTGCGCGCTGACTGCCTCTCCCCGCAAAGCCGCCTGCAAGCGCGCCATATCTAGGCCGCCGCCCTGCGCCGCCCGGCTCGCCCCCACCACGGCCAGGCACGTAATCGCCAGCCCCAGCCCAACACTGACCACCGTCACCGCCACGCGCACCCGGCGCATCCCCAGCGCATGCGCCGCCATCAGCAGCAGCCCGGCGGTTGCCAGGGGAGGAATTGCCAGCAGCAGCGCGGCTGCGACCGTCAGCCACAGCCAGCCGAACACAGACAGCCCCGCCGCCCACCCGATGCCGACAAGCACGGGCAAGCCCAATGCTGCCGATTGGGCGGCATTCACCGCAGCGGCATCCAGCAGCTTCGCCCCGACAATCGCCCGCACATCGGTCGGCGTGGTCAGCAGCAGCGGCAGGTCGTCGGCCTGAAACAGCGTGGAGGCCACAAACGGCACCGACCCGGCCAGCAGAAAGAAGAACAGATATTCATATGCCCGTTCCGCCAGCGCCGAGGCATTCGGAGTCAGCCCGCTGCCCAGGGGAGCGCCCGCCTGCGCCAGCGTGAGCAGCGCCCCGGACAGCACGCAGACCCCGCCAACAAACAGCAGCCCAAACGCCGCCAGGCCGCCGATCACCCAGCGCTGCCTGCCGCTGGACGACCGCACCGCATTGGCAAGCATGCGCCCGCGCGCCCGCACCAGCACGCAAAACAAAGTCCAGCCCGTGCCGCCGCGTCCTGCGTCCATAGTCTCTCCCCAGGCAAAGCGGGCCGAAAAAGCGCAGGCTTATTCGGTGTCGGTGACGACCAAACCCTGTTCGCGCAGCCAGGCCAGCGCGGCATCGGTGCGCGCCGTGTCGCCGGTCAGTTCCACGACCAGCCAGCCGCCGCTTTGGGCATTGACATCGGCGCGCAGGATATTGGGCGCGACATCAAAGTCATTGACCAGCCTGGTAACGACCGGTTCGGTGAGACGCGCCAGCGGGTAATGCAGCTGGACTTTACGGGTGGTGTTGCTCATGGGCCTCGGTTCGCGATGCCGCGCCCTTTTTCCTGCTGCCTGCAAGTCGCGCGCATTCCAATGTGTCTGCTGTACTGCCCCTGGCAAAGCCGTTGCCTACGCGGTGCAAGGGCTTTCCATAGGCCTACCAACGACGGAACAAATTGTTCCGTCGTTGGTACACGCTTGCAGCGCCGGGGGAACGCCTAGTCTGCGCCTTTGCAGCCCCTGGACTTTAGAATAGCCGGCGATTTGCCGACAATGATCAATAGCAAGCAGGTTGCTAAAGCTTAAGGAAAGCGTGCGTCTCAAAGGAGCGGCAAGGGGAACAATGTGCGGGTGAAACTGGGGACGGCTTTACTGGCGTGCGCGGCAGTGGCTATGGCAGCCATGTGCCTTCTGCTGCATACCGGCGGCGCGCAGGCCGAAGAGGCATCGTTTTGGGGCACAGGGCAGATCGCCGCCAAAACGCTCGCCCATAACAGCGCCGCCGTGCCGTCAAAGGACACTCTGTCTCCAGCGCAGGCTGCTGTGGATACTCTGCCACAGATGCCCGGCTTTGCATGGGCCGCTGTGCTGGCTCCTGATGGGCATGTATTGGGCCACAAGGGGAAAGCGCCAAGAGGACATCACTGGAATACGGGCACGCCGTGGACAGACCTGCCGACGGGCCGCGGGCAGGCGGCCTGCACGGTTTTCCCATTCCCGGTGCCGCTGGACCATCCGGGCACGGTGGCGTATGTCGCTTTGGACCGGACGGCGTTCGGCCTAGCCGCGCTTCGGCGGCGGCTGGCATTCGCCGCAGGGGGACTGGTTTTGGCGGCGAGCCTGCTGGCGGCGGCGCTGGCCGCGCGGACGCGCGGCACGGCTCAGGTGCGGCGGCTGACCAGGGAAGCGCAGGCAGTTTCGGGGGATGCTCCCAAAAACGCGCCGTTTTCGCCTGGCGGGGCAGCGGGCGGGTGGGGCGCGCTGACACAGGCGCTCAACGACATGGTGGCGTTTTTGCACCGGCAAAGCGCTGAGGTGCGCGAAGACGAAGCGAGGTTCCGCAGCCTGTTTGAAAACGCCGCGCATGGGGTCTGGCAATCCATGCCCCACGGCAAATATCTGTGCCTCAACCCGGCAATGGCGGCGATTTACGGCTATGAATGCCTTGAGGACCTGCGTCAAAAACTGGAAAGCGCACCGGCATCCCTCTATGTGTCGGCGGGGCGATGGGCGGAGTTCCTGCGCCTGATGCGCGAGCAGAACGGCGTGGCGGACTTTGAGTCGCAGGTGAAGTGCGGCGACGGGCGGGTGATCTGGGTGTCGGAAACCGTGCGGGTCGTGCCCGGCAGGAACGGGGCGGAAAGCTTCTGGGAAGGCGCGGTGGAAGATGTCACGGCCCGCAAGCGCGTGGAAGCGGACCGGTCGCACCTGGGCAGTCACCTGCGCCTGCTGCTGGAATCGTCGGGCGAGGGCATCTACGGCGTGGATTTTCAGGGCCAATGCACGTTTATCAACACGATGGGCGCGCAGATGCTGGGCTATGCAGTGTCGGAAGTGCTGGGGCAGAACATCCATGCGCTGATCCATCACAGCCACCCGGATCGGTCGCTGTATCCACGCGACCGCTCGTATTTGTATCAATCCGTGCAGACAGGCCGCCGGTTTCGGGTGGACGATGAAGTGCTGTGGCGCAAAAACGGCACGGCTTTTCCCGCCGAATACGCCACGGCCCCCTTGATGCAGGACGGGCGGACAACCGGGGCAGTCGTCACGTTTGTAGACATCACAAGCCGCAAGGCCGTGGAAGCCGAGCAGGCGCGCCTGCTGGCAGAAGCCCTGGAGCGCGCCGACCATGACCCGCTGACTGGCTTGCTCAACCACCGGGCATTCCACAAGCGGCTGGACGAAGAAGCCGACCGCGCCCAGCGCGCCGGGACTTCGCTGGCGGTCGCTTTGCTGGACATCGACAACTTCAAGTTCTTTAACGACGTTTACGGCCACAAAGTGGGCGATGAGGTGCTGTGCCTGGTGGCCGAAGCCCTGCGCGCTTCCAGCCGCTCCTACGATGTGCTGGCGCGGTTTGGCGGCGATGAGTTCGCGGTGCTGATGCCGTGCGGCCCCGAGGAAACGTCGGCGTCATTGGCGGAGCAATTGAACAAGCGCCTGGCTGGGGTGAGCTACCGCCTGCCGGATCACGACGTTTCCATTCCCCTCGGCCTATCGCTGGGAGTTGCGATATTCCCAGGGGAAGGCCCCACCCGCACGGAAGCACTGGAAATAGCCGACGACCGCCTGCGCCGCGCGAAGACCGGCGGCGACGAGGACGGTTACGCCGAGCGGGTGCGCAATGCCATGACCCACGAGCGCGAAGGCTTTTCCATGCTGGATGCCTTGGTGACGGCTGTGGACAACAAAGACCGCTACACCCGCCGCCATTCGGAAGACGTGATGCGCTACAGCGCGCAGATCGCCCGGCAGATGGGCTTGGGCGACGCCATGCTGCGCCTGGTGGAAGTGGCCGCCCTGATCCACGATGTGGGCAAGATCGGCGTTCCCGACTCCATCCTGCGCAAGCCGGGCCAGCTCAGCAGCAGCGAGTTTGCGGCCATTCAGCAGCACCCGATTATGGGGGCGGTAATCGCCGAGTCCGTGCCCGGTTTTGAGGGCACATTGGACGTCATCCGCCACCACCACGAGCGCTGGGACGGCAAAGGCTACCCCGCAGGCCTTGCCGGGGAAGCCATCCCCTTTGTCGCCCGTTTGATGGCGGTCGCGGACTCGTATTCCGCCATGACAACCGACCGTCCGTACCGCAAAGGCATGGAGGCTGAGAAAGCCCTGAACATTCTGCGCGAGGGCGCGGGCATTCAGTGGGACCCACAGTGCGTGGCGGCCTTTCTCCATGCGCGCGGCGCGGTTTTGGTTGAAGCGAACGGGTAGGGCGGCGCTGGCCTTCTTGGGGGCTGGCGCTGGCCCGGCGGCAAAGCAGCCCTCACCCCCTAGCCCCCTCTCCCGCCCCTCCGGGCCTGCCAGTGCAGCCTTCCAGGTCAGCCATTGCTGAAGCGGGCGAGGGGGAGCATGAAAGAAGTGCCCATGCGGGTGGGGGAGAGTAGATCGCCCCCGGCCCTAAGTTCTGGGGGAGCCAGAGGGGATAAATCTTACCCCCCCAGAATTGGGGGCTGGGGGGCGATCCTCTCCCCCAGAATTGGGGGCCGGGGGGCTTCCTAACCCTCGCCCGCTTACGGCCCTCCGGGCCTGGAAGGGCGGGAGAGGGACAGGCGCGCAGTGCCAGAGTGAGGGCCGTCTTGCCGCAGAATGCAAGCTTTCTCCCAACGCTCCATCTTTGTTCCGCCAGAGTGTATAATACGCCCACAACACCTTGCTGGAGGAAACATACCATGCTGGCCCCCGAACTCTTGCAGTCCTATCAAATGCACGGCTACGTGGTCGCGCCCGCCTTGTTCTCGCCCTCCGAAACAGACACGCTCCGTGAGCACTTCATGCGCCTGCGCGCTCAGGGAACGTATCCGGGCGACTTTGACGGCGTAGACCTGACCAGCCAAGACCCTCTCAAACGCTTTCCACGCATGATCCACATGCACCACTGGGACGACGCCAGCTTGCAGTGGCTGCTCGACCCGCGCCTGCGCGAAAGCCTCGCCGCGCTGATGGGCGAAGAGCCGTTTGCCGTCCAGACCATGCTCTACTTCAAGCCCGCCGGGGCGCGCGGGCAGGCCCTGCACCAGGATCAGTTTTACCTGCGGGTGCAGCCCGGCACCTGTATTGCCGCCTGGCTTGCCCTGGACCCGTGCGACGAGGAAAACGGCTGCATGCAGGTCGTGCCCGGCACGCACACTCTACCGGTGCTCTGCACCGAGCGCGCCGACACGCAGGCCAGCTTCACCGATGTCACCGTGCCGCTGCCGCCGGGGCAGGCTCCCGTTCCCGTGCGCATGCAGCCAGGCGACGTGCTGTTCTTTAATGGGCAGCTAATTCACGGCTCGTTCCCCAACAGCAGTGCGGATCGGTTCCGCCGGTCGCTTATCGGCCACTATATCGCCGCCGAAGCCGAGAAAGTCGGCGGCTTCTACGACCCTGTCCTGCGCATGGACGGCACGCGCGTCATTCTGGAACACAATGCCGGTGGCGGCCCCTGCGGCCTATACCGCGACAAGGCCGACGGCGCTTCGCTGGAAATGGTGCAGCCCGCCGTGCCTGAGTTAGTAGGCCACGAGTAAGCATTCCGCGCTCACCCAAACCACAATGACTATTCACACGGCCCGCCTGCAGTTAATCCCCGCGACAGCCGAGTTGATTGGCTTGGAGATAGACGACACCAAAGCATTGGGGCAAATGCTGCAAGCCTCTGTGCCCGGCAATTGGCCGCCGGAACTCATTCGGGATGCGCTGCCGTGGTTCCAGGGTCAATTGGAAGCCGCGCCGGAACTCAGCGGCTGGCTTTGCTGGTATGGTATCGCCTGGCAAGCCGGTGCCGAAAAGGCAATCCTGGTTGCGAACGGCGGCTTCATGGGCTTGCCGACAGACAACACCGTAGAGATTGGCTATTCCGTCCTGCCGCAGTTCCAAGGGATAGGCTATGCCACGGAGATGATGGGCGGGCTGATCGGCTGGCTATTCTCGCAACCGGGTGTGTCTCAAGCTGTCGCTGAAGCTCTGCCGGACAACACCGCCTCGCGCCGCGTGCTGGCGAAACTCGGCTTTGTCCAAAGGGGCACGGCCAATGAGCCGGGGCACCTGCGCTTTGAGTGCAAAAAGTGATAACGCGGCGGGCAGGGATGCGAAAGGGAACGCATTCCCCGTTTTCAGGGTTAAGGGTGACTGAGACTTCGCACGCCCATCTACCATGACCCTTCTTCTTTTGCGCACAACGTTGGCGACCCTTCTCGCATTCGCGGGCGGGGCGGTCGGTGTCGCCCTGTCCGGCGCGGAGCGTCACCTGCGGACATGGGTGTATGCGGCGATGGGCGCGCTTTTAGCCGTAACATGCTTTGACGTGCTGCCGGACGCCAAAACCCTGCTTTCCTGGCCCGCCTTTCTCCTTGCCACCGCGAGCGGTGCGCTTTTGTTTTATTTGGTGGGACACTATGTCGCCCATATCTGCCCGTCGTGCGCTTTAGATGCGTTTGACGATGCGGCCTTGCAGCGACTGAGCCAAAGCGTTGCCTTGCTCATGGTCGCCCTGGGCCTGCACAGCGCGATGGACGGCATCGCCGTGGTGGTCGGCGACACGCTGACCGGGCGGCCCAACTTCGCCGTGCTGCTCGCGGTCGGCCTGCATAAAGTCCCCGAAGGCATGGCCCTCGCGTTGCTGCTGCGCGGGGCAGGCTACGCGCCGCGTCGCGCCCTGCTCTGCACGTGCGGCATAGAAAGCGCCACCGAGCTGGGCGGGCTGGTGGGCGTTTTGTGCCTGCGTCATGCTCCGCTGCACACGCTGGGGCTGGTGTTTGCCCATGTTGGCGGCGGCTTTTTATATTTAGTCGGCAGCACGCTGGGCCTGAGCGCCAACCGCCGCGCCCTGTCTGTGCTGCGCCTGCCCGCGCCGGCTCTTGTGGTCAGCGCAAGCCTGGCGTTTGCCGCCACGGCGGGCCTGATCTGGGGCCTGCGCCTGTATGCCCCGTAAGCCGCGCTTGACAAACTCTCTGCCCGGAGGCCATACTAAGGCCGACTTTTAACGTAATAGATCACCCGAGATTACCCGTCCCACAAAGGAGACATTCCCTATGCCAGTACGAGTCGGCATCAACGGCTTTGGCCGCATCGGACGCATCACCCTGCGCGCCATCATGGACCGCTACCCCAACGGCGAAGTGGAAGTGGTCGCCCTCAACGACCTCACCGACGCCAAGACCAATGCGTTTTTGTTTGCCCACGACAGCAACTACGGCCCGTTCAAAGGCACCGTCGTGGCCGAAAACAACGACATTGTCGTCAATGGCAAGACCATCAATGTTTATGCGGAAAAGAACCCCGGCGACATTCCCTGGAACAACAACGGCGTGGACATCGTGGTGGAAAGCACAGGCTTCTTCACCGACGGCACCAAAGCGGTCGCGCACCGCGAGCATGGCGTCAAGAAAGTCGTGATTAGCGCGCCGGGTAAAAACGAAGACCTGACCATGGTGCTGGGCGTCAACAACGATGCTTACGACCCGGCAAAGCACAACGTTATTTCCAATGCTTCCTGCACGACCAACGGCCTTGCGCCGGTCGCCAAGGTGCTCAACGACAAGTTCGGCGTGGAAAAAGGCCTGCTGACCACCATTCACGCCTACACCAACTCCCAGCGCACCGTGGACACTGCCGCCAAAGACCTGCGGGATGCCCGTGCCGCCGCCCAAAACATTGTCCCGAGTTCCACGGGAGCCGCCAAGGCCGTCGGCCTGGTTATCCCCGAGCTGAAGGGCAAGTTTACGGGTATGGCGTTCCGCGTCCCGACCCCAACCGTCAGCGTGGTGGACTTTACCGCCCTGCTGGGCCGCGATGCGTCCCCCGAAGAAATCAACGCCGCCGTCAAAGAGTACGCCGACGGCCCCATGAAAGGCATCTTGGAGTACACGGAAGAGCCTCTCGTGTCCACCGACCTCAAGGGCAACCCCCATTCCTCCATCTTCAGCGCGCTAGACACCATCGGGCTAGGCAGCTTCGTGAAGGTCGTGGCCTGGTACGACAACGAGTGGGGCTACTCCTGCCGCGTCGCCGACCTGCTTAAGTTCCTCAGCGACAAGGGCCTTTAAGAGAGACTTGGTTCAAAGGGCGTGGCACAGGCCATGCCCTTTTTTTAGGAGTTCTTTGTGCTGCGAGATCAACTGGGTGATATTCCAGAAACAATCTTTGAATTCCAAAGGGCCGCGGAAGATCGCTACTGGGAGTCTCTGAGTTTATTTACAGAAGGATACTTTGGCGGCGGTATATACCTCATGGGGTATGTGGCTGAAATGCTGCTGAAGGCAGCCTACTTCTCATTTTGTGGTGAACCACTCACGGCTTCCATCGGCCCGATGCTCGCACCTGCATGGCGCCGTGGCTGCACCGACTTTCCAGACTCATTCTCCCTGCAAAACCGAGATTATCATAACCTGGATTTTTGGTCGAGGCTATTGCGCGAGGAACGTCGCCGCCAGGGTATGTCTCTGCCGTTCCATGTGGATGTGGAATATCAGTACCAAACGGGATGCTTGTTTATGACATGGTGGGCTGAGATGCGCTACCGCCATGACGCGGCGACGCTCAGCGATGCAGAGGCTGCAATGGAGTCTGTGAACTGGCTGCGACGCTACTACAGCCGGCTTGCAACTTAAATCGAGGATACATATGCCATTTGGAACAATAGTTCAGGAAGTAGATGAAGAGCGCAGCAAATTGCGTGAACGACTGCGGCAGGAGTGGGCAGGCGAAAGCGCAGATGCACTTGGCCCCATTATCATTGAAACAACGAATAATCTGCGGCCACAAGTTACCCCAACACATTTGTATGTGTTCTGGAATGCGTGGAATGGCTTGAGTCAGCAGCAACGCTCCGAGATGATCATGGATGTGTACGAACAGGTACGCGGACGTGCCAGCGCGCTGAATGTGACACTCGCAATGGGACTGACACCGGAGGAAGCTACCCGAATGGGTATCCGCTACGCTACGTCTGGCGCTGCTTAGCCTTTTGCTGCCCCGCCCAACCAGCTCAAAGGCACGGATAACGTATTCGGCAAATAGGGCACGGCCTATGTCGTGCCCCTTTTGCGTGAGTGGGTATACTGACCCTGTTTTCACTTGTTCCCAAAGGATTGGTAATTATGAGCTTCAACAAAAAGACCGTAGAGGACATTGATGTCGCGGGCAAGCGCGTCCTGGTGCGCGTGGACTTCAATGTGCCGCAGGACGACACGGGCGCCATCACCGACGACCGGCGCATCCGGGCGGCCTTGCCCACCATTCAATACTTGATTGCGCACAAAGCCCGCGTCGTCTTAGCCTCGCACCTCGGACGGCCCAAAAGCGGCCCCACTCCCAAATACAGCCTCGCGCCGGTCGCCGCGCGCCTGAGCGAGCTGCTCGGCAAGCCCGTCCCTCTCGCCCCGGACAGCGTCGGAGATGCCGTTAAGTCTTTGGTGGATGCGCTGGGTGACGGCGATGTGCTGCTGCTGGAAAACGTTCGCTTTTACCCCGAAGAAGAAGCAAACGACCCCGCGTTTGCCGCCAAGCTCGCGTCGCTTGCGGATGTGTTTGTCAACGATGCGTTTGGCACGGCGCACCGGGCGCATGCGTCCACCGAGGGCGTGGCGCACCATTTGCCCGCCGTGGCGGGATTCCTGCTCAAAAAAGAATTAGATTACTTGGGGAGCAACGTGGACAATCCCAAGCGTCCCTTTGTGGCGATCCTGGGCGGGGCAAAAGTCAAGGATAAAATCCCGGTGATCGAGAGTTTGCTGCCCAAAGTGGACACATTGATTATCTGTGGCGGCATGGCGTACACGTTCTTTAAAGCCAAAGGCTATGAAATCGGCAAGTCGCTCTTAGACGCGGGCAGCCTGGACTTTGTCACGACGGTGCTGGAAACGGCCGGGGACAAGCTGATGCTGCCCGTGGATGTTGTCGTCGCCGACGGTAACCCGTTTGACGTCGCCCCCGACACTCTGCACACGGATGTCGTGGGCGTGGACAAAATCCCGGCGGCTTGGGAAGGCGTGGACATCGGCCCGATCACCGTGCGCACCTTCAGCGCCGTGATCGCCGGCGCGGAGACCGTGATTTGGAACGGCCCCGCTGGCATCTTTGAATTTGATCGGTTCGCCGCAGGCACCCAGGGCATTGCGCAGGCATTGGCCGACAGCCATGCGACCACCATCGTCGGGGGCGGCGACTCCGCTGCCGCCGTGGAAAAGCTGGGCTTCGCCGACAAAATGACCCATATCTCCACAGGCGGCGGCGCCTCCCTGGAGTTTTTAGAAGGCAAAGAGCTGCCCGGCGTCGCGGCGCTTCAAGATAAATAATCCGTCGGTGAGTTTGAATAGCCTCAGCCTCCTCCTATTTGGGAGGGGGCTTTTCTTTTTGCCTCTCTTTTAGCATCGGCAGGCAGGAAAACGTTTTCCCGCTCGCGAACTAATGCGCACGCCCGGCAAATGTTCGGCGATTTCTGCCGGGCAGGGAGACACGCTTTATGAGTATCGCCTACAATGACGGCATGCCACCCACTCAGCCACGCATTGATTTTGGCTGGATCAGTCAGGCTTGGGCCTTGTTCCGCCTGCAAGCCGGAGCCTGGGTCGGCGCCATTCTTCTCTACTTCATTGTTATTCTCCTACTCGCTGGCGTGCTGGCGTTTGCCACCGGGCTGTTTTCCTACTTACAAGGTGTGGCTCTTGCGGGGCCAGCAATGGCGAAAGGCATGAACCCGCGTGCCATGCTGCTGCATATCCTGCCGTTCAGCCTGTTGCTGGCCCCATTAAATGCTATCTTTTTGGGCGGCTTGTACCGCATGGCTCTGCGTCAGGCGCGCGGGGAAACCATCACGGCGACCGGCGTTTTCTCGGCTTTTGATGTCGCTCTGCCTTTGCTGCTGGTCGGCTTTTTCGTTGCGGCCCTGGGGCTTGTCCTGAACTTGCTGCTGCCGAGCGGGGGGAGCATCCTCAACTTATTCTGGCAGGGCTTGTTTATGTTCGCGCCCCTGGCGATTGTGGACAAAGGCGTCAGCGCGCCCGCCGCCATTGTGGAAAGCTTTAGACTACTCAAGAAGCAATGGCTGATGACCGCGCTGTTTTTCTTTGTGCTGTCCATTGTTGCCGGGTTGGGCAGTCTCTTGTGCGGCGTGGGCTTTTTCGCGACCTATCCGCTGCTGTTTTTGAGCATTGCCGTCGGCTACTTGTCTTTCACGGAACCGGGCAGGCCGATTGGGCCTTTGATACCCTTGTCCCCAGATTACGGCACCGCGCAGCCGGGCGTCTGGCCTCCGCCGCCGAGTGTCTTGCCGCCGCCTCCAAGCTGGCCGCCCCCGCCCGGCACGGCGGGTTCGGCCTGATGTGGCAACGGCTTTGCAGAGGCGTGTTCAGCGTGTCGCAAGCGCATACCAACGACGGAACAATTTCTTCCGTCGTTGGTATGCCGTGGAAATAGGGTAGAAAGCACTGGGCAATGCCGTTGCAGCGACGCGCAGGCGGAGACAGGGAGAAGAAGTTTGCTTTGTTCCCCCTGGCAATGACAATCATAGTTGTGCTGGGCATGGCGGTGCTGGCGACCCCGGGCGCGGACGGCCCGGCGCTGGGTCTGGGCGTGGCGGCGGGGGGGCTGCTGTTTTTGCGCGGGGCAGTGGTCGGCGGCAGGCTGGGCAACGCGCGCAAAGTAGGACAAACTCGTGCGGACGTCTCAATGCGGCTCGGGGCGTGCCTGGCTCTGGCGGGTATCGCGGCAGGGGCGCAGGGGCATGACCCGCCGTTGGCGTGGCCCGAACGAGCGGCGATTGGGGCGGGGCAGTTGATCGCTTCGCTGCTTGCCGTGTGGCTGGCAGGATACTGGGTAACACAAACACGAACGGCAAAGGAAACCGAGGCCGAAAGCGAAAGCACGGCCAAGCCATTATGAACCTCAGTGTAGGCGCCAAAACGGACCCGGGACGCCGGGCCAACAATGAAGATCAACTTGCGGTCGTGGACGTGCGCCGCCACCGCCTGCGCGCGGACGGCGTGCTGGTGATCGCCGACGGCATGGGCGGGCGCAACTTCGGAGAGCGCGCCGCCGCCGCCGCCGTGGAAACCGTGCAGGACATCCTGGTGGAGATGCTGGATGCCGACCGGGCCGATCTGGTCAATGTCAGCGATGCTCTGGACTTGGCCCTGCGCAAGGCCAATGCGCGCGTCTACGAAGTCGCCGCGCAGACAGCCGAAAGCCGGGGCATGGGCACCACCTGCGTGGCGGCTGTGGTGGAAGGCGACCGTTTGTTCCTCGCGCATGCCGGAGACAGCCGGGCCTATCTGATGCGCGGACAGCATCTGGTGCAGCTCACCGATGACCATTCGTATGTTGCCGAGCAGGTGCGCGCAGGCACATTGTCCGAGGAAAGCGCGCGACGCTCGCGGTTTCGCAATGTTATCACCCGCGCCATCGGCATCGAGCCGACCATCACGCCCGATCTCAGCGAGCACGATATTCAAAACGGCGACTGGGTCCTGCTCTGCACTGATGGCCTGTCCAACATGGTGGCCGAGCCGGAAATGGTGCAGACCCTCTCGTCGGCTTCGTCCGCGCAGGATGCCGCCGACCGCCTGGTGCAGATCGCCGGGCGCAACGGCGGGCGCGACAATATCACGGCCATTGTCGCGCGCATGGAAGCCGGCAACCGCACCCAGCGCATGCGAAAAAGCGATCTGGCCCAAGCCCTTAATGGCAGCGGCGAGGCCGCGGGCAAGGCGCAGGCGCCGCCAGCCGCGCCTTCTTCCGCTGCCGCCGCCCCCGGAGCCGGGGAGCAGAATAAAGAGCGTCCTGACGCAGGCCTTGCCGACGATGAAACGCCGACCGTGCCGCCCCGCGCCCAAGCAAAGCCGTTGGCGTCCGGCTCCGGGTCGCTTTCGCTGCTGTCTCCCGAGACCCGCGCGCAGCTTGCCGAGCCTGTTCGGGAAGCCGCCCCGGAGCGGGCGCATCTGGCGCGCGGGGCAGCCACGTTGTTGATCGGGCTGTCCGTGCTGAGCCTGGTTCTGATTGCTGCTGTGGTGGCATTGTCGCAAATGCTCGCGCATGACGGGTACCGCTTTCAGGCCGCGCTGCCGTTCGCCGCGAAGCCGCCTGTCCCGCCCGCCCCCGCGCCGCCGGACTTCAGCCGCGTCGCCTATGCCGCGCCTGCGCTGCTCAGCCCCATCCCCGTGCAGAGCGGCACTCTTGCCCTGGCGGCAGACCGGGAACTCGCCGTGCTGTCGGTGTCCGGCCAGGTTGTTCATCTGGATATGGGGGGCCGCATCGTGTCCAAGTACCCGCTGCCCAAAAGCTATGCGCCGGTGGTCGCGCCTTCGGCAAGCGCCGCCGCGCAGGGTGCCGCGCCCGCTGTATCGGCTTTGCCCCCGCCCGCCGTTCGTCTGCACTGGGCGCTGGACAATCAGGGCAACTCGTATGTTTCCGATGCCGTCCAGCACACGCTGCGCCAGTACCGGGTCAACGGCGTGTTTATTCGCTCCATTGCCACCGGCCTGCTTTCCCGGCCCGAGAGTTTGGCAGTCGCGCCGGACGGCACGATTTACATTATTGATGCCCAGCGCCTCAAGGTAATTTCCCTTGCCGACGCTTCTGCCGCGCCTGCCGGCGGCCCCCGCCCCGCCCCGGAAAGATAACGCATGGCGCTGGGAATGCTGGGCAAATACGAGCGATTGGACGTGCTGGGACACGGCACCTCCGGCATTGTTTATCTTGCCAAAGACACGCTGCTCGGGCGCATGGTGGCCTTGAAAGAGGTCGCCGCGCAGGGCGACGACAAAGAGCGCGTTCTGGGCGAAGCGCGCGTTCTGGATAGGCTGCGCCATCCCAACATCGTGCAGGTGGCGGGGGTGGACGAGATCAACGGCAAAGTCGTGATTGCGATGGAGTATGTGCGCGGGCAAAGCCTGCTGGAAGCGCTGCGCCGCCATTCGCCTTTGCCCCTTGCCGATGCCGTGGACATTGTCGCGCAGGTCTGCGAGGGCCTGGCATTCGCCCATGCCCACCGCACTATTCACCGCGATGTCAAGCCCGCCAACATTTTGGTGGGCCGCGACGGCATCGTTAAGTTGGTGGACTTTGGCCTGGCGGAAGTGCTGGGCACGCACTCGCTGGCAGGCGGCGCGGGCACGTATGCGTACATGGCCCCGGAAGACTTCCACGAGGACGAGCAGTCGGGGCGTCAGTCCGACATCTGGGCGGCGGGCGTCGTGCTCTACGAGATCGTGGCCGGACGCCGCCCGTTTGCCGTGGCAAAAGCCAAAGACCCGTTCGCCTGGAAACGCGCCATTGAAACCGACCCTCTGCCCTCGCTTTCCGCCCTCCGTCCCGAGGTGCCGCCCGCGCTGGAAGCCATTGTCGCCCGCGCCCTGGCCCGCGACCGGTCTGTGCGCTACTCCGACGCGAGTGCATTAGCCCGCGACCTGCACGCGCTGGCCCCGAGCCTGGCCCGGCCCAACCTGGCTGCATTGGAGAGCGCCGCCCCGCAAAGCGCGGGCGAGAGGGAAGGGGGAATGTCTCCCTCCTGGCCCGAAATCGGGGCGCGACTTGAGAACGGGCGCGCGGCAATCGGCGACCTGCCCACCGCCGCTCTCGGCGCTGCATCTTCTCTCGGCCCGGACTTCCCCGCTGTTGTGGATATTGACGGCTTTTTGCAGGCCGCGCCCGACCACTGGGATGCGGCAAACGAAGCCTTGTCCAGCGGCAGGCTGGCCCGCTGGCTCCACGCCATCGGCGAAGCGCCCCTGGCTGCCCTTGCGGGGGAAATCGCCTCTGAATACGCGGCTGACCCCAATGAAAAGCTGCGCGACTTTCTGTACCGCGCCGGAGTAGAGACGGTGCCTCTTGCCCGGCAGGCATTCGCCGAAGGGGAGCGCGCCGCGCAAAGAGGGGACACAGACAGCGCCATTCGCCTGCTGCGCCGGGCGGTGCATCTGGACCCCAACCCTGCCGTGTACCATGAACGCCTCGCCCGCGCCCTGCGCGCCGCCGGGGACGAGGCGGATGAAGCAGAGAGTGTCCCACCCGCGCCCGCCGCGCGAAATGCCGTCCGCGCGGGAGAAGTCGTGCTGACCCCGGCGCGGGCCGACTTCGGCGTGCTGCGCCAGGGGCAGACCCGCACGCTCAAAGTGGTCGTGCGCAGCGCCGGACGCGGCGTGGTGCAGGGCCGTGTGGCGTCTGCCCCCGGCTGGGTGCGCGTGGAGCCTGCGGCCTTTTCCACCCGTCAGCGCCAGCCGCTGACGCTGACCGCCAATGCGGACAGCCTGTGGCCGCTGAGCAGGCGCGCGTCTCCCATGCCATCCCTACTGGAAGACACACTCGTGCTGGATATGGACGGCGTGCGTCAGTCCCTGGTCGTATCGGCGAGCCTCCTGCCTGCCCGCCGGGGCTTTTGGCAGGTGGCATTCTGGTACGCGCCTTTGTTGTTGTGCTGCCTCCTGCCCTTGCTGGCCGGGTCTGCCGCGCCGCTTCTGGCACAACTGAACGGCACGACGCATGGGCATCTGCATCAGCTCCATAACCTATGGCAGCCGGGAGCGGTTGCCGCCGGCCTGCTGTGCGGCGCGCTGTTCGTGCTGGCCTCGTCGGCGGATGCGGTGTGGGGCCTGCGCCTGCTGCCGCTCGCCCTGCTGTGCCTGTGTGTCGGGCGCTTTGCCGCCGCCGCGCCGTTGCTGGGCAGCCCGCGCGAAGAGCTGGCCCGCGCGGCTCTGGTGCAGACCTCCATTCCTATTCTCGTGTTATTGATATTGCAGGCGGCGGCGGCGACCGCCGACCCGCAGCGCTGGGGACGGTGGCAGGTGTGGCGCTGGATTGTGGGCGCAACGGGTTTGTTTGTCTCGTATGCGCTGATGCATATTGGGTAGACTGGGGGAGGGGAAATGGGCGCGGGGGCCTTCCTGCCGGTTTTTGTACGGTTTCAACCATGAAAGATGCTCTTCTTCTCACGCTGGACATCGGCACATCGTCGGTGCGCGCGATGTTGTTTGACGCGGGCGGCAGGACGGTTCCCGAGGCCGAAGTCCAGCTCCAATATCAGCAGACAACGTTTGCCGACGGCGGCGTGCAGACCGATGCCGATGCTTTGCTGGCGCGCACAATAGACAGCATGCGCCAATTGCTGCGCTCTTTGGACAAAGGCGCAGCGGGGCGCATCGCGGGCGTGGGCATTTCGTGCTTCTGGCACAGCCTTCTGGGGGTGGGAAGCGACGGGCGGGCCGCAACGCCGCTGTATTCATGGGCCGACAATCGCGCCCGCGCGCAGGCGGATCGGCTGGCCCATGTGCTTGACCCGCAGGCGTATCATGCCCGCACAGGCTGCGTTTTGCACCCGAACTACTGGCCCGCCAAGCTCTGCTGGCTGCACGAGACGCAGCCCGACTTGTTCCACTCTGTACAGACATGGATGTCGTTTGGCGAGTATGTGATGCTGCGCCTCTTTGGGCAGGCGTCCTGCTCGCTGTCTATGGCCTCCGGCACGGGGCTGCTGGATCAAAACGCGGGCGAGTGGGATGCCAAGACGCTGGACGCGCTGCCCATTCAAGCCTCTCAGCTGAACCCGCTGACTGACCGTCATGTTTCGCAGTCCCACTTAACGGCTGACTATGCGCGCGCGCTTACGCCGCTGCGCGCGTTGCCCTGGTTTCCCGCAGTGGGCGATGGGGCGTGTTCCAATGTCGGGGCCGGAGCCACCGATCCGAGTCGCATTGCGATCAACATGGGTACGTCGGGGGCCATGCGCGTGGCTGTGGAGGCCGATACGCTGCCGATCCCGCCCGGCTTGTTTTGTTATCGCATTGACGGCAGGCGGTTCCTGGTGGGCGGGGCGTTCGCCAATGGCGGCAATGTGTATGCGTGGCAGCAGACCACGCTGAACTTAAGCGAGCGCGAGTCGCTGTCGCGTGCCCTCTCCGCCCTGCCGCCGGATGGGCATGGCCTGACCGTGCTGCCGTTCTGGGCGGGAGAGCGCTCGCCGGGGTGGCATGCGGACGCGCGGGCGGCGATCCTGGGCATGAACCTGCACACGGCCCCCCTAGACATCATGCAGGCATCCCTGGAGGCTGTCGGCTACCAGTTCGCCGCTGTGCATGACCTTTTACACAACCAATTTCCGCAGGCGACGCAGATTGTCGCTTCGGGCGGCGCATTGACCCATGACCCTGCCTGGACGCAGATACTCGCGGACATCTTCGGCATGCCCGTCGGCGCAAGCAAGATTGGGGAGGCGACCAGCCGGGGCGCGGCCCTGCTGGCTCTGGAAAGCCTGGGCTTGCGGCGCGACCTGGCCCACATTCCCACGTATTTGGGGCGCACGTATCGGCCCGATGCCAAGCGCCATGCGATTTACCAAAAGGCCCGCGCGCGCTACGAAGCCATGTACGCGCTCTTGATAGAAGGACGGCAGTCTTGACCGGAACAGTGTATTTGATCGGCGCGGGACCCGGCGACCCGAAGTTAATCACCGTAGGCGGAGCCGACGCTTTAAGGCATGCGGACGTGGTGGTCTACGACCGCTTGGCCCACCCGCGCCTGCTGGACTACGCGAGGCCGGACGCCGAGCGCGTGTATGTGGGCAAGCAGGCCGACCGCCATGCCATGCGTCAGGACGACATCAATCTTTTATTGGCCGACCGGGCATTGGCCGGGCTGACCGTGGCGCGGCTTAAAGGCGGCGACCCGTTTGTCTTTGGGCGTGGGGGCGAAGAAGCCGAGTTCTTGCGCGAGCGTTCTGTGCCGTTTGTCGTGGTTCCCGGCGTGACTTCGGCGATTGCCGCGCCTGCGTATGCGGGCATCCCCGTGACCCATCGCGATTTGGCATCGTCGTTTGCCGTGATTACCGGGCACGAGCGCGACGATGCCCGCGAATCCGGCACGCGCGCGGCGGGCGATGCCGAGCAGCGCCGACGCTGGGACAAGATCGCGCATGCCGCCGACACCCTGCTGTTTCTGATGGGCGTAGAGAACTTGGACGAGATTGCGGGCAACCTCCTCGCCAACGGGCGACGCGAGGACACCCCGGTGGCTCTGGTGCGCTGGGGAACATGGGCCGGGCAGCAGGAAACCCTGGTCGGCACATTGGGCACGATTGTGGCCGCTGTCCGCGCCGCCAAGTTTGCGGCCCCCGCCGTGACCATTGTCGGCGACGTGGTGACATTGCGCGAGCGCCTGCGCTGGTTTGACAACAATCCGCTTTATGGAAAACGCATCGTGGTGACGCGGGCACGGGAGCAGGCTTCAGACTTTGCGGAGCGCCTGCGCACTCTGGGCGCGGAGCCGATTGAGTTTCCCCTCATCCGAATCGCCCCGCCCCCCGATGATTATGCCGCCCTGGACGCCGCCCTGCGTGGCTTAAGTACCTACACCTGGGTCTGCTTCGCGTCCGCCCCCGCCGTCCGCGCCACGCTGGACCGCCTGCGCGTTTTAGGACGCGATACCCGCGCATTCGGCCCGGCCCGCATCGCCGCTGTCGGCCCCGCCACGGCGGACGCCCTGCGCGCAGGCGGCCTCGCTGCCGACTTCCAGCCCGCCACCCTGACCGGCGCGGCCCTCGCGGATGAGCTGCCCGGCGACCTATCAAACACGCGCATTCTGGTTCCCCGCGCCCTGGAAGGCGATGAAGGTTTGGTCAGCGGCTTGGCGGCGCGCGGGGCAGCGGTGGATGCCGTCCCCGCCTACCAAACGCTGCTTGACGGCGCCAACGCTGAACTAGTGCGCGCGCGCCTTGCCGACGGCACCATTGACGTGATTTCTTTCACCAGCTCGTCCACCGTCAAGAACTTCGTATCGGCTCTTTCCCTCGGCCTGCCCTCAGAGGTTGTCATTGCCTGCATCGGCCCCAGCACCGCCCAAACCGCCGCCGACCTGTTGGGCCGCGCGCCAACCATTGTTGCCCAAACCCACACGGGAGAGGGACTGCTGGCGGCGATGACCGATTACTTCGCGGCACAGGCTAAAAGCTTTTCTAATGGTTCCCCTTCCCAAACCGCATGACCTCTGTTGATTTCGGCACGCCAAGCAAGCCCCCACGTCCCTATGATTGGGATGCGAGGGCTTTGTTTGGGCTTTTCTTCGGCGTGGCAAGCGCTTACCAACGACGGAAGGATTTCTTCCGTCGTTGGTAAGCGCTGGGAAAGCCAGGGGAACGAGTGTGCAACGGGCTTGCAAGGGGCGAACAACCAGGCCCTAAAGGGCATGGCTGAGCGGACCAAAGCCCCTGCGGCGCTAAAGACTGCTTCTTCCAGCCCTGAACGGGCTTTGATCCGCCTAGCCTGGTCATTCACGGCTGGGATAATAGGTACGCTCGTGGGAGAAAGGGGCGGACGCGACGCCCGCCTTCGCTACAGGCCGTCAGCGTCAAAGCGGGGCGCGGGGATGGCTTCTACGACCTGGTTGCGTCCGCCGCGCTTGGCGCGGTACAGGGCATCATCCGCCTGCTGCACCAGGGCCGGCATGTTTTCGGCATCGGCGGGGAATGTGGCGATGCCCAGGCTGATGGTCTTGAGGACGACCATGTCGGGGTCGTCGGCGAAGCCGGGGAAGATGGCGGCGGCGACGGCGGCGCGCAGACGCTCGGCGGTGCGCAGGGCTTCAACTTTAGGGGTTTCCGGGAGCAGAATGATAAACTCTTCCCCGCCGTAGCGGCCCACAATGTCCACTTCGCGGGTGGTCTCGCGCAGGATGGCGGCAAGCATCTTCAGCAAGACATCGCCCTGAGGGTGGCCGTAGGTGTCGTTGTAGCTCTTGAAGCCGTCCACGTCCAGCATAATCACCGAAAGGCTGTGGCCGTAGCGCTGGGCGCGCTGGCGCTCATCGGCCAGAGCCGACTGCATGTGGCGGCGGTTGAACAGGCCGGTCAGGCCGTCGGTGATGGCCTGGGTGTAGATGTCGCGGTGCAGGCGGATATTGGCGATGGTGGCGGCAACCTGCCCCGCCAGCGAGCAAATGCGCAGCATGTCGCGCTGGCTGTACGTGCCCGGCGCATCGCGCTCAAACTGGGCGACCCCCACGGTTTCGCCGCCGGTCACGAGAGGCACCAGCAGCAGGGCACAGGGCGAAATGGCACGGGCGCAGTTTTCCACCAGGGCCGTGCGCGGATCGCGCGCGCTGTCGCGGACGAGCAGGGGGGTCTTGCGGTCGGCGACGCGTCCGATTAATCCTTCGCCGAACCGAATGGAGGGGACATCGCGCCCGGCTCCGTCTTTGGCTGCCGCCGAGGACGGCGACTGACGGCGGGCGATGCGTTCCAGCTTGGTCTGCGAATCGTCGGTCAGCCACAGGGCGGCGCGGTCGCAGGGAACCAGGCTGGAGCTAAGCTGCAGGAACCGTTCAATGATGCGGTGCGGGTTGGTCTGCGCCAGGGTGACGGCGCTGATTTTCTCCATTGCCCCAACCTGTTCGCGCAGGAGAGACACTTCAAAGCCGAAATAAGCGATGACCAGCAGCAGCACCATCAGCCCCGCCGCTCCGGCCACTCCCTGAATGCCAAAGCGCGGCTGGATCAGGCCCATCAGCACGGCCACGGGGATGCCTGCGACAAAACCGGCGATTTCCAGCCGCCGACTGCCCAGCAGATGCCGCCAAAATTGGCCGCGTTTGAAGCCTGCCCCGGCTCCCGCAATCTGCCCTGCCAGGTAAACGGCGGCATACAAGGCAATTGTCGGCCCGATCATCTGGGATACGGCGTGTGTTTGAACTGAAATGCTTCGGCCCCCGAAGCCGCCGACCAGAACGGCGAGCGTGAGCCAGCCGCCGCGCGCCAGCACCAGTCGCCTCGCCGCCGACGAGTCGCGCGTAGCGGCATGCAGCAGGCTTGCGCCCAGCACGGGCAGGGCCGCGCTCAGGGGCGGCAGCAGCAGCGTGCAGGCCAGCCCGATGCTCGGCAGCAGTCCGATCCGCTGTCCGTGCGGGCCGCTCGCCGGCAGCAGGGCGGCCAGCAGGGCCAGCCCGGCCAGCAAAAGCAGCAGAGGATGCAGGGCCGTGTGCCCGTAGTTTTCCAGAAAATAGGCGCCAAGAAGGATGGCGATGGCGGCCAAAACCTGTCCGAGCCAGACGCCTCCTTCCGAGCCGAGGGAAAAGGCGCGTGCCACGCGCGTCACGGCAGGGGAAACTTTTTCCGGCGCGGGCGTGGTGCCTCGTGGGCCGGAGGGGGGGACAAAGGAAGATTTGGGCGCGGTCATCATAGGTGTGCTTCAGGGGCGATCCGCCGGGCAGGAAACTGGGTTAATCTCTCTTTGTCATAATTCGTGCCAAGAACTGCCTGTTTCAGCATTGTTCCATGCTTTCAAGCATTCATACTATGTTGATTTTTTGCCTCCTTATTCTTCTTTTATCTGCGCTGCATGGCGAATGGAATGCTGAAATCGTTCAATCACCGGCCCTTGTGGCGTCCAAAGGAGCGGGTCAACCCACATCAGCCGCGCGGTCATTTGTGGGTTCCAGGCATGGTACACAGCAAAGTCCTCTGTGCCATCGGGGGAGGAAACCAGGGAATGATGCCCCGGCCCTTGAACTTCGCCGGGAACTGTCCGCATCAGCTGCGGGCCACGCGCCCGACCTATTTCCTGCCAGGGGCCTAAAACATGGTCCGCGACCAGGTAATCCACGCCGTAGGTATCGTTCTGGAAGCAGCCGCCCGAATAAAAACAGTAGTAACGGCCTGCGTGCTTGCGCACGGTCGGGCCTTCCAGCGTGTACCAATCGGCCACCTGCCCCGCCTTGCTGCGGCCACGCTCGTAGCACTGCCACTGCCAGTGCGCGCGCATCACGACTTGGGGATGGCCTTCCAATTCTGTCATGCTTCGCATTTTATCCACAACCAAGGCCGTGCCCCGAAAAGTGTGGTCGTCAAAATCAAGAAAGTCGGTGGCATAAAAGAGATACCAAGCGCCGTCATCATCCTGGAAGGGATGGGCATCAATCGCAAACGGGTTTTGGCTGACATCCGTCAAGGGCGTGCCTGTGTCAACATACGGCCCTTCGGGGCGCAGGCTGGTCGCCACGCGAATACGAAAGCCTTTGCCGCTGCCGTTTGGGTGATAATACAAGTAAAACAGGCCGTCGTGGAAAGCGACTTCGGGCGCCCAAAACTTGCCGCCGTTTTCGTCGGGGGGAACGCGCAGAGCATTGCCGACCGGTGCCCAGTGCTGGAGGTCATGGGATTTAATCAAAGGGATTGCCGTGTCGCCGGTCGCGCCCCTCTCGCCTTCCCGCCGTCCGGTGCCGACGGCATAATATGTGTCTTCATGCCGCCAGCAGAAGGGGTCGGCAAAGTATTCGGGATACACAGGATTGGTAAGGCGCATGGTTAGAAAAGCCTCGCTGTTCTGCCGGTTCACGCGGGGCTGGGCTTGTCCGGCTTTGGCGGTTCAGGCCGCGCGGAAGCAGAAGCCCGGCGCGGCGCGCGGCGCACGACAGGGCGCGGGGAGGGCACGGCATCCGGGGCACGCTGGGCCAGAAACCAATCCTGGGCGCTGAACGGGGCCTCGCCCGGCGCGGGCCGCACGCGTACATAAGTGCCGTCGGTGCGCAGAAGATGGGCGCGGGCCGTATCGGCAAGATAGATGTCTAACATGCCCTGCTTGACCTGGCGCTTGAAAGCAGCGTTCTCCAGGGGAAACAGCACTTCCACGCGCCGATCCAAATTGCGGCGCATCAGGTCCGCGCTGCCCATGTAAATCTGCGGGCGTCCCCCATTATGAAAATAGAAGATGCGGGAATGCTCCAAAAACCGCCCGACAATGCTCACCACCCGGATGTTGTCCGACACGCCCGGCACGCCCGGACGCAGGCAGCAGACGCCGCGCACGATCAAATCAATCTGCACCCCGGCCTGCGACGCCTCGTACAGCGCGCGGATAATCGGCTCGTCGCTCAGCGTATTGGTCTTGAAAATAAGACGCGCAGGCCGTCCGCGCCGTGCCCACTCAGCCTCGCGCGCAATCATTTCCAGAAACCGCTCGCGCATGTTGACCGGGGCCACCAGAAGCTTGCGGTAGCGGCGCTGGCGTGAGTAGCCGGTCAGCAGATTGAAAAGCTCGGAAACATCCGCGCCAATATCGGGGCGGGCGGTGAAAAACGACAAGTCCGTGTAGATGCGGGCGGTCATCGGATTGTAATTGCCCGTGCCCAGATGCACATAACGCCGCAATGCCCCGTCACGCTCTTTGCGGACGAGCAAGGCGACTTTGCAGTGCGTCTTCAGGCCGACTAGGCCGTAGACGACATGCACGCCGGCATCTTCCAGCGCGCGCGCCCATTCAATGTTGTTTTCCTCATCAAAGCGCGCCTTCAGCTCCACCAGAACGGCGACCTGCGTGTCGTCATCGCGGGCTTCAGACAGTGACTTGACGATAGGAGAGTTCGGCCCCACCCGGTAGAGCGTTTGCTTCATCGCCAGCACATCCGGGTCTTTGGAGCCGGCCCGGATAAAGTCAAGCACAGGGGAAAATGCATCAAACGGATGGTGCAGCAGCATGTCCTGCGTGCCGATCAAATCCAGAATGGAGTTATCCGGGTCCAGCAGTCCCGGCGGCACGGCGGGCGCAAGCGGCGCATCTTTCAGGTCGGGCCGGTCCAGCTTCCATATCTGCATCAAATCGGAGAGGCCCAGCGGCTCGTTCAGCGCATAAACGTCCTGCGGGTCCACCAGCAAGTTGTCCACCAGCAGCGCGCGCAGGCGATCCGGCATGGCGTGGCTGATTTCCAGGCGGCACACATCGCCGAAGTAGCGCCGCTGCAACCCCTGCTCCACCGTGGACAGCAGATCGGACGCTTCGTCTTCCTGGATTTCCAACTCGGCATCCCGCGTGACCCGAAACGGATGGCTTTCAGTCACCTGCAGGCCGGGAAACAGCACCGCAAGGTTCGCCGCAATGATCTGCTCCAGCCAGACAAAACATTCCAGCTGCGTGCCGTCGCCGGGGCAGGGGACCAGGCGGGGTAGAACGCCAGGCACTTTCATGCGCGCAAACCGCTCCCCGATCTCCGGGTCGCGCACAATCACGGCAAGGTTCAGGCTGAGATTAGAGATATGGGGAAAGGGATGTCCGGCCCCCAGCGCAAGCGGGGTCAAAACGGGAAACACTTCGCGCTCAAAATAGGCGCGCATGATCTTCTGCTGGGATTTGGAAAGCTGGTCATAGTCGCGCAAAAGAATACCCGCTCGTTCCAGCTCGGGCACGAGAGTATCCTGGAAAAACTCACCCGACTCGGCCAGCATCGGCAGCACGTGCGCCCGGACCAAGTCCAACTGCTGCTGCGAAGTCAGGCCATCTGCGGAAACATCGGTCAGCCCAATATCCACCTGCTGCTGAAAGCTGGACACCCGCACCATATAATACTCATCCAGATTGGAATGTCCAATCGCGACAAATTTGACCCGCTCTAAAAGCGGGTGAGTGGGGTCGCGCGCCTCGCCGAAAACGCGGTCGTTGAACGCCAGCCACGCGATCTCGCGGTTGAGATATAGGCTTGGATCATCAAGGTTGAGCAGGGGGAGAGTATCAGCCATCGCAAGAAACATCCTTTGGCGGCTTATTCAGCGCACCCGTCACTTAGGTTAATTTCTCAAACGACCCGCAAAATCCTGCCTTCGGAATGTCTTTCGCGCAGGGATCGTCGCGATGTGCATGGAACATCAACTTATGACGGATATTTGGTCTGCAGCGCACACGCTGGCAGACAGCATCAACCCTGTTTTCGCCCTGCTGGTGGCTGCCGCGCCGTTTGTGCGTCCTCGGCATGGGGCGCCGTTCCGGTTTTGGGCGGTGAGCATTGCGGCGATTGGACTGCCGGTGGCATTGGCGGAAGCGGGCAAAGCTATAAGTGTCTGGCCGGGGCACCCCTCCTTTCCCAGCGGGCATGAAACCTTCGCGCTGGCGGCAGGCACCTGCCTTGCTTTTCGCAGTCGGCGCTGGCTTTGGATAGCGCTGCCGCTCTGCGGGCTGCTCGCCTGGGCATTGGTTGCGGCGCAGTACCACACGCCCCTAGACACGGCGGGCGCGCTGCTGCTCGGCCCGCCCATCGCCTGGCTTTGTCTGCGCCGCCTGGCCGCTGACAACTAAGAGGCTGCAATAAAAATGAGTACCGCGCCCCATCCTTTCTGCCCCTTTGTAAGGGGCAGGGGACCCGGAGGGCAAAGGGGGAGGCTGGGAGGGGGTTCTTGTGACAGCCTCTAAAGGCAGCACTCATTGGAGGCGTACAGCCTGCTGCCGAAGGGCGACATTTTGCTTCGCGGGCTGTTTCTTCCTGACAAAAAAATCAATCTGTACTGCTTTTCAGCAATCAGATTGATTTCAGGCTCAGGAAAAAGGTGGGGCGAATGATGGGACTTGAACCCACGGCCTCCAGTGCCACAAACTGGCGTTCTAACCAACTGAACTACACTCGCCATGCCCCTATTTTGTTCTAACATTTGTTTCGGCCTGTTAGAAAGCACCTGTGGTTGGATGCTGTTCGTAGTATACCCTCCACAGATAGCAAAATCAAGGGACTTTCCAAGAGAGAGCGTCCAATTCGCTTGGTTTGGGTCTGCTCATTTTCTCTGGCAATGATGCTCCTCGCCTATGTCCTTGTCACCGTAGTAGACGAACACGGCACGCCGGTTTACGAGGCCGCCCACGAAGTCACCTGGACGGTCACCGGCCCGGCTGCTGGGCCTGGAAAACGGCAGCCTCGCCCGGCAGGAAGATTACAACCGCCCGGCACGCACCGTCTTTCATGGACGCCAATAGGGGTATGTCCAGTCCACAAAGATGGCTGGCCCCATCACTCTCACCCTGACGGCACCCGGCCTTGACCCGGTCTCCGTGGTGTTACACTCCCTCAGCGCCCGACAGGAAGAACGCGCATAATACCCGCGAGAGATAGTTGCATCCCCTGCTTATTTTAGCGATTTGTCAGGGCACTGACGCCAGCACCTGCACCGGACCAAGCAAGCCCGACGGCAGCAGGGGTGAGTTTGCGCCGAACTTATGCATATTCGTTTCTGTGTAGTGCTTGCCTGACGGAAGTTTTGCATCCCCAATCAGCCGATTAGGCCAGAGGTTGACCACCATCACTTCCAGCGCATTCTCGCCCGCCCTCGCCGCGCGCGTGATCTCCACGCGCGCGGGATGTGTCCATACCACCCCCAAATCATGCCCGTTCAGGCGTACGGAAGCCACGTCTTTAACATCCCCTAAGTCCAGGATCAAACTCTTGCCGTGCATCCCGCCCGGCAGCAAAAAATGCTTGCGATAAACAGCATGCCCCGAATAATACTTGATGCCGTCTTCGGGGCGCTGCGTCCAATCCATCAGCGCTGGGAAGTTCACGCGTGCCGGGCCACCCCAAGCGGGGTCGAATGATACGTTCCAGGCTCCTGTCAATTGCGTGAGGGGCATCAACGGAAGAGAGTTTGTCTCTGCCGTGCCCTGGGCCGTGACTGCGATTGGCTTGCGAAAGATCACGAAGGTCGATCCGCACGGATCAAAATCCAATGGCAGAGTCGTTACCCCGTCTCCCTGCCGGAAGGCCTTTGCATCACGAATAGTGCCTGTCACCGGGTTCCACAGTTCAGGCTGCTTGCCCGTCACCCGGAAACTACACCGGACATGCTCTGCGGGTTCCCAGCGGCTGGCGACAAAATAGAGTTCTGTTGTGCCGGATGTGCGATGAATCCAGTCCACCTCCCCCGCCGGGCTGGTGCCTGTGCACTGGAAATCCGGCCTGGAGCCGCTGGACTGCAGCGTCTGCCGCGCGGTCTGGCCCCAGAAAACGCGTCCTTGACCGATACGATGTTCGGTCACCGTTCGGCCGTCTGTGCTGCCCCATAATTGAGAGACAAGGCGCCTGAATTCAGTATTATCTCCCGGATGGGAAGCAAGCCCAGCACGGCCTGTAGGCGGTGGGCCGACCAGGATTGCGCCAGCCTGCGCCAGCACTGTGAGTTTCCGCAGCACGTCCAAGGCCATCGGCTGATCGTCCGGCAGCACCAAGAGTCGATAGTGCATGCCGTCGGGCAGAGTAATCTGGCCGTTCTTGACACTCATGCGCGTGAGGATGACATCGGAGTTGCAGTTGTCGTAATCGTAGCCTTCGCCCAGCGTTGGAAGCACCTTTTTTCGTATTCCTGACCAGCCGACGCCGTCTCCGATATAAAACACAGCATCGGCGGCGAATTTTCCTTGCTGGAGCAGATACGAACAGCGGGAAAGATAGTGGAGCAGAGCAGGCGCTTCGTTCCACCAGGTAAGATTACGCTCAAAATGGGTTCCGGCAAAGTAGACATATCCCGGTTTGGCGGTCAGCGAGGGCGAATGGCTGTAATTGTGGATGCAGACCCGGCTCAAACCATCGCAGAAGGCCTGGTCGCCGGTGGACTTCATCGAAAAGGGGCTTTCTTCCCATTGTGGCCCTGCTGATGTGAACGCTTCGCAAAAGGCACCGGGGAGACCATAAACATGGCAGGCGGTCGCCGTGTCGCGCAGCAAGAAACGTGCGTCTGGGGTCGGCCGGTGTGCCGAAGGCATCCAGAATTCACCCATGGGAACATTGGGCTTGCTGGAATTCTTGAGAAGGTCGGCTTCGTCCAGGTGGGGGCCGGCAGCCTCGGAAAGAAACAGCAGACCGCTCGCGTTGGCTTTCTTTCGCAGCTCAGCGTAATAATTGTCTGCAATCATATCGCTCAGCGTGAGGCGATAATCTCGCCTGAAACGCTCGGATGCAGCGGCACTGCCGATAGTCTTTCCTGCCAGCACGGATAAATACGGAAATACGCTGTAACCACGCCGCTTTTGGAACTCGCCGGGGAAGCTTGCCGTCCATGTCGCCGGACCCGCTTCCCAGCTATCATCTTCAACGGAATGAAGACCCTGACGCTCCTGGGGTGTCATTTCTTTAAGCAGGACACCCATGGTGCTGTCCCAGTTTTTGTCGCAGGCTTCGGCGCTGAGATGGTCTATGTATAGCCCAAATACATTGGCCGCGCCCGTAGGTACTTGCGTCAGCCGCACAATTGTCCACTGGCCTGGGGGAACGTTCCAGTGCAGCCGATTGGAAGAGTCCATCTTCCCGGTTAGGTCAACGATGTCCTCAGGCCGAATAGTGTCTTTGACGGGAACAGCCTGGACGGCGACATCATGGTAATAAACAGGGGTTTTGTTGGCCTGGATGGGGGTGCGCTTGCCGGTAGGGATCGGGAGGACGGCATCGAACACGCTCGGACCAGCCACTTGCTGTTGACTGGAAACCAGTTCCTGTTGCCCGTATTGCGGCGTCACCCAGGGCGAAGACACGCCCGCAAGGCCAATTGACAGGCAGAAGTCCAGCCCAAGCCGTGCCGACTCCTTGGCAACGAACTGCATTTGGGCACGCCAAGTGGGTGACCAGGCCGGAATGGGTTCATGTGGCGGCAGCGGAGTAGATTTGGCGCCTGCGTAATCGCTGGTCGTGACCACGCGATAGCCCTTGTTCACCGGCACCATTTTCTGATTCGCGTGCATAAGAGGCCCAGGGCCGCTGTCATAAAGAATAAATCCGGTGATGCCTTTGGCTTTCATTTCTTCGAGATCGCGCGTGATATACGCGGGCTTTGTGTCGGTGCGCAGCCACATCCAGTACACCCACGGGCTGGCCTGTCTTGGTGGGGTGGGGAATTGCTGGGCCAGAGCATCCGCTGACCGAGCAGGGGCAATAGCTGCCAATAGTCCGAGAAGGGCAAACAGTGGCGTGAGTTTTCTCATGGTGCGGTTCTTATCTCTGCCGAACGCGGCAGCAATGGAAATACGGACATTTATGGAGGGGAATGCTTGTCCTGCAAATATTTATTATAACTCAACTCTATTAGATTTTGACAGCGGCGTCCAGAGTTTTGTCAGAGTAAGGGTGGATAAGTAGGACTTGCCGGCAGCGATCATAGAAAAGGTTGTCTGCCGGAAAGAGGGTGTGAAAGTGATCTTCGTGCCCTACTTGTTCGGGGAGAACGCCGGGCACGAAGAGGAAAGCCGTCGAACTTGTCAGACCACCTGCATGGTGTGCAGAGTTGGAAGCGGTCATTCACACTACCAAACACGCCGAATACTCTTAAACGATGTTACCGCATAAGTTGCAACATCAGCCGTCTGTTCAGGCCGTTGTTGAGGAGACGGCTGCTTCAGCAAAAAGGTGCTGTACGTCTGCCGCTGTTTTGACAGCCTTCGCTCGCTTCCGAATATCAGCATCCTGCAAGTCCAGACGGCGGATGTCGTCATCTTCAAGAATGATGCTTTCAATGCGCCCGTAGTGCCCGCCGTGCTTTTCGGCGTAGTGGGCCAGCCCGCACAGTTTTTCGGCGGCTTCGCCCAGCGTCGGTAGGTGAGGGTCTATGATGTCCACGACAAGCCCCTCTGTGCCTTCGCGCACGATAAGAAAATCTATGTAGACAGATTTGACTTTGCTGCCGTAGGAGTAGGGAATGGTCAACGCCCATTTTTGACGCGGCACGACACGTAGCCAGCCGTGCACATCGGCACGTTTTAATTCCGACTTAACAACAGCCGTTTCCCAGGTATTAAACTTGGCCTGAAACTGCCCCTGCTCATCCTGGTACAGATGCTTGTGCCAAAGTGCGCCTTCTTTTTTTGCTTCTATCACCTGCGGATAAACGAGCGGCACGATCTCCGGCTCCCCGGCAAGGCCCTGAATGTCTTCATACGCCTGCCGCTTCTTTTCCGGCAGGTCTTTGATATAGCTTCCATAAATCGTGAGCCATTCGCGTGCCCTATCTTTTGCGGCCCTGTCCATGTCGCGCTTGAGGTCGGGCGTGGCAAGGGCGACCAGTTCCAGTTTGGCAATGCGTGCCTCCACCTGGCCCTCTGCCACCCGGTGGTCGCGCCAGTCTTTGTGCAGCCCTTCCCCTACCTTGCGGCCTGCTGTCTCAAATAGGTCTTCTATGTTTTCAGCGGAAACGGGGATTTGCTGCGTCGCGCTGCTTTGCGCTTCTTCTTCGCCGTACAGGTAAGACACCAGGCGAATGTCCAGCATATCTTTTTCGCTCACAATGGCCTGAAAGCCTGGCGTGTCTTTCTTTTTCTGGTATTCAGCATCTATCACGGCAAGCATGGCTTCTTTGGCCTGGTCGGGGGCATTGACGCGCAGTTTGTCCATTGACAGACGCAAGGCCAGCCGCATCAGCCGTTTGGTTTCGTTGGCAGACGGAGCGCGGGGCACAGAATACGATGGCAGGGCAGCCAGTGCATCAAACAGAGCGTCACTGTCCGGCACGCGCTTGAGGACGGCAGCCGGTTCCGTTCGCACTTCGGTAGGCAGGGGTGTGTCGCCTTTGGTGAGTTTCTCTATGATGGACGCAAGCCCTGCCGAGTTATAGTGAGGCAGGTACAGGGCGACGGTATTAAGAAACTCATCGGCTTCAATACGGCGCACGAGCGGGGTTCTGACCATGCGCCCGACCAGTTGGGCGATGTTGGTGGCGTCGGCTGCCGTGCGGAAAGACATCATCACTTCGGCGCGGGGGCAGTCCCAGCCTGTGTTGAGGCTGGTCTTAAAGAACACTACTTGCACATCGGGGTCTGCGGCAATCTCGGATGGTGGCAGATGGCGCACCTGCCGCCCGCCAATGTCCAATGCGCCATTGTCTTGAAAGGCATGTGCGATGGCGTGGCTAGGAAGAGTGCCCGTCAAATCTTCAATGCAGGCAATGGCCTGCGCCAAGTCTGTCTGTGAGATGCTGCTGGCACTGGCAGCAGCGTCGGCTACCTGCACGGTCAGCAGGGGGCGCACGAGTTCTTCGCCCTGTTCAGCACAATAAGTGGCCCAATGCGTTTGATAGTTCTGCCAGGACTGCACGGCAGAGCGCAGGAGGGTCATGTCTGAGGGCTGCGTCTCGGTGGGGTGGACAAACTGGATGGCGTCTTTTATCAGGCCGGACGAGCGCACGTCGGCAGGTTCTACAACCGTTGGGCGCGTGGTGCGAGCACTGCGGGCAATCAGGCTATTAAACCGCTCCGGCGTGGCGGAGATGCCGACAATGAGCGGCACGGGCGCAATCTGCCCTTCTGCGCCCACAATGAACTTCTGAATGATGGAGTTGGCTTCATTGACAGCCTGACGGGATTGGCTCATGCCCCGGTGGGCTTCATCAATGACCACAAAGAACGCGCCGGGGCGGGCCTGCGCGGTGCTTCTGAGTGTGTCCCAGAACGAGAATTGGCGGCGGTCGCCTTCGGCTACCAGAGAACTGTTTTTGCCCAATTTCTGTGTGTTCAGAAAGTAAACTTGGCCTGCGTCTAGCAGCTCGGCGTCAAACTCGGCATCCAGCACGGAGAGCGTGGAAGGGGTCAGCACCGTAGAGAACGCCAGCATCTTGTCCCGCGTTTGCAGGTTGAGTTCGGGCTGATCGGTGAGCCACAGGAACGTGGTATTGGGCTGCGGGGCGTGGCTGTCGTCGCCCTGCAGAATGCGTTCTATGGCTTCAATCAGCATGACGGTCTTGCCGCTGCCGGTGGGGGAAGACAGCGAGACGGCCTGCAATTCTCCATCGCGGGCATCGCGTGCGGCTTTTCGGAGCTGCTGGACAAACTTGGTAACGGCGGTTTGCTGAAACTCGCGCAGTTCAATGTTCATGGGTGATTGTTCCGGCAGGACAAGATTTCAGGATGCGGGCTTAAGGCGGAACGAGCGCAGGTAGTCGCGGTACAAGCGGTGCGTTGTCAAGCGCGGCGGCAGCGCGGCCCGCATCTGAGTGTAGGCGTCCTCGCTGTTGGTAACAAGGTAAGCGTGTGTCACGTCCGGGCGGGCGTGCAGGGCTTCGCAGAAGCCGCCGAACGCGCTGTCCCGAAAGCAGACACCGTACCATGCGTCCGGTGGCAGCCAGAAGCCGGGTTTGCGTTTGGCGGCATCTGAGGTGTCCCACGCGCCCACGGCCCCGCTTTGCAGCCACAGCAGGGGTGCGATGGCCGCAAACTGATGGCCCATGTCCACGCGGTCGGGGTCAAGGTAGTTGAGGCGGAAGAAGGAGACGTTTTCTGCAAAGCCGTCCGCCATCGGGCGTCCGCCAATGTAGGTTCCGGGCACGGGGGTTCCGTCGGGGCGCGTACCCGTGATGGCGGCTTCGGAGCGGGGGCGGGTGACACGCTGAAAGATGCCGAACTTCTCGTATTCGGCATCGCCTTTGTAGTGGCCCTGCGCGTGGAGAGTGCGAACGTCGTCTGCGCCCACTTCGTTATTGGTGACCAGAATGCAGCGTCGGCGTCCGTCGTCTTCGGCATTCAGGAGGCAGGTGGCGTGGAGGGTTGTGCCGCTTCCGGCGAAGAAGTCTACGATGAGGGCGTCGGGACGGGTGCGGGTGACGGCGGCAATGCAGTCTTTGACGGCGTAGACGGATTTGGGGAAGGCAAAAGCCTGCCCTTTACCTAAAAGACGTTCAAGTATTCCTGAGCCGTGACTGCCAGCAGAATGGCTGCTGTGCCACCAAACGGTTTTGTGTTTGTTGCGCTTTGCTTCTAACATTTGGACTCGGTTAATGGCCCAACTGTCCCGCTTCTTATTGTGTTGCCCCAGTACAATTTCGCCTGCTGCGATAAGTTTATCGGTTGTGTCTTTACCCCATCGCCAACGCCGTTCGTCACCGTTGCCATCTATGGGCCAGACAGGGCGAAGACCATCCACCTTGTCAAAGATTGGCTCTTGGCCTAACTTCAGAGCAGGGCCAGTCCGCACGACAGTACGTTTATTTTCATCAATAAAGATGGGGAAGAACATACTTGGGCGGTTAATTCGGAGGCTTTCTGCTCCCCTGCGGCGGGCATTTTCGCTAACTATTCTCTTGCCGTCAGGCAAAGTATCTTCCGTAACGACGGTTTCTGCGTCAGTAGCCGATCCCTCATCAGGTAGCACTATTTCTTCTGCATTTAGTTTTGGAAGAAGATTGATAAGGCCATCTGTTATAACACCCCCTTCCACTTTAGGGCAACAGAAGAACGCATATTCTTCAACGCGGGAAAAGTTATCTTCATCATTGCCTTGCGGACTGATAACAATCGTTATCATGTAGCGCAAGTATTGGGGGAAAACTTCTTCCAGTAACACGCCTAAATGGTGGACTTCGTGCTCATCAATGGTGACAATCAGCACGCCATCGGGTTTGAGCAGACGCTTCGCCAGACGCAGACGCTTTTCCATGAACGACAGCCACTTGGAATGGCGGAACGCATCATTGCTATCCACATAATCATTGTTGTACGTCCAATCCCGCGCCCCCGTATTGTAAGGCGGGTCAAGGTACAGGCAGTCCACCTGCCCCTCGTACAAGTGTAAAAGCAACTGTGCCGCGTGGTAGTTCTCCGCATTGATGACCGCATGGTGCGCCCGCTCCGGCCCGCCACGCTCCACCGTGCCCACCAGTTCCAACCCCGGATAAATCGGCTCCCCAAACCGCTGCAAGGCAATCAGTTCCGCAACGGGAACGGACTGCATCTGCCCACCCGCCAGCGGCTCCACCAATGCCTGCCCACCCGACAGTTCGCATACCCGGAACGCATGACGCCCGGACACCTGCGCCCGATGCACCACAAACGCGCCCTCTGTAATGGGCAGCCCCGGCAGGGCCGTCATCTCCGGCAGGTGGTTTTCATACACCAAGCCGAAGCGCGTGCGCTTTTTGAGTTCCGCGACAGCAGTCTCCAGTTCCCGGCGCAGGCGGGCATCTGCCACCTGTTTCATCAAATCATCAATTTTAGCCATTAGGAATAGATGTTTGCCATACACTCGCCGTTTTCCTGCCCGGCGTGGGGTGCGTGCTAAATGCGACAAGCAATTTGAGAGTTTGCCCTCAAACCCATGCGCCAGGGGTTCATAATCACAACGAAAGCCGCCACTGACCACCAAATACTCACCCGAGCGGTGGGGTAGCGGGCATTGCCCACTCAGGTGTCAGGGCGGCTTTTGCTGTGTCAGGCTTCGCGTGGAAAAGGTAATCTGTCAGAAGGAAAAATGTTCCTCCCCGGCGTGTTCGGTGAAGCCGGGAAGGGGGCGGAAGCAACTGTTTACACAACCTGCATCGGCATCAGCACGCATAGGTAGTCGGCGTTCTCGGTGGGGCGGACGAGGCCGGGGCGCAGCGGCTCGGTCAGCTCAATGTGCAGGCCTTCGCTGTCCAGGACGTTCAGCACGTCCAAAAGATACTTGGCATTGAACGCGATTTCCACGGGGCCTTCGCCGTTTACATATGCCACTTCCACTTCCTCGTCGGCATTGCCGACGCTTCCCGATTCGGCAGTGATGAGCAGCTTGTCGCCGTCTTCCGAGGTGCGCAGCACGACCCGGTTGGCTGAGTCGCGGGCGACAATGGCCGCGCGCTTGATGGCCTGCGCGAGTGGCTCCCGCGCCGTCGTCAAAATCTTGGTGGCCTGCGGCGGGATAACGCGCTCATAGTTTGGGAACTGGCCGTCGATGAGGCGCGAGATCAACGTCGTGTCGCCGCTCTTTTCGTCAGGAATATGGAACTGGATTTGGTTGGATGACAAAGTCACCGTCACCTCGCCCTCGTCGTTGCCGATAATGCGGGACAATTCGCTCATCGCCCGCGCGGGCACAATCGCGCTCGCGCTGCCGCTGCCTTCTTTGACGGCGCAGTCACGCACGGCTAGGCGGTGCGTATCTGTCGCGACAAACTTCAGGCTGTCTCCCTGAAACACGACCAACACGCCCGTTAAGATGGCCCGTGTCTCGTCCGACGAGGTGGCGAATAGTGTCTGGCGGATGGCATCGCGCAGCACGGTTCGGTCGATTACAAAGCGCGACTCTTCTTTCACCTGGGGCAGCAGGGGGAACTCTTCGGCGGGCAGGCCCAGGAGTTTGTAGTTGGCTTTGTTGCAGCGCAGGCGCAGGGCGTGGGTGTCTGCTTCCAGGGAGAACTCCACCTCGGCGTCGGGCATTGCGCCCAGCAGCTCGGTGAAGTTGCGGGCGGGCGCGGTGGCGGCTCCGTCCGGGGCCAATGTCGTGGTAGGCAGCGTGTGCTCCATCCACATCTCAAGGTCTGTTGCCATGAGCGACACTTTGCCGTCTTTGGCGGCGATGCGGACATGGGTTAAAATCGGCAGGCTGGAGCGGGTGGCGACAGCCTTGCCGACGGTCTGGATGCCTTCAAAGAGTTCTTTGCGCGGGCTGCTCACTTTAAGCGTGTCGGGCGATGCGGTTTTCGTAGCCATGAGGTTGATCTCCTTGTGAATGCTGTGCTGCTTGTTACTGGTGTACTTCTTTGATAAAATCGGCGGATGTTTCCGCCCGGTGCTCATGCAAAACGCCCTGGAGGGCACGCTCCACGAACCACCCATCAGGACGCGGGGCCGGGGCGGAAGCCAGAATACCCAGTGTTTTGCGCAGGCCTGCGGCGTCTAATGCCGCTGCGGGGTGGGCGGCGAGGTGAGCCTCCACGCGGGCTTGCCAGGCTTCCGGCAGCGCGCCATCTAGGGATAAGTCCAGCAGTTCCGCCCATTCTTCCGGTGTCATATGCGTTTTTCTTCCTCCTGCTGCTTCTCCAATGCGTTGCGCAGGGCGCGTCGCGCGCGCCCGTGCAGTGATTTGGCCGCCGCCGGTGTGCGGCCAACAAGCGGGGCGGCCTCCAAGACGGTCAAGCCCTCCAAGTCGCACAGCGTTAAAATCAGCCGGTGGTCGTCGGACAATGCGCCGAGGGCCATGTCTAATGCGCTTTCCCCGTCGGGCGCGGGCGAAAACAAGACCCAGTCGCCGCGTCCGTTTTCCGTTAGGCCCGACAGCGACAGGGTTGGCAGGCGCGGCTGACGCATCCGCTCGCGGCAGACATTGCGCACAATCCCGAGCAGCCATGTCTTGAACCGGCTTTCGCCCCGAAACTGTCCGGCGCGCAGTGCCCGAAATGCCCGCAGCCAGCACTCGGAAGCCGCTTCTTCGGCATCTTCGCGGGTTGGCAGCTCGCGCCGCGCAAAGGCGTATGTCGCCTCGATGTGACGCCGAAACAGCGTTTCTACGATCTGTGCTTCTCCTGCCGGGTCGCGCGCATAGCGCTGGGCGAGCCGCTCATCGTCTTCCCATTCCTGGTCTCCCGCGCGCATTGTTAACTCCTGAGTGGCATTTCGCGCCCATAAAGCGCCGCCGCATAAAAAGAGTTTACACTTTTTTATTGGAACTTTTACCCTGCCCGCCGCGCTAACGAAAGAAACACGTGTCTCAATGGACACACTCGAAAGGGACCTTTCCATGAAACTGTTCGCTCAACTGACTGCCCTCATAGGCGTCGCCTCTATGTTTGCCGGAGCCGCCTTCGCGCAGACGCCGCCCCTCGCCCCCCCGATGTCCACTTCCAAGTCCGCTGCGACAAGTGTCAAAGGCTACACCAAGACATTGAAGAACGGCAAGACTGTCGCCGTCAAAGGCTACACCCGCAAGACCACAAAGATGACGCCCAAAATGACAACCATCAAAGGCTACACCAAGACATTGAAGAACGGCAAGACTGTTGCCGTCAAAGGCTACACGCGCAAAGCCCCCATGGGCGCGAAGATGAAATAACCGGGTGCTGGGCGCTGCGCCTTCGCCCGCACCCACAGAAAACGCCCTGCCGAACAATCGGCAGGGCGTTTTTGTTTGCGTGGATGAGACAGTGTATTTGCGTGGATTACACAGTGTGCTGGGGGGCAGCGGCCTGAAGCAGAGCGGCGCTGCGGCTGTAGCCGGGGTACGAGGCCATGCCCAGGGCAATCGTGCAGGGGTGGGGGAGGGCGGACTTCCATTCGGCAAGCCGGTCGTGCAGGCGCTGCATGACAATCTCGCGGGACGTGCCCGTGTGGGGCAGCAGGGCGGCGATCTCATGGTCGCCCGCGCGGGCGACCAAATCTGAGCGGCGGGTGCAGTTTTTGATTGTTTGGGCCACCTGCACGAACAGGGATGCCTCCCGCAGGTCTTCGCTGACGGAGATGCGGATTACGGACAGTTCCAGATTGTGGCGGTGCGCCCGCGAGAGTTCTTCATCCAGGCGCGAATCAAAATAGCGGCGCGTGTACAGGCCCGTAACGGGGTCTATCACGGTAGGCGCCGCCTCATCGTCTTCCGGGGTATCGCCGCCCTGGATGCTGATCCGTCGGCGCCGCTGCTCGTGCTGCAGCGCGGCTTCCCGGACGGCGTCCGCACGGAACATCTGCTGCAGCTTTCGGGCCGAGTTTTTGAGAATGTGGGAAATGTAGTTGTTGGACACGCCCAGGGCGCGGGCGATGTCTGTTTGGCTTCGGTCTTCGTAGTAGAAGGCGTAAAGGACTTTTTGTTCCAGTTCTTTCAGGCGAGTCAGGGCATGCTCTAAAACCACTTTGTCTTCAATCGGCAGCACCACGGTGGAGGCTTCCCGATTGCTTTGCACGACATGGGCGGCTGCCGAGCCTGTTTCCTGCGCTTCATCCAAAGACGACACGGCGAATGTGGAGCGTGTCGCGTTGATCCGGGACACTTCGGCTTCGCGCAGTCCCAGAGTGTGCGCCACTTCGCTTTCGGTCGGTTCACGGCCCAAAGTCTGGGTCAGAGCCTCGGTCTCGCGGCGCACTTTGTGCGCCATCTCCTGAAGCCAGGCCGGTTCTTTGATAATCTGCACCCGGTCCCGCAGGAAATGCCGCAGGTGCCCGTCAATGTGATGGGTCGCGTAGGTGATAAGCTTCGCGCCGCGATTGGGATCATATTGATCAATCGCGTGTATCAGGCCCAGGAAGCCTTCCTGCACCAGGTCTTCCAGAGGCACGAGGCCGGAAAAGAATTGACGGGCCTGCTTTTGAACCAAAGGCCGAAATTGCAGGACCAATGCATCCCGCGCCGCTTCGGCCCCCGCCCCATGCGCCCGGTATTGGGCGAGAAGCGCGTGCGCGCGCGCCTCATCATCCAGGCGGCCCGGCCCGCGTCGCTCTCGCGCGGGCCAGGTGCCGGAAGAAGTGTCTGCTGCGGTGCTTGTGGTGTCTGCCATAACAAAACGCTGCCGTGCCGCGCGCGGGCTTTCTGGACCCTCGTCCGAAAGAACTGCTCAGACTCCGCGCGCTGCAAGAACGACGCGCTTAATGGATCGAGCTGACCAGTTTGAAGATGGGACTCATGACTGAGATGGCGATAAAGCCGACCAAAACGCCCATAAAGACAATAAGCAGGGGTTCAATCATGGATGTCAGGCCCTTGACCATAGCATCCACTTCATCATCGTAGAAATCGGACACTTTGGTCAGCATCTCCGACAGGCGGCCCGTTTCCTCGCCCACATCGATCATGTGCGTGACCATCGCGGGAAACAAACCCGAGGATGCCAGCGGCGCGCTGATTTTGGCCCCTTCGCGAATTGACACGCGGGCATTGGCGACCGCTTCGGCCAGCACCGCGTTGCCTGATGTTTCCCCGATAATCTCCATTGAACGCATCATGGGAACGCCCGACGCAATCAATGTGCCAAACGTGCGCGTGAAGCGCGAAATGCTGAGCTTGAGGGACAGGTCGCCGACAATCGGCAGCTTCAGCTTGAGCTTGTCGATATTATAGTGGCCTTTGGTCGTCTTGTCGTACTGCTTGAAGGCAACAGACCCCACAATCCCCAGCAGCACCACCACATACCAGTATGCCCGAAACCAGTCGCTTGAGTCAAACAACGCCTGGGTGACCGGCGGCATGTCCACATTCATGGACGAGAAGATTTCCTTGAACTTGGGCAGCACAAACGTCAGCAGCGCGGCCACCATGATAAATGCAAAGACCAGGACAATGGTCGGATACATCATCGCCGACTTGATCTTGCCCCGTATTTCCATCTCTTTCTCCAAAAATCCTGCTAGCCTGTCCAAAATAACATCCAGGATGCCGCCGATCTCCGCGGCGCGGATCATGTTGACGTACAGCTTGGAAAACACCGCCGGGTGCTTGGAGATGGCGTCGGTCAGCGACAGGCCGCCTTTGACATCTTTGCGCGTGGCATTGAGAACCGTTTTGAGCGCTTCGTCTTTGGTCTGGTTTTCCAGAATGTCCAGGCATTTGATGATGGGAATGCCCGCATCAATCATGGTCGCGAACTGCCGCGAAAAGACCACGAGCGATTGCAGTTTGACTTTTCCCGCCTTGCCCGCGAGGGCAAACTTCATGCCTGCGCGGGCTTCATTCACCGACACGATATGGAAATGCTGCTCGTGGAGCTTGGCAAGCACGACCTGCTCGCTGTCTGCGTCCACCTTGCCCTTGATGGCGCGGCCTGTCGAGTCTACTGCGTTATATACAAATGTCGCCACGGAAAGTACCTCCTGACACCAAATTACTCGTGAGGGGAGCCTCGCCGCGTCTTTGCGGCGAGAGCGCCCTGTTTAGTATCGGCGTTTTGGACGGAAGGCCGTAGGGTTTCTTTATGGCACACAGGAAAACCTCTGCTTTTTGCTGAACAACAGGCTGGTGGCTGGCACCGCAAATGCGGCCTGGCACGGCGTCTGTCACTGAGAGGAACGCTTGTCACAGCCAATGGACGATGAACACTCTGTGCGCCGAACGATTGAGCAGATGATTGCCGATTGGGATACGGCTTATGCTGACAGCAACCCCAACGGCATTATCGGCCACTTTGTGCCCCAGGAGCAACGGCGTGTGGAAAAGTGCCGCCAAGCATGGGCGTGTGTGATGGCATGGACTGAAGACGCAAAGGCGCATAGCACAATCCGAGAGTTCTGCTTACACGACGAAACAGTGACTGTTGTTGCAGAGCAGACACGGAGTTTTTGCTTTCGGCGTCCACTGCCCACCTTTGCTCTCGGTGGCCGGGTCTTGCTGGGCTGGCTGTCCCGTTTCCTTTTTGTGGAGCGCGAGGTCAGTCGCTTTGGGTGGCGCAAAACTCCCGAAGGCTGGCTTTGCGCGTCCGAAAAGCGGCTCTCTTACCGGCTGCGGATACGTCGCCGAACCCCAGCGGCAATGCCGTAACCACTTGTTTTTCAACAGCAGAGGAAGGCTGCCGCCTGCTATTTACCCCGCTCTTTGCGCAGCATCGCCCCCACCACGCGCGCCGCGCTGACCCCCGATGCCCCGAACACGCCGCCGCCGGGGTGCGTGCTGGCCCCCGTCAGAAACAGCCCGGCAATCGGCGTCTTGTACTCGGACAGTTCAGGCAGGGGACGGAACGCAAACATCTGGTCCAGCGACATCTCTAGGTGCATCACGTTGCCGTTCACCAGCCCCAGCGTTCGTTCCAAGTCCAGGGGCGTCTGGATAAAACGCTTTTCAATTGCCCCGCGCATATTGGGGGCGTAACTGTACAAAGTCTCGCAGATGCTGTCGGCAGTGGCTTCCCGCTCATCGTCCCACGACTTGCCGTCGCGGCGCTTGTAGGGAAAATACTGCGCCCACAACTGCACAATGTGCTTCCCGGCAGGCGCGAGTGAGCCGTCAATCGCCGAAAACGTCATAGCGAGGACGGGTGGCTTTTCCGATGGCCTGCCGCCGATATAGTCTGCATACGCATCCGTCAAAAACTCCGGGGTGGGGCACAAGAGCTGCATTCCATGATGCACTTCTGAGTTTTGGCCCTGTCCGTAATCGGGCAGGGCGGAGGCCGCGCAGCGCACGGTCATGCCGAACCCGTTACCCACATTCACCGACTTCAATCTGTGGGCGAGGTCTGCGGGAACATCTTCCGGCGCGAGCAGTTTGTCAAACGTCGTCTTGATGTGGCACGCGGCAACAATTGACTTGGCTCGGTATTCTTCTCCGTGAACCTGCACGCCGACCGCGCGGCCCCCTTCCACCACAATCTTCTCGGCAGGCGCATCGGTCAGCACCGTTCCGCCCAGGGCTTCCAGTGCCCGGCGCAATGCGACCGTCAGCATGCCCGACCCGCCGCGCGCCCGCTTTGCCCCCGACTCATGCACCGCGCCCCACCATGCCGCAAACGGCCCCGTTCCCGGTTCAGTGGGAGGGGGACCGCTTTGCGCCGCAAGCCACCCCATCGCCGCCCGCATCTCGGTGGTGCCAAACGTCTCCTGCAGCAGCCTGCCATAACCCGACACAATCATGCGCAAAGCGTCGGTGCTCGTGCGCCCCGGCGACTTGGCAAAGATCACATGCCGCCCGAAGCTTGCCATTGTCGGCGGCTTTTGGAAGGCCTGAAACACGCCCCGCGTCACCGGCAGCCATCGCTGCACAAAGTCCCGGTAGGCGTCGGCATCCTGCCGGGACACCTGCGCAATGCTTTCGCACGTCTTGTCCAGGCTGCGATAAAAGCAGATCGCCCTGCCATCCGGCAGTGGAAACGCCGCCCACGGGTCCATCTCTATGTAGTGCAGGCCGTACTGTTCCAGCCCCAATTCGCGCACAATCGGCGTTTGGTGGATCATCAAATGCACCGATGACCCCAGGTCAATTTTGTAGCCCGGCCAGACTTCTTCCGTCACGACCGCCCCGCCGACCACGCTCCGCCGCTCCAAGACTACCACTTTATGCCCGGCCTTCGCCAGATAACACGCGCAGACCAGCCCGTTGTGCCCCGCGCCGATCACTATTGCATCGTAATTCGCTCTCATCGCTGCCGACTTTCTAAAAGCATGCCGGGGTATCTGTCTTTTGGTAATGGCTTGTGCCGGGGGTATAACCCCCCCCGGCAGAGACGAGGCCATGTCCTTCGGACAGAAGAGTGGACTCTAGGGGAGGGACTCACCGCTCACAGACCCGTATACATCTCCAAACTTTACCTGCAAATAGCGCAAATACGGAGCCGGGTCAAGCGGACGCCCAGTCACGCGCTGCACCAGCGCCTTCGGGTCATGCTTGCGCCCGTATTGGTAGATGTTTTCCTGAAGCCAGCCCAGCAGCGGCCCAAACTCCCGGCGCGCAATCTGCGCGTTGATCTCGCCGCCCAACGCGTCGTTTGCCGCCTCAAATAACTGCACCGACAGCAGGTTGCCCACCGAATAAGTCGGGAAATAGCCGATGCCGCCCCCCGACCAATGCACATCCTGCAGGATGCCCTGCGCATCGTCCGGCGGCGTCAGGCCCAGGTATTCCTCGGTTTTGGCATTCCACGCCTGGGGCGCATCCGCCACCGACAGCGTGCCTTCCAGCAGGGCCATCTCCATCTCAAAGCGCAGCAAAATGTGCAGGTTGTACGTCACCTCGTCCGCTTCCACGCGGATCAGCGACGGCGCCACTTTGTTGATCGCCCGGTACCAATCGCTCGGCGCGACACTGCCCAATTGCTCCGGGAACACTTGCTGCAAGTCCGGGTAAAATGCCTGCCAGAAGGGCCGCGAGCGCCCGACTAAGTTCTCCCAAAGCCGCGACTGGCTTTCATGCACCCCCAGCGACGTGCCCCCGCCCAGCACATTGCCGTCATAGCGCGCCGCCACCCCCTGCTCATACAGCGCGTGTCCCGTCTCGTGCATCGACCCAAACAGCGCGGCAGGCAGGAAGTTCCGCTCAAAGCGCGTCGTGATCCGCACATCGCCCCGCGTAAAACTCGTGCAGAACGGATGCACCGCCCGGTCCTGCCGCCCGCGCGTCCAGTCAAACCCCAGTGCCGACACGACTGCCTTGCCGAACGCTTCCTGGCGAGCCTCGTCAAAGTCCCGCTTCAGCACGCTGTCGTCCACCGCATCCGGCCCTAATGCCGCCACCGCTTTGACCAGCGCGACCGAGGCCGGTTTGATCGCCTCAAACATGCTTTTCACGTCCGCCGCAGTCATGCCCGGCTCATACTCATCCAGCAGCGCATCGTAAATGGACTCTTTATAGCCGCGCAATTGGGCCGTTTCCCGGCTGAGGTCTAAAATCTGCTCCAGCCACGGCGCGAACTTGCCATAATCGCTCGCCGCCCGCGCCTCGTGCCACGCCTCATAGCCCAGCGTCGTGACCCGCGCGATCCGCGCCACCAATTCTTCCGGCATCTTCGCCGCGCGGTCAAAGTCCCGCCGCGCCACCCGCAGGTACGCCGCGTCGTCATCGTCCGGGTCCAGGTCTTTGGCCTCCCGCTCCGCCGCTTCCATCAGGGTTTCGGTTTCGCGTCCCGTCGCTATCTGGTGAATGACCTTGCTCAGGGCTGTCAACTGGTCGGCCCGCGCCGCGCCCCCGCCCGTCGGCATATACGTCTGCTGGTCCCAGCCCAAAACAGCGGCGGCATTATTCAGCGCGCTTGTTTCCGCCATGCGGCGTTTCAGTGTTTCCACGGTTTCTCTTTGTGTCACGGTATCAATTCTTTCTTTGCGTGCTGGGCGCGTCGTGCTGCTGCGACGGCCTCTTTTGGGCATTGCATCGGCGTCTTATGGGCATACCAACGACGGAACAGTTTCTTCCGTCGTTGGTACGCGCTTGCAACGCCACTGATCAGCCGAAAGGAGTCCGAGACAGCGGCGTGTTCATGCGTTTGCGCCTGCCTTTGATTGTGTTCTCTTTCGCTTTTTCGGCCCGCAACTCCTGCTTGGGCTGCATTGGAGATGGGTGGCGCAGAGACAGTGTTTTGGAAAAATAACTTTCTCCTTAACACTGAGTTAACATTCAGATGCTAAACTTTGTGCGCTATAATGGGTGGTCGGATTGCAAAAAAGACACTGTTGTCACCCTTCAAGCCTCCCCGTTTATTTCTCTTGAAAGGCGCCTGTATGACACTTGTTTCGCATGCCCGCCGCGCGACGCGCGGCTTCACCCTGATTGAACTGCTTGTCGTGATCGCTATTATCGCGCTGCTCGCCGCCATTCTATTTCCGGTCTTTGCATCGGCGCGTGAAAAAGCCCGCCAGACAGCCTGTCTCAGCAACATCAACCAGGTAGGAAAAGCCTGCTTTCAGTATTCACAAGACTACGATGAGGTGGTGCTCCCTCAGCTCATGGGAACTTTGTACTGGCCGTCGCTTGCAATGCCCTATGTAGGCGGCAACACAGGAAACGCCCGCGCAGGTGTTTTTAATTGTCCCACAGCAGGAACTTCTTCCGGCGCAAAATGGTCGGCTCCTAATCCGCAGTATGTGGATGTTACCAAAGGCTCCAAGAAACAAGGCTACTGCCAGGCAACAACGGGTGACGGTTCGAGCAATACAAACAATACAGGCTCCGCCGCAGTCGGCCAGCTTTCTTATGCCAGAAATGCGATGCGTTTCGACCAGTGGACATCCTCTCAAGGGGCCGGAGTGTTCGCTGCCGTAAAAATAACGTCTCCCCGATTCGGGTTTAACCCCGGCATACAGACCTCCGGCAAAGCATTGGTTGAGGCACAGATCGAAGACCCCGCAGGCACAATCCACATTGTTGACGGCGTTGCCGGCTCAAACTCTGCACTCGGTTCGGGCTGTGGTTCTGGTGGAAGCTCTATTGTGACGCTGGATAGTGAAGCCAATCTGGACTACACGCCGGATGCAGAAACCGCCAAACCCGCCTATCGGCACTCAGGCGGCTTCAATGCCTTGTATGGAGATGGACATACTAAATGGCGCAAGTATGGCACGACCACGCCGTGCGATTGGTCGGTGCAGGCTGATCCCTATCCGACAGATTCGGCAGCTATTGTCGCGGCCTGCAAGAAGTCTTAATCTCTCAGCAAGCAAAAGCGGCGGGCGCAATGAAAATTGCGCCCGCCGCTTTTTGTGTGCCTGAAGCAAAATACCGCTGCCGCAGGCTAAAGACGAGGCCCGCGCCCCTGCGTAACTCAGGCAGAACGAACAACCGCCAAGCCGAGGCTTAACACAGAGTTAACATTGCATTAAAGAAGGCTTAACGATCATCTGTCAAACTGGGGGCCATTGCAAAGAAAAGTCAACAGAGCATCCGCTCAAGCGTCTGCGGCGTGCACACGCCCTCGCTGCTTTTAGAAAGACGGCAACCCAATGACATTTCGTTCTGCTTCCCCGCGCTCCGGGCGCGGCTTCACCCTGATTGAACTGCTCGTCGTGATCGCTATTATCGCGCTGCTCGCCGCCATTCTATTTCCGGTCTTTGCATCGGCGCGAGAGAAGGCGCGGCAGACAACATGCGCCAGCAATATGAAACAATTAGGTCTTGCCTTTCTGCAATACACGATTGACAATGACGATGCCCTGGTTTCTAAATATAACTACGGTTACTTTTCAGGCACCGGAAGCAGTCCCCTGGAAGGATACATAAAAAACCAGGCTGCCAACTCCGTCAGCACAGTCTGGGTATGCCCTGACATGCTTGTGACCAGCAACGCAACATCGTATTCCGCTTATCACACGACTTACGCGATGAACGAGTTCTTGACTGGACCGGGGCTGACATACGACAAATCAACCAATATCACAGACCCCGATTCGTATTACCCGCGAACAACGGATGACAGCGCGTACTACACAGCGGCGACAGATAAAAAGCTGCGCGATTTGGATAATCCTATCACATTGTCCGCGATCACTACACCCGCTAGCACAGATTTGCTTTTTGAAACCATGTCGGAGCAGGGCAACAACGATAAATATGTCGGCTATCTTGTTAACGGCGGGAGTGGCGGGTGGATGTGGGCCAAAGGCTTTTGGAACACAGTTGCTGCCGCCACCACCTATGCCAAATATGCAGAGCAGACACCGACTGTCGCCTATCACAATGGTGTCAGCAACTATTTGTTCTGCGATGGTCATGTCAAAGCGCGGGTGCCGGAAAAGCAAGGTTACAACATCACAACTGACCCAAACCAAATTTGGACAGTCAAAGATGGGCGGGACGGAACGCCCCTGTCGACTACGCCTCACTAAACCGCACACAGAGAATTGATAGCAACAATGAAACACACATTTGTAACACTCATGACAGTCATGGCCGGGGCGGCTTTCCTGCAAGGCGGCATGGCACAGTCTGCCCCGGCTCCTGCTGCTCCCTCGGCCCCGGCCACCGCCAAAGTCGCCGCTGATGGCGACCCTATCGGCAAAGCGCAGTCCGAACTGGCCTCCAAGACCGCCACCTTCGGCACCGTCCTCGCCGCCGACCCCGCAGTCGCCAAAGCCCTGGAAGCCCACAACCTCGCGGATGCGCAGAAGCAAGTCGGCAAACCAGGCGCGTTCCAGGGCACAGTGTCGCAGGCCTATTCGCCGGGCGACCACGACATTGTTATCCTGGACTTTGACAAGCAGTACAAGACCGCGCTGACCGCCGTCGTGATGCCCGGCGACTACGGCAAATTCCCCGCCCTGTCCGCTCTGGAAGGCAAGCATGTGCTGGTCACCGGCACAATGAGCGCTCCCAAAGGCAAGCCGCAGATTACGCTCACCAACCCGGCCCAAGTCAAAGTCATTCGGTAGCACAAAGCCATAGAGCAGCACAAACTCAAAAAGCGTCGGGGCAGACTACTCTGCCCCGACGCTTTTTCTTGTAAAGCGGCCCGCGTTAACACAAACTTAACCTTGGCTTAACGACAGCCTAACGTCTCATCGCTAAAATAGAGGCAGGGAAAAGGAAAAGTCAGAACCGGGGACCCGGCTGTTCGGTCCGACCGCCGCTTTGCGGCCACTCTGCCGCTTCTTTCTCCCCCCAACGTCGCCCCGCCGGTGACACCCGCGCCGGCACACACGAAAAGAGAGAAGATCATGACACGCAAATCCATCCTCAGCCTGGGCTTTGCCACGCTGGCCGGTCTTAGCCTCGCAACCACCAATGCGCAGGCACAGAACATTGCTGCGGCCAAGGCTACTGTCGGAAACACTGCCACCGTGCCCAATGCGATTGTGACCTATGTGGTTAATGCCGGTGCGACCAACAGCACATTTCTCATTCAGGACACGACAGGCGCCACCGAAGTCTTTAGCGGTTTGAACACTTCCTATACGCCGGTGGTCGGCGATAGCATCAGTATCACTGCGCCTTTCACCACGTATAAAGGTTTGTATGAGTTCAAACCGTCAGCCACTGCCGGAGAACCGGTCGGTGGCACCCACAACAATGCACTGCCCGCGCCGTCGGTCTTCACGATCGCGAACACGGAGCCGGGGCAAGCGGTCGGGCAGGACTTGCAGGCCACGCTCGGAACATTGAGCAGCGTCACCTTCACAGGCGCCAATGCCACAGGGACATTCGGCAGCAACATGTCCTACAGCGTGACCGACGGGGTGACGCCGGGAACGACGACCATCTTTATCGGCAGTACCAGTCCGTTTCTCAACACGGCGATTCCGACCGGCCCGGTGAGCATCTCCGGCTACCTCAGTCAGTATGACAGCACGCTTGCCGCCAACGCGACCTCGTTCAACGGCTACGAACTGATCCCGACCAGCTTTGCCGCTCCTGCCGCCGCGCCTGAGCCGAGCGGCATCGTGGCGATCCTCATCGGCATGGGTCTTCTCGGCTTGGTGGCCGCCCGCCGCCGCACCATTCAGGCTGCCTAGCCAATCGACCTCTCCATCCCCTCCCCCCCAAAAACGGGAAGCGAACCCTCCGTCGCTTCCCGTTTTATTTTGCGCGCCATCAGCAAAGATACCAGGTTAACGGGGGAGACAAAAATTTCATATAAACTTAACATTCTCTTAATGGAAATGCCGTCTTGTGGGCTGTATACTGAAAAGGCTGAGCAAGAGGCTGCTTGCTTTTCATAACAGCGGAGTGTTAAGATGCCTGAGCGCATCTTGGCCCAAGACTAATGGTTACGTTTTTGCACAAGGAGATCAGGACATGACAACACAATTATTGATGAAAAAAGGCTTGATGACGCTGGCAACCCTGGGGCTGGCCGTGTCTGCAACGGGCGTTTATGCGCAATCTACTATTACCGGGTACAACTTCAATGATGGCGCGACCACCGGCGGTTCAGCCGCCGGGCAGCCGCAGAACAACGCAACTAACACCGCGGCTCTGCTGGCGGTAGATCGCGGCACCGGCACCTTGTCCGTGTCTCAGGGCTTTATCACAGGCAGCAACGTTGTTAGTTTCAGCGGTACGACCGTCAACGCTGATGCCGGGGACGCTGCCGGAGCAGCCATCGCGTTGCAAGGTGGAACCGGAGCTGCCGCTGGTGGAGTGGGTGGGAACAACGGTGGATTTCTTCAGCTCAACAGCAGCACATCTGGTTTCACTAACATCACCGTGTCTTTCGCGGCGCAAGCCACAGCCACCGGCTTCACCAACGACCAATTCCAATACAGCACAGACGGCGCAACATTCACAAACTTCGGGACTGCTTTCACGCCGCAAACCAGCTTTTCCCCAACCGCCACGCCTCCCGGCACAGCGACCACGTTTGACCTGAGCAGCATCACCGGGTTGAACGACAACGCAAACGCAGCATTCCGGCTTGTGCTGGGCGGTGCAACAAGCAGTTCCGGCAACATCCGTGTTGACAATCTGCTGGTGCAGGGCACTGCACTGGCTCCCGTGCCTGAGCCGAGCGGCATTGCCGCCATGCTGATTGGCATGGGTGCTTTGGGCCTGATCGTCGCCCGCCGCCGCGCCGTCCACTCGGCTGCCTAAGCGTCTTTAGTTGGGGGAGCGGAGCCGCCTCCGCTCCCGTCCTCTTTTGCTGCCCCTTGCTCGGCCCCACGCTCATGATCTATTCACCCACTGTAGGCCCACGCCGAGGCTGCTGGCCGCTGACACTTGCCGCCTTGCTGCTGTGCCCACACTTTGCCGCCGCGCAAACCAATGCCTCGCAGTCCGTGCGCCTGCTGACCTACAACATCCACCGCGATATTGGCGGCAGCGACTCCAATACCGCCTCACAGGCGCCACTGGCGAAGGTCGTCAACTTTCTAGACCCCGACGTTTGGACAATCAACGAGGTCGGCGGCAACAATGTCCGATACAATGCCGCCACAGCCTACAATGACCTCGTCACATTTATCAGCACAGACCTCACGGTGTTTGGGACGAACCCTCAGGTCGGTCGCGACTACTACGTTTATTTCAGCGCCCGCAGCGATGGATACAGCACCAGCGCCATCGTTTCCCGCTATCCGTTTCTGTCTACCCAGACCTACTCGGATGCCGGCAATGGCTTCCAAGCCCTGCGCGGCCTTGCATTAGCCGAAGTCGATCTCCCCGGCGCGACCGACTTGGGCGTGTTCACCACGCACATGAAGGCCAGCGACAGCAGCGACAACGACGGCAACGCGGAAAAGCGGCAGGCGGAGGCTGATACGGACTCGAGCAATATCCGTCCTTATATCACCAGTCATTCAGGGGAAGGCGTGGTCGTGACGGGGGACTGGAACGAATCGGAAGACCCCGGCGACAAGCTCAACTGGACCGGCCATCAGGTCGGCGATCCGCTTCCCAGCAACGGCGAGGCATACCATCCCATTTCAACGATGAAGTCGGCGGGCCTGACAGACCCCAAGCCGGTGAGTATCAAAGGCGACAGCGATACCATCAGCTCCACGAGCGGCAGCCCCAACACGCGATTTGACTATACGCTGTACGGGCCGGGGCAGTTGAACTTTGTTTCAGGGCAGGTGTTTGACTTGAAGCAGTACACGGCGGCGCAGCTTGCAGCGCTCAATGCGCAAAATGGAACCACGTTCACGGCAACAGACACGGCCAACGCCTCAGACCACCTGCCGGTGCTGTCCATCTTTCAGGTGACCGCCGCGCCGGAACCCAGCGGCAGTGTCGCGATAATTATCGGCATCGGCGTCTTGGGCTTGATCGTCATCCGCCGCCCAGCCAAGTAAAGTTTGCTCGTTTCCCTTCGTGGGTGAAAGCAGCCATTTATGAGATCATTGCCATTGAGCTTTTTGCCCGCGCGCGCACATCTGCGCTTGGCCCCGCTTGTATTGGGCGCCGTGTTTGCATTTCTGTATCCCGTCCCAAAAGCACAGGCGCAGTTTTTGTTTGACAACACCAAAGCCGAAACAGCGGGTAACGCAGACTGGGTCATTGATACCGGCACGACCCGCTACCCCACACCGGCGGCTTCCGGCATCACGGCTTCCACCACGGAAACCTACTGGACGGGAGCCTTGTCGTCGTGGGGCGTGTCTCTGGTGAAGACCGGGTACAAAGACATCCAGACCCTGCCTGCGGGCGCTGCTATCTCCTATGGCAGCACCTCCAATGCCCAGGACTTGTCCAACTACAAAGTGTATGTGTTGGACGAGCCGAATATCCTGTTCACGGCCACCGAGAAGACGGCGATTATCAGCTTTGTCCAGAACGGCGGCAGCCTGCTGATGGTGTCCGACCATGGAGGCTCCGACCGCAACAACGATGGCAAAGACTCTGTCCAGGTTTGGAATGATCTGTTCACCAACAATGGCGTCAAAAACAACCCGTTCGGCATGAAGTTTAACGGCGACGACATTTCCCCCCAATCCACGTTCATTGACGCCAGCGCTTCCGACCCGATTACTCATGGCGCATCGGGCGCGGTGACCCAGTTCAACTATAACAATGGCTCCACGATCACCATAGACACCAGCGCCAACTTATCGGTCAAAGCCGCCGTGTGGTCCTCTTCCGCCCATTCCAGCAGCCTGGTGATGGCCGCCTATGCGACGTATGGATCGGGGCGGGTGGTGGCGATTGGCGACAGTTCGCCCCTAGATGACGGCACAGGCGATGCAGGCCACACGCTGTTTGACGGCTGGGATGCCAACAGTGACGGCACTCTCGCATTGAACGCCTCGCAGTGGCTGGCTGCCGCGTCTCCGTCTCCCGCTCCCGAGCCGAACGGCATCGCAGCGATCCTCATCGGCATGGGCGTTTTGGGGTTGGTGGCCGCCCGCCGCTCCCTGAAAGCTGCATAACTTCCATTCCCCCTCTCCCTCCTCCCCCGCGCGGGAAGCAGAAACCCCCTTCTGCTTCCCGTCTTCATGCCGCCATTATCGGCGCAATACGAGTTCTGTTATAGATTTTAAGAGCACAAGCAGGAGATGGGTCGGCTAGGAATTGAACCTAGGACCACGTCATTAAAAGTGACGAGCTCTACCGCTGAGCTACCGACCCGGCAAGATTGTAGCATATAGCCGCACAATGTTGTTTTCAGAATTGAAAGACGCCTGCAACAGTGAGAGTGTCCTGACTCCGCTGCGTCAAATGGGAGCCGGAACCCAGGAATGAATCGGCAACATTGGTCCCGTCATGCCGATATTCCAAATACGTCGTGAAATTTGGTGCGGGCTTGATCAGATAAGTTGCAGTGATCTCATAAGGCTTCGGCTGTAAGTTTGCTCCTTCTGTCTTGAGCTTGGTGCCAGAAAACCGCAGTCCGAAGCCGGTTTTCGGGGTCAATGTCTGATGGTAGTAAAGCGCCAATGCATTCAGAGTTTGTTTCGCCCCGTTCTCCGGCTGGAATTTCGCATACACGTAATTCACGCCAAGCGAGAGATTATTGCTCAGGGCGTAGCTGAAGTCATTATCCGTAAGCGTTTCCTTTGAGTTCGTACTGGTGGCGCTGAATGCCGCGAAATCAAATTTGTCCTTTGCCAAGCCCAATGTTGAGATTAAAGTGAGCTTCCCTTTAGGGTCTGTGTAAGTGAGCTGGCCGATATAAGCAGGTCTCCCATTGTCATCGCGGATGCCTGCGCTTTGCGTGTTATAGAGGGCATTTACCAGATAGAACGTAGCGACAAGGCCTTTAATGCCAAGAGCGCTGCCAGGAGTGTAAAGACGCACACCGACATTATATGTCGGCAGCAGACCGAAGGGAATTGAGTGCGAGTAATTGTTGTTGCCGCTGGCCTCAATGGGTTCGTAACCGAATGGGGTTACCAGCTTGCCGAAATCCAATCCTGCCCCATCCGCTCCGAGCGCGTAAGTGCCGTAAAGCTGCTGGATATTCTTGAACTGTGCCTCGCCCCGCCCCCCACTCGCTCCCTCAAAGTCATAGTGGTTGATGTCCGTGTCATCGCCGGTCACCAGTGTCGCCTTAAAGCCGATGCCACTGGGTCTGGCATTTTGAAAGACATTGATCTCCGCCATTGCCAGAGTGAGGGTTGTCTGGCGAAGATCGTAGACTCGCCCGGTGAGAGTAGTGCCGCTCTTTGCATTACGGGTCTGAAACAGATAGTATCCGTCTACGAGGCCGTTGTATTGAATACGGTAGTTGGCAGCGGGTGGCATGGTATCAGGGATGGTTACGGGCACGGCTTCCGGTGCAGGCGTGGGAGTCTGTGCCGAACCAACTCTTGGGAGTATTAGGAGCAGAGCAGCCAGAATAATCGGACATAGACGGGAAAGTGGTGCCAATGCATGCTTTTTCATTAATGGATTTTTCATAAGTGGGTGAGTTAATACGCTACGCAGCTACCATAACAAGGGGGCGCTTCGCGTAGGCAGCATCTGTCGCAAGGTGCAGGCCAATGAGATCAACCAGCAGCTGCAAATAGGAAAGCGGCAGTATACTCAGGAGGCGTGTTACCGGAAGCCCCTGTTCTTGACCTACCAGGTAACGCAGCCGATGATAGACAGGCTTCCTGGATGCGCCCAAAGCGGCCAGGAATGGTTTGAGTACCTCTGCAGACAGCTCTGCTGCGTCGTGATCAGCCTGACGCAGCGCGAGGACCTGCGCTATCAGCCCAGAAAGCGCACCGAGCACCTCTGGGTCTTCCTGAACGATGTCCTCTCGCCTGGGAAGCGGGAGACGGGTCACGGTGTTCAGAAACTGTGTGGAAAAAGTGATGCCATTCGACACCAGCGCACGCTGTTCTGCATTCAGACTTTCAGGCGTCAATAGCCACACCGGCAATAGCTGGCGGACGAAATCAAAATATGAGAGGTCTGGCAGGATTTCAAGCCGTGAGGCGGTTGCGAGGATCAAATCTTGCGCTATCGTCAAGTCGGTCGTCGGGCGCTCCACAAAGAGAGTGCGGAGCACCGGGGCAGGCAGCGAATCCAGCAGTTTATAACTGAGTGACCGATCCATTTTGACCGTGCCATAATGGAGGGGGAGAACAGGGTGCCCGCCAAAAAACCGCTCGCTGAGGGCTTGGGCAACGACAAAGCTTCCCGTTTGCGGCTCCAAATAGGCCTTTGTGAATGGCTCGGCATCAATCTTGAACAAAGACCATCGCAGGGCACAATCCAGTTTCCAGTTGAACTTGCCTTGAACCTCAGAGAGGCCAATTGTTCGGCTGCGTTCACAACGGCGGCAGTAGAAACCGAGCGTGGCTGCCGTCACGTGCTCAATGCGCGTTTCGTCAATATATTTGCAGTCAGGGCATAACACCCAAAATAGTTTGTCAGGGGTGTAATCTGCAAATCGCTCGCGCAGGAAATCCAGGACTTCATCATAGCGCTCCAGAATGTCGCGGACATAGGGGGCGTACATCCCCTTCTGGTAGAGCGATGCTGTGGAAACCAGGGCCGGATGGCAGTCCAGGCCGTGCAAACGGTTCAGGAGCTTCGCCTCAAAGTGAGCTGCGAAACTGTCATGACACCCCCAGGGGTCTGGAAGCGTGGAAATTGGTTTGCCGCATAAGTGTGCATATCGCTGGATGAGTGTTTCATCCTTGTTGACAGCGACCCGGAGCTGGCGCATATTCAGGGGATCCATGCTGTCATCAATTAACAGCGTGAACACCGTGTGGCCCGCTGCGCGCAGGTGACGGGCTGTCTCGTCGGCAATCAAGAATTCGCGGAGGTTGCGTTCGTCGCCCAGATAGGCGCAGGTGGCCCCCGTAGCAATTGTGACGATAGAACGGTTCGCGAAGAGGGTGACCGCCTGCGAATAAATGTTGTTCTTGATTGTCCGCGTTTCTTCCATTGCGGCGTTTTTCGTGGTCATTGTCAAGCTGCCTTTCGATCAGAGGCCATCGCGTTCTCTGCTTTTCGTTTCTGAACAGCCTTTATAAATGCCTTGGCCAGCATTGGGTCAAACTGGGTTCCCATGTTTGCTTTGATGTGAACGAGGGCGTCATCCCAGTCCATTCCCTTGCGGTAAGGGCGAGTGGTTGTCATCGCGCTGAAGGCATCAGCGACCGCGAGAATTCGCCCAAGCAAGGGGATTTCTTCCCCTTCCAATGCATCCGGGTACCCCTCACCATCCCACCGCTCATGGTGAGACCGGATCGCATCCAGAACCGACTCCATGCCGGGCAAGGCTCCGACGATCAGCGCACCGAGGCGTGCATGCCGTTTCATGATATCGTACTCTTCCGATGTGAGCCTGCCCGGCTTGCGCAGGATGTCTTCTGGGACACCGATCTTGCCTACGTCATGCAGAAGGCCGCCGACACGGATATCCCGCATGGTTTCATCAGACATTCCCATCTCTTCCGCGATCCAGAGTGAGAAGTCGGTCACGTCTTCTGAGTGCCTGCGCGTGTAGCGGTCTTTGTTGTCTACTGCGGTCACCATTGAGTCCAGGATACTGAAGGTACTTTCCCCGCGCAGCTGCCGATTAGTGTGTTGTGCTGCGCTCGTCATGCCGATGCCGTCATCCGAGTCTTTTGCGGCATACAGGTTCGTATCGGCGTTTGTCAGCAGTTCATGCCGATTGGCCCCGTCATGAGGGTAGTCTGCGATGCCGAAGCTGAGCGATACCGGTATGACGCGCTCCTCGCCCGGCCTGCGGAAGCCTTCAATTTTGATGCGATCCCGCAGGGTCTCCGCCAAAATTCTGGCTTCGCCTGCGGTCATGCCCGGCAAGATGATGATGAACTCGTCGCCCCCATAGCGCCCGATCTGGTCGTTCTTGTCGCAGCCTTCGCGCAGTCCTTGCGCGACGCGCTTGAGGACTTGATCTCCAGCGGGATGACCGTAGGTGTCATTGAACAGCTTGAAGTTGTCGACATCCATCATGATCACGGCCAGGGGCTCGTTCAAACGCTGTGCTTGAGCAAACTCCTTGTCAAGCCGCTGATGGATGGCGCGGTGGTTAAAGAGGCCCGTTACAGCATCCTGATCCGCAGTATCAACTGCCACGCGGTATTGCTGCGCGTTCTTCAGGGCTGTGCCGATTTCCAGGCTAATGCTGTCCACCATCTCAAATTCTGCGGCCACAAAGCTCTTCTGCCAGCGAATAAATCCAATCGTCCCCAGGATCTGATCCTGCCACTTGAGCGGTGTTCTTAGGTAAATCCCTCTTTGAAGTGCGCTGTCCCCGCCTGGCAGCGGCAGCATCTCCAATTGCTGACATGGCGCTAAGGTCTTGATCCAGGCCAGCACATCTTCTTTGCCGCTCAACCCGGCGTGCCGCGCGATGCGCTGAAAGCTGTCCGGGTCTTCGATATTCTCGCGCAGGCGGATGAGGGCAGCATCGGCATCCACGGAGCGCCGTGCGTGATCCAGAGCATCTGTGAGGACTTTCTCAACATCCAGCGTTGTGTTGACTGCTTTCGTCAATTGGTGGAGCGACCGCAGCTGGCTCGTGCGCAGCCTGACGGTCTCTTCCAGACCCTCATTGATAATATGCACCTGCGTCGTAAGCTGCTGGTTCTCAAGCAGAGTGAAAACTTGCCGTGCGACCACCATCATGATCAGCACCATCCCGGACACGAGTGTGGAGTTGTTGATCTGATGCAGCGGCGGCGTATTGTAGTCGTGAATGCACACAACTGCGAAGGCAGCGAAAGCGGCAAAGTAGGGCAGCAGGACAGTCAAAGGTTTGAAGCGATGAGCCAAAGCAGCCTCGGTCTTCCTTTCTGTCGCGTGCACCGGCCACCACATTGGGAGCAGAAAGGAGAAACCGATGAGCATCCACCCGAACGACCATCCCCAATCTGCCCAGCTGCCTGTGTGATAAGTGCCATTGAGGGTCATGATCGTGAACACTGTGTCGGCGAAGGCAATCATCGCCATGCCAGCGGCGACAAACCCCAGCGATCGGCGCATCTCGCTGTTGGCCGCTACAGTCTTGAACAAGATGATCACGCCGAAGATGGCCGTGATGTCGCCCAATGGGTAGGCGGCGCTGATAATCTTCCCCCAGAGGGTGACGCTCGATTGATGCCAGAGGCGGTCGACCAGAAAGTGCCAGCTGAGCATCCCGACGCCGCTGGCAGCGATGGCACTGTCCAAAATCAATCGCGCTCGGCCCGCCCTCGCCATACTCCCGAAAAGCAGGATGACCCCGACGATCAGGCATGGATAGGCCCCAAGATAGCCTGCATCAGCCCATCCGGGAAAAGGCACTTCTACGCCGCGGATGCTTTCGTAATAAGTCCAGGTCATCTGCCCGGATGCAAACGACAAACAGCCCAGCCCGAGGAGCAGCCAGCCTGCTCGGCTCACTCGGCTGGTATGCTGCCCGCGCACAGAGAATGCGATGCCGCAAAAGCCGGAGAGCAAGGGAGGTACTATCTGGTAGACGTTGAAGAAAGACTCGTAGAATTTCTTAGTGCCCGGGTGGACAGTCAGCATGAAGACGAACAAAAGCGCATACAGAATCGCGCTCGCTACGCTTGCCTTCTGAGCACCAGTCCAGCTTTTTAAATTATTGTGAACCTGCATCAGTATGTCTTTTCAAGGGCATCTTCCGCCGCATTGTCTCTCATTTCAGAGGGCGGAGGCTGACGCCCTGTTACTTTTATGAGCCTCGATGCTTATTCTCGGACAAAGCTACGTAGTTCCTCAGGGTGCCGTCCTTGTGGGAAACTATTTTCTTCATCGGCAGGGGGGCGCGTGTGCGTTGTACGCCCCCTTTCTCACAGAAATGCGCACTCCATTCCCAGTGCGAGTGTCTGTGTGATAGCATTGCCCCTAATGTTTCGTGACCGATCATCCGACAACTTATTTAGATGCCCTGGTAAATATCCTGGGCAAAAGTGAGGCTCTTTATCATGGGAATATTCTGCGGCTTGCTGGCGGCTCTTTCTTGGGGGACAACTGACGTATTTATCATGGGGCTGACACGGCGTGTCGGCACTGCGCGGGCGCTCGTTTACACGCAGATTGGCTGCCTACTCACTGTGTTTTTACTGCTCCTGGCGATGCACCGCGCGTCGGGCGGTACTGCCAGGCTGTGGCTGCTGGTCGTTGGCTGTGGAATATGCCACGTGCTCGGCATGCTGCTGATGTACCGCGCCTTTGAGATCGGGACGCTCTCCCTGGTTTCTCCCATCGGCTCCGGGTTTGCCGTCGTCACGGCCCTGCTGGCGCTCGTCAGCGGAGAACGGCCCGCCGCGACTGCTCTTCTCGGCGCGCTCCTGCTTTGCGGCGGGGTCGTTCTCGTGACGCGCAGTCAATCTGACCAGAAGGCAACAATGGCGGGCGTCCCGCACGCCATCGGCAGCGCAATCGCGTTCGGAGCCATGTTCTGGGCACTCAGTTATGTGACGCCAACGATGGGGCCGGTCTGGCCGCTTCTCATTCTGCGCAGCATGGCGCTCGGAAGCGCGGTCTTCTTGTTTGCGCTGCAAAAAAGGCGGCATACTCTGGAACCTGTGACCGACAAAAAGGGCCTCTGGCCTCTGGCTTTCGGCGTGGTGGCGACCGATACCATTGCCTGGATTGCGTTCAATGTGGGTGTGAGAAGCAATTATACGACCGTGGTGACCGCCCTGGCATCCCTGTACAGCGCCGTCACTGTGGTGCTGGCATGGGGACTATTTCGGGAGCGGCTTGCGCCTAGTCAGTGGACGGGTGTCGCGGTTATCTTCCTCGGCATCCTGCTGGTCAGTCTCTAAAACTCGCCAATATCTAAAACGGGAGCAGGAAGGATAAAACAAGCAGTGGACTTACAACTCATCCCAGATATTGGGGCGCGCTGGGACAACGGCAGCCTCCTGTGGAGTGGCCGTGGCGGGCAGGGAGCATTATGGGAGCAGCGCTCCCCCATCGACCAGTCTCTTATTCAGGCCGTCTCATTACTCGCTCCCGAAGAACTGGACGCGCTGGCGGCTCCGAATGCCTCCCTTCCTGGACTTGATCAAGCAGAGTTTCAGGCATTCTGTCTGCGCTTGTCTGCGTCACTTGAGATGCACGCGCCCCTGCTGGAAGAAGCCATGCTGCTCGAGACGGGGTTTGTGCGCGCCGACTGCTGGGAGATGATGAGCGGCAGTTTATGCTATGTTAGGGATTTTCTATCTACCGTCTCCGGGGTACAGGCATCCCTGGTGCGGCCCATAGCCTATGAGGCGCTCTCTGGCAAAAGGCGGATACGGTGCGCTGTCGCGCCGTGGGGAACCGTGGCGGTGGTGCTGCCTCAGAATGCCTTCCTGCTTGTCGCCCTGACCTGTCTTCTCAATGCGCTCTACACCGGGAACCGCGTGATCCTCCGAGCGCCTCAGCAGTCGGCACGGTCTGCGGCACTGCTTGCCACCGTGGTAGAACAGGCTGGCCCGCCGGCCGGGGCTGTGAGTGTCGTGCTGACACGGGCGAAGGATTTCCTGGAGGCGCTTTATCGCACGGATGCCCCTTGCCTGATACACTACATGGGCAGTTCCGCTCATGCGCCTGATATCATGGCGCAGGCATTCCACAGCCGAAAGGGGGTAGTGATTGACGGTCAGGGCAATGGATGGGTCTATGTGGCCGACGATGCTTGCCTGGAAACTGCCGCTGCCGTTCTGACCCAGGGGGCGATCCGCTACAACGGCCAGACCTGCACCTCGGTCAATGGCGCCATCATCGCTCCTGCACTCTTTCCGCTCCTGCGGGAACGCCTCCTGGCGGTTTGGGGCGGCCTTCGCGCAGGCAACCCGATAACACAAGAAGCGGCTGTCGGCCCCTTATTTGATGACATGCAGGCCCAGTCATGTCTTGAACTAATTGAGGCGTCAGGAGGGAAAATTCTTTGCGGAGGCCAGCGTGATGGCAATCTCCTGGCACCGACGCTGATTGAGACACCGCTTCCTCGGAGCGGTCTCGTCACCCATGGCGTTTTCGGTTGTGCCTTATGGATCACCCCGGGAACAGAAGAGGATTTCGCTTCCTGGTGGACACACAATCAGTATCCGCTCTGTGCAGGAGTGCTTTCTCCATCGGCACATCACTCCGCATGGCAGAGCCGGCTGAGCAACCTCGCCCGATTGACCGTCAATGGCGACCCCAGCATCGAATACTTGTTTGAGCCATGGGGTGGCTATGCCGCGAGTGGATCAAACCCCGTCAGTTTGTGGATGAACAAATACCAGCGCATCGTACAGGTTGATGAGCCTGCTAAGAAACTGTATAGAAAGTTTGGCTTTCTTCCGAAAATATGGGCATGGAACAGTCACCCTGCCCCCGAAAAGCCTACTCAACCGACCTGACCGACGCCCAATGGCAGCTTGTCGAGCCACTCGT
>JAABUL010000897.1_pt1 | contig 61045 bp, 120 predicted proteins | sample 5559151 | NCBI WGS metagenome assembly JAABUL01 (sample SAMN10711876, study PRJNA513368) | rock metagenome | isolation source: Antarctica rocks | place: Antarctica: Victoria Land, Pudding Butte sud
CTCTCTCTCTCTCTCTCTCTCTCTCTCTCTCTCTCTCTCTCTCTCTCTCTCTCAATTGGGGCCGAGGCATCTGGCAGCTGCACTTTTGAAAACGAGGGCACTGCTTCTGCCTTTCAGCACCTTCAAAGTCCTGGCTCACGCTGCTTTGTGACGTGCCATTGTTGTTTCAGCGCTCGGAGCTGCCGGCTCACGGGGTGTTGGTTGCAGTCTCAACATGCAGTCCAATTCACCCCTAAGTTTTTCTCATGCATACCTGTGCAGAGCCATTGGACGCACTGCTGAACAGAACAACGCCATGCAACCAATACCTGGCGCTTGGATGTAGTGGATGCGCCTCAGCGCGTGTTTCGCCTGATCATGATGATGGTGTTGATACAAGTGGTGTACAACACAAGTGGTCACTGACCCGCCCGTGGAAAGCTACGCTGCCCCAAATTTGTGCCGCCGCCATTTAGATGCGGGTACAGCGCTGCCAGGTCTACGTCCGGCACCCTCCAATCTTAGCTAATTGCGTCTTCGCATGGTGCAGGGGGCAATCAGTACGAAGAACGAACTCAGTCACGAACAGGAATGTGCCAACTGCGGGTCTTACAACATACTCACGGCAAGCCAGGGCAAAACAAAGAATGTTGCATGTACTGCTTATCTTCACAAGTCCTTCACTGGCTGCCACTCAGTGAGTCAAGGTCAGGTCAAAATTATAGGCAATCTGTGCAGCCGACACATAATCCTGCCGCTTGTCATCTGCCGCGCGCTGAAGCATTCCACAGACACATAGAATCTGAGCACAGCAATCGCATTCCAGGCCCGGCAGTTCACTCCGCCTCCAGAGAGATGTTCAGCTGCTCGCCGCTCACATTGATACCACCGCGGTTGCCGATCTCGACGCTGCCGCCCAGGAGCTCGGCATCTGCACAACAGCAGCAGTGCGGCTGTGAGCAATCGAAAGCTGCTACGTATATGGCTGGTTTGTTGCTTGCACAGCACGGACGCGGTGGCAGAAGATACCTGTGTCGCTCAGGATGTGTGATGATGCGGCACACATTCGTCTGTGAACAATGGGGCTGGGTACTCACAGTAGCTGGGGAGGGGCCTGTCGTCGTCAGGCGACAGCCACAGGCGCAGCAGGTGCCGCCGCTTCTCCTGCTCCTGCAGGCACAGGTCTAGGTGTCAACACTGTGATTCCAGCAGACACAACGGCGATGCTGCTCATGCGCTCTGTGGCGGCGCTGGTCACGCATGTGTTCATCAGACTCCTGCCACAATCCTGTGACACAGTCGACGATGCACAAGGGACACCAAGGGTGTGTTTGCATTCCGCGCTTGCCACTTGCAGCAGGAAGCAATTTGCAGCCCAAGCGCAGTACCTCGTAGTCGACGAAGGCGGTGCGGGCATGCAGCACGGTATGGTTGTTGAGCAGCTGGATGTCGCCGGGCTCTAGCACCGCATCCATGCGCAGATCGTCCGCCGCCGCCAGCTGGTTGAACAGCGCGATGGCGTCCAGCTGCGACTGTTTGGGGAGCGGGAACGAAAGGGGTCAACATGATGGTTTCAATGAAATTTCAATAATGAAACTCGGGTCCTGTAGGCGGTTGAGCAGCTTGGCGGGACGTGCAGCTGGGTGGGCAGCACATCGAAGGGTGTCGCGGTCTGAAAGCTGATTTCAGCACATGGATGGAGGTACTGTGCTGGATGCAGAACGGTGCTCTAGTCGCAGGTGCCAGAAAGAAAACAAAGCATGCACACCGGGCCTGTGTGAAAGGGCAGCACGGACCTGAGTCAGACGGGGGACCTCCGCGTGCCGCTGGCTGCTGAAGAAGTAGTTGGTGGAGATGTTGGTGCTCAGGTAGCCGTCGTGGTACGAGAACACCGGCAGCTCGAAGAAGTCCTTGCCGTTGCTCTTCTCCGGGATCTCGCCCTGCAGCGGCCATTTTTTTAATATGAATGAGCTCTTGCCTTGGCCCGAGGTAGAGCACCTGCATTGGGAAATTTTGGGCGAGCTCCCAGATCGCACAGGACATTTCGATCCTTCGACTCGCTCTACCTCAGCGATAAACTAGATTCATCAGCCATGTCCCTTCCTCACCTTACGGTCGAAGTACCAGGCGCCGCGGGCGGCGAGCGTGTGCGCAAGGTGAGGCGCCAGCTCCAGGATGCGATTGTGCACCGACACGCTGCTCATCCAGCTGCTGTGACCCCCCTCCTTGGCATTGTGCAGGCACAGAAGTCCTGCAGCAGGCACGTGGACGATGTCAACAGGCGGGCATGCACAGATACAACAGAAGTTGGCATCACATGACAAGTTCTCTCAGTCTCAGCAGGCTCATTGAGAAGCAAGCGCGTGCATCTGAGGTGACAGGAAGCAGACGAAGGGGCACAGTAGGGAAAATTGAGGGGAGACGCACCAACGATGTCAGCCGAGTCGTTGTGCACCGGCTGAGCCTCGTGGGTTGCGTAGAGGCGAGTCGTCGCTTTTGTCGGATCGTGCCCGATGTCCTTGATGTGACCCACCAGGTGGCCCTGTGAACAACAGTGATGCGGTGGTTGATGGCCCCCCCCACAGAATTCTGATTTGCAGGATGATCGAGTTGGCCAGCGAATGCGACTTCAGCATGGCAAGTCATGCAACTTGTGTCTGCTGTGACAGTGTTGCAATGTGGCGCGTAGCTGATCGGTTCCCACCTTCTTGTTGTTGCTGACGGCCTTGCCAAAGTACATGCCGATGATCCAGTACGCGATGACCGACTCCTGACGGGTGTACCGCTCGACCGGCACGCCCTTCAGCACCTGATGCGCAAAACACAAGAGGGGACAGTTAGGGATGGAACAATGCTGGGGACGAACGGCTTCTTGAAGTTGACCCAGGAACAAGCGCGCATCTACCTCACCTGAAAGCCACGGCCGCGGATGACTTCTTGCCGTATGTCCAGCAGTCGCTTGCCCAGGTTCGGCAGCTCCACATCGCTGCGTTTCACATCCTGCACAACTGAGCCAAAACATGCGTCAGGGTACTATAGTTGCGGCACCCTTCAGAGCAAAATACTCAGTGATATATCATTTGCATCAAGTCTCAGGATCTGCCATGTGTATTTATACCCTCGCCTCGTGCATCCCCTGAAAGGATCCTTGCCATGTGTGATGAACAACCCAACAGCCGCTTACCTGGATGCGCGCGCCGCTGGCGATGACCCGGGCGACGGCCGCGTCCAGCTCCTGGACATCGGCCGGCGACAGGCGGTAGATCCAGTGCTCGTTGTCCCTGTAGTCTGCCGCCACCCAGGCGGAGGGGCCGGTCACCGGCTCGAAGGGACGCACGCTGCCCTGTGGGTTGTCCCCCCTGTAGGGAGGCCGGTGATGCAAAGTGTCAGCAACCGATCACTGCAAGAATATACCTGCTTACGCTGATGCGACAGCCGCTCCCTGTGCCACATGACAGGCTGCACGCCGCATGTCCCACAGTCATGACGGCAAATCGTATCAGTGAAGGGACTCACTTTGTGTCCGGCGATGCTGCATCGGTGAATGTGTGTGACAGTGCTGCTGCGGGCGAGGCCGCGATGCTCGCCATGTCAAAGTGCTGCTGACGGTCTGTCAGTTCCTGCAGTGGCACAGTCAGCACGGGAATTCCATCAGTTTGCTGATGAAAGTGGGTGGTGGAGTGGCCAGGGCAGTCTCGAAAGCCCAGTCAGGGTATGTCATGCAGTTCCAGCGCAGTTGAGACGGTAGCAACACCCAGTTTTGCACCCTGCACGGACTGACACCGCCTTGCCACGTCAGGTACTGTTTTATTCCAGCAGTACCTAGCCGTGAACACGATCGCAAGAAGAGCTTCTCGAGACTGACAAGCAAAAGCTTTCTCGTGTACCGTGCCGTGGCTATCCTCCGCTTCGCGGCTGCTTGGATGTGATAAGACTCCCGCTGACACCACACTGGCTGGGCGCCGTGCCCCCCAGCCATGCCGTTGCGGCTGACCGCGACCTTGGGTGTTGTTTTGACGTAGGATATGCGCCTCGGAATGCTGACATGGCCCGCCAACATGATGGAGGGCTGCTGCACCCGCGCCTCGAAGAGGATTCTGGCACAAAGGACGTCAGGCGGTCTGCTCACCTGCGTTGAGAGGGAATGGAGACAGTGCGGAAGCCAGAGATGGCTCCTCGAGGACGAGGCGGACGGTTTTGGCGACGATTGTCGTAAGAATTCTGACGAGAGCGTGAGAATGGTCTGGACGGCACGCCTTCTCACGTGTAAATCAGGGTTTTGTTGCGAGCGCACGTGAGATATTCGTAATAATTGGGCCTAAGACCTAGATTGGAAGCAAGAGGAAAATGGTCCAGCTCGGGTACCTCAATATTATGAACTTACGCAGAGTGCCGACTGGACCAAGCTCAATCCTCTGCAGTAGTTCTCTGGTGGCGGTTTGGCGCGCTCGTTCGCCGATTGTCTCACGTGCCCAGATGGCACACACGGCTCTGGTCACCGGAGCAACAGGATACGTGGCGACGGAGCTTGTCTCGCAGCTGCTGCAGAAGGCGAGATGGATGCAATCAGATAGGCGGGGGACATTGACTCCGTTTCGCATCATGACGGGTGTCATCAGCTCCACGCGCTTGTGTCACTCAAGCTATGTTGCTCTGGCAACGCAGGGCTACCACGTAAGAGGCTCTGTGAGGTCCACCACAGATGACAGCAAGACACAGACGCTGCGGGCGCTCGCAGACGCCCTGCCAGGTTGGTGCTGGGCGGATGCGTTATCATTTTTGCAGCAGCCTTGTCACAGGCATTCGAGGCTGATTTGTTTCAGGATTCGAGCCCATCAGTGTCCATGAAATATGAAACCTGAATCACAGGCACAATGGAGCTGTTTGAGGCGGACCTCCTGCAGGACGGCAGCTTTGACGCCGCGGTGGCCGGCGCCGACTACGTGTTTCACACAGCCTCGCCATTCTTCGTCGAGGTGGGTTCTCGACGTCTACATGGAGCTTAAACATGCAACGTCAGTCGCATCTGCTGTACCAGCGACCACTTTCTGCGTTCAACGCCGTTTCGGCATGCTGGGTCACATGTCCATCCTGACGCAAGGACTTGTTCGGTCAGGTCCAAAGCGACGCGCACGCAGAGCTCATCCAGCCTGCAGTCGACGGCACGAAGAATGTGCTGCGGAGCGTCGCGAGGAGCAAGGACACCGTCAAGCGGGTCGTCCTGACGTCCTCGGTGGCAGGTACTGGCCTTGGGCTGAAGCTCGCTCTGAACCGTGCGAAGCAGAGCGTTTGCAGCAGCCTGTGCCGCGTGCATCGCATCCCTAGCATGTCAACCTTCGCACCGATACTGTTTGGGCTTTGCGGGCATTGCCTTGCTCATGAACACCTCTTCGATACAGCATGTTCTGCCACGCAGCCGTCGTTGGCGACAAGGAGACGGCGCCGCCGAGGTACGGCAGCACCTACACAGAGGAGGACTGGAACACGACGTCAGCGGCACAGCAGGAGCACTACTGGGTCTCCAAGGTGCTGGCTGCTGCTTTCGCTGTGCTGCTTGGCCCTGTCCATTTTCTGTTCTGCACTGCGCCAGGACGCTCCACCAGGCGATCAACAAAGCACGTGAAGTACTTGCTGACTGAAACCATCGATGATCGAAACTGCATGTAGCGTTGCTGAACTTGACAACGCTCGCTGCACACATGCAGACGGAGGCGGAAAAAGCGGCGTGGGATTTCGCAAAAGCGAACGACATCTCGCTGGTGACAATTTTGCCGAACTTTGTCATGGGCCCCGTCACATCGCCCACCGCGAGCGGCACCTCCATCGGATACTTCAAGGTGAGGTCAGGAGTGTGCATCGCCGTGCAGCTGATACAGGGACTTGATGCTGCACTGAGCTGGGCCTGCGTTGGCACTATGGCACACATGCAATAGCTGCGCAACCAGCCAAGCCAGCTTTCCTGCGCCCATTGCAGCTCGCCAGGCTTCCGCAGACGATCGTCAGCCGAGTGTGTCCCAAATGGTTGTGCAGGCGTGGCTGGAGGGCACGGCGGGCGGCAACCCAACCCACGCTGATGTGCGGGACGTCGCACGGGCGCACATTCTTGCGGCGGAGAACCCTGCTGCCTCCGGGCGCTACATCGTCAGCCAGTCACAGACCTGCGACCCAGCGGAAGTCGGCAGGTGGCTGCAGGTGTGAGCGCTGCGCCTTGTTTCACTGCATCTGGTGCTGGGTTGTGAACCCTCTTCAAGCAGCAGCGCAGAAACTCTTGCAGGTAGCGCCGCTCGTGCTGCCTCTGTGACTGCAGTGCGTAGTCACACATATTTGTTGCTACATCTCTGCGCCAACGTGCTCATAAGAGTCACCCGTATGCTGCCTGCAGGAGCGGTTCCCGGAGCTCGATATCCCACTGGGGGAGGAGCAGACGCCAAAGGACAGCGTCGACAACTCGAAGGCGCAGCGGGAGCTGGGGCTGGCGATCACGCCGCTTAAGGAAACACTAATTGACATGGCAACTACCTTGATACAGACGGGCATCGCCAAGCCCAAATCGAAGTAGCTCGAGTTGGGGTTGCATGGCGGTTGCATCGCGTGCGGCATGCATGGTGCATGCTCGTGGGGCATGCATGGTGCATGGGTGAAGCCAGGACTGCTACATGAATGCTGTCGGGAAGGCGCACAAGAGAGCACAGCTGCTTGGCCTCGGTTCTGGTCCTGTGCAATTTGATTAGCATCTCGCACACAGTCGACTGCACGCCGGCCGGCTGCACATTGTGCGCCAAATGGCAATCGGCAATGTTCATGGGCGTGGCAATTCACCCCGCACCCTTCCCAATGCTTGTTTTGTAACGGCAGAACGCTTCGCTCCCTGTAGCACGACACAGGCGAGTGCCGCACCTCCTCGCATTGCCAGGCGTTTGGGCGTCGAGCTTCAGTGGCCGTCCCCGCCGCTGGGGCATGCGATAGAGGAACAGCACAGCATACAATCCATACATACACTACTGATCGTAAGATCTGATGAACATCGGCCGCGCATCTGAGCGGTGATCTTTGGAGAAGCTGCGGCGCATGCTATAGACATGATCTGTGTAGTCGGGGCATTTGAGTGCTGTTTGTTGTCACCCTGGCGCAACGTGTGCGCAATGCCACATGTCGCTTCAGCACCGCTATGTGCTTGTTGCCCGCGCAGGCAGCCTGGAGCTGTTTATGGCCGCCCTGAATCAGGAGAAGCTTTGACGAGGTCGTGAAGGGCGCGGACTCACGCGGACTTATGTTCTGATGCATCTCAAGTCAGGCGCTGCTGCGCATGGCACACCTGGCAGTGCTGTGCCAGCGCGCTGAGGGTGCTGTACTTGGCGGGGTCGCTCGTCGCTCTGACGGTGCCCTGTACTCTATAGTCCTGTTAGAACAGCATGTGAAACTAATCAGGAAAGCGGTATCGGCTTGCCGCACGCATGGCGCATGTGCACCTGGGCTGCAGTGCAGAGTTGATCACAACGCCTGAAATAGCTGCATGGTCATGCACCATAGATAGATGAACGCTGCTGCGCATGAAACGAACACAGGACGAAATCTGCCCTCGGCACCGCACCGCACCAGCAACGCTGGAGGTGAGCACGACGCGCTTGACGGTGTCCTTGCTCTTGGCATCGCTGTATGTGCAGGACATTGAGTGAGCCCTTCACGGCCGGGTCCGCAGTCGACTTCTGGGAGTCGCCATCCTCAGCCTGCAGAAATGATGACAGCCAAGACTCAAAATCGTGCAGGCTTGGAAAAGGGAGAAATTGATGAGGGACATCCTCAGCGAAGGCGTACAATGCATGCACGGAGCTGATTGCTTTGAAATCGCTATGAGCCGGTCTATATGAACTGTGCAATGGTGGCCGTGTGCAACTTGCTCTCTCAGCAGCGACTCGAAAGCTCTTGTAAAGCATCATGCCATTGTCCAGCCTTTCAGGGTGGCGAAAGCATACGCTGCACCCACTGATCACCACTGGGCCAAATGACAGAGGTGCAGTAACGGTGGAATATCCGGCGGTGCTGCTGGGCGATCCAAGTCAGAGATTAACATCCTGCGGCATGTTGAGGCTTTTCAGTTGGCTGGGTGAAGCTGTCATCCAGTGCACATTCTGTATTGCACGTGCGCATCTTGCTCCATTGGGATGTTTCGATCAGTGACCGCGCAGTGATCGCAACTGACCCTCACTCACTCTACAACATCACTCTACACTGTCGTCCCAGCCTCTCCATTGCAGCGCTATGGTCCGTCTCACACGCAGAGCTTGATTTCAAACGAAACGAGACGATCGAACAGTATCGATCATGACACACGCGTGCCGCACAGCGGCGGTCACCGGTGCCAGTGGATACATCGCAACAGAGCTCATCCTGCAGCTGCTACACAAGGTGCACGATGCGGTATGCAATGCAACAGAGTGTGCAGTCTGCATGCAGGCATGCAGCTCGCACACAGCGATCAGACAGTTCTGTGGGTTCCAACGCACAGGGCTGGAACGTGCGCGGGACCGTCAGGTCGATGAAAGACCCGTCCAAGTACAGCACCCTCAACGCGCTGGCTGCCGCCCTGCCAGGTGCGCACGTCATTTGATTAGACAGCCGCTCCACATAGGCTTGCATACACAAGAGCATCCCGGCGCCGGCCAGCCCTTCTGTCCAGGACTCGATCCTGCGAGCGCGCCCTTATCTGCTGATTGGCTCAGGCACCCTGGAAGTGTTTGAGGCGGACCTGACGGCGCCGGGCAGCTTTGACGCCGCGGTGAAGGGCGCCGACTATGTGTTCCACGTCGCCTCGCCTATGACCTTTGAGGTGAGCCCAGCTAACAGAAAAGATGCCCAATTGCCTGCCAGTGATAAAGCGCCTCAGTGCCAGCAGCTGAGCCGGCGGCTCAGTCTTAGTCGACAGATGAAAGGGCAGCGCGTCATCAGCAGACGTTCGTGTTTTCAGCCGCTTTACTGGCGGATCTGGTGCTGTTCCTCGCGCCCGAGAGGCTTCCTGTCCCATGCAATCGACTGGTCTGTCGCCGCTCACTTCAAATTTCTGCGTCACAGGGGGACCCTGTGAAGGACATTATCGAGCCGGCGGTCGACGGCACCCTGAGCCTGCTGGGCAGCGTCGTCAAGTCCAAGGACACCATTGAGCGCGTCGTGCTCACCTCTTCCATCGCAGGTGGCCTGACACTACGTGTGCATGGGAAGCACCTGATCGCATGCCTGCAGTCAAGCGCTGGCATTAGAGAGTTTGACACTGGAGATGTCGGCCCGTGAGAGCTGTGCCATATGCATGCTGCATAGCAATCAGGCAAACGATTCTTTGCGCCACCTGCTTGTTTGCTCTGCAGCGGTGTGCACAGCAGGCTTCAACGACATCATGGCCACCCCGAGAAACGGGGTCAGCTGGACTGAGGCGGACTGGAACACGACAAGCACTGACCCGTCTCAGACAAGCTGCTTGATCCCGGCAGCGCTCAGCAGTCAGGCTGGTCACTCACTCTGCCGCAGCATCAGACTGCACACCTTCATCCAGCTGACGCTGGGGCCACTGACGCCGCTGCTGGTGGACAGTAAAGGACCGACAACTTGCGATGGCAACAGCGTCACCAGATCCAGATCTTCGCGCTCGGCAGTCTCCCAGGCGGCAGTTTCCGCCTTGAACTGTTCGAGAGCATACCGAGGCAACGAGACTTTACCCTGCTGATAGAAGCTCATGAGCGGTGCAAAGGGACGCCAGAGAGGTGGCCATGTGCAGCCTGATCTTGTGGTAATTATCTGATGAAAGGATCTCAACCAAACCCTCTCCAGGCGTTGAAACACCGATTGAAGGAACTGCACCTCAGCGATGCACAGGCCAGGCGCGCCAGGCAGTAAGGAATCTGTGCCGGTAAGTGTTGTAGCGCCGCATATCACACGCACATTCCAATGGTATCACAAGGCGTTGCAGTTCAGCTCACATAGCCAACGTGCAGCGATCTGGAGCTGCACTTGCAGGAGAAGTACGGCATCGTGCTCCAGCTGGTGTACCGAGACTAAAGTGCCTTACAACATTGGAACTTAGCCTCGCCCCGGCTTCGATCATTACGACCAGGCGCGATTAAACCGCACCGATCGTTCACTTCCATCATATTCTGCTCGTTTCCAGCCTCCTTCCTCTCTGTCTCATCCAGCAAACAGGTTCCAACACAATCGCACTTGGCAGTTTTCGACGCTGCCCCTCTCCTGCGCCTGCTTTCTACAGCAGTCAGTTAGCATGGCCCAGACGGCTCTCGTAACGGGCGCGACCGGGTATGTGGCCACGGAGCTCGTCTCTCAGCTGCTGCAGAAGGTAAGCCACCCTCCTCTTGATCAGCACTCGCCATGCAAGTATCTGCAGTAATTGGACGCCAGTGATGGGATGCTGCATCTACAATGGCTCACAACCTGGCTTCAGCATCAGGCGCACCCCGCGTGGTGTTCTGCTTCATGCGGCCAGATCATGCACCGCCGCTGTGGTGCTGTGCAGCTCATGGTTTACTGCAGTCTTCGTCAGCGCGCTATATCTACAGAATAGAACAAACTAGAACTTGATAATCTCTATCGGTGGACAGGGCTACAACGTGCGCGGAACCGTCCGGTCCAAGAGCAACCCTGCCAAGTTCGCTACCCTCACGAAGCTCGCGGAAGCGCTGCCAGGTTCGTTAAGTGCTGCGGCTCAAAGTCCTAGGATTATATAACAATCATTGAACATGTAGTCCAGATTCTCGAACATGCACCGCACCTCTGCTCCACGAATTGAGCATTCAGAGGCGGCCGTGTGCATGGCGGATGGCGGCACAAGAACACCTTGAAGCATGCCAGCACGATTGATGCATGCCCAGCTAGATCCTGCATCTGGGCAGCCCTGGGCGAGCTTTCACGTCCGCCACTTATGCTGCAGGCACCCTGGAGTTGTTTGAGGCGGACCTGACGACGCCGGGCAGCTTTGACGCAGCGGTCAAGGGCGCCGACTACGTGTTCCACGTCGCCTCGCCCGTCCCCTTCGGGGTGCGCCCACCACAGCTATGAGATGCTGATTTGCCTGTCCTCGGTGATGGACCATCCTTGCACATCTAGATCGTTGAGCGTCGCATTGTTGCCGCTGTCTGCAAAATCGTGCAATTCTCGTGGCTGACCTGCTGCCGCTCCGCACTGCGGCGCCATTGACCTCCCTGCTGTTGATTGGTCGCAGGGCGACCCCGTGAAGGACATCGTTGAGCCGGCAGTCAATGGCACCCTGAGCCTGCTGAGCAGCGTCGTCAAGTCCAAAGACACCGTCAAGCGCGTCGTGCTCACCTCATCGGTCGTAGGTGAGACGCTGTAATGGCGCATCTGGAGGCACTCTCCTTGTGTACCTGTTCCGAGCCGGCCTGCAGATGCCAAATCGGTGGCTGTTCGGCACCTGTCCTGTGTCCCCTCGTTTGCTGCGGAGTGGGTGCATCCACACACATCGGTGCCGAGACGCATGCGCGTAGTGTGATCGGCAGTGCATGTTCAGATGAGCTGATATGTTGGGCTTTGATCAGTCGTTGTGTGCTCCTCGTTGGTGGACCAGCTGCAGATGACATAACGTCGCTGCTGCTTTTGCTCCGCAGCGGTGTTTGCTGCGGGCGGCAAGAACCCGGCGCCCCCGGCGAACGGCACCGCCTACACCGAGGCTGATTGGAACCGGACCAGCGAGCTGCCGGGAGAGGCATACCACATCTCCAAGGTGGGTGGCCGATGTGAAGAGGCATCTGACAAGCTATTGTAATGCTGTGGGCGTGCACAAGTGGGTTTTCTGGCGGCGCCTGCAATCTTCAGTTACTTACTGTGCTGCTTCTTGCATGTGGGACAAGCTGACACAAGTACAACCCGGATGATTGCTGACCTGTGAAATGATCCATATATTTAGGTGAAGGCGGAAGAGGCGGCGTGGGCCGTTGCGGAGAAAGAGGGCCTGGATCTGGTGGTCCTGCTGCCCTCGCAAGTACTTGGGCCTGTGCTGGACAGCAGCCCCGCCACCTTCAGTGTCCAGTGGTTCAAGGTGTGCAACAACCCTACTGTGCCAGCTCTTGAATCCTCAAAAGTAGCAAGTGCCCAGGTTCACATGATCAGTGGCACACACACTCAGCGCTATTTTAGGCTGAGCCCTTTGCAATGCTGCTCTGGCGCTGACACGAGGCGTCTGAAGCGAGCGAGTCCTCCAAGATGATCATGCACACCAAGCCTTGCGTCATGGCATTGGATTTGCGGCAGCAGCTGCCAGCCGCAGCGCAGCGGCATCGACTTTCCGATCTCAATGTGTTTCCTCCACATATTTGCAGAGCCTTTTGGAGAACGGTACCGTTCCGGGACAATTCGGACAACAAGTTGATTCCCGCGACATAGCCCGTGCACACATCCTGGCGGCGGAGGTGCCCACCGCCTCCGGGCGCTACATCATCTCGGAGGGCAAGGCGCCAAACCTGTCGGACACCGTCGAGTGGCTCAAGGTGCGGGCAGCGCAGCAGCGGCAACAGCATGCGAACCGCTTGTTTGCGTAGGCAAAATTGCAGGTCAGCCTGCAGTCTGCACATGACTCTGCACCTCTTCTACAGGTAGATCATCACGCGGCAAGGTCAGAGCGTTTCAGCGTCACTAATATTGCTGACCGCCGCCGGAGACAGGTGCTGAGCATTGAAAATGTGCCAACGTGCAGGAGCGCTTCTTGGCGTTCAAAGACCTCAAGGCTGTTTCGGAGGATGCGCCGGCGGAGTACCCCGTCGACAACAGCAAGGCGGCCAAGGAGCTCGGGCTGAGCCTTACGCCGGTCAAGTCGACGTACCTCGACATGGCAGCCACTATCATCGCGCTGGGCATTGTCTCGTCAGCAGCATAGTGAAGTCGTTACCTAGACTGGGCGGCCCTCAGCGCTGTACGTGAACTTGGTCACCCTTTGAGACTTGATGATCTTTTGGATTGCGCAGAGTGTATAGACTCACTTCAGTAGCGCAGCTGCATCTGTGATCATCATGATCGGCAGCAGGATGCTCAATACTACGATGCTATTGCATCCTTTCAGAGGTTAGGTTCAGGCATTGGATCTCCTGTATGGCTGTCTGGTTCATTTTTGTATGTAAAGTTCGTTGATTCATAGGCGCCAGACCAGCCATGCTTTACACTGCACTGACATTTCCGTACAAATCCAAATTCCTTGAGGTTGCTCACACGTCTTCAACAAAGCTGCCTCTCTTAGTGCCATTTGCCGCAGAACCTCCCCACAGCTGTGACATGGACGATTTCTAATTTTTTTTCAATGAACTTTCCGGTGCGGGCGCCGGCTGCAGCGCCTGCTTGGCTGACTGGGTGTAGTGGTGCATCCCCCCGAACTTCTGGAGGGGCCAGTAGTACCAGCAGGCGCGCCCCGTTACGTTGCCCACCGGCAGCGGCCCCCAGATGTGCGAGTCGTAGCTGTTGTTGCGATTGTCGCCCATCACGAAGATGTGTCCCGGCGGCACCTGCGCATGAAGATAGGCTTTGAGCAGCCGCCAGCTGTATATGCCTGACGTCCCTCTCGGGTGGATATGCAGAATGGCAACCAGCAGAACAGATTGTTCTATGGTGCAGCCAGCAATTCGCACAGGATTGATATCCAGAATACACTCGCCACAGCGGCACTTTTGGGGCCCAGGCTATCATCTGAAGTATATCTGTCATGAAGCATACATCAGCAGCAACCACCGTCTCGGCTTGTAGGCGGGCAGCTCGATGAGGTACAGCTCATTGCGCCGCACGCCGTTCACGATGAGCTTGCTGAAGTTTTGTTCTGTCTGTTCTATTCTCTTTTCTGGTTCAGGGTGCGCAACCACGAGTGCGCACCACCGTCTTGGCTAGCTTGCAGGCGGGCGTCTCCGTGAGGCACGACTCATCGCGCGGCACGCCGTTGACGATGAGCTTGCGCACGGCTTTGCTTCTCCTCCCTATTTCAAGGAGCCCAACCAAGCGCACTCACCACCGTCTTGGCGAGCTTGTAGGCGGGCGTCTCCATGAGGTAGGGCTCATCGCGTGGCACGCCATTGACGATGAGCTTGCCGCCCTTCACCTCCACGCTGTCGCCCTCGCCAGCCACCACCCGCTTGATGAATATCTGCTTGTCCGAGAACCTGCACGGCGTGCACCGTCGCATTTTCAGGCATGCCGCCCGTGTCTGTTGACAAACTTAGCTTGCTGCCTGCATCGCAACTGCCGTCCTTTCAGCATGTCTGTGCGTAACAGGAACAATAAATGGGCGCAGGCGCTGGCAGCCTGCTCCGTAGCAGTGGAGGCATCGACCCTTGCTGCCATGAGCTTTCAAGTGTAGCTGGTGAGGTCTGCTCTGCGGCAGCACACAGAAGCATCGACACCATTGACGCCCTTGCTGAGAACACTGAAATTGACCATGACTATAGACTATAAAATAATGCATGTCAAACCAGAAAGGCATAAGAGCCGCCGTCGTCGGGGACGACGCCTTCTTCAGCTTTCCAAATGACTAAGAAATCAGTGTCACAGATGGATCAAGAGACGCAACAGCCGCCGTCGTCGGGAACGACGCCTTCCTCCTTTTCCAAAATGTCTACGAAATCAGTGTCACAGATGGATCAAGAGACGCATCAGCCGCCGTCATCAGAGATGACGCCATTGGGCGGCTCGGAGGTGACGATGTCGCCCGCGCGCGGCGCGGCAGAAGAAATGCCTACGGAAACAATGTGCAACTAAACCAAAAGGCGCACCAACCACCGTCATTGGGGATGACGCCTTTTGGCGGCTCGAAGGTGACGATGTCGCCCGCGATAGGCGGGTGCTGCCGATAGCTCAGCTTCTCGATGACCAGCCGGTCGCCGATGTCCATGCCCGGGTACATGGACAGGGAGGGAATGAAGCGCGGCTCCGCGATGAATCTGCGCATTTGAACAATTCGAAGATATGGCGGCTGAGGAGCAGAACCAACAGCCGATTCCCTTCCTGTCGCCGATGTCCATGCCCGGGCACATGAGCAGCGCGGAGATAAACCGCAGCTCCACAATGAATCTGAGCGTTTGCAGATTGCCAATGCTTTCATTCTCGGCTGAGGATTGGGGCGATCGCAAGGCGAGGGCGCCGCCGCCCTAAAATGGCATCTGTGGAGCACAGCGGCTTCAGTGGGCGGGGCAGTGCCAGCAGGGATAATGCACTGTGCTGAACGAGGCTAGAGGCACTGCTAGGCTGAGTGCGTGAGCAGTCATTGACTGCTGGGTGGTGTGACACTATGTTAGCAGGTGAAGACTCACAACGCTTCACTTAGTGGATGGCATGCAGGTTGGTGTGCTACTGCAACAGCAGAGTGCAGGACTGACACTCATATATTGTACGAAAACGACACCTCCAGCGCCACACATATATGGCATGCAGGCTGGTGTCACATGGCACTGCAGCAGCAGGTGTAGGGCTCACAATCGGATGCCGTATGACACCGCCAGCGCCACGCCGATGGTGACCGCGTCGTCCGCGCGGATCCAGTCGCGCCAAATGCGGTCTGACGCCTCCGGCTGCTCCCTCGGCGGCTGGCTGTCTGGCTGCTCCTCATCTGTCCGAGTGGGTTTGCACGCAGCCTGTCATGCTGCAGCCTGCCATTGTGATGCGCACAGGGCCGTGCGGACACACAGTGCCGCGACGGCAATGCAAGGACACCGGGCAGCAATTCGGTGAATGCTTCGCCTCGCAGCGCGAGGTGCTCTGCTCGCCTGTGACGGGCGGCGCTGGCTCGGGCGGCGTCGAGCCGCGGCCGCCGCTGCCGTCTGCCCGCGCCCTGCAGCTGTGCCGCGCTGAGCAGCCTGCACAGCAGACGGCGCATCCATTGCACCACGGCTTGCATATTCAACAACACGCGTTTCGATGCTTCGTCGCATTCGACATTGACACAGCGCAGCATTTGCTCTATCACTCACCCGTTGAGAGCTGCGGCGCCGACCAGAGCTTGACGCCCGGCCGCGGCTGCCTGCTGCTGGGCTGTGAAGGCTGGGATGCTGAGCACCTGGCGTAGCAAATGAAGCCCTAAAACATGTCGCTCTCATTGAATGGAAGGGAGCTGCAGGTGCATGGCACGGCTCATGCCGCCGCCAGCATCACTACTGGTGCTCATGCGTCGTCACCATGAGCACCTGGTGCAGGTGGCCCTCTGCCGTGTGGTGCTGAGCTGCAAAGCTGTGCAGCTGCGTGAATGTGTTAGTGCCGGCAGCACCGCACTGTGTGCTGCGTGCATCCCGGGCAATGCGCTGTCCGATTTCGGTTGACGGTTTCTGTAGGCGCGATTTCGGCGGGCTGCAGTGCAGCTGGAATCACGCCGGTCACAATGTGAAACACTGCAAATGCTCGAAATCTGTTAGCAACCCTGCAAGTGAACCGGGGGAATTTCTGGCGGGAGCCGAGTCAGCACCTATCTTCGAGGAAGAGTGCCCACAGAGTATCTTTCGAAGCTGTATCATTGCATCGTCTGTCACCCAAGCACCGCGAGTGGCACTCAGGTTGCGCGCTGCATCAGCCACACGGCCATTCGACTGGCACAGAGTTGTTGCCATCGAAAGATCGGTTTAAGTTGTAAGTTCTGCTATTCTAATTCCGTTCCAGCAGAATTTGATAGGCCAACCCACACATCGCAAAAACTTGCGCAGCCATGCCGATGAAGCACTCACCATCCGGAAACCATATTAGAGATGCGGCGGCGCAGGAGCTGGAAAACACAGATCCTGAGACGCTGTCCAGCTGGATTCTCACGCAGCAGCACCTGCGCGCGCCGGAAGCGAAGGGCAACCTGACGCAGCTGCTGACGGCCATAGCTGTCGGCTGCAAATTTGTCGCCTCGGCGGTCCGCAAGGTGTGGCGGCAGCAGCTGCGCAGCCTGCTCGCTGCACTGACTCCAGAAGCACAATGGAGGCCTCGTGCCGTAGCACTGTTGAATGCGTAAACCCGTGCATCTCATGGGTGGCTTCCTGCCGCTGTGCTGCGTTTTGCGCACCGCCGAGCAGTGGTGCCAGCGTCATGCATGTGCATGGTGCACCGGCCTTTGAACGCCTCAGTCAGCATGTGTCTGTCATGCAGGCTGGGCTGGCGGGCATGCTGGGCATGGCGGGCTCCGCCAACGTGCAGGGCGAGGACCAGAAGAAGCTGGACATCCTTGCCAACGACGTGTTCATCAGCCTGCTCACGGTGAGCACATTGCCGACGCAGATCTGTGCATTCGAGCTGTGATGTTATGCTCGCCTTTGGGCGCAACTTGAAGCCGTCTCAGGGACCAACCGAAGTCACATGCATGCCAGGCGTTCTCGAGAAAGGAAGAACAATATACAAGTTGGTGGCCACCTCCTAAACCGTTTCTGTGTGCCGCAGCGGTGCAACCAGTGCGCGGTGCTCGTGTCGGAGGAGAACGACGAGCCCATCATCATAGCCGACGAGCACCGCGGAGGCTACTGCGTCACCTTCGACCCCCTGGACGGCAGCTCCAATATCGACTGCGGCGTGTCCATCGGCACCATCTTCGGCATCTACCCTGTGCGCGAGGGCTCCTCCGGCGACGTGTCCGACGTGCTGCGGGTGAGAGAGCTCCGCCGTTGAAGGGTCCCGGAAGAGTCCCACTGTGCCGCTGCTGCGACATCGGCATCGCTCCGCGTTGTGCTGTGCCATGCAGGTCGTCTGTGGTTCGAGCGATGTGAACTGCATGCCCTCGCTGTTTCCAACTTCCACTTTGCTCGCTCCATACACTGCACGACCGCTACTGCACCAGCGGGGCTTCAGGCGTGCTGACAGGGCCGCACTCCTGGTTTCCTTAAATCGCGACCTGATGCGCCGCCACCCTGGCTGAGTTTGTATATCTCCCTGATGGGGTGCTGCAGCCGGCACGGGAGACGGTGGCCGCCACATCCACACCCTGGCTGACTTTTTTCATCTCTGGGGTGATGCAGCCGGGGCAGGAAATGGTCGCGGCCGGCTACTGCTTGTACGGCAGCAGCTGCTGCCTGGTGCTGTCGCTCGGCCAGGGCGTATCCTCCTGCTTTACGCTGGACCCGTCCATGGGCGAATTCATCCTGACCACGCCAAAGGTGTGGGCCCTTGTCCAGGCTCGAGGCGCAGGCTGCACGCCGATCTTGCCCCTTGGGTTGCCTGTCACTTCTGCGGTGGTGATCTTGCCGAATCTGGAGGTGGCGCTAAACTTTGAACCCTGAACAAACCTTTAATCGCAGATGGAGGTGCCGCCGGTTGGCAAGATCTACTCCGTCAACGAGGGCAATGCGCAGAACTGGAATGCGCCTACAACGGAGTGAGCGCCGCCGGTCGCATGCCGCGCTGGATGCCCAACCTGCATGCTGTCATGCAAGGCTATCTCACTGCGGATCAGCGCATCGCCGAGTCTGACCTATCACACTACAGCCAGCTGAGCTTGCGCGTGTGTGTGGTTGTTCAACAGCTATGTGCAGGAGTGCAAGTTCCCACAGGACGGCCAGAAGCCCAAGTCGCTGCGCTATGTGGGCAGGTATAAAAATTCTGTAGTCTTGCCCCTCAGTGACGATCCCAGCGGCCTCCCTGCGGTCTGCGCGCCCTTACATTGCCATTTCAAGCAGTGGCAACCCCCACCTTGCTGTCGACGATGCATGATGAACGTGCATAAACAATTACCATATGCCGGCACGCAGCATGGTGGCGGATGTGCACCGGACCATTCTTTATGGCGGCTCCTTTCTTTACCCGGCGGACGCCAAGAGCAAGCACGGCAAGCTGCGCCTGCTGTACGAGGTGCGCCCTTCTTTTCTTTCAGATTTGATTGTCTTTTTTTCTTTTGTCTTCCTGAATGGAACAGCTGCGCTCCGAGGCCTGCCGTGTGTTCATGCGTCTCTCTCTGTTATATGATGGTTCTGCCTGTTTTCCTCCAGGGCAATCCGATGGCGTTCATCACACAGGTGCCTACACCTTTGTCGGCAAGTGGCTCGTGTGCTTGTCAAAGCTGTCAAGCTCTGCCACTTTAAAGTCCTCACGAGCTGAGAAGCCCCGCTAGGGACCTGCAGGTGCAAAGCCAGCATGTCAAAGCCAGCATGTCAATGGCTTGCAAACGAATGGATTGCAGAACGCGGGCGGCCTCGCGGTCAGCGGCACGACTCCAGTTCTGGACCTGCAGCCCAAGCACATCCACGAGCGCAACCCCATGTGAGTGACGCTGCATTATGCTGTGCACGCTGGCAGCGTTCAAAGGGAGCCTTCAGCGGCAGAGTGAGCCTGTCAGCGGCAGAGTGAGCTTGTCAGCAAAGCAGCCACAGCGGCTACTGTTGCGCCGACGTGCTCGTGCCGAGTCCTTTTTCAGACAACTTGTCTGAAAAAGGACATTTGAAATCCTGAACGTATGGCGCCCGGATCATGCAAGCTACTGCAAGCTGGGGTATCTGACGCTGAAATCGTGTGCTGCAGCTTCCTGGGCAGCAAGACGGACGTGGAGCGCATCTTGGAGCTGCACAGGCGGCATGGCGTGGTGGACTAGAGTAAAGGTAGAGTGAAGCAAAGTGAAGGTGGCCCGGCGATCGACCGGGAGGTGAGGGAGCGTAGGACAGCGTAGGACAGACAACTACCAATATTGCATATGGGGCAGGCACTGTTAGATCAAGAACGCATGACGGTAACGTATTTTGGTGACTAGAGAGAGCGGCGTGAGTATTGGGATGTCCAATTCTGGGAGCAAAACACCAAGCTATGCCTGGCGGCGTCATGCGCCTGGATGCAGAGCAGGAATGGCGAGGGCTCGAATCGATGTGGTTGTACGTAGGCCTGGCACATCAGAACAGACACCTTACTGATGAAGTATTGGAATTGTGATTGGCATGTACAAGCTCGAATAGTCTGGCAAGCAGAGTGGGCGGGCAGCCCGAATCTTCCCAGTCGATAAGGGCAAGAAAGGCGCCTGGAAATGACTTGCCGGCGGCAATTGCATGGTTTGCAAGTCTAACTCTACGCAGCCTTAAGCAACAAAGACGTCGAAAAGGTCGGCAGCCGACTTGCACGAGGCGTCACAGCCTGACTCGCGCAATTGGACTCGGACATGGCATCGGTCTCGGTCGACGTTGGAGAGCTGTTCCGCATTTGCTTCCCCGGAGAAGCGTACACAGAGGACCAGCGCAGCCGCCTCGCGTCTGAGCTGCGCCACATCGCTGACGCCGTGCATTTAGGTGATCCAGATGTCGAAATGCATCGCCGCCGCCGGCGCATATGCGTCTCAGGAACAGCACTTCGACTTCAGATTAATGATGCTCGTGACGTGCAGAGTCAGCGCCAGATCCGACGCATCAGATTGTAGAGGGTCGACAGGCCAGTGTCAACGAAGCGCCGCAGGCGTCGCCCGCGGCGCAGCCACAGGCCAAGAAGCAGCGGCGCCGCTACAAGGGTGAGCATCTGTGATTGCATCATCGTGCTGCTGCTCTGAGTGTCTGGGCGTCTGGACCTCTTCCTGCGCGATTCACACTGAGTATGTCTCAGGGCTGCAGGACATAATGCTGCCGCAATGCAGGCCGTCCATTTGACTTCAGTACGTACCATAGCCGCTTTGTGGCACTGGAGATTGCCTACCTGGGGTGGGACTTCCACGGCTTTGCGTCGCAGGCCGACTCGGAAAACACGATCGAGGTGCGCACTCCGCAGATGCGCATCCGCACATTGACCCTGCTCGCCTGCGCCATGCTCACAATCGAATGTGTGATGCTCATGCAATCTGTCGGAGGCTGCTGTCTGGCACAAAGGGCAAGTCCTGCGACTCAGCAAAGCAAACCGACGGCTCGACACTCCATTGCAGGGACACTTTTTCGAGGCGCTGCGGCGCACGCGGCTCATACCGGAAGACGCAGACTGGCACTCGCTGCGCTACTCGCGCTGCGGGCGCACCGACAAGGGCGTCAGCGCCCTCGGCCAGGCAAGCGCTTGCTGGACCAGTCACCCTGCAGATATTATCTGGATCGGATCCTGTTGGGCGCTGCATTATTCACCTGCCAATCTGGTTCGAGCTTGCTGTGATGACGGTAATTCGGAAAGCGACGCAAGAGCCATGGCGATGTCAGCAGATGCCTCCAGCATGACTGAGCACTGGAGCTGCGCTGCAGTCGAAGCACCAATACAGGTAGACGAGCCACCCGTCGTACAGCGACAAGATCTCCAGGGACGCTGTCGAGTCTCTATCGAATTCACGCTTTGTGCGGTCGTCTCGTGGTGGCGCTACAGCTAAGGTCCCACGGCGAGGCGGGGCAACCGCTGCCGGAGTGGGCGCAGGAGCAGGACTTTGCAGCTCAAACTGAAGCTCTATCAAAACACACTTAATGATGTCATCTCAGGTGGTGGCGCTGCAGCTGCGGTCCCACGGGAAGGCCGAGCAGCCGCTGCCGGAGTGGGCGCAGGAGCAGGACTTTGCAGCGACGCTCAATCGGGTGCTGCCAGACGCTATCCGCGTGCTGGGCTGGACGGACGTGCCGCAGGACTTCCACGCCAGGTGGTCTGACATTCCGACAACAAATGCCTATTCTATTGCATGCATCCTGAGAGGCGTCGGTTAGGTCTCCAGTACAGTTGAAGCTATCTGACACTGCATGCCTGCTGCCAAAGCTTGGCTTGTCAGCAGTGCACGCTGAGGTGCCCAGCTCGTAGCTGGTCTGGCTGGCGCCTTCCATTGCCTCTGGCGCTATCCATACTGAGATCGACACAACACCAGCCTGCTGGTGGGCTGGTACTGCTAATTAGTGGGTCTGCTGGATCGACATCGAGTCGAGCCGTGGCCTGTTGCACAGGTTTGGTGCGCGCTACCGGGAATACAAGTACTTCCTCGTGCAGGACACCGGCAGGTGTGGTGCTCTTGCCCCTGTGGAAAACGCCGGCTGACATGATGGAGTCGAATCACCAGAACTGCCCAGCTATGCCTGCCCGTTTGCATCATGGTTTCACTCTTGAAACACGTGTGAGCTGGCGGATAATCAAGTGGCAGCCAGTGGGAGGTAGCGGCGATGCAGCGTGCAGAGGCACTTGATGCCTCATGCGATTGCCTCGAGGCTGGCCGCTCAGAACTTGTCGCACGAAGCAAGCTTGCCAATGATGCAGCTTGCAACCGGCTGCACACGGCGGCATTGCAGCGAGCGGCGGACCTTGTGCTGAGGCCAGCGTGACTTCCGCACTGCACCAAAAATGAAATGACGCGTCACACCCCTGACTCCTGAAACCGCAGCCGGCTGGACTTGGCGGCGATGCAGCGGGCGGCGGACTTCATGCTGGGGGATCACGACTTCCGCAACTTCTGCAAGATGGACGTGGAGCACGTGCTCAGCTTCCGGCGCAACATCCTCGCCTGCCGTGTGGAGGCGGCGCCGGCCGGCGGCATGGCGGGCCGCGACGTCGCACTGCTGCACATCCGCGGCACCGCCTTCCTCTGGCACCAGGTGCACAGTGGGCGCTGCGCATTTGCACACGGTTTGATTGATTTACTTCCAGAGGTGCAGTGCCGGTGGTAGCACATTACCCTGCTGGCGTGTTGCCCGGCAGGAGGGCGTCCGAGGTGGTGCTCTTGCTGGGCAGTCCCATGGCGGAATCTGAACCCACTGCTTGACTTGTGAGATGATGCTTCCTGCGGGCAATAGGTGCAGTGCCTCGCGACGGTTGTGCTGATGGCGGGGCGGGGGGCAGGAGAGCCCGAGGCGGTGATCCTTCTGGGCCCTGTGGAAATTCCGAACAGAGCGCGCCGCGTCTGACAGTGTTCTCCCTCCTGGCGGCAGGTGCGGTGCATCGCGGCGGTGCTGCTGATGGTGGGGCGGGGGCAGGAGGCGCCCGAGGTGGTGCGCCAGCTGCTGGACGTGGATGCCACGCCCAGCAAGCCCTACTACAACATGGCCCCCGAGGTGGGTATCATTTACGAAAGGATAATGGTAAATCAGTTCAAGCATCCGACGAAGACTAAGACAGGAAGGAACGATTGAAGACGGAGGACTGCACATGAGAAGTTCAGGCCCTGGCAACACTGAGCATCCGATGTGACACAATGGCCCTGCCAACTTATTGCAGCGTGTTGCAGCAGATTCCGATCTTGGCTTTCTGAGGTTGGTGGGCGCCATGATGCAATGTACATATCTGTGCAGGAGGAATGGCAACAAATGTGACCGGCCTACATATTATTTGCCATGCAGGAGCCGCTGCTGCTGGCGGGCTGCGCCTACCGGCACGACCTCAGCTTCCACCGGTCGCAGTCGGCGCAGTGGGGGCTGCGGGACCTTGCACGCTCCCTCGTCAACCGCCAGATCGTCAATGCCAGGCGCCACGCCATGCAACATGCTGCACAGCATGGGACTCGGCTGCTTTTGGGACCAAGGTCAAATGTTCTGGTGCAGGCCAGGGGTGCTACGCTGTCTGAACCTCAGAACCCTCGGCAACGCTATATGTGCAGCGACAGGGTGTAGTTTTCTCTGGTCCGGAGCATTGAGGGGTTCTGTCTGGCTGTTCTGCAGCCTCTTAGCGACGATCGAGGAGCGGCTGGCGACCGATGCAGTGGACGAAGCGACGCCCGCCGAGGTGAAGGGGCAGGCAAATCGGAAGCCGCCATCGCACATCCCGCTGCTTCAGCGGGCGAAGGAGCCCTCGATGCAGGACCGGCTGCACAAGCTCGGGATGACGGCGCCGGGCATACAAAGTAAGGAGGAGAGTGCCCCGTGATGGCTGCGTTTGGGATCTTGAGTTTCGAAACAGAGCCTTCACAGGGAGTGAGGACATGTATTCTTTCGGCATTCGTTCAATAGCGTAAAGACCGATCTTCCTTGAAGCCGTCCCTGAGATTATCTGACATCACGGTGCCACAAAGCCAAGAAAGTGTTCCCCAACTCCAGAGCTTTTGCTCACGGTCGAGGCTCTCCCATGCAGCTCCACCAGCGCTTCCACGCAGCAGTCCTCCTCCAGAGTGCAGCCCCACTTCCATCCGCTGCTGTGCATCAGCTGTCACTGCTTTGCGGAGAGCTGTATCCACCATGCCGCTTCGCTAGACTCGAGATGGATGCATCATCGTCACCACTGCGTGCGCCGTCTGTGCAGAGTTTGCTGGTGCTATCCTTCCTCCCCGTCCTCTGGCACGCCGCGCATGTAAAGCACGTTGTTGCACCTGTTTATCAAAGTCAAATTGTGAGCCCACGAGTGTGTTGGTTGCAACGCAGATGGCAGCACAGCCACACGAGCCATCAGTGCAGCCAGGCAGTGCTCACCTTATGAGCACCTCCCCGAGGTTGCCTGTGCACTGCCCGTCGATCCACTCCTCTGTGGCGCCGAAATGCAGCACGGTCAGCACGCCGGGCGAAATCATCTCGAAGAGCAAGCGGATGGGAGCGGCACCAAAAACTTTGAAAACAGGAGCCAACGTGAGTCACAGAGAGCAATCACCTGTGCTGGCTAGCTGCAGGTTCATGTAAGAGTCCACCGACACCAGGTAGCCTGCGCGTCATTGACAGCAGAGCGTCAGCAGTCATGATGCGCACCCTGCTGGCAATCCGTGCTGCACTGCAAACAACAGCCGCACCTTTGTACTCCATGCCCCATTTGAGCTTCACCACAACTGGCTTGCCGGTCAGGTCGTTCAGGAAGGGCTTCGGGTTGACGGGCACGGTCTGCAGCAGCAGAAGCAAGAGTGGAAGGGGATTGCATCACAAGACTGATGCATCACGCAGACAACCTGCGGCTGCAGGGACATTGACACATGTTCGTTCAAGCTCACCGCGGCCATGCCGCCTCACGCCGCTGTGCCTGCTCCTGTAAACAGCTCCTGATTGCTGCCAAGTTCAACTGCAGTTGCGAGGTGCAGGCCTCACAGAAGGCACCGCTGTGTCGAGCGGTTCGTTGCGTGTGTCAATGTAGGATCGTGGCTCTTTGGATGGTGATGCAAGAACTGCACTTTGCGCAAATGCTCCCTCGCAGCCGGTGCGAGTGCTGCAGCGAGCCAGGGTTTTGCACTTCGCCGTTTTGATTGAAGTCTGCGAGACTGCACTGCGCATGCAATACTCGCGCGATCATCTGCAAACCGCGCGTGACGATCCTAGCTGTTTCGACTGAATCGTTCGACACCAGTATCAGCTCGCCACCTGCAGCCCTTGCTGTCAGAACTGTGTTGGCCATGTCGGCGAGGCAGACACCCGCCTTCGAGCCGGCGGCATAGCCTTCGGACGCAGTCCCTTTTTCGCTGCGCGCGATCAATCGAATTCTCGGGCTTGCCAAGTCTCAATGCTCGTGAGGTGGCTGGACGACTTCGCATCCTTGAGACGTCTGGCAGCCATCGTGTAGAGGATGTCCACAGCAAGCCGGCACATTCAGGGCTGCTGGGTCAAGTTTGGAATAGATCTGCACCCTTCCCGATCCGAGGATGTTCTGGGCGGCGTGAAGGAGCAGCTCAACGGCCTTCTGCTCAGGTGCGGCACGGCCACGCATGTGGCGGTGGCCCGGTGGCCGGTGCATGAATCAAGAACGCACGCATCAAAGCCTACAAGCCCTGCAATCAACTGGTAGTAAGGCCTGCCTCTTCATTGTGGCAACAGGTACAACGAGGACCTGGAAGGCGTGCTGCTGTCTCACACGAAGGAGCGCATCCTCGGCACACAGGCAAGTGCCGGCGGCAATTTGCCGCACACGACGGCACTTGTACATAATGCATGCGATCCCGCAACTGGATGCATGACGAATCCCGAAACGTGTGCGCAGGCGAAGGTGCACCCTTACTTCCCGTACTTCCATGTGGATGTACTCGCTCTGGTGTTCGTCTTCAAGCCCGCCGCCGGCGCCCCCATCGGTGAGGAATTTGCACTGGCTGTATGTGCATTCCGGTGCCCATTCACATACCGTTTCAACACCTCTGGCCCGGCCCAGCGGTCTATCCCTTTGCTGACCATCTGCCTGAGCACCGGCGGCTCAATGCTATGCCAACAGTGCACGCGCCCATTCTCGCAGACGGCGTGGTGAATGCGATCGCAGTTTGCCATTTCAATGCTGTGCCAACTGTCACGTGCCCACTTTTCGCAGACGGCGTGGTGAACGCGATCGGGCATGACTATATTGGTGTGCTGGTGCTGGGCATCTTCAACGCCGCCATTGGCCGCGCGCAGATACCCGCGCACATACAGTGCCGCCCCCTGGTGCGGCGTGTTCGATGCATGAAACAATTGGCACAGCATGGCAGCGTGTTCAGACAATGATGCTGCGGCGGCCAGTGCACGACCTGACACGATGCAGAAAGCACGCAGCAGCACGTCATACCTTCAATAGCGACTGTTTCCATGTCAACAGGAGAACTGCTGGACATCCTCCAAGGACCGGCACACGCCAATCGAAGTGGGCACCGAGCTGCACTTCACTGTGCACACGTGAGGCTTTCCCTGCGTGTCTTGCTGGCGCCATGCTGGCGCTGATGGTCCTGACTGCATCTGGCTTTGCAAGATACTTGACTTGAGGGCATGCATGGCGCTGCAGAATGCATTGAGGAGCTGCCCACAGCCACAGCCGGATTGCCGCCTTACATCGAAAAGGTTTGCAGGGTCAACTACGAGGGCGAGTTCTTTACGTTGTCCGGGTCGCTGCTGGAGTCTGAGAAGGCAGAGCTTGCCGCTGGCAGCCGGGCGCATGCGCGACCGCTGCCCGTCGCCACCAAGCCGCGACGGCCGGCGGGGGTCCAGGCGGCGGCGGCGGCGCAGCAGCCATGGCGCAGGCAGCCGGCTGCGGCGGCGGCAGAGGGTCAGTCGGCAGCGCGGGCGGCGCAGGCCGACGGCGCAGCGCCGCCGCGGCCGGTGGCAGAACCACCGGCGACGGACGGCGCCGCTCAGCAGCCGGAGCACAGGAAAAAGAGCAAGAGGCGAGACGGCGGCGACGCCGGTGAGTGCTGCATCAGTGCGTGTTCAGCAGCAGCTGGACTGATAGCTGGCGCGGTGTTGGCGACCGGCAAGATGGAGAAGTGCAAGAGAGTGCTGATGTTGTCTGATCGCAGGCGCCGTCAATGGAGTGGACAGCGCGGTGAAACCGCCAAAGAAGAAGAAAGCAAAGACAAACAAGGTGGCGGCCTCCTAGGCCGGCCGTAACTGAGAACGGGACGACTGTGAATCCAGGGCTTACAAGGATGGCGCCTGGGTGTGTTTTGATCGGGGGGGCAGGCGCCAGACTGAAGGTATTTGTGGGCTCTTTCACAAATGTCTGCCTTGAGAAGCCAAACTCGGATAGCGTTGTCACGAAGCTCTGCTCAGTGCACGGAATCGAGCCAAACATCAATAGAGTCATACGTGCTCAACCAAATGAATGCCGCAATCGGCTGCGGCAGCGCCATCAGCTTTCATCTTATACTGGCGCCTAGCGCTCTAAAGCGCGACGGGCTGTCGGTACCAACGCACTAGCGGACGGCATCCTGTCCGGTCTTGCACATCGTTTCCGATGGTCACTCTCGGCAACACATTGGTGTTGTTTGACCTGCACCCCATTGGAGGCACAGGTATAGGGGTTGGCAGGCGGTTATAACAACTCATATAGAAATAAAAACATATGTAAATATCCCCTTTTTCCGACACACTCCGACAATACGATGTTATGAGCGATGCAGCTCGCAAGCAGCGTGCAGCACCTGGTTGGCACTGCATGGGTTAGGTACTTCTGCTCAGGTGCTGCTTTCTTTCTTTTGGTGTCGTCATTCTGGCGTGGTTCATCCTGTGGGCTCTGTATTGAGCCGGGACGGAGCACGCTGCACTAGGGCATTGGCGGCGGCAATGTGCTTCGGCTCGCTGCAGTGGGGAGTGGAGCCCTGTCCTGCGGCGGCGCAACACGTGGGCAAAAGTACAGGAGGTGTCGACGCCCTGAATGTCGCAACTGGCAGGATGAAGGTGTCAGCGGACGGGCTATGGTGACCTGGCTCGAAATGTGCTTTGTGTGGCATGCTGGCGACGGCCTGTGGCGCCGGCTCCATCCTTTGGGGAGTACAGAAAATCGGCGGCTGCAGCGAAGGACACGGCCCAGCAGCTCGATTAGGGTGCCATTTGTCACGCTGGCTTCACCATCCTCGGCCAGAGGGTCTGGTTTCGAGGGGCTGTGCACTTTTAACCTGTACTATTTCCGAGTGCTCGAGTGCTTGCTGATTTCACAAAGTGAACAAGAATCTGGCGGCAGGGCCAGAGGATCGGAGTTGGGATGAATGCAGAAGTCACCGAAGTCGAGAGGAGAACGAGAGAACAGCATCTGAATGAGAAGCGTCCCTTGCGGATTGCATGGCGGGGGGATGGTGGGAACCGAATGAAAGATGGAGGAAACGCGTGCTGAGAGAACGGTGCATCTGGAAAGGGAATGGTATTGAACAGCGGACACCGCTTATGATCGTGCGGAATGTGGCGGAAGGTGGCAGGGGTCGGCTGGGCGACGCTGTAGGGCACGGTGTGTGGCAGGAGGCTTACAGCTACTTGGAAACAAGTTTCTCCTAGTCTCCTATCACGTTTGTGAAATCAGCAAGCACTAGAGCACTCAGAAATAGTACATGAAAGTGCACAGCGCCGCCCCCCTCAATAGCATCCCAGTAGCACAGTTCGGACCACGGCTTACAGCTTGTCCTCGTACTCTGCAGCGGAAACAAGACCACGCACGTCAGCCAGCAGGATCGGATGCAACACATAACAAACCTGAAAACACAATGCAATGCAACTAAGCTTGGCAGTCAGGGTGCATGACGCACCCGTGATGACGTTGGGCTGCGCCTTGAGGCCCTTACGCCTGCGCACTTCCAGCATGATGACGTTGGCGGGCGAGTCGTCCTTCAGCGGGTCGTACGTCATTACCTCCCAGTGGTCGAACTGCGGCAGAAAAGAGCGGAAGTCAAGAAGATGAAGAAAGAAAATGCGAAGGTGGCTTCAACCAAACAAGTTCCGAAATGGGGAATCTCTGCAGTACTTGTCTAATGTGATTTTCTAGATGCAGCTTCTGCAGTTTTCCATACGGTGGCTGGTGCAGAGGGGCTGCCAAGATGTGCTGCTGGCAGCAGAGAGCGTCAGTAGACGGGGGACAGAACGCGCACCACACACTGCGGGAACGCCTGGCCGGCGGTCGCGGCACGCAGCGTACCGGTGAAGCCGAAGCTCTCCACGACCGGCAGGTACGCCTGTGTTCAGAAGACCAAGTGCTTAGTTGGAGGCAAATGACATCAGCTGTTTAAGAATGCTCGCTCTTTCCAGGGCTGAGAGCCCAAAAGCACGTCACTTGACAGCACTCGTCCGATTCATTGAACACCAGCCTCTGTGTTGAAATTGAGCGCCATGGCTGCAACTGAAACTGCTGATGTGCCTGTCCCACCGATGAATCAGCTGATGGAGACGAGCAGAGCTTTTTGGGTGGACGCACTTTCAGGTTGAAGATGGGGGTGCCTGGGCGCTGCATCTCCTCGAACACCAGGCCGCGCTTCTGGTTGAGAACCGAGTACACGCCGCCCAGCGCCTGCTCCGGGCACTGTTTGAGGAGAGACACGAGGACCGTCAGGTCAAAGGACCAAGCGATTTGGACAGCATGCAAACGATCAGGACATGCATGATGTGTTGCCACTGCAGATGGGTGGACCATGAGGACATGAGAAGGCACTTCGTTCCCGGCAGACGAGCAGCTGCTGCCTACATCTGCTGTGTGGGCGCATAGTGCCCACTGGGTGCCACAAAGAAGAGGAAGCACCTGGATCTCGACGAGGTACACCGGCTCACACAGGCGTGGCTCCGAGGCCAGAATGGTCGCGTACAGCGCGCGGCGGCAGGTGGGGATGATCTGGCCGCCGCCGCGGTGGATGGCGTCCGCGTGCAGCACCACGTCGTTGATCTGTGGCGGGGAAGGGACAGGACAGATCAGCACGAGAAGAAAAGTGCCAGTGTATCGCTTGATGCCGCTGAGGACAGTCAGGTGACAGATCGCGCTGAGTCATCGACAGCCTGGGGTCCCAGGAGGCGGCCGAGCTAGCTCATGAAGCAGCTCGTTAAAATCGAAATGCAAAGCGCACCTCGAAGACCACGCCGCGCATGTTCTCCTCGCAGAGCACACCCTCCTTGGACGCCCACTGGAAGGCGGCCACGCACGAGTCCTTGATCTCATTGAGGTACTGCACACCCTTGGAGATGTCTGTGATCAGGTTGGGGCCTGCAGGAAACGACGAATCGTCAGGGAAAGCAGATTTGTAGGTAGGCCGAAAAGCTCCATATGCACGAAAAGATGCACATTTAGCGGCGGCGCAAACTTCCGGAAGATGTTTCTTCCGGGTGGAACGGCTTGATGGACGGCGTTTGAATTGGCAGGCATAAAATGAACAGGAGGAGTTCTGTCAAATGTACCTGTGGTGTCGGGGCCAAATGCCCAGATCTTCTTCGCCAGCTCCTGTGCAAGTCAGCAAAGGCAAAAGGCTTCAGCAACCGGGTCTGAAGGCCGCAGTCCCAAACCCTATTCTGCTGTTGCGAGTCCCAGACCCTAATCCCAGCAATCCCAAGTGGCACAACATCAGAAATTCTTGTAGGAAACTAGAAGCCAAAACAGCGAGAAGGGCACCTTGTCCCAGCCGAAGTCGTCCACGAGGACCTTGCCGCGGGTCTTGGGGTCGTCCCGGGGGCCGACCTTGCCGTCATCAATGGCCTCCGCCAGACCGTCCTCCATTGGCCGCGCCGTGAAATACAGCCTGCAGAGATGCGCGAGGAACGTTGAGCGACAGATTCTCTGGCGAGTTTGGCCGAGATTTCGTGTCTGGCGGCGGGCAGCAAGAACCTGCCAGAGGCGGGGCTGACCAGCCGCTGTCGCCAAGATTGGTGTGTGGCGGCCTCTATCAACCTCTCCGCTTTCCTCTGGACTATACTGAACACTCCTCCTGCCAGCTGCTCTATGTCTGTTCCTGCTGCTCCTTGTCTGTTCCTGCTCCTGCGACTGCATGTCCCCCCAGCCAGGCTGCAACAACATCCTTCGAGCTGCCTCCAGCTCTTGTTAACCCATCTGCTGCAAAGCGTTATTCTGCTTGAAGCTGGTTACACCCACACGAGTCCGCGGTGCAGTACTTTGCCTGCCGCTTGTCCTCGTCTGCCCAGTCTACCGCTCTTATCATCCCAGCTCCAAATGGCTGCTCCTCTGTTGCGGCTTCCATGCTGTGTGGACAGTTGGGGTGGTGGCATCATGCATTTCTCGACAGCCAGCATCCATGGCTCGTCTCAGGATCATCGTGCCAGAAACTGGGCCAGCGCCTCTGTAACGATAACCCCGCAGATCACGAGCCCCTGCGCGCAAGAACACGGCATTGAAGCAATGGAGGAGAAAGAGACGCACCGGTTGTGCTTGTTGGGCGACTTGGACATGCACACGTGGTCCGCCTTGTCGCCGATGGTCTCACGGAAGGACACCACCGGGTCGGAGATGCGGATCTCAGCGCCGCCCATGAAATCGTCCTGCGAGTTTGGAAAAGCAGATCAAGATGACAGTACTACATAGATCATCGCCACAGTTCTGCCATTTCAATTGGCAGAGCAGCTGGCACATTTTTCAGGTGCAGCAATCGTCCGTCCCCATGCCTCGGGGCCAACAGCAGAAACCCAACACATATCCAGTAACACACGTCAGCGTACAGGTTCGAAAATCCCAGAAAATGAGAGGGAGACTGACCTGCAGATCCTTGAGGCAGATCTCCAGGTGCAGCTCGCCGGCGCCGGCAACGATGTGCTCGCCCGTCTCCTCGATGGAGATCTGGACCATGGGGTCGGACTTGGACAGCCGCTTCAGGCCCTCCACCAGCTTGGGCAGGTCCTGCGCGTGCTACGGACAGGACACAAGAGGAAACATGTCAGCACACGGCTTCAGACACGGATCTCATATTGCGAGCTACTTTTTGTCGCAAAACTTCGCGGGTACAGCCAGATTTCTGCCGATAATGGTGCCTGCCCCAGGTCCAGCACTACAGATTCGCAATGGTATCGTGCATCCGCTTGCTCCAAAATAGCTCATTGCACCTGAGCTAGGTCTAGCATGCACACCGTAAAAACCTACGACACCAACCAAAGACGGACCTTGGTCTCGACGGCGACGCGCACGACTGGCGACACGGAGAACTTCATGGCCTTGATGGTGTGCGCGTCCTCGGCCTTCTCGTCGGCGAGCGTCGCGTTCTTGGTGATGAATTGGTCCAGGCCGACCATGGCGACGGTGTTGCCACACGGCACGTTCTCGACGGCCTCCTGCTTGCGGCCCATGCACAGCACCGTGCGCTGCACCGTCTGCACGGGGCACGGGAGGGGCAGCAGGGTAAGTCGACTCGTTTGTGGCTGCACATTAAGGAGCGCTGGCGGCGCAGCCCTGAGTGTCAGGGACAGGAGGCCGACACATGCATTTTAGGGCATGGTATGTAGCAGACGGACAGCAGCATGTCACGCAGCATCAGACGGCAGCTCGCAGCAGGGGGCTGGCAGCATAAAAGACGCACCTTGACGTACAGATCCTTCTTGCTGCCCGGAATGTAGTTGGGGCCCAGGATCCGGACCTGCGCAAGTTCAAAAGCGCCAGTCGAGAACAACGCTGTGCTTCATGTGGCCACGTTCTCAACGACAGCAGCCAAATATGCGTCTCAGTAAAGCAATACCCAGCAGAGTTTGGCGCAGCATTTGAGACCCACTCAGCAGTGCGCACCTTCATGCCGGCGGCGATGGTGCCGGAGAACACGCGGCCGAAGGCGAAGAAGCGGCCCTTGTCAGCGGCGGGAATCATCTTCGACACGTACACCATTAGCGGGCCGTTGGCGTCGCAGTTGCGGATGGCCGACGCGTACTGGTCGTCCAGAGGACCCTGTCGTAGGTGGCGGATCGGCACACGTCAGAGTTCTACTTATTATTTGGCTGAAGATTGCGGCAGAGGGGCAAGATGATGCCGGCCGCAGAAAAATGCCAGGCAGTCACCTCGTAAAGATTCTCCACACGGTACTTCTGCGCTGTGGCAGGCGACGGCAGGTGCCAGATCATCATCTCCAGCAGCGCCTCATGCGCCGGCAGCCATGCCTGCATGATGCGCTTCATCAGCGGCTTGCCCACCTGCGGGAATAAGTGGATTCCTGAGCATGGTATTTTGGGACAGGAATGAAACTGCTGGAGGCAGGCATGTGGACAGTCCAGCAGCATGCGGTGGGCGGAAATGTGCATGTGCAGCACAGCAGAGAATATCTCGAATATGGTACTGCTGTGACTGTCTTTCGTGTCGCTCGCCCTTGGATCAACGACCCAAACACCCCTGAAATCTCACCAGGTCCTTGTCCTCCGTCTTCATCTTCTTGGTGACGCCCAGCGAGTCGGTGAGCTTCCACAGCTTCTCACGGTCGTCCGCCATGCAGCACTCGATGAGCGTCTTGATGGGGTGGTACACGAACTGCACGAAGCCGCGCCTGTCGCAGGAAAGATGTGCGGGTGAGCAACGTTTCCTCCCGGCCTTAGAAGCGGTGTGTCACGCCAGCTGGAACGACAGCAACTTGCAGCTCTGGACGACAAGCTCTGCATGTCACTCTTGGGCGTGACCTGCACGGTTGCACCTCTGCACCGCTCATAACTCAGCAGCCATGTGAAGGAACACGCACTGGCACGTGTCGGTGCCGGTGTGCTTCTTGGTCCACTTCTTCGTCTTGGGGTCGAAGAAGTTGTCACCCCACAGGCGCTCCATCATCTTGTCCTCCGCCACGCCAAACTGTGGTTCCGCATCAGACCGCGGATCAGGCACTTGTTCAAGCGCCAGCAGTGCAAAGATGGCTGTTGCACACGCCTCCCTGCCCCAATCTACCCCTCCAGCCCAGGGTTTGGCAAGGCTCTACAGGTGCAGGTGGGTCTCGGTTGACAAAATTGCTCACCCATGATGCCGGATAGAAACACAAACGCTCACCTTCTTGGCATACAGCTTGGCAAACACGGTGAGGGTGAACGCCCAGCCGTGCAGGCCGGCGGAGAAGCACACGGTGCCCTTGTCGGGGTACACTGCGGTCGCAGCAGGCGGTCAGCGTCAGCGACTTTTATACACTTATCAGGCGCGGGCTCAATTGGAAGCGATTGCATGCTTCGTGAGGTGTTAGCCGCTGTGACCACAGACCGTGCAACATTATCTGCCAGACAGCACAGCAGCAATCCTGCAAAACTCACCGGCGGTGTCGCCCAGCATCTCGTCGGCGTAGGTGGCCATGATCACGTTGGCAGACTCCACCACACGGCGGAAGTTGAGGAACGCCTCCTCGCCGTCCTGCATCAGCTCCAGGAAGCAGCGGTCCAGCCTGCGAGACACACGCAGTCGATTTTTGGGCGATTGCATGCAAGGTCAGGATTCAGCAGCAATCCCGCAGCATGCAGCATTCAGTGCACTGTTTCATGCTGAGCTGACAATGGGTGCCAGCACCACCATGCATGCACAGTCGGTCTGCTCTGCTACACGCAGCCATGGCCTGTGCATGTTGCGTTGAAGTTGTCAAACTCACTTGTTGACGGTGAGCACGGGCCGGATGCGCTCGCCGAGGGCCTGGCGCAGCACCGTCTCGGTCTGCACGCACACGCCCTCGATGACGTCCACCACCACCAGCGCGCCGTCGGTGATGCGCAGCGCCGCCGTCACCTCCGAGGAAAAGTCGACATGCCCGGGCGAGTCGATCAGGTTGATCAGGTAGTCGTTGCCCTGAGCGATTGCAGGAATTTGACGGTCGATTTTGCGTGCTGGTGATGTGCTTTGTCATAAGGTTATGTGGCCGTGCGTGCGGGCAGTGGCTGGCATCAGCAAGTGCACCACGACGCCGTGTCCCTGATCCTTCCTGCGGATCGCTCTGCCACTGCGAGGTCTCGACACAGGCCGATGCACTCCGTTACGCACGTTGCGCTCGCCCTTGAGGCCAGCCAGCGCCTCGTCGGTCATCTGGTAGTACAGCGAGATGCCAGTGGACTTGATGGTGATGCCGCGCTCCTGCTCGTCCGCGCGTGTGTCCGTCAGCCGGGCGTCGCCGGCCTGTTTTTGGCGCATAGGCAGCAAGGTCGTGAATGAACATGCATCGACAAGAGAGGCTTGTGAAGCAGCCTCCATCAGGTCCACAGAAACGCTTGTGCTTCTCCATCTGGTCCCAAAGCAACATTTGCGTCATCACACCACTTGAGCTCACCTGGTCCATGGCAATAATACCGGCAGCGGCCACCAGCGAATCGGTGAGGGTCGACTTGCCTGCGGCAGACGACACACAGGATCGCTACTGTCGCATCGCTGCAGACTGCTGCTTATTGAGCTGCATGCAAGGCAAACAGCACTGCAGAGCGTTGCTCACCGTGGTCGACGTGGGCAATGACGGACATGTTGCGAATGTTCTGCTGCTTGTCTGCGCAGGTCGAGAGCGCAGCCTCAGCAGGGGCAATGCTGCCTTTTCCGCGTTGCCTTTTCCAGGTTGGAACATGCTGACTGCATCGTCAAGAGGTCAGCTGCTGTGCATGATGCACCTGGTGCTGAATGCGCGCGCACAGCAGCAGCAGGACAGGCAGATGCAGGCAATTGCCACTCCGAGCGACAGGTGCAAGTATCCATCGCTGTCCAGTGCGGATGCACAGTGCGTGCAAGGGATGGCCGAGGTGGGTCGCAACATCGTGAAATCGTGCCATGAGATGTGCAATACAGCACAGGACGGAAGGTTCACCCATGAGCACCCGCAGCTCATCGATCGTGAACTTCACCTATCATACGCAAGCCACACACTCGTCATATAGTGTGTCGAGTGCCATATCCGGAACCACAGCAAGTCACATGACGAGGGTGTACAGCGCTGCCGACCGCGAAGGGCAGCGATGCTCCGGCATTTGGTGTGCACGCACGGCACTGAGCTCCACCGTTACAGCCGCAGCGTCAGGCTCGCTCTGCGCTGGCAGACAGGCTTACCATCTTGGCGAGATTTGTGGTGAGCCGGCCGCAGGGGCAAGGACCAACGGCAGGGGAGCCGCCTGCGCGCGCCGGGGCCGGCTGTTCTGCCGCCTGCGGTGACCTGAATGGAATGCTGGTTGGAAAGGACGACCTGCACCGAGGAATGGATGCTTTCTCCGCGTGCCGGCTGTGACCATCATCACCATCGCCCCTTGATGATACACCATCACCCCTTTGAGCAACATGACATTCCCCGTTTCCAGCGCTTCCTGATTCAGCAACCCTGCATCAAAGCCTGACGTGGCAGCAACTTCTCGAGGCGTGCATGCGATCGGCAATTGCAGCAGTTCCGCACATAGCATCTCTGAGCATCGCTCGTCGTCAATTGGGTCTGAAGCGCCGTGTCGAGACGTAAATTTGCGCATCGGAAACATCAGGTTGCGTCCGCTGTCTTTTCAACTCCCGACAGCGCCTCGTGCCTTCTGCATTGACAAAAATCGAGTCAGATTGATAGCCCCAGCAATATCAATGTAGATTCCGCAAAGTCAGGCGCACAAAGCGGCGTGCAATTCGCCGTACACCTGCTCGACGAGTGTTGAAGAGCTTCTAGACTCACAAAGCTTGACATTCGCTAGTCAGCCTCGGAAAGCGTGCATCAAGCCGCAGCTGCTGGTCTGCGCAGCATGTCGCTGCAGCAGTCGCTCGGCTCCTTGGCGGGGCCCGCTGCGGCTGCGGCGCAGCTGCACCTGCAGACCGCAGCGGCGCGGGTGGATGCGGCTCTCACGAAGCAGTTCAGCGCCTTCCGCCCGTGGCAGGTGGCCCTGGTGGCGTTTGCCGCGGCATGGCTGCTGTCGCGCGTCTGGTCGGCCCTACTGCGGCAGCTGCGCCTTGTTCAGGACAAGGGTGGGTGGCGCATCTGCTGTGTATCTTGCTGGATGCGTGGGGCCAATTCCGTGAGGTCAATACCATTGCCACACGAGCAATGTGTATCGGACGCATCCTGCACTCGGGCATGCACGCATGCTGTTGCGCCTCTGCCCGTGCACATGAGCGAAATGGGACCCTGACGCGGTCTGCATCTTGTGTGTGCAGGCCTGGTGCAGACGCTGTTCATCATCGTCAAGGCTCTGCCGGGCGTGCGCGGCTATGCTGCGCGTGAGCAGGCCAAGATCGTGGTAAGTGAATGTGGCAGACGGTCCATATCGCCTTGAGCTCGAGTCCTCAATTTTTTTGTTGAATCCGGATGTGATGCGCCCACCATTTCGCAGGCCAAGCTGCGCAAGGACATGAAGGCAGAGTACGCCGCCAACGACGAGCCGGTGCTGCAGATGCCGCTGAAGGGCATGTCCGCCGCCTCGCTGCACGCGAAGCTCGCAGAAAAGGTGGGGCTTTCTGGTGTACATGCCCACAGACCAGCACAAGAAGCATCCGCGTCACGAGCTTCAGACTGCTTGTCAGTCTCACGAGCTGTAAACTTTACAGGGTGTTGCCCTGCCCCAGATTTCTTTCACGAATGGCAGCCCGTGGCTGAGTGCACCCCTGTGATGCGCTCGCGGCAGGCGGACAAGGACGTGCAGATAGCGGAGGGCAGCAACAAGGTGTCGGGCTCACGCTGATGCCTCCGACAGGAGTAAACGACTGTGATGTGGCTGACGTATGAGCGTCTATGATGTGTGCAGGCGGGCAAGGACGTGCAGATAGCGGAGGGCAGCAGCAAGGTGTCGGGCACGGTGTACTTTGCGGGGGCCGAACTGCGGGCGCTGCTGGACCGCGCCTACACCACCTTCACGCACACCAACCCGCTGCACGGCGACGTGTTCCCCTCCGTGCGCCGCATGGAGGCGGAGGTCATCGCCATGGTCGCCTCCGAGCTCGGCGGTGAGCCTCGAGATTCCAGCTGTGCTGCCAGCGCCACCTTCTCATGAAAGGATTGTGTATGTTGGTGTACTGTGTTCCCCTCTGTGTGCCGCATGGAGGCGGAGGTCATCGCCATGGGCGCCTCATTGCTCGGCGGTGAGCCTCGAAAGCCAAGCTGCCCTGTGACCTAAGCATCGTATGGAACAAGTGTGTATGCTTTGTATCAAGGTGACAGAGGAGAGGTGAAAATGGGACAACGGGGGGCACTGCTGGTGGTGGCCTTCGGAGCTTTGCATGGGGGCTCGCTCCATCAAATCGAGCTTGCTTTGTTTGCGCCCTGCAGCAGGCGGAGTGAACGGCAGCTCGGAGGTGTGCGGCGCGATGACCAGCGGTGGCACGGAGAGCATTCTGTCGGCCGTCAAGGCCTCGCGCGACTATATGTGCGTGCGCCGCGGCATCACGGAGCCCGAGATGGTCATCGCTGAGTCCGCGCACGCCGCCTTCTTCAAGGCCGCTGAGTACTTCAAGATCCGGCTCATAAAGGTGCGGTTTTGGTTTGCGAAATCATATCTGCATGTTCGTTCCCGCAGTGTGTGACATGCAGCTTGGGACTCTGTGGCCAGGCAGGTTGCTGAGGCAGGGTGCGGCAGCATTCTTCCTGCCAGTGCTATGCGCTGCGGATGTCACCTGATGCGTTGTAGATTACTCGCAAGCTGCAAATGGTCAGGGACAGGCCACTTGTGCAGATGTTTGCATATTTTCTGCAGCTGCGGGTGGGCAAGGACTACAGGCTGACGGGCGCGGCGGTGAAAACCTTCTGCTGCCAGTTCAGCTATGCAGAAACACGGGGGGATTCAACCGTCACGCTTCGTTTGTGGTCCTGCAGCTGCGGGTGGGCAAGGACTACAGGCTGACGGGCGCGGCGGTGCGGCGCGCGATCACGCGCAACACCGTGCTGGTGGTCGCCTCCTCGCCCGGCTTCCCCCACGGCGTCATCGACCATGTCAGGGACATCGCTGCGGTGAGATAGTCTTGGCATGTTGCAGGTCGTCCCCTTGCTAATTCAAGTTGAGCATGACCCTGGCGTGAGGAATGGAGTCGCCAGCTCCACTGGTTCTGAAGCCATCAGTCTCGGGGCCTTTGCTCAGTTCAACTCATGGATTCGCTGACACGGGTTCTGGACCTAGCATTCATGTCAGAGCTGACCGCGTCAACGTGGTTGCGTCGCAGGTGGCGCAGCAGAAGGGGGTGCTGTGCCACTCTGACGCATGCCTGGGCGGCTTCGTGCTGCCCTTTGCACGCAAGCTGGGCTACCCCATCCCCGACTTTGACTTTTCAGTGCCCGGGGTGACCAGCATGTCCGTGGACACCCACAAGTTCGGTGAGGTTTCTCTGCATGATGTCACTGCTGATGATGTTCTTGAGGCAATGCTGCCGCTTGTGATCCTGCACCCTGCCAATGTGTCCGCTGTGTATGACCATCAGACGCATCATCGCTCTGCAGTGTCCTGGCTTGGCGGCCTCCTGCCGCTCGCTCCCTAGACCAGGCTGTCCTACGAGCGCTGGACTCACCACCCCGCCAAAACTCTGATTGCAGGCATGGCGCATAAGGGCACGTCGGTGGTGCTGTACCGCTGGCCGTCGCTGCGGCAGCACCAGTACACCGCGATCACTGACTGGACGGGCGGCCTGTACATCTCGCCCGGCTTTGCGGGCAGCCGCTCCGGCGCGCTCATCGCCACCGCCTGGACTGCGCTCATGGCCCTCGGCGAGCAGGGGTACCTGGACCATACCGCCGCCATCATGAAGGTGGTCCTTTGGTAACCACTTGTTGAAGACAAAGGGAAAAGAACCTCATTGTCAAGCGCTCGGAGCCACCGTATGGACCGCGCGCATGGCCCTCGGCGAGCAGGGGTACCTGGACCACACCGCCGCCATCATGCAGGCGCGCTTTTTCTGCTAGCGCACGCGAAAACAGAACTTGTTCACTGCAAGACTGGACCGCGCTTGTGGCGCTCGGCGAGTAGGCTACCTGGACCACACCACCGCCATCATGCAGGCGCGCCATCTGCCAGAATGCAAATATTGGTATTTCCATGGGCTTCCCCTATATAACGCTGCCGTGTTGACCGATGGCACGCTCGATCCGTGTCTGCACCAGCCTTTGACGCATGCACCTGCCGCACACAGTGCCTTTGTCTTGTGACACTGCGTATGCTTGGGCCTGCATGTGCTTGAATGCGCCTGGTGGCTCCCAGCAGCTGCTGCGACGTGTACAGGAGGGGGATCCAATTTTGCACTTCGTCACATGTGCAGGCGGCGAAGGACTTCCAGAAAGCCATCGAGGTCATCCCGGAGCTCAAGCTGGTCGGCAAGCCGGACATGTGCAACGTGGCGTTCACAGGTGCGCTTTTCAGCCACTCGGCCATTATCCCGCCTTCCACTGCTGTGAATACGATGCTCATGTGTGATGCTCATCTTCTCTACAGGTCTTGATCGGGGAATTGGTTGCGGGAAATTTTGTTGATTTCTCTGAATAGGCGCAGCGCCGGGCATCAACATCTACGCCATCAACGACATCATGTCCGCCAAGGGCTGGCACCTCAACGCGCTGCAACGGCCGGCGGCCGTGCACATGTGCTTCACGGCGCAACACGTCGATATTGTGGACTCCCTGATTGCGGTGCGCCGCTGAGACTTCTGCATCATGACATGCATCCGCTGCTGGCTTATGCTGCAGCATGCATGCATGTCTGCGAGTTCAGTGTGATTGTGTTACAAGTCCAGGCAGTCAATTGCAGGAGGATCCGTGAGGTTGCCCAGTTCTGGTGCTGTAAACACGACCTCTTGACCATGAAGTTTTTTGTGTGTGCCTTTCGTGCCTTTCGTGAGATGCAGTCCTGCAACCGCAGAACCTGATTGAGGCGGTGGCGACTCACCTTTTCCGAACTGTCATCGTGCATGTTTGCAGGACCTGAAGGAGGCGGTGGCGACGCTGAAGGCCAAGCCGGAGCTGGCCAAGGGCGGCAACGCTCCCATGTACGGCATGGCGGCCGTCGTGCCCGACCGCAGCATAGTCGGCGAGTTCCTGGTCGCCTTCCAGGACATCCAACTGGAGCTGTAGCCAGCTGCAGCATGCCCGTTGAGATCGGGGCAGGAGCTGTGAGCGTAATGATGGCTGGCGGACAGCCGAAGCAAGCCAGACAGCAGCCAGCGCAAGCCGATGGGTGGAGGAATGCGCAGCCACAAACATTTGATGTAGTCCGCGTTAGGTGCGGCAATGTGGGGAGTTCAGCTGCTAGGGGTCCAGGGGCTGAAGAGCAGACTGCTTTGTGGAAGCGATGAATAAAGGTCGCGCGTCATACGTCCTCCCTGATGAGCGAGCTTCGTCTCTCCCTGATGAGCGAGCTTCGTCTGACGACGAACAAGGCTCACCTTCGTTTGTTGCGTGCGAAACTGCTGCTTCTGTCACAACAGCATCAGAACCCTTCAAGTTGCTCAAACAATGACGAAGGCAGTTCACGCCACAGCACACACAGACTGAATAATGAAGTGACCCTGGACCAGAACCCTACTGCTTCGCACATGCCCACAAGCTCACGATTGTTGTCGACACTGCTGGCCTGCATCCACCGCTACATTTCTCAGCGGATTTCTTACTGTAGCGCTGCAGCCTTGTTTGCGCTGTGAGGATGGCCTTGCCAAGACGCAGAGCCAAACTCGCAGTTTCCCTCGTCCCGGAATTGCAGTGAGGAGCGCATTGAGATTGAGCTGCAATCGCACACGATTTCGCAGCAAAAGCAGGAAATACCTCCAGCATGAGCCACTTGGTCCTCCAGTTTCCAGGCAACAGCGCCTTCTGTGCGGCAACAGACCACCATGAGCAGCGCAGCCAGCGCAGAGCAGCACAGCTCCGTTCCCAGTCTCTCCCGGTGCCACTGCTGCTGCTTGCAACCGGCCAGAGTGCGGAGCCCGCAGAGCACCAGGAGCCTGACAGACGGCCGGCAGCAGACTATGGAGCCGCCCTGGGCGCCTGCGACTTCGACTTCACAGATGACTGGGACAGAGGCCAGCTGACCAGCCTGCTGCTCAAGGAGCCACAGCTGCAGCGCATCCAGTTGCAGCTGCAGCCGAGCCATGTGCAGGAGGGCGAGAGCAGCGGCGATGCGGTGGTCCCGCAGATCGACCTTACGCAGCTTGCGCGCAGCGGCAGCGGCGGCAAAGCTGCCGGCTCCCTGCTGCTGGGCCCTGACGTCCTCATCGAGCCTGTGGTGCTACCGCAACTGCAGCAGCAGGTTCGCCTTCGTGCTGCCATCGACTTCACTAGCTGTGGACATGTGCTATATGCCAGACTCTGCCCTGGTACTTGAGACGTTGTGGATGTTTGAACTTTGGGGATGCGCATGAACCTTTCTGCATCCTTGTTGTTACCTTAGACTACTGCAGCCCTTAATTAGATTCATGCACATTGACGCAGCAGCGCTGTGGAAGAGCCACAGAAGATATCGCCGCAATCATGTCGGACATGCCCAGCAGCATCGACATCGCTGCAGAGGCTGCTGCCCTTGACGAGGTGCGTGCCCTGTGACACTTACCTGCGAGACAATCTCAGGTTCACCGGTGATCTGCATGATCTGCACATGAATATAAACGGTCCTTGTCCTCACATCCGTTTGCAAGCCATGCGATGGCCTCGGTGCAGATCCGCAAGGCAATCGGCTGGTGGCCAGAACCGCTGCCGCTGCCAGCGCCCGCCGCCGTCCCTCCAGCCAGCTGGCAGCCCTTGCCAGCGGCTGCAGCCGCGGCGGCAGCAGCAGACAGCCTGCTGCTCGAAGAGCCCGTGATGCCGCCTGCCAGCGGCATCACAGCAGCAGCTGGTGGCCAGTCAACTGCGGCCCTCGCGCAGGAGTGCCTGTGGTCTGTCGAGGTGCCAGACGTGTCGCAGCTGCCAGTCCCGCCGCTGGCAACAGCATTCGGCCACGCCGCTTTGTGGTTACCAGCTCCCGTTGAGCTTCCTGCGGCGGCAGCGCAGCCGCCGCCGAGTCAGGGCGACCTTTTCACCGCCGTCTGCGGTGGCAAGGCGGCCGGAGCGCAGCCAGCGGCGGTGCCGGCGGCGGCAGCCGAGGCGGCGATGCTGGAGGCGCCGCAGCTAGTGCCGTTTGGCGCCGCCGCCGCGGCTGGACACGCCCGCCGCACGAGGGACGGCGTCGCCTGGGCGGCGGCAGAGGCGGCGTCGCTCATTGCCGACGATGTTCCTGCGGCGCCGGCGCAGCCGCTGCAGGACGCCCGCTTCCCAACCTTTGACGACATTGTGTTCCAGAACATGCTGCTGGAGCAGCGCTCCATCATGCTGCCGCACGTGGACATCGGCGGCAGCGACGCGGCGGATTCCGGTGACGCGCAGCAGGTGGGTCACGAGGTGTCCCCAATGTACGGCTTTCACTGCCATGCAACAGGAAACTATCTTTGCCATTCGAAGAAGGTGCACATTCTCGCCGTCTCACAATTGTGTGTGTGGGCAACAAATACATAGCAGCTGGTGGGCGTCAAGGTGATCAGCTGGTGACTACTCTGCGTTGACGCAGGCCGAGTCACGCCCAGCTTCGATGCTGCACGACTGGTGCCGCATCTGTGCCGAGCTGGGCATCCGGCGCGTCAGCGTTGCCAGCGCCGAGCTACAGCTGGACTGGTCGCTGACCACCGTGCCCGGCAGCAGGGCTGCAGCGGGCGGCGCAGAGGCCCGGCCTGGCTGTACGCGCGGCAGTGCGCGGAGCGGCGGCGCCGGCGGCGCGCCTGGGCTGCTGGCATGCCTGCAGCCGGGCGCTGGCAGTGGCGACCTGCAGCGGCAGCTGCTGCCGCAGAAGCTGCCGCAGCCGCCGCCGTCAGCGCAGCAGCAACCGCCGCTACGCCGCCTACTGCTGCGGCTGGCCGCCGGCGGCGCCGGCGCTGGAGAGGAGGAGGCTGCCCCAGAGCGGCTGCCGCACACGGTCGAGCTGCACTTCCAGGAGCAGCGGCAGCGTCAGGCATCACCGCAACTACCGCAGGTACCGGCGCCGTCTGCGGCGCCGTCGGCGCAGCGGCAAACAGGCGAGCCTAGTCGTGGCGCGGGCCTGCAGCAGCAGCAGCGGCCCACAAATGATAGTACTAATGCCGCATCTGCCGAGCGGGCCGCTGCGGCTGGCAATCAAGCGGCAGCAGCGCCAGCTCAGCCTGCAGCGCAGCAGCAGCAGCCGCGGGGGGGCGCGGCGCCACAAAGGGCATCGGGCGTCTTTGCAAAGGCTGGAGCCACCACCGCATTGAACCAGCGGCGGAAGACACCTGCCGCCACCGAGGAGGGCGCCGCCGGGGCGGCCGCCCAGCAGCAGGGCAGAGGCGACCTGGACTTCTTTCTGCGGCTGCGCGGCAGGGCGCCCGCGAGCGGCGCGAAACCTGCGACGGCATTGGGCGCGGCTGAGGCTGCGGCTGCGGCCGCTGGTGGCAGCGCCGACGACCAGACGTCCGACGCCTCGGACGCTCCTCCTCTGCAGGTGCTCAGAGCGTTCTGCTGCGTGGTAGCAATATCGCGTGCTGTACCATGCCATGCTGCACACATCAACTTCTCGATAGGCTCGGCTAGCAATCCAGCATGCCTGCACTGTAAACTCGGCACAGCATGTTGCCTCGCCTTGAGCGCCCGTGAGCCAACAGGGCATGGCCTCACAATCACACAGACACTCATAGAACCCGTCTGAAAGGAAGTGTTTTCAACGCTGCAATTGACGGCGACGGAGGTGGCGCCTGGAGGGCGTGCATCGCCCGCTGGGCGACCATGAAACGAGCCCTACGCCCTGTCCTGAACCGCAGACTTTAGCAAACCGACTGCCTTACCAACCCCGAGTATGAATGCAGCCAACGTTGACGGAGGTGACGCTGGACGGCGTGCACCGCACGCTGCTGCTGCTCCTGCTGCGGGACCAGGGCCGCGTGCTGCAGACCACCGCCGGCATCGCCGCTGAGGTCGCGGCGTCTGACGTCTTCTGCCTGGCGCCCATCAAGGCCGTCGTCCAGGTAGGCTGCTGCTGGCTGATGCATCACCTGCTGCTCAGGGAGCCACTTGCCAGCAGTTTGTGGCTTGTTTGGTGCTGGTGCAGCATGTGTAACAGCACAACTCGACCCGCAGCGGCGGCTTTTGTCAACCTGTTCGGTGCCTACTTGTCTTTGCATATTCTTAAGCACGCCGGCCTTCCGGACTCAAGCCAGTCATGCACATGCGTGCCCAATGCGCCGTGCCGCCCTGCGCCAGCTTGTGGCGGCCACAGACTGTGCTCCGTTTCGTTCATCTACTCTCTTCGTTTTATTCGCTCTCAATCAACACAGGCGGCAGAGCAGCGGGAGAAGCGGTCGCCGGGCAGCCAGCGGGGGCTGCTGCGCACGTACGCGTCGCTGGCGGTGCTGCGGCAGACGGCGCTGCTGCTGCGCCACTACGGCATCCGCTGCGCGCACCTGTACCTGCGCCACAGTGTGGTGCGCAGCAGCGCCAAATCTGAAATGCAATGTGAGCCTATCGAGCCCACACAACACATGCCTGCAGCCGTGTCCACGAGCTGCAGCTGGTGCTGCATGTTGGCACTACAGGGTGGCAGATGCAGTGCCCCTGCATGCAGGCGGTCGCAGCCCAGGCCTGCGCACACTCTCAGCTTGGGGCCTGACATCGGACTGGCAGATCGAGTCCAGACACAATCCTCAAACCCCACAAACGTGGGCTTCGCAAACCCTGCAAACCCCATTTGCATGCTCGCAGGAGCTGCTGCCGCGGCGGCTGAGGCGTGCGCCAGCGCCGCCCGCGGCCTAGTGTGCATGAACCAGCCGTTTCTGAGTGCAGAACAGGCCAACTCAAAATATCTTTCAAGTCCATTTCTCTACCGACAAGGCTGCATTTTTGCTCGCAGGAGCTGCTGCCGGCGGTGGCGGAGGCGTGCGCCGGCGCGGCCCGCGGCCTGGCGGCGGCGTACACAGACGTGGAGGCGGGCCGCCAGGCGGACCACCCCAAGCTGGCCGAGCTGCGCGCCTGCCTGCTGGGCTTCCGCAGCCTGCACCCGGTGAATGACAGGCAGCCTCAGAAAGTCAGAAATCCTCAGAAAGCCTGCATTATGTCATGCCTGCTGAGCTTCCGCAGTCTGCACCCGGTGAGCTACAAAGCCGCAGACGACCTGTGTCATGTCATGCCTACGCATCCTTCCATTTTTACATGCCTTCGAGGCAGGCTTCGGCACGACATCTCCACCATTACTGTCAGATGTGTCAATGTTTAACGCATTAAACACGTGAAGCAAGAAGCGGTCCTCAAGATCCAAGTCTCATGATTGTGTGTGGCTGGCAGGAGGTCAAGGCGCTGCTGGTGGGCAATGCGTGCTTTTTCCTGGGCATGTGCCAAGCAGATGCAAGCAGACTTATCCGATGTTCCTGTGGATTGACACGTTCTTCGTCACGTTCCTGAACTCCAGGAGGGCAAGGCGCTGCTGGTGGGCGATGCACGTGCTTTCCTGGGCATGTACCAGCAGATGACGGGCGCCGGGCTGCGGGCGGGGCAGCTGGACCGGGCGCCCGCGCTGCAGTCAGCGGGCGCCGAGCCGCCTCCGGACACCATCGCCCAGGTGCAAGTCTGAAACATGTCCAACTCATCCTTCGAGTACAAAGACCGCATGCAAGCATGGGAGAGGATAGAAGCATCTGGGCCTCTCTCCTATGTGCGGCAGGCCAGGAAGGTGGCGGCCAAGGCGGACTGCGTGCTGGCGACGCATGCGCTGCGATGGAATCATGAAGCCCGACATTCAGGCAGTTCACGGCTTGTGTCTCTCCCCCCTCTCACAACGCTTCCCTTTTGTCCCGACGCAGGCCGCACTGGAGGTGGCGGCCAAGGCGGACTGCGTGCTGGTGACGCACGCGCTGCTGGCGCGCGCTGCTTCCGCCTTCCCTTACCACGCCTTCGGGCTGCTGGTGCAGTACGTGCCGCCCTCCCTGGAGGCGCCTCCGGCAGCGCTTCCAGCTTCCGGGCCTTCCGCCGCGGCGTCCGCTCGCGCCGGCGGCGGCAACGGTGGCGGCGACGGAGACGCCGCGTCGGCTCTGAAAGGCGCATCCGCCGCCGCCGCCGCAGCAGATGCCGCTTCTGCTGCCGCAGCTGCTGTCGCTGCCGCTGCTTCCAGCTGCCCGGGCGCAGGCGCGCGCATCGAGCGGGTAGTGCTCACAACGGGGCCGCCTGACGAGATGCTGCAGCGGGCGCAGGCGGCGCTGCGGCGCCCGGCGGTGCCCGCGGCCCGGCCGCCGGCCAGCGGCATGGCGGCGGCGGCAACAGCTGAAGCGCTGCGCAAGCGCCGCGTCACAGCGGCAGCGGCGGTGCGCTTTGCCGCTGAAACTTTCAATCACGCAAGCAGTGGGCACTGCCCTCAGGTTGCAGCCGTGGCAAACAGACACCTGTTCTAGGTCATTCGGATCACAAACGACCACTGATGTACTGATGAGCTGGGGTTCGAGTATGATCGTTTGGCGCATGTGGTCTGTGCAGGCGCCGACCCTGCTGCCGCGTGCTGCAGTATTCCAGCCCAGCACCGCCAACAGAGCAGGTGCTGATGCGACACCTCCGAGTTGTGGCAGACAATGGCGCGCCCTGCAATGCCTTCCCTGCAATGCATCCCCTGCATTGCTTCCCCTGCATTGCTTCCCCTGCCACAAGCTTGCTGTGGCAGCGGTTTGTAAGCCACGCCTGGTTGCCCTTCTGACATGGGGAGGCATGCTGCCATGACCCAGGCATGGACGAAGCTGGCGGAAGTGAAGCGGACTGGCCGCTCGTGGTAACCAGCCGCCCCGACAGCCTGCTGCGCCGGCGCCAGAGTCTGTACGAAGCCGTGCTGCAAGTGAGGATGCTACTGCGTACAATTTGCTTGTGTGAGAGGCTGCTGTTCACTTCTGCTGGCGCGCAACAGTCTCTGTTTGTGCACCCCGCCGCCGCGGCAGATGGAGACTGAGCAGAATTCCCGATGCAGGATTCCAGCTCGTGACATGGGGTTACTGATGCAATCCCCAAGCACCACGTACTTCATATGAGGTTTCTGGTGTCGTCGGCAGCTGGAGACACGGGGCACACGCATCGTCGAGCGGCGGCTGGGCGCTGCGGACGTTGTGCTGTCTGCTTCCTGCTGCCTGTCCATCTGGAGCGAGGACGCCCTGCAGGTGCGCAACAATTTCTTCTACTGACTGGATGTTCATCCGCTTGCATGACGTTGGTGCTGCCCTGTGTGCGGCGGCATTGCCGCCTTGCTTGGGACAAGGGCAGGGCGCACTCACGTGACATGCACTTCAACGTGCTGATTAGCGACTAGGGCTGTTCATCGACCGGTTTTCGTCAAAATGCAGTGTGGCTCTGCGCGACACCAGAAGACATTTCATTAAAAAGGTTTCTGTGCATTTCACCGCAGGGTGACAGCATGGAGGACGTCATACTCGATGTGCTGGGGCCGGCACTGCACGGCCTGAGCTTCGCCTTCTCGTCGCTGCTGCTGGCCGTGGAGGGCTCCCCGGGTATGCATGCTTTATTTGAATGCATCAATTCGTGCAGCTTTGGTTTGTTTTCAGCTTTCGTTCCAGTTTTGTTTTGTCTGCCGCATGTTGCTCCGGCTGGAGCCCCCCACAGGCCAGTAGGCCTACTTTTGGACATGACGTGATTTACTTTCCTGTCCTTTCCTTTCCCAGGGTTTTGCGCCCGCCTGGCGGCCGTGTCGCCCGAGCTGCTGCGCGTGGGGCAGCGCGTCGGCCTGGCAGTACAGTGCCTGCCCTGCACCAGCCCTCAGCAGACGCAGGCGCACTCCATTCTACTAACATATACTCCCTTTGAAAGCTCCCCGAAAGTGTGTCCAACGTCCGCTGCGCGTTTCATGTGTGGCAGTCGGCCTCGGGTGCAGTGCTTGCCGTGCACCAGCCCCCAGCAGACGCAGGGGGCGGGCGGAACATATCTCTTCGCAATGCTCCCAAAACTCCCTGGACATGCATTTGCTCGATGTCCGGCAGCATGTGGTGGTGAGTGCCCGCTGTGTACGAGCGGCGCTGGCAGATGCAGGTGTGTGTGCAGGAGATGGTGCAGGAGATGCTGTATTTCCCCCTGTCTGCAGCTATAACTGCTGGTGTGGCCGCCCGTCGATTGACATATGCCTCATGCTGCATCGACGACAGGACACCGTCACCGCGCTGCTGAGCGCGCACGTCAGTCGCCAGCTGGCAAGCAGCGACGCACCGCCGCGCCTGTCGGATGTGCCGTCGACCTCAAAAGAGGTGGGATCTCACCCAATCCTGTGCCGCAGTGCTGCAGCAGGGTGTGCTACCATCACGCACGCCATGCCACTCGACTGTGCAAACAGCATTCTTCTGTATTCGTTGTGAGGTCCTGCAACAGAGGGACACCTCCGCTAATCTCTTGGACCGCTGGGAGGATCATAGCCAAAAACACTCATCCGTGAGAGTTATGATTGTTACCACATCATGCAGGCATACCTGGAGACCTTCCCGATGCTGAACCCTTTCAGCGCAACGGTGCTTGCAGCGGCACCTGGTTCCCTGCAGTCCCTGCTCACGCTGCCGCCGCCTCAGCAGGTGAGGCAGCAGCACACAGTTTCAAGGCAACTCCAACACAACTTCATGCAGCCATGCTTGATCGGTTTTCAGATCACCTGCTCATGGGCAAGTGATGTGCTTGTGCATTCTAAGCTTCTGGACCCAAGCCGCATTGAAACGCCGCATATCGGCACACTTTGCTGCAGGAGCAGCTGTCAAAGTCGCTGCGGGAGGTGCCGGCCGCAAGCATGAAGCTCTTTTTCCGGCATGTCACCCACGGCAGCCCGGCAGCGGCTGCGGAGGCGGCGCTGCAGCAGCAGCAGCAGCAGCAGCATCAGCAGCAGCAGCAGCAGCAGCAGCAGCAGCAGCAGCAGCAGCAGCACGGCGGCCGGCATCTTCCACAGCAGGCGCATCAGCATGACGTCGACGAAGCGGAGGCAGAGTACTGGCAGCAGCAGCAGCAACAGCAGCAGCCGGCGGAATCTCACCAGCGTTACCCGCCAGACTCAGGCGCTGCGCGCTTCTGGGACGAGGGCGGACCGCGCCGGCAGCCGCCAGCCGGCGACATGTACGTCAGCCGCCAGCCCGGCTCGCCACCACATGGTCAGCACCACTCGTTTGACCCGCACCACACGTTGGAGCGGTACCGCGCACCATCGCCGCCGCAGCCGCTGCCGCCCATGGACCTCGGCGAGCCGCCGGCGTCTCCACTGTCCGACGACTCCAGCTACCTGGCGATGCCGCAGGCGCACGCGGCGGGCGGGCGGCGGCGCGCCGGCGGCAGCACTGGAGGCGAGCCCGGTTTTGCGCCGCAGGGCCACGACGGTTTCGCGGACTCCCGCCTGCAGCACGCCGACAGTGCCGATGAGCGTCCTGCGGTGCGCCGGCACGGCCACACGCCTGATCAACGGCAGGCGGCCGCCCCGGGGCCCGGCGGCAGCGGCGGGCAGGTCTTCGGCGGCTACTATGGCGAGCCGCAGCAGCAGTATGTGGGCCAGCCGCGGCGCCGCCAGCAGCAGGCCGCGGAAGTGTGGTCGTCGCCCGAGCCGCCGGCGCAGAAGCGGCCGCGGCAGCAGCGCGGCCAGCAGGCCCATCACGAAGAAAGGCACGAGCTTCCTTCCCCCAATGCCTCCTTTGTTGGCGTTCTTGGGTGACCAGCAAAGCCCCGCAAGATGGGAACTCCGAGCTTCAGCTGAAAGTGTAAATATCTATGCAGAGAGATGCTCCTTCAGCATGCTTTCCATCTCGTTATCAATGCTGCAGGGCGGTGCCCGGCGGGCAGTGGGCTGCCAGCGACGACGTCGACGAGTTCGGCGTACACATGGATGCGGACATCGGTGCCGAGTCCGATGGCGAGCAGCGCCAGCCCCGCGGGTACGCTAGTAGAAGTTCAACAAGTTCAAGTAAAGATTCCCTTAGCGCCGCCTTGGTACTGTGCTGGTGGGCGACAGCATTGCTGCTTCAAAAGTCAGCACATTTTCCAGGTGGATGCATCCCGAGGCCAGGTCTCCGCAAAACATCAACCAGCACTGATGTTTGACAGCCGGTGGCTCTTTGCGCCAGTTGAGAATCATAACGCGAGCGGACCAGCACCCACTGTTAGGCTTTACAAGATTCTGACAGATGTCTTCATTCTGCGATCAGGCGCCAGTGGTGTGCGCCGGCTGGCGGCCGCCCGGCGAACGCCGGCGCCGTGCCTCCCGCGTCGCAGCAGCGCCCCCGCGCCTTCCGCCCCCCGGTGACGCCACAGCGATGCGCGCGGCAGCAGCCGGCGGAAGCTGAGCGGGAGCAGGAGCCGGAGCACGCCGCAGGCCCAGACGCGCATCACCTGCAGGTGCCAAAAGTCGTTGTTGTGATCCTGTGCTTTATAACGCCACCAAAGTGGTCTCAGCAGTACGTTGACATTCGTTAAAACTTGAACAAAATTAAACCGCAGGGCCGCGGCGCGGCGGCGTCGCGGGAGGCTTCGCAGTCCTTTGGCCTGGGCTTTGACCGCAACTGGGACCCTCTCACCGTCCTGCAGGTGCTAACCGACTACCTGTTCGTTCCACACTTCATGGAGATATCGGTCGTGAGCACCTTTTGGCGATGCTCGATGTGCAGCTGCCATTGACATCTGCACAGGCAGGCACTCAAATGCAGCACCCACATGCATCAGCATATGTAGCACACTTCAAACGCTCGTGGCGGTGACGAACGAATGCCCCCTCATGTCTGAATGCCGCCGCGACACGCCGCAGAACCACTTGGACAAGACGAGGGGTGGCAATGGCGGCAGAGGCCGCCAGCTGCAGCCGGTGCAGCTGCCGCGCCGCCGCCGCGCCGCCGGCGGTGTGCCCACCAGCGCCGACGACCTGCACATCACCGGCAGCCCTGGCGGTGCCCTGGGCTTCGGCGGCCGCTTCCCCGAGCCGGCGCGCAGCCCCGCCGCCTTCCAGCGGCAGTCGCCTGGCTTTGGCGCCGGGCCGTCTCCCTTCCAGGGTGAGTGTTCCATTCAGAAAGACTTCTCGGAAGCACGAAGCAGCCAGGTGTCACGGCAAACATTGTGTGTCGTTGCAGCATCCAGTCATCTGCTGGAGGACGTTCCTCGCGATGTTCCTGCATCAAGGAACCAGAGAGCAGATGCCAAACTGACGCGCGCACTCCTCATCGTGCGGGTCGTTATGCTTGCCAAACTTGCCGAGCATTAGAACTCACCCTTGATTCAATGCTGCAGAGCGCCGGCGGCCGGCGGGTGTCGACGCCGCGCCGCTTGACGACGATTGGAGCGACGAGGAGCCGCTGCCACGCGCGAAGCGCACGGCTTCACGTCTGCGGCAGCAGCCTCACCAGGTGCCGCCCAGTCGCTGCGGCACAATTGCAGCTCCGTGCTGGTGCAAGTGCTGCTGAGTGCTGCTGCTGCCACAGTGTTTGAAGCCCTGCGTTGTTGCGTGCCTATATTCTACAGCGCGTGTGCACCAACACCTAATATGCTCATGCATCACTCCATCTGGCGACTGTCGACTCCCAAGGGTTGACGATGGACAATCACGGTACAGGGTGGCGCCTGGGGCGGCGGCGACAGCTTCGGCTGCTCAGACGACGACGACGGAGGCATCGACGCCATGCTGCCGCGACGCGGCCGCCGCGAGCCGGCCGCTGCGCCGCGCCCCGGCGGCGGCGGCTGGCGGCCCGCCACGGCGCTGCCCGCGGGCGGCCTGCAGGCGGCAGAGCCCTGGGCGGAGCCGCAGCCGCAGGCGTTCCGCAGCCGGCGCGTCGGCGCAGATGCCTCGGCGCAGGAGGGTGACAGGTGTTGCCCAGCCCCTCGTGGTCCACATGCCAGTGTGAGATGGCGCCGTCTGCGCCAATCTGGCAACCTGCAGCTCTGCAACGATGCGGGCTCTCAGCGGACATGGGAGACAGCGTTGTGGCACCGCATCCGTTGTTGGCTGCGGGTGCTTTATGTGTCGAGAGTTCGTGTTTGCCGTGCAGGCGGCCCAAGAAGACGCTGGGGTACAGCCGTGGTCTGGGTGGCGACCCAAAACAGACCCAGCTGATGTGGCGGTAGGTTTGGTCTCTAGCTCCTGCGGCGCTGATGGCACAGCTGGCCCTGCCGAACGGACTGGAGGGTGTGTAAATTCTAGCTAGAGGTCTAGGGTGTGTGACTTCTAGCTGGAGGTCTAGCCAGAGGTCTTTGCAGGCGTCACATGTATTTGTGCTGCTTGGATATGGTGTGGAGTGGATGGACTGTGCAGTATATACACGTTGCATCAGAGCTGATGCTGCGTTCCTGACCAGATTTGATATTTAGGGTTTTTTCAAGTCCAATGTCAATAGCGATACCACTCACTCAGGATTGCTACCAGCGTCTCAAGTTCTTCCAAAGCAAACTCGCAACATATACGAATAAGCAGGGCTTTTCAGCATGACAAGATGTGCACTCACAGCAACGTGCATCAAGGCTAAGATTATTGAGTGCATGCCATCGCCGCTGCCGCCTTGACACACATGTGTGTCAAGGCGGCAGCGGCGATGGCATGCACTCAATTGTACAACACTTCGTTGCGAGCGGTCAGCATTGCACCGCCAGCTTCTGGAAGGACACGAACGGCAGCGTGGTGTTCTGACGCAGCACCTGCTGCGCGGCGGCCTGCGAAGTGAGCACAGCAAGTATTGCAGCTACGACATTCCAACAGCAGAGCAGCATTAGCAGCGGCGGCAACACCATGCAACGGCCTAATGCTGGCGCTGAAGTCTTCAGCGCAGCAGTATGGTGCAGCCGTCTCTGCAACGACTCGTATAATGTCCGTGAGAACACTGCTCATGTCTCCTGGTCTACCGGCGCAGACTTCAAGATCACAAAACAGAATTGCATGACAGAATGGCATGACACCCCACGCACCGGCGTCATGGTGACATTGACGGTGCCGTAGTAGCCTTCCGACACGGTGACGGTGAAGCTGTAATAGGACTGGCTGCCCGCCGTCAGCCGCGGCCTGGAGATGCTGTACCGCTTGGGGCCCGCGACAGCAAAGAAATCCGGGCCGATGCCCGGTACCGGCTGCGCGCAGACACAAACCCTATCAAATCCAAACTATTCACATTTGAAGTACCTCGTGATCAGGCCTCTGAACGAGAACTGCGAACAACATGCGGCACAGTATTTTACGATATCCACAATTACATGCAGTGTGCATAATGTGGAGTTCATCACGCACTCCTCCGGCTGCATGATGTGAACCAACGCTTCACACACCTGGGTGAAAACGGCGGCCAGCTTGGTTGCGGAGCGGTCGGTGGCGGGACCCAGCCGTGGCGTGTACGCCAGCCCCAGCGCATACAGCTCAGCCACCTGCCTGTGCCATTGCCGCATCCAGCATCAGCAGGCCTGATGCGGTGTTACAGGTAGGCCACCTCTGGCTTCACCTTTCACTAGTACTTGCACCGGACACAGGCAGGTATTAAGGTCCTTGCATTTTACCGCCTGACTTGATGCACGAAGGGAGCTGTGAGGCAAAATGCCTTGTGGTCAGCGGCCGCCGAGGACGCTGTGACGCACCGGCTGGGGACGCTGGTGGAGATGGAGGTGGCCAGGAAGCGCGCTGATGGGTACCCGCCACCGCACTCAAGGTTTCCTCACATAGCAAGACCAGATGGCAGAGTATACATCCTCTTGCATGGCCACGAAGGGAGGAACATCTGGCACCGGCTGCAGACGATGGTGATGGAGGTGCCCGAAGCGCGCGCCGCAGGCATCGATCGTACTGGAACTGTCCATACAGGACGCAACATCCGAGACGATCGGACTTCCAGTTGACATCCCCGTTGTCATATGGAAGAAACACCCTACCGACTGCGGACGCTGGTGGTGATGGAGGTGCCGGGGAAGCGCTCGCCGCAGGCGTCGACAACGCTGGCGGCGGCAACGTCCACCACCAGCTGCGTCGCATTGGTGGCCAGCGGGTCCAGCAGTGGCGCGTAACCCCGGATGTACAACGCCTGGCAGTCGGACGTCTGTCGGGCACAGGCAGTCAGGTGAGGAAGAGCATTGTGTGCAGGGGACTTTAGAGGCCAGGGGGTCCAGCAGCGGCGCGTAGCCCCAGATGCACAGCGCCTGGCAGTCTGATGCCTGTTGGAAACAGATCGGCATAAGTGATGCCTCTTGTACACAGATGGGGAATGCAAGCATAAGCGCACGTCTAGGCACTCAACGATGGGTGTCTCGACCAGCATCTCGCTGGTCAAGATGTGCTTCAGGCGTGCTCCACACACTGCCAGTGGTGCCTGGCACCGCTGCCACATACGCAAAGGTCACATACATGCAATCATTGAACATTTGCATGAAATTGCTGCTCTTGCACTTTACCTCGTACACGGCGGTGATGGTGGCATCGGACTCGGGGGAAAACGGCGGCGCCGGCTGCACGTAGCCGCCGGTGCAGGCGGGCGCGGTGATCTCCGCCAGTTCGGGTGCAACCGACTGCAGCACGCTTGTCAGCGCGTTAGTGTACAGCCGGATCTGGGCGCTGTTGATGTACTGCACCGGGTGGCTGAACAGGATCTGGGCCTGCGCAATGACAGGAGGTCACAACTGTTAATCACCAGCAGGCGCCCCGTCAGCTTTGTGCGCACTGTTGAGGATGGTGACATGCCTTTTCCTACCGATCCTGCATGCAGTCCTAGTCCTGACCGTCTGAATTTGCAAGCAACAGTCGGAGTCAGGACCTGGAAGAATGCGTAGTCCTGAGTGTTGTTGGGCAGGACGAGGCTCGGCGTGATATACAACGACGACCATGCGGCACTCGACGAGGCATTGAGCAGCCGCGGGTCGCTGCTGATGTTCAGGAAGCTGGCGTTTGCGGAGCGCGGTGCCTGCAGCAGGAGCTTTTTACGTCTTGATCCAGCATCGGCTTGCTGCGCATTGCAACGAACGTTCGTCCCCTTGGAAGGCATCCAGCCCTCCTGCGGGCTCACATCCAGCATGCCGCATTGCAAGGGTGGACGACCGCCAACGGCAGGTGCAAGGTCTGCGGCACCATCGGGTCAAACATTAAAAACGATCTCACCCATGCAGGACTCACCGCGTACGATTCGGTGTCACACATGCATTGAGAGGCAGGCTGAGCCGGCGGCGGCGGCGGCGACGCCGCCATCGTCGCGATGTCCACAATGCTGCATGGCAGGGGCATGATCAATCAGACTGGAGCTGCCTGAGATTGCATGGTCAGGTAACTCAAAGTTTCAAGTGCGTAACAAACAAGACGGACCTGCTGGGCGGCTTCACGAGGATGGGTGTGCCGATGGCGGTTTCCACTGCTGCTGGGATGCTGGGCAGCGCCGCCGCAGCCTCCGTCAGTTTCGCTGGCGGCGGCTGCATCATGCGCCCTGCAATCGAAAGGGAATCATCATACTGATGCTTCGTTCGCGACTTCAGGCAGGATGGGCAGTCAACCTTCTCTCTCAGAGCAGTGGATCAAGACTCACCTGCAGGCGCGGCAGCGGCAAGGCCGACCAGTGCAGCTGCCAGCACAGCCGTGAAAAGCGTGGCTGATGCAAAGGACGTTGCCATCTTGGTTTGATTTTCGGTTCCTGCTTCTCTCGGACGCTCTGGGAGGCAGCTACTTGGCGCACTGCGGGTTCGCCTTTCGGACTTCAGCCGCGCGTCGAACCGGCTGACGGTGGCAAGCGCTGACGAGCCGTCAGACGTGAAATTAACACAGTAAAATCACAAAACGTTCTTTTTGCAACGCTCTACTGCAACAGCCGACGTTCGCGATGGTGCTGGCGGATAGTTCGCCGTATCCGCCACCTGCACCTCTTCGCCTACCCCTGTCTCGATTCTTCCGGAAAGGCTGCGAGCCGTTGAATCAAGTTTATTTGGGCTCAAAAAGCTGCGTTTCGTCCGTCGCTGTCGTCCTTAGGCAGCCGTTTTGCTGGGTCAAACGCTCGCAGCTGGCACGATGCACTACAGGGTGGGCCTGAAAATACACATGCATGCCAGGAGATACATGCCCCATGCCTCAAAGCTGGATCCCCACGCGCAATTCACATATCTGCGATAGAACTGCTCACACCTTGTGCTCAATACACGAATCACGTCGCCTGGCAGATCTTGATGATCCGAATCATGCCGACGTCACATTTGGAATCGGTGCCTGAGGAGTGCCTGCTGCTCGTACTGGCCAGGGTCGACCTGCAGAGCCTGTGCCAAGTCTCGGCGGTCTGCAAGTACCTGCACGGCTTCATCGAGGTGCGCTGCGTGCACCAGCGCACACATGGCCGACGAATTTGAATATGATGCATGTGCACCGATCTCAGCAACCACCTCCAGCACCCAGCCACGCGTCATCTCAATTCTGCTGCATCCGGCAGGACCCGGAGCTGTGGCGGCGGCTTGCGGAGGCGAAATGGGGCCGCCAGGCCATTGCGTTGCGCGACGGCCGGCAGACCAACTGGGTGGCGTTCTGCAAGCAGCGTACATGCATGCGCACTATTAGGCAGGCTTATCGCATGAGACGCGCAAATGCACACTGCTCTATCCTGCAACTTTGCCGCGGACAGTGCCGCATGAGGCATACTAAGTTGGTGCACATGTCTTGGTAGCGGCACTCATATCACTGCCAGTCTTGACCTGGGCAAACACGCCGCCCCCCTGCCTGCAGGCGGTCGCCCTTTCAGCTGGGGCAGGAGAACTTCAGGGATCCCTGGGAGGTGCTCTTGTAGCTTACTGCCCTCAGAACCTCGCAACGGCTGCGCGATTGTCATGGCATTATGATGCGGACTGCCGCACATAGTGAGCTGCCGGAGCAATCGCCGAAAGACTTGCTCGGTGCCGCACATCTGACGACTTGCTCTTCAATGCCGCAGCACCTCATCTGCTGCCTGCTCTGCAGGTAAGATATGCAAGTCCATGGCACGACCATGACACTGTCTCAGCTTGATCAGCACCTTGCACGTGACTGCACGCATTGCTGCATGAATGCTGTCCCTGCTTGGCCAAAGCGTGCGAGGTTGATCGCGCTGTCACCGTCGCAGCCGCACGTCCGGCAGCGATACCATCCACGAGGCCGTGCGCCGATTCTTGCGTCGCTACCCAAATCCCACAATCTTGCTGGACGCGCCAGAAGAGGAGGTGAAGCAGTGCATCGTGCGGCCGCTGGGCCTGGCGGACGTTCGCTACAGAGCCGTGTCGGGCATGTCCCGCACATTTTTGGCTGAGGTGCGGCCCAAGGCTTCCATGAAATTTGGTGGCGAAACCTCCACAGCTCGTGCGCAAATGTGGGAAAAGAATGCTTTGCTGGAAGGCCGCGCATCGCTCAGCAATATGCAGGCCAGACAGGTCTGAACCTTCAGAGAGAATGCTGCCATCTGATTTCCAAAGTTGTAGGCGTAATATCTTGCAGGACTGGGTGGACGTGCAGGAGTTTTACGGCTGCGGCAAGTTTGTGTCGGATTCGTGGCGCATCTTCTGCCGCGGGGAGCTGGCGCTGCAGGTAAGTGGCCCCAGGCGGGTGTTGGAAAGACAACTTTCCAGATGATATGACGAGGTGCAGTTAGGCGAGGCGCTGTGAGTTGATGCTGAAGATGCAATCGCAATCCTGGATCTGGGCAATCTGGGTCTTGTTCCGTGTAGGGGGTGGAGGACGTCAACCTGCGGCGCTACCTGCGCTGGGCCAACACCGGCGTGACGGAGGACAAGAAACCCGTCGCAAGTGCGCGCCCTCTGTCGTTTGGTCTTTGGCTGTGGTGTGCCGCATCGTGCACCACAATCGCACATACACAGCATATTTGCATGCACGAAGCGGCACCAGGCGGCGCTCAGAGCAACCTCAGACTGAGGTGGTCTGTTCGGGCTCTCGGCGCCCCAGAAACACCACCATGCGGCTGGTCACAATACTGTGTTCGGGCTGCAGGGAAGCAGCTGGTGGAGGCCGAGCTGCCGGCAGCGGGCACGCGCGGCGGCGCTGACTTATATACTTCGATCAACCAAACAGTCATTTTGGGCTGCAGAGAAGCGGCTGGCGCAGGCCAAGCTGCCTGCGGCGGGCACGTTGCGCAGCGGTGCTGAGACTAGTATACATAGGTCCAAAATTCAATCATTTCTGGCTGCAGGGAAGCGGCTGGCAGGCGCCAAACTGCCGGCGGCGGGCATGCTGCGCAGTGGCGCTGAAACTGATATACTAAGGTCGACGAAATCATCATTTCTTGGTTGCAGGGAAGCGGCTGGCAGAGGCCAAGCTGCCTGCGGCGGGCACGCTGCGCAGCGGCGCCAAGCGCAAGGAGGGCCCCCCGAAGCCCAAGCCGCCGTTACGTCGGAGCGCCCGCGGCGGGCGCGATGCAGCTTGACGGTGTAGATCGCCAAAGAAATCGGCGGATTCTGCCGCCTTGTGTGGAAATCTTGAGTGAACCACTTGCTTTTGCTCTTCGGCGTGGTCAGTTGCATTTCGAGCAATGTTTCGAACCTAGTGCATTGGTGTTGGAAGGTGATGCCCCGTCAATCGATATTGGCAGAGGCAGACGACAACCTTCTTCATGGAACCGCCACCTCGATTACCTATTAACCCAGCTCCCTGGCCTCACAGAGCTCGAGTCAATCAACAGATTCATCTCGCCTGCTGCGCCATGGCGCTGCAACTACGTCTAGACAGCAGGCCGCCGCCTTTCGCTGTCGCTCACTTCTGCGGCGCCATGGGCAGCACACGCCGCAGCGTGAGGTTCAGGAGGCAGCCGCGGCCGGGGTCTCCGCCGCCCTGCTTCAGGGTGTCCAGCTGCCCCAGGGTGGCCTCGATGGGCTGCGTGTTGAGTCCCGCCGCACCCTCATAGTAGGCACGTCCCCGGGCGGCCCACTGGTCCGCCTCTGTAGTCCTGTACATGAGGCAGTAGCACAACTTGGCAAGTTTGGCAAGGGTGCGCAAGATCGGTAAATGTGCATGTAAGGCAGTAGCAGGCGATGTAATGAAAGTCCTGGTTGACTTTCAATACATCGGCGCCCTTGCCTATGTGAAGAATCAAGGCGAGGGTTGTGCCCGGGCACTGGGCATCGCAAATGTGCATGGCCAATATAGCATCTGCACATGGAGGTGTATCGGCTTGACATTCTGTCAGGATAGCTGCACATGCTGCAAAGCTTTGCTCCACGTAAGCTTATTTTACGTTGGGAGTTTCACACCGCTTGGGCAACGCCGAGAGCAGCTGGCTGTAGCGCCAGGCGAGCACCGCGGCGACGCTGGGGTGCATCGGCATGGATCGCGCCGCGGAGGGGTCCGGCTCGCCATCCAGACGCAGCTGTTTGGTCGCCTCCCTGCAGACGAAAGTGCCGCCTGTGATGAATGCTTGCAAAGGAACCATGTTTCCGACTGCAGCATGGCAGCGTCTGGCTGCCAGGCTGAAGACCCGGCCCGGTTCTCGAAGTAGTGTTCTCGAATAGGGGTGCATTGGCATGGATCTCGCCGCCGAGGGTTCGGCTCCCCATCCAGCCGCAGCCGCTTGGTCGCCTCCCTGCACTTGCTAGAGGGCAGAATCCAGGACGTACAGAAACCTAACGAAAGGGTCTGGTGCCCCGTCCAGGCGCTTGGTCGCCTCCCTGCGTCTGCCGGGCAGGTTGGGGCATTTCAGTTTGAACCACATTGCAGCGCTTCAGTATGGAAGCAGAAACTGAAAGTGGAACTGATGATGCGTCGGAGAAGGGCCCGCCTCTCCATCGCAGCCGCCTGGACGTCTCCCTGCGCTTGCTGCTGCTGGGCGCTGTCACTGATCCCCCAAAAGCGTGGTCGTGTCCGTGTGACGCAAAACAATGTGACGCAGAACAAGCACACGCGAAAAGCAACAACGCTCACCTGTACAGGCCTTCTGCGTAGCTGACGCGAGCGGTGCGTGCGTACACCCCCGCCAGCTCCGCCAGTACCAGTGCAACACGCGGGTGCGCATCGCCGCCAATGGCCTCCGCCGCCGAAAGCGCCTCGGACAGCACGGCCTCCGCCTCCTCCTGATCCCCGCCATCGTGCAGCAGCTGCGCGCGGCCCAGCAGGGAATCCGCCACAATGTCGCCCATGTGCATCTGCAGGTTGTCAGTTTCAGGAGGCTTGTCGTCCTTGACGATCGCACAGGTGGTTGCTGGTTGCAGCTGCGCGCGGCCAGCAGGCTGTCTGCGACGATGTCGCCCGGGTGCATCTGCGACACACTTCAACCGATCCAGATTCACTACGCCGCCAAGCATTACCCCGATTGGTAT
>JAABUL010000899.1_pt1 | contig 60950 bp, 69 predicted proteins | sample 5559151 | NCBI WGS metagenome assembly JAABUL01 (sample SAMN10711876, study PRJNA513368) | rock metagenome | isolation source: Antarctica rocks | place: Antarctica: Victoria Land, Pudding Butte sud
TTTACATATGATTCTGAGCAACCTCTCCATGACCTTCCCCACAGCCTCAAATTCGGTTAATCTAGCCTAGTAAACCCACACATCAGACTTGTTGTAAACCTTCCTTCTGACACTCATCATCGCCATCGTCATTGTCATGACCACCCTCACCGGCGCCCCACCTGTCAGCACCGCCTCCGCCGGCCCCATGTCTTTGGCTCCACCTCCCGTTTCGGGGAAGGTCTATGACGATGTGAAACTCCTGATTGAAGGGCTCAATAAACACCCTGGGCCAGAGGGCTATGCTGTCGTCACTGCACGCTCCAAGAAGTCCAAGAAAGGTGTTGATCGGATCGTCTATATACGGTGCGATCGTGGGGGAAAAGCAAGTCTAAACTCAGCGGGTTTTGGAAGACGTCTCCACAGTGGCACACGGCTCATGGAGTGTTCTTTCAGCGCCGTCGGCAAACGGAACAAGGAGGGTGGCTGGTATCTTGAAGTCATACGAAACGGGGGTCACAATCATACTCCTACACTCGCCTCAGCTCATCCAGCTCTTCGAAGGCTAGCCATGACAGAGGAGGTTCGGGAATCAATAAGTTCTCTTACCAAAGCCGGGGTCGAGGTCTCACACGGGCAAGAGGTGAAGGGCAGCGAGGTGGAGGGCAGCGAGGTGGAGGGCAGCGAGGTGGACGTGCTGCCACACCCCCTTCCATCCAAACGGATGCAGGCCTGTTTGCAGCGTTTCATATGTAGCGAAGGAGGTGCTGAAACAGCGATATTGAAGCTCTTTGAACACGAAATTGAAGCTCTTTGAACAGTGCAAAATTACTGTGGAGAGGGTTGCTCAGAATCATATGTAAACTCTTGAATTGCCTACTAAATTTGGTGTGTAACTGAGTGATGCGCAATGGAAATTTCAGGTTCCCCGGGGGGTGTACATGTAAGCCGGGGGGGTGTACGGGTAGCGGTTCCCTTAAATATAAACAATTTATATGTAAATGATATGCAAATAAAAAAACTTTGTTAAAAGAAAAGAAATATCGCAACTATGACCTACAGGTCTTGAAGCAGATTTAGCCGCTATAATTTCCTTCGGATGTTTCTCCTACCACAAAAGGAGTCAGTATAATCTGTTCTTTCATGGTTTCAGCAGCGCGGTTTCCTTCACATGTCCTACATATCTGACACATTTGTTACCGCACAATTCATTGCTTTCTCTCGAGCCTACCACACTGCTCTTCTTCGCCTTCAACTGCAAGCACTTACGATGAATCTCACGGTGCCGTCTGCCCGTCTTCTTTCCTCAAGCACTCGGTGTTAGACTTAGAGTATAGGATAGCTGACGGAAATGGTGGATCGATCTAACCAAGCGCTGATATGAGTACAAAACGACCACGACGCGATCGACGTCGTGCCACCCGATCAAGGACACTCAGCTTTTGTACTTCGACGAGGAAAGCATACGTACAGCTGGCAGGCCTAGTGGAGGACTAACAGCAGGACGGAGAAGCAAACGCGCGCGTTGGTTCCGCAAGAACATTTCCAAGGATACCGCCGGGCCTTCTAGGACGGATATGTGAAGGTTGCAAGTTCGGCCGAGTGAAGCACGTCTTAACACCGCATTGTTGATTAGGGCTTCGGTGGGCTTCAGCTTCTTGTCAGATCAGCTGTTGATGCATACCTTCGAGATTTTGCTTTGATGCTAAAGCAGGAAATTGACGAGTAAGACGAAGAAGGCCAGAGAATTCTCCTCAAAGTCATGAGAGCTCCGGCTTTGAACACTGTAGCGCCCTCAGCCATCGAGATTCCAGAAGCACCTGACTTAACCATTATACCCCGAGATTGCAACATCCCCCAGAGAGCTGTGGTAGAACTCACGACGCGCGCTATCTATGGCAAGACGCCGTTCGTTCTTAGCCAGAAGATGCCGGATCTGTGGTTTGTGCTGACCCCAGACTTCATCAAGGCAGCTCATCAGAATGCTGGAGCAAAATGGTCTCAAGCTCGATCCCTACAATCGCGCATGGCGGAATCTGTCAACGTCGATATCCTACTAATGAAGGAAAATTGGCCGAATGGGCAGCAGAGAATGCCAAGACGATTTCTAGGTTCTTAACAGTCTTGGGGCAAGTCCTTGATGCCGCCCGAGATATGAAAGCGCCGAGTCTTGTCAGTTAAAGGGAGACGAAGACACTCTTTTGATTTGTAAAGCTACAGACGAGATAGTTTCGGTCTTATCGGAGGATCTGCGTATCTAAACTGGTTTGCTAATGGAGAAGGAAGTGGAGACTCGCGGCAGCTCAAGCGGGCGTCCGATCTTGAAGAGCAAGAGAAGAAGGCCTAGGTTACAACTCCTTAACGAATCCATGCTAAACTAAGTATCGGTTAGTGAGAATGCAATGTCTTTCTCAACACGCTTAAAGCAACGAGAAGCACAAAGCAAAGCCACAGCGGAGCGAGTCGAGAAGGTAGGAATGCAATATCAAAATCTCGATGGTGAACTCGATAGGTAATTATCGGCAACGCGAGGATAAAAAAATCATGGGAAGAGTAGGTATGCACATTATGACAATCATAACATGCAGACACAACTTCATAGGGCGAACTTGTACGTAGATGTTCTGTTTGGTTGAAGTCACATTATATATTGAATTTACGAAGTTGGAGCGGAAGGCCTTTACACGGAATCATTGGCCGCCTCAGGTGGTGGGGCCCCACTACAGCAAACCCCCACATGCGTCATAGGTGCAAATCAAGGCCATCAGGTCTGGACTCCAGAGGCAGATACCAACTCATTTATTACATATTCCTTCATCAACACATACAATAGGAATCAAAATATCATTTGATCACTAGCAAGATGGTAAAAGTCCTTGAGAACCAGGCCGTTGACCTTGATATCATGCCTGGGAAGAAACCCGAAGATATCCAAGGTCAATTACAAGGCCAAGTCGACGCAGCTGGGTAAGCAAAACCTTTTCGCTGCTCGTACGGCCACCCGGCTCTTACCACAGCCTGACTGTTATATAGGAATCAAGTCCAAGGGGCCACGGAGAATTTACCTGTAGGAAAGGAACAAGCTCAAGGTGCTGTTGGCGGCCTTCAGAAAACTGCCGGTGGTTTAGCAGGTACAGTTGGTGGTGGTATCAAAGGTGTAGTGGATACCGCAGGGAACACTGTGAGTCTCAGCTTTAAGTTGCAATCCAGACAACCCCACGAGGACGTTGTTTCCCCTGCTTAGCACCAAGAAGAAAACCAGTTGCTAATAGTTGCAGGTCGGCACCGTAGGTGGCGGTGTCTCCGATGTAGTGAGTGGGACTGTCAGCGGCCTTGGTCAAACCGTCAGCGGAGTAGGAGATACAGTATCTGGTGCCGCGTCGGCAGTGACAGGCTCCGGTGAGGCTGGCGAAAAGGATGCAACAAGCGGAATACAAGATTCAGCAAACGAAGCCAGTGGCACTGCGCAGAAAACAGCTGATAGTACGGCGGATACCGTCAAAGACAGCGCAGGCAGCGTGACACAAGGTACGAAAGATCTAGGGGACAAGGCGCAAGACCTGACAGGATCAAAATGAGAGGAAATGACTGATATGGGACACGAGAACGTGTGGCTTGAAATTGGATAATGTATTGCCGGCGAGTATTCTAAGACTTTTGGCATTTGTATTTGTTCCGTTACATAGTAGACCAGTTCCAAGATATCAATTCGTACCAGCCCAGGTATTGAAAAGCAATGCAGCAATAGCGAAACTTACGAGCCTGATGGTCCTCACCGTATGAAATCTAGCGCTGAGTAGTCAGCTTGCAGGGGTGTCACAGATAACCGTCATGAGTCTGGTGGAAGTCTCTCCATTCTCCAATCAGCGTTATCCAGGCACCAAAGGTACTTTACTTTTCTATTAAAGGCACCTTGAGGGCATCTTTAAGGCATACTCACCTCGACCATTTGAATCTGCCTCCCCAGTGCATATTCAGGTCTAGTGACAATGGCCCCCGAAATCCAAGACCCGCGCATGATGGCCATCCATCCTCGAATCCGCTACAATACTATTGGAGGAATCAATGGACCTCTGGTGATCCTGGATAATGTGAGATAGCACCAAAGCTCTTGGATTGGCGCCCATGAGCTTACAAGTTCTACGTTTAGGTCAAGTTCCCTAGATATAACGAGATCGTCTCTTTGACACTACCAGATGGCACCGAGAGGTCAGGACAGGTCCTTGAAGCTCGAGGTATGATTGACCTGACATATCTATGTGGTGGGAAGCGTTATCTAATAACCGCTGTGTATAGGCAGTCGAGCAGTTGTCCAGGTATTGAACGAAACCCTGCCCTGGACGAATCTATGATTGGGCTAAGCTGGACTAGGTATTTGAGGGCACATCAGGTATCGATGTTAAAAAGGTTGGTAGCTGAAAAGAAGCGGCGGGGGAAAAGAGGCTGACCAGTCGGCAGACCAAAGTCGAGTTTACTGGTCACAGCCTGAAGCTCGGTGTTTCCGAGGATATGCTGGGACGTGTCTTCGATGGGTCCGGTCGAGCAATTGATAAAGGGCCGAAGGTGCTGGCAGAAGATTACCTTGATATCAACGGCAGCCCCATAAACCCCTACTCGCGAGTATGTCCGCGAAAGCTCAGCGTCATGGCTCAAAGCTTACGGCCAGTCAGGTTTATCCAGAAGAAATGATCGCTACCGGGATATCAGCTATAGATACAATGAACTCCATTGCTCGTGGACAAAAGATTCCCATATTCTCAGCTGCAGGTCTGCCACATAACGAAATCGCTGCTCAAATCTGTCGCCAAGCTGGCTTGGTGAATAAGCCAACGAAGGGCGTTCATGACGGTCATGAGGAGAACTTTTCAATTGTCTTCGCTGCTATGGGTGTCAACATGGAGACGAGTCGGTTCTTTACCAGGGATTTTGAAGAGAATGGTAGCATGGAAAAGGTAACGCTGTTCTTGAACTTGGCGAACGACCCAACGTAAGTGGCCCTGTTCTTTTTATGGTTAAAGAATACAGCTTACTCTGTTTAGGATCGAACGTATCATCACACCTCGTCTCGCTCTTACCACGGCCGAATATTACGCATATCAACTCGAAAAGCATGTTCTCGTCATCCTCACTGATCTTACAGCATATTGTGACGCCCTCCGAGAAGTGTCAGCAGCAAGAGAAGAAGTGCCCGGTCGTCGTGGATACCCAGGTTACATGTACACTGATTTGTCAACCATCTACGAACGTGCTGGCCGTGTTGAGGGACGAAATGGGTCAATTACTCAGATCCCTATCCTGACTATGCCTAACGACGGTTTGTGTAATCCCCCCTTGTCCAAACCACACTAATACTGCGACAGACATCACCCACCCCATCCCCGATCTTACAGGATACATCACCGAAGGCCAAATCTTCATCGACCGCCAACTTCACAACAAAGGAATCTACCCCCCCATCAACGTCCTCCCCTCCCTCTCACGCCTCATGAAATCCGCCATCGGCGAAGGCCACACCCGCAAAGACCACGGCGACGTCTCCAACCAGCTCTACGCCAAATACGCCATCGGCCGCGACGCCGCCTCCATGAAAGCCGTCGTCGGCGAGGAAGCCCTCTCGTCCGAAGACAAGCTCTCCCTCGAATTCCTCGACAAGTTCGAACGCACGTTTATTGCGCAGTCGGCGTACGAGTCGCGCTCGATTTACGAGTCCATTGATCTAGCCTGGAATCTGCTACGCATCTACCCGAAGGAACTGCTGAATCGGATCCCGAAGAAGGTGCTGGATGAGTTTTACCAGCGCAGTGGGAAGGGCAAGGGGAGGGGGAATAAGGATACGAGGGACCATGAGGAGGGGGAGACGCAGACGAATGGGAAACCGAACGGGGAGCAGGAGAATTTGATTGACGCGTGAGTGGTGTTTGTGTGGTGAAAGGGAGCGCGGGGGTCTGCGTGGTCTACGGTTGCATGTTACGTTGTTGGTTTGAGCGTAGGGTAGGGTGGTAGTTGTACGAGAATGAGGGTGCGGGTATGTACAGATGCTGTCAGGTGCCATTGCTTGTGTATGCTGTTATAAAACACCTTCCCAAACAGATCAAACTCTGCCGCATCTTGTCAAATACACCCTAGACCATCAAATCTGCCTTCCACACCCAAGCCCCGATCCCCCCCCCCCCTTCAAACTCTCCGTCAACAATGCCCCATCCCTCAAATACAGCCACTCCCCGGCCACTCCCCCCGCTCTTCGTCCTCTCCCCTCTCCCCCATCCCTCATCCCTCACGCCTCCTCCCCTTCCCCACCAAGCCGAACCCCCAGCTCCCCCTCTAAAAGCTCCGTCAAGCGTGCCCCGTCCCTTAGATATACCCATCGCCCCCCTTCTCCTCCTCTTCCACCACCACCACCACCATCACCTTCCCCCCTTCCCCCACCGCCATCCCCTCCACCGTCGCCGCCACCATCATCCACAACACCCTCAACATAATCAAACCTCTTCGGCCCGCTGACCGGCGAACTCAGCCAGATCTGCCGGTTCGGCGGCTGCTTGTTCAGGACGTAGGTGCCCGAGGGCGGGAAGCAGAGGGTTAGGACGCCGGCCTTTTTTTTGCGGGGGGGGGCGTTAGTTGGGGATCTGATTTCGTTTGGGGGGGGTGAAAGTGGGAACCGGTAAGGAGGAGGGGGGGGGGGGGGGGGGGGAAAGGTGGAAGGTACGCTGTATTCGACGTCGACGTCCTCTCTATCCTCCTGCAGCTCTTCAAGGCGCATCACCAGATTATCGATGTACGTATCCGCGAGCGTGTGATATCTTTCTACACTCAATTGCGCTGCTTGCTCTTGCTCTTGCTCTTGCTGTTGCTGTTGCCGTTGCCGTGGCGCAGAAGGTCGAGCCGCTGCGGTAGCGATGCGGCGATATAGCGGTATTACGATGCGACATGGTTGCGACTGGGGAAAACGGGTATGGAAGCAAATCGGTTCGGGAAAAGGACTTTGGAAGAGGAGGAGGCGCGGGTAGGAGGGGCCTAGGGGAGGGAGGCGCGAGCGGGTTGTTGGGCGAAAGCTGCGGATGCGGTTTGCGGGTGTTGTTGCGGGAGTAGGTCTTTGCGGGTTTGCAGGGTGGGAGGTGAGGCCGAGGAGTTGGCGGGGGGCGCGGGTGGGCGCGGGTGGGCGTGGGTTGGGGGGCATTGCCGGGGGGGGTTTAGGGGGTTTGGAAGGGGTGGGGTGGGGTGGTTATGAGGGGACGACTTGGGGAAGGTGGGTGGAGTAAGTTGGTGGGCGATTGATTACAAGGGTGATGCGTAGGAAAAGCGTCATATTCATTTACGGGTATACCCGTTCGCGGGCGGGAGCGTCTATGTTGTGCTACAATGGACGTGAGGCTTGTAGAATCACCTTTCATAAGCGAGCCTGGGTTTGAAGAAGGGTTTCATTATTGTTACAGACTGCAGGATAAAGAGATAGCAAGACCCTGCAAAGAAGTAGGAAATGAATCAATTGAACAGAATGGTATCTTCCTCTCTTTTCACCTTAAACGCCAAAAGAAAAGCTGGGGTTAACACCTCGCATAGAATTTTTAAGGGAATTCTGTGCCAGTCGTCGGCTCCGTCTCCTTTCCCTGAGTACCAGTCATCTCCTGACATGGACGGGCAACGGCGCAGTCCTCGCCTCTCCAATCACCCTCGGATGAGACTCTACATGAACCGACTTCGACACCAACGCGCTAGCATTCGGGCTCTCCTGCAACTCCTCAATAATTGGGCTATGGATCGAACTATCGCTGTGTCCACCTTTGATAGTAGTCGTAGTTGTCGCCTTGCCGTCATTCGCTCCGCTCTCCAAATCATCCAGCTCCTGGTAATCCTTGCTGATGAGATAGGGATCGTTGGCGCTGCCCTTTGAGGGTCTTACTTTGCGGGACGAGATGAAACTGCTCATGTAGCCGTTGCCGCTTGGCTTGGGGGATTGCGACTTTTGATCTGAGATATGGCGGAAGAAGGCAGGAAGAATTGGCATACAGCCCACAATGATTCCGACTGCTTGCTCGGCGATGCTTGGGTTACTGTTAGCAGAGACACGGTGTTTGGTGTTCTGGATCGAGCAATACATACGCCAGGATTGATACTGTCATCAGCAGTATGGTCTGGTTTTTGTCATGAGCCCTTACCACTTGATAACCAAGACGGGCTGCGCTTGCAACTACCGCACTATTACCAGTATTAGCTTAGGGTTACAAAGGTCCGCAGGGACCATATACTTACAGCGACCCAACCGCGAACACAAGTGATAGTCCAAGCTTTCTTTTCTTTGCCATTTGCAGATGCCAAACTGCGTAAATCGGAATTACAAGCATCACAAGGTCCGAGATCACATTGATAATGGAAGCCGTGACAAGTAGGAGATAGCTATTGATGCATGTAGCTCCCCTGGGCGCATGCTTGTTGACACATTCCGTAAGGACCACGAGGACCAAGGCGATGCAGTAGAGGAGGTTGAACCAGATGACAACCCAAGTTGCGTAAAATATCCTACCCTTTTGCGAGCCAGGCGGCACAAAGATTCGAAGAAAGAGAAGTAAGATGGATAATTTGGCGAAGAATATCGAGAGCCTAGCAACGATCTCGAGGTCATGAAAGTGCTAAACTCATCATCAGCATTACGATTGCTTGGTATTGATGATCCTACCTCTGAGAAACGTGCGGCATCCGCTACAGAGACGTTCCACATATTTTTGCCGATTCCATAATTGAGTGCATCGAAGATGATCGCGGTCAACCCAACAAGGCCACACTAGGTTGAAGTTAGATATTGTGAATTATCGATATAACCCAGTTGCATACCCAAGCAATAACGGATGTATCTAGGAACAAATCAGCTTACCTTACTCGAGCATATGTGCCACACCTAGAGAGAACTTACAGTCATCCCACCACACACGTCGGTTGATGAAGTATCTGGTATACATTCGAATAGCGACAAACGGCGTGGTAACCACGAGATAGATGACCATAGCGATAATGCATACATATCCTTGGGAGGGCGGATCGATGAGGTTGGGAGTGACACCGTGTGGCCACTTCAGTGCAGGCGTGGTATAAGGATCGGGGGTTGGTGGAGACATGGTGAAAAGCGTAGATAACTTAGGAGAGCACAAGTCGCAGAACAAAGAAAGAATCCGGAGTCATGCTCCATCTATACCATTTTAACCGTTGCGGTAGCAGATGTGCAGACGCAGGAGAGGGAAGCATCGTCAACCCATACGACGGTATGCAGGACATCTCTCTGCCTAACCCGAGTCTGACCTGCAGAAAGATACATGACGGGCAAGGCATTCCAGAAGAATACGAACGAAACGGTTGGATGATCTGCAATCGAGGACACCATGTTTGCATTAAGGTTGTGTTACCCTCCATGTATTGCAAGGCTGTAGCCGTGGTGTGGGAAAATCCTTATTGATTATTGGCAAAGTGCCCTCGACCATGGTGGCTAAACCTTCCATGGAGAATGCATGATCCAATGACGCGCTTCCAATTTCGAGGAAGGTACACGAAACACTGCATATGATAATACAAAGCTTTGCAGGCCGAATGCTAAGGAAAGTAAGGTATCTTGTGGTATGTAGCGATGTGATAGGCGACTAAAGTACTGCCCCCAAACTTTAGGTAACTTCGTGTATGTGGGATGAATCGCTTATATTGCATATTCGGACCCTAAAAAGCCATGGTCATATGCACGGCACGTACCCCAGAATCGCTTGAACCAGTTAGATGGGTATGCGCATTATTGATCTAGTGAGTGCCTATAGTAAGGTATGGGAACAATCGATGAGGCGCATTCCCGTGAGCACTCTGTGCTTCAAAGGGTTTGCCTATTCATCCCCAATCCTTTTCGGCGGGAAACAGTCTTTGAGCTGAAGAGAAAAATGGGTTCGAGGATAGACATGAAAAATCCAGGTACCTGATGTATTGTATAACCTCTGCAGGCTGAACCCAGAATTATTTTATTCAAGAGGCCTCCTGGAACTCGGCTTCAAATACAGTAATACACTTAGGACGGCATTTCGTGTGCTTTTGCGGAGCATAGTAGTGAATCATTCAAGCTGTATACTGCAGTAGCTGTGTAATATTGGCACTCATGTCATTCCATCTTCTTAACATCGCATAATCATTTAACACGCCCCTGCTGAGAAATCAGCGCAAGTAGGGGAAGGAAAGGGTGCTGAGGCAGAGCTCTTTCATCGTGTCGTATTCTCCAGACCTTTATATATGTCATTTTTCACATACACTAGGAGCGTTGGTTTCACTGATATAACCTAGTTGGCTCATTGATCATTGCTGATGCTCCCAAGTTCGCTACGTCAACAGTAAGACCAAAGGCTTCGATTGTCAGTTTATTCAACGACCAGGCTGGAGTCTGCCTGCACCCAATGAGTGGGGTATCAAGTAGGTACGGCCCTCTCTTTTGCGGGACCTGATCGCTGTCCGTGATTGTCAATCCGGAGGGATATAGTAAGTCTCCTTGGCAGGTTGCTTGCTAGTCAGGTCCTTTTCAAATCTTGGCTTCGAGGTCATACATAGCATTTTGAATACTACTATGCATTTGTGCGTCGCAAGGGCCGGCTTGTATGTGTTAGAGCAATCGAACTTGGCGACACGCTCAACATGTTATCATGAAAGCAGCATCCTTACGTCTGACAGTCGATAACAGTATGTTAGTGGATGCGGGACAAATCACCATGGTGGTCACTGGCGTTTGCGCCAAGACCGTCTCGCCTCTTACTTCTTGAACAAGGAATCGCCGACTGTCTTGGCTCTGCTAGTTAACTTCCTATCATTTACCAGGTAAAGTATCTACTACGAAGTGGTTAGAGGTTGCTAGAGTCGTAGAATCTTTCTATTGATATTTCCACAATCCGAATTTCTTCAGATGGCAAGTACTACAGCGCTTATGCGCGCCTGCATAGACATCTCTTGCATTCCGGGCGTAACCCTGATACCCGCTGTCGATTCCCCCTGCAGTATATGAGGGAAGCTTCTGCTCCACTTCCGCTTCGGGGCTTTCGGTATAGTGGAGGATAATGGGGGTGTGCCTCATGGCGACATTAGCGGTCTGGGTCGAGCCGACGGCAGTTCCGTCATGGTGATCAATTCAGTCATGTAGGGGGAGCGGGATCGTTAATATTGGGGGCAAGTGCAGATGGGGGCGTTCTGTGTCCTCACACCTTCCTTCAAATGAAGGACCAGCCACACCACTTCACTGGAATTGCTATAACCTGCATATCTTGACTTCCATTTCTTGATCACCTGCATCTCCTCCCCTCCAATACTTCTTTTCCGTGCAGTCTTTCTCAGAGAAAACTCAGTTCTCCTGCCCAAACCGCTCCAATCAATTCCGGCGAGCATGCATCTCCTCTTCCTCACCCTCCTCGCCCACCTCTTTACTTTTACTTCCGCAACTTTGACGTACCTCAACCTCACCGCCATCTCAGCATCCAATGGCGCCTCCACCCTCGAATGCTGGCAATTGGCCGCTCCGTTCGTCGTCTCGAGCCAAGCCGGTACCGTAGGCGCTGCAACAGACCAACTCGGCAACGTCGTAAACGCAACCTTTTCGGTCCTTCCTGCCAAATTCAACGGAGGCGCTCATCGCGCGCCTGCAGTCCAGTAGGGTTTCCCCTACCTGAGCTTTTAACACCTTAGGGAAATCAGCAGCACTGATTATATAATTGCGTAGATACGTTGCCTTCATGTCCGGCCTCGCTCACATCACCCTCCCAAACTCTAAACTAGAAGCCTACGTCAAAGGCGGCAAGAACGGTCTCATCATTGCCGCCGACACCGCGGCCGTAAGCACACTGGGCCACATCACAGAGTACCCAAGCCACCAAGAAACAATCGCACTGCAGATCCCAACTGCTGGAGGGGTGGCGCCGGCGCATAGGGTGCTGCATGGGGGTGCTTGCTTGGGAAGTGAGATGGTGTTGTAGGTTTGTATTTCTGTGGTTGTCTTGGAAAGGAGGCTGACGGCGACTTTAGAGAGACACGCAATGAGGGTGAGAACGGGGAGAATGGCCAGAATGACGAGTAAGAGGGTTGTCTTTGGTAGCTTTGGATAGGGACTTGTAGAAGTTGGCTTGAGCAAATAATTTTCGCAGATAAATATTAGGTGGTTTTGAGCTGGTGATACATATTATCGTATATCACCCACCCTGAACTCATTGTGGGGATACTGTATACTTCTTTTTTTAGAATATTTGACTACAATTGATTCACCGCCATACCAAAGCTGATAAAGCAACTGCATCCCCTTCCCATCGTGCTTCCAGCTCAGGTCTTGTACACCTCTTGTTAGCGCACAGTAGTCTGATACTGAGTAATGATCGAAATACCTAAGGGCATACATACATCTTTAAAAAAAACCAAATTCAATCTTTTTATAAATTGAGATCACAACGGTTAATTTTTGACAATGGCTAATTCATCAAACTCGTTTTTCCGCAGCTCTACTAATGCGTTAAAGAATATTGAAGATGTTCATATACTATCTAACCTAAATATGAATACACTTGCTCTATTTGGGTAGGGGAGCAAAATCCAATAGGAGTTGTAGAATGTACTTCGTCAACTCCAATGCGCCAGAACGTTCATTGATAATGAACTTCTGTCACTAGGAAAGTTAGAGACCTTCACGAACCTTCTTCAGTACGAATTCGATGGATGACAATCTGGCAGCAATACCTCGCAAGCAGATCAGAGGTGAGGTATATACTTCGTCCAGCTTAGATCCGCATAAACGTCAACCGGGACATGTCGCAGACGGATAAACGACTCGATGATGATGAAAATCCGTGAGGGCAGGTAGACTAGCACGAAGCTCAAAAAGACCGCCCAGATAATAATGCCATAGATCAGGAAGTTAAAGCGTAGCTCAAAAATAAGGAGGCAAGGGCAAGCAGTATAGTCGGAATGTTAATAAAATCATGGATACTAGGGACGCCAAGAATGAAAGCCTCGGATATCTCTTTGACCATTTTGGGTTCCACGAAGATGGGAGAATTAGGTAGGCGCTGTGCTTTACGTAAGGTTGTTACAATTGATGGCAGGTGTGTTTTTTTCATCTCCTTCTCTGCTGCCTCCCCTTTCGCCTTTCTCTTCCGCTCGGCACGCTCCTTGAAGAATGAACTACTAAAACTAAGAGAGTAACTCACAATAAGAACTGATGTTCGATCGTAGCGACCTTCCACAATATGGACTCTGCCGGTGTGGGAAACGCGTAGTTCCACAAAGCTAGGTGGATAGCACCATAAGACATGCTCAATATGCAGAGCATAGCCACGCCAACAAGTCGTTCGAGAAGATTGTCTTCTACTTCGAGTAAGGATTGTACCAAGTCTATCAGGTCTACCGAAATGAAGTCGTTTGAACGTGGCACCAGTAGGTGGTTACTTCTGTTTGCGAGTCTTAATTTATGGATTCCATTCACCTGTGTAGAGTTCACGAAAGCCGCAGCTGCCAAGTCATATCTTCTGATATTCTTATGAGACAAAGAGATGAACAGCTTGAAATAATGATATTGTCTTATATCTGTATTTGTGAACTTGACGGACAGTGGAATGTCGGTTGATACTGTCGGTAAAACTGGTTTGTGGTACGATGAAAGATTGAAGCAGCTTTCGCACCAGAGCGGGAAATTGCCTTCAAGAGGGCGAGTACGAAAGACATCTGGTCCAACTCCATTGGCCATGAATTTCCCGGTCTCTAGGGTATCAAGTATCGGTACACCTGGCGACGGTTTCAAAGAAAACATAGGCTTGGATTCTTTAACTGCGATTTCTGTAGCGACAGCTTTGACACTTTCACCACGATATATAGCCTTCATATCATTGGCGTTGTTTTGGTTAGGACTAATGATGGCACTTATTTTTGGTGTGTTCTCGTTAACAGAAAAACGAACAACGTCTTCGAGTTCTTTGCATTTGCTCAGTTTTTGGCGGATTGAGTCATCAACGTCTTTCATGTCATTTGAAGCGTAGTAAGTCAAGATTTGACGTCGGAAGTCTCGTCGCCCAGTTAATTCTCCCAGCGTGAATGATTTATGACACTCTCATGTTCTTTCGGGAACATCACGTTGCGGTACAGCTTCCAACAGAGTCCTGGGGCATTGAGTAATATCAATGCGATATCTTTCTAGAATCCTACCGTGTGTACAAGCGTCGGCTCCTGAATATCTAAGGGCTTATGAAACCATTAATAGTACATGATCAAGGCGCAACAGGCGCGAACCAGAGTACGAAGTTCCAGAGCTGAAAGAGGATATCCAGCTACTTTAATGGAAATGGATTGAAGGATCGTCCAGGTCACTTGCAAAACCACTAGGCCCTTTTCAAGTATATCCGCTTTACTTTTGTCCCGGATCTCTCTGTCGGATACCATCTTGAAAAGCCCTTGCCTTGCGAGATATAATGCACCAGCTAGTGTCAACGTGAGTCTGGGAAAGCTATCACGTATATCGCTGACATCCACGGTCAGGCTGCCCATGACTACGTAAAAACCGTAGATAAGACTGAATGATGTGGAACGAACGTTATTGCTCTCCGCATCGGCCTGCTTAAAGATACTTATTAGACCTGAAGTCGGCATTTGGGACATTATACTGGCCTGTTCGCAAAGCCGAAGATAGGCATCGTCCCCTGTATCTAACGAGTTGGCTAGTCTGGATAAACTTTTATCTTGCTCAAATCTCAGCTCCCCAAGCTCCTTCGATATTCCACGAGCCCAGCTCCATTGTTGCGATGCTGTGTAAACCACGAGCTCAGGCGCGACAATGGCAGCAAATACCCACTTCGCTATTCGAAGTGATTGCTTAGCAGCACGTTCTTTCGTGCAGGAATATTCAGATGAATGGCCGAATACACACAGAGCGCAAGCGTACAAATACAGCTGTAAAGCAGGCTCCACGTGCCTCTAGTATCTGGTTCTGGGATCCAAACAGAAACAAATTGTGTACGGCGGACAGTCATATTCTGGGGCTGTGCCGCCGCTGCAATTTTCGGCCATGCGGTTGGCAGAAAGATAATAAGAGAACCCATGTTGTAAGACTTGGATCTACAAGTAGATTTCGCACGGAGTTCGTGGGAGAAAGAGAAAGCCCTTTAAGTCACTTATTCGTAAAGGTGATATGTAGTTGCCAAATCTAGCAATGCACAACGCCCCCTTCAACGTCACTCTGTACTCAGTACTTTGTACCCCACCATATTGCTCCATACAAAGATAAAATGGTCTGATTCATTATCCATGGTCAAAGGTGTCAACGGTTGATTTACTCCTCCATCTGATTTGGGCTGTGTTTATGTTTCGCTTGCAATATATAGGTGCAGGGGTGGTAAGGCAGCTGTGTTGCAAGAGTCGTCGCAGCCACTCAGCCGCTCCCAAAAGACACTTATCGACGCCTGAATCTCAAAAGCTATTCTTGGTTTGAGTACAGGTCTAATCTGCTGGCGCTAGATTGGGAAGATGGAAGAGTCATTCTCCACGATATATGTGGAGCGCATGAAGGATGGTGGTTGGATCAAAGCTACCTTAGCAAGACCTTATCACGCTAATCTACTATGGCTACCTCGTCTTTTGTACATTGGGATTTGCGATGTCAAATGTCTCCGCTGTAAGCTGGCAGGAGAGAATTTATGCTTTGGCTGAGTGAAGCTTCTGGTCCGAATGAAGATTACAACCGGTTGCGTTTTGTTTTTCTGAAGAAGATACGTTTAACGAGCAGAATCAAAGGCTGACAAAAGCTCGCAGATTTCGGATAGTACACTACTTTTCTGCAGTCATCACACACTGCTTCGAAATCGACTTTTTAAGATACTGGTTGAAACGCTATGGAGAGACATTTGAAATTGAGCTGCACTTTTTCAATCGAGAGGCAATACTAGTAGCTATAGCCTTCTTGTCCTCGGTGAGATGAAATAAAGAAGACGAGTCTGACTGTTCTGCTCTTCCGATTGAAGACGTAGGCACGACGCTAGATTGCGATGACATGGAAACAGCCTTGCAAGCTATAATCCCAGAATAACGTATTGCACCCTACCTTATTACGGAAACGTAGTGTATCTGCGTGATGGCCGGAACGTTCGTTGACCAAGGTCACACATTGTTGTACATGCGGTAGACATACGCTCACGTTGCACAACTATGTTGAAGAAACCCTGCAAGCATTCACCGTAAGAGGTGCTGGCCGTATCGTTCCGTATTTCACAATCCTTCCTACGTCATTTTCCACTGCTCTTGTCGAATAGAGGCAAACCAATGCGACATAGTGTAGCAGCGAATGGTCATCAGACAGTGCTAAACTGTCAAGCAGAAGATCCATAGTCCAAGTAAAGTGCGGTGTCGAATTCATATCATAGTTAATCGACGATCGAGAATAACCATATGTCAAGGTAAACTTTTCAATCAGAACACCATCCAGATCGACGATATACGATGTTGAGCGGCAGAATCATACACAAGGGCTGAGTCACCATAGTCTCATCTCATCACATAATCAATTCCGAGTCACAGATGGCATGACATGTGGCGATACAGCAGGCGGATCACGAGCCTGGCGGCCTCTGCTCACCTGGGGGACCTTGGCCTTGCATCGGTTGCTGCCCTTGTTGAGCAAGACTTGAATACCACAGCGCGACGTAGTTTTGATAGCCACCATAGGCTGCATAGGGATCCACATCACCGCCAGGTTGTGCCTGACCTTGTGACGGTTGCTGGTTTTGAATTTGAACTTGATTCTGATTCTGATTCTGTTGGCCATAAGGCTCCTGGGCATGTGAGTACTGGTCATTGATTTGCTCATCACGACGTGGTCCACCCCCTCCACGATTCTTCTCCTCCTTTGTCAGATATCAGTACAGACCTCAAGCCGAATGACTGCTTGACTTACCACTGCATGGACTTTGTCTGTGATTGCACGCTTCGCTTGGTCAATTGCACCTCGTGTTCCAACCAAGCCTATTTCGCGTTCGAAGTCTTGCCCGCTTGCTGGTGCTACATTGATTTTACAACCCGTAGTACTCTGCATATCCTTTATGGTCTCTCCGCCTACACAAATGCGGTGAGCACTAGAATCTGACCCGCTTTGCTGCAAGCTGTACATACCTTTACCGATGATCATTCCTACCGCTTCTGAAGGCACAACAATGGTGTCGTTCACTTTGTCACCACCGAAGCTCTCACCCCCTCCAAAGCCTCCGAACCCCGGTGGTCCTCTTCCAGTTTCACGGGGGCCGCCACCCTGGTTCGCGAGACTTTTTGTATCGCTCTCAACAATCTCCATGATCAGATCTTTAGCCATTGTCGCTGCTTGTGGTGTGCCAATAAGATTGACTGGTCGTAGCCCATTCACGCTTTTTTCTTCGCCAACGATGTTGACGTGGCATTGGCTACGTTCCTGTAGATCTCTAATAGTCTCGCCACCTCTCCCAATTATGAGACCAACGGTTCTATTGGGGACCATTATCTGCGTCGCATCTTCGCCAGCTCGAAGAGCAGGCTGATGTGCACTGACTCCCTTGCTAGCTCCAGCTGCAAACCGATCTGGCACAGCTGCTTTATTACTCAACATCTTACCATTCTCCTCAATAATACGGTATATTTCGGCCTTTGCGTCTTCTCTGGCAGCACGAGTGCCAGTTATTTTGCACTGACGCATTGGTCCGCTTGCCTCAGGTCCAGTTATAAATTGAACCCTAGTTGCAGTTTCTGCCTCTACGCGTCTCAGGTTTTCACCTTGACGTCCAATGATCAACCCCACTAATCCAGAATCTATCACTATGGTCTCCACGTTATCATCGGCGCTTCGACGACCAGGGGGAGACCTCTCGCTTGGTCCTCCAAAGCCACGCCCTGGCGGCGGAGAGAAGTTTGTACCAGGCCCACGACCAGTTCTCATACCAGGGGAGAAGGAGCGGTCACGTAAAGGATATCCGGAGATGTTAGTACGCCGAGGGTCATCGCGCCGCTCGTCACGATATGGATTATAATTATCTCGGAAGCTGTCCCTAGCAACACGGGGCGGCGATCTTGAGCGTGAACGAGAGCGGCGATAAGTGCGACCAGCCAGCCGAGGATCACCATCACGGTTTGGTGCTACAAGACAGCACCCGTCAGCGTCGTTGAGGTAAAGCATAGATAGATAGTTGTATAGCTTCGAATCGGAAGGAACCATCTTACTGCCGTTTGCTCGACCCATATCATAAGATACACCCCGTTCAGCGGCGATGCCCCGTGCTTTGGCAACAGCGTCATTGAAGCTAACCGACCCCGAATTGACTGGTTTGATATTACTCAAATCAAGGCTTCCTGAATTACTCGGCGGTGGGATATGATATGATGGAGTAGCAGAAGGGGTTGGCGCAGGGTAACCACCAGGATAGCCTTGAGGCGGTTGTTGTTGCTGTGGTGGTGGCTGCCCTTGCATTGGTGTTCCTCCTGGACGTTGTGCAGCTAGCGAAGTGGTAGCGTCAGGACTGCAGGAAGACAGAAGGGCCGTGATTGTACTGACCTAACGCAGCCAAGATCTGGGAGATGTTGGGTTGCTCCGCCATGTTCGAATTTGTCTGATTCAAGAATTTGTGGTCTTGGTATGTATCGACAAAGTCACCCGATGACTGATAGCATAGCTGGAACGGTTCGAATCATGCTTGAGACCGTAAAATATTATTAGTACCTATGTATTCATTCCGAATCGATGCTTTGATGGTTGTTACGTGCTGAGCTCTGTAGACCAGAATATTACCTAGGATGAAGCTAAGCCGGATGTGCTGCGCGTACTGATCTAACCTAAACCAGCAAGCCTTCCTCAACCTCACTTCATCGTCAATAATCACTTGAACCTTTCTCCAATGCTCTGATGTGTACTGGCAAGGGATCTAGTTATGGCTAATGCAGGCCGAGTCTTGAGAGAGCGTTGTGTAAGAGCTAATGCTGCACAGGATTGCTTCTACCTTTGCTTCTTAATCTTTTATCCAGCGCCTTTTGGGCGTCTTAGCTCTGAGTGTACTCTATCCTCCTTGAAAGTGCACCTTATATGTCCTAAATGCTAGTCTTATACGAGCGAAGCAGCCTCAATTCCTGCAGAACAATTGACTCAGTCTAGCCACTCCTGCTTACCTATCAAGTCTTACATCTCTCTTCTTTCCTTGCATGACTAGAAAGAATACATTGTGTCTTTATAAGTTCTTTATAAATAACGCCTATGAGATTATGCAGCAAGATACTGACCCATTCTCCTGTCTTTTCAGGGGATAGCATCCATCGTATGAACGTCGAAAGACCCTTTCGGTTACAGCAGCATCGTTTCCGTTAGAGGGGATTTGAATAATTCAAGCTGGGTTGAATAGTATTATAGACTTTAATCTGCGAGTCAACGAAGATCTTCGAACTGCAACCGTAATGCTGAAACATGGTTTTGAGAAGATATTGGATTTCAGATGCGCAAATCCGGAAGCGAAACTGCTCATGGCGCTTCCGGGCTCTGGGGGTACCTGTGTACTTTCCAATATCCTTTGATGGGCAGCATTAGGCCCTGGCATGTATGATAAGGCTTGCTGCCGTCCCCAAGGGGTTGCTGATCCTCCAGCTATCCGTTGGTACTGTGTAAGGCCTGTACATGGGGCCTGTCCGCGGCCATGATCTATTTCCATTATTCATGAGAATAAGGAATGCTGTACTGGTGTCGGACCATGCCTTGGGTCAACACAGGCTAATGAATAGGGCTGTTATAACTCGCCTAATTTGGAGTTCCTGCTCAACTTCTCTTCATATCAATCAATCTTGAACGCGCCAAAACCACTCCAGTTCGACCACGAGATCGATCCGGTCGGAACGCAGCGTCTCTTGTTCAGGTTTGACAGCTATGGCTCATCTTGCAGGAGGAGAGGCTAGTGAGTCCTACATTTCCGATCAGGGTCCGAATTGGTGTGCAAATTAGCTTAGCGCCTGTCCACTGACAGATATTCAGATGTCAACACGACACAAACATCCTCCAATGTGAGGACAACTAACACCATTGTGCGCAACGACCCGGCGGCATTGAAGCGATTAATTCGTGAGCGGCTTCAGAGCCGTGTAGAGCCCATCGGCCGCAAGGCCATATCTGGTAGAGTGGTCTCCTGGAGACCATCGTGCATCCCCTTTCACGTCGAATATTCCATCAACTTCGTTCCAGAGGGTGTTGGTTTAACCCACCTAGCATCTGCTAGAGTGGTCAAGGATATAAGCGTTGTCAGTACTCATTTATCAATCTGTATGGACTCCACTGACTGAAACATGACACAGTACGCAGATGAAGTTCTCGAAGAGGCGACATTCGTTGTGTCCCACCAACTGGTATCTACTCTGTTACTCACTAGCAATTCAAGGTACTGATAGGTTCTAGAGAGCCAGCGGAAACCTTTCCTTTACAACCTACGATATTTCGGGCCGCAATCAGTCTGGGAATCTAACCTTGAAGATGAAGAGGCAGAGAAAAGAATCATCGGCGCAACAAGCGCGTTTGATCGACGAGAGTGGCGTTCCACTTAATGAACTTGCTATCGAGCACGCAGAAGAACTCGCCAGCATGGCAAATGACATGCGTCTAGATGTTGACTGGCTAGAAGCTTTGACTATTACGAGCAGCTCTGATCTTGGAGCGCCAAAGACCGTTGCTAAGGCGAAAGAGTTAGACCAGAAGAGGAAGAAAGAGGTAAAGAAAGAAAAGCAGAAGGCACTGACGGAGGCCGGAGTTTCTTCCAATTCGACAGTTACACAGCTTGCCACTGGACAAAAGGCGACGGAAGAGGATCAGAGGGGGGGTGACGAAAAAATCGATCCAACTCAGGGAACTGTCGACCCGGCTTCTAAACCAACCAGCCGTCCAGCTGCAGACGTTTCAGCTGAACTCCTTGCACCTATCATGCCCTTAGCAGATGTCCAGCCTATCCTGCGTAGCGTTGATCCAGTTGAAGGTGTCTCCGGTGCTGCTATTATATCTGGTGATCTTCGTGGCGATCTTCTAGCTGGAGTACCTGTGCCGGGCATACCTCCAGTAGAGGCTCAGCGTACCCCAAGCGACAATAGTCCAATCGAAAATATCCCTAGCCTTGTCATTACGGCTGAAGAGATCCATACCAATCATCCATCTGTACAACGAGACAGCATGGCCTCGGAGGGCATCGCGGAAAAAGCAGACAGGATCCCTTCCAAGATTGATTATAGCATCGATGGAGTAGGATATCCCACCCCTGCACCTCAACACAAGGCTTTTACTGGTGGATCTAAGAATGTAGTTTGGGCTTATACCACTCACACAGCTTACGATCACGAGTTGAGACGTACAGGTGTTTGGCTCTTCGAAAAACCCCAAACATGTTTTAAAAAGCAACCAAAGGTATACGTTACTCAGGGTCTCGGTGTTGCGGATGCCCCAATTATAGTTGTGCCAGCTCAAGGCCGCACCCCGATGGTAGAAAGGTATTTTGACGGTCAATACCTACACATCACAGTCAATGGAAAAGTACGCAACGATATTCGAGAACTCCACCTCCATCCGGACTTCATGACCTCTACAAAACTCGACGGGTACCAGGCTTGTGAGGTAGCTGGTAACAAAGTTTGGCGCCATGACCGAGACTTGCTCAATTGCCGTATGACAGGCTGCCGCATCCAGATCGCAGATAGCAATCCAGCAAACATCATCTGCCTCGGCTGTGGTCCCAAGACCATGATCCGCTACTGTTCAGTACACCATCTCCTCGCTGATATGAATGAGCATTGGAAGGAGTGCGGTCTCAAGGATTTGATGGTCAAGCAGGTTATAGATCATACTACAGAGCCACGTAGATTTTCGCGCCTATGCCCAGCGCTCAGAGATCGAAATGGGTTCAAATCCTACGCGAACCACCGCCAGAAAGTGTACGCACAGCTTACCTACGGCCACTATACGCTCTTCGACTTCGCCAACGAATCACCAGTCACCCTCATGTGGCCAGACAGTGATCCACAAAAGAAAGAGATGGAGAGCCGAGTCGAGCGTATGCTAAATCTCGCACTCTTCGACCATTTTGACCATAGCGTCTTGGTCTATCTCTATAAACTTTTACGAAAATGTCTGAAGAAGAAGACCGGCTGGGTCATAGGTACCCAACACGCTTTGAAAATCCAATTCATAGCAGAATTCGAATTTGATCCAACCACCATTCCTGATATTACCGCCGACGACCCTCTATGCGAGTGTGAGTGGATTGGTGCTAACGAACTACCTAAGGCCCTACACCTCACCACCTGCAAAAACCGGGCTACAGCCAGCGGAAAAGCCAACCATCAACAGATTTTGCGTGAAGCGGTTGAATGGATGGAGGCCGAGTATTGGATTCTTAGAGTTTGGCGCCAGCAGCATCCTACCGCTACGCATTGGCGTGAACGAATGGTCGGAAAAGGCTTCCCGGGTATAGATTTAGAAGAAGACTGGGAACCGTGTATGGGAGCGGGGTGGGAGGGGTATGGAGCTGAGTTCGATACGATCTGTGGACCGCCAGATGAGGTGGAAGACGTGGAAGAGGAGTGAAGACGTAGCATGGGGACGATATCAAGATTGGAAACTTTCTTTCTATCTTCTTTCTCTTTTTCTAGCTTTGCGATCTAGTTATGCTCGAAGCTACAAGTCATCGATATTGAGGATGATTGCGGCTGTTAGGTCTGCAAGCTTTCCGGATAGTCGGGATGTGGAAGAGGAGTGGAGGTATAGCATGGAGAAGATAGTCAGACTGAAAGCTTTCTCTTGTCATCTCAGTTTTCAGGTTTTACCTTCCTAGCTTAGCGGTCTAGCTATTTTCGAAGCGATGCGTGATTGACATGAACGATCGAGGCGGATGTTGGGGGCTGCAAGCCTTTTGCCTGAAGGATTGGTGGATAAAAAATCGGGTATGATAGCGAGAGAAATTCAATCCTTGTTTCATTTTCGAGAGATCTGTATATTGAAGACCCTTCAACCAGCACATGAGACAATCTCTAGATACATCCGCTCCAGCTGCATTTTCAAAGTCTATCGGATGACCAATCTGTTCAAAGTAATTGTTGACATTGTCCAGTGCATTGCGACGTGATGATGGAACTATAGAGTAGTTGAACAGTTGAGTATCTATAGAACCTATATATCCTAGCTGAATCCCACCATGTATACCCCAGTACATACCGTATTACCGAAAAAACCTATGGCAACACGGCGTTAGTTATGTTCCCATAGCAGAGCTTCGGCATCGAGAGGGTTGAATTGAACAGGGAAATCAGACATCCAAGGAAGATTGCCGCTCATGTTGGCCAGCGACTTATGGGTTCATGCACTGGCTAGCGTGAAAACTGCGAATGTGGAATGTGTTTCATCATAGAAAGAGTTTGGGTTTGATAATCTTGAGAGAGAAAAGACGGAGAGGTGTACTTACTAGAGAGCATATAGGTAGAGAGCTCAAGGCAGCCAGTTGCTATGGAGGATTTCGCCAGATTGCGATTGCCTTGAACTCCCCAGAGCATCGTAGTAAGATTTGAGGGAACCTAAAGCTTGGAAAACGTTAGCTGCAAATTTAGGTGCAAGTGCAGTAGTGATTATGTTATTGGATAGTGATGGTCAGACAAGGTATACTGGCAAGTAGCAGATGGCCCGGCGAAGGGCTGTCCGAAAAGTTAGACTTCCTCATGGTCGACTCAGCTGGGAAAAGAAGACTTTTTGTATTGTTGTCATCTTGCCAAAAGGTGTTTTAGATTCAAGAAAGTAGTTGTGACTCACCCTAGGCATTAGTATCGTACGTTGTCGTTGCTACATAGAAGATGGCAGTTGAGGTTGTTGAAATTGAAAAAGTTTATTGGAGAAAGAACAGTGAGGCTGGATGATTATTATCATGACTAGTGGATTACTTAGGTAAGCGACCCTCGTGATCGAACGACAGAGCAATGATGTTGAGAGGAACCACAGTCACAGCCTCCGACCCCACTGAGAGATTTATTTCTCTTCTTCCACCTTGCAACTACTGTTGAAATACTTGATCCTTCGCTCACTTGATTTCCGTCCCGATATTTCCCTATTGAAAGGCGATCCGCCACCGGTCCCGCTCGTTCTGTCGCAATCGTAGGACTTCCGTGTTGTACCCTCTCACGCTTAGCAGAGCCCACTTAATCCCTCTAGAGCTGAACATTGAGCCATACTAAGGATCCTAAGAACACATAGGGCACCGAAACCGCCAGCGAATGATCTCATTGGCTTTCTCCCCGGCTGCGGACTGCGGAAATCCTGAGCTTGCGCATCGTGCGCGACGTCAAGCTGGCGCACTGCGCGCGCCAGAGACTTCATGGTAATTCGAAGAAATACTGAGTGATCATGACACATATTGCATAGGCTCGCAGGAATCAAGGGACTGCTACCTCACTGTGGGGTGACTGTTGCACCAAGGATCTTCCTCACCGTCGGCCTATTGCCAGAGCTTCTCAAGGACGGTCTGACCCAAGCCTGGGTGTGATCCTCCCAAAACTTCCTCGTGTAGACCATACAGCACGGTTTTGAGATTCGTGTGCGTTTGCAGCCAAGCTTGTTCCGACCATGATGGCGAGTATGAGCCAACCCTTCGCCACGCACCCAGCAGGCATGGCCGGCCATGCTGGAGTTGCCCACGGCGGTCACCCAATGGCTCAAGGACACCCGTCCAATCAAGGCGTCCCTGGTGGTGGGCAACAACCTGGGGTTACTATGGGCCAACAAATGCATGCTGGGGTAGCAGGTCCTGGGGTTCCGCAGGTTAGCCAGGCTGGGCCCATGATGACTGGTATGATGCAAGGTGGTGCGCCGCCTGGGGTGTCTGGAGGTGGTCAACCAAGTGCCCATGCCTTGTCTCATCTGAATCCCGGGCATCAAAATCAAATGTTCGCACAGCAGCAACAGTTGCAAGCCTGTGAGTTTAATTTTTGATTGTTACTGTCATTGCATAATAAGTGTTGGACGTGTTCTTGCGGAGGTAGTGGCATTCGGGTTTCAGAGGTTTCGCTCCTTCTACGAGAGTCGTAGAATGAGGCTCGAATTCTGGCTTAGCGAATTACTCTCTTCATCAATGCTTCTGCGCGGCGACTGTTATCACGTTGTATCCACTCTTGTTTTGTTTCAAGCAATGATTAGATTCTTGAAGGACCCCTTGATTCATTTGTTTACGTTTCTGGAGGGCTTGAACTATGGCCCAAATCTACAGAGTCTTGAATTTCTGGGTTACGATCCTGACTTTTGAAATTCCTATAGCCGCGCCCAATCCACATCTTCTACAACAGCAGCAGCAGCATCAGACACACGTGAGGCAACGTATGATGCAACAGTTTCAGCAGCAGCAGCAGCAACAGCAGCAACAGCAGCAGCAGCAACAGCAGCAGCAGCAGCAGCAGCAACAGCAGCAGCAGCAGCAGCAACAGCAGCAACAGCAACAGCAGCAACAACAGCAGCAGCAGCAGCAACAGGCACAGAATGGAGGAATGGCTGTCGGTCATGGAAACATGCCTATGAACCAAGCGCAATTCGCTGCTGTTCAAGGAAATCCTAATATTCGTGGAGTTGCTCTACCTGCACACTTACAACACGCCCAACAGCAAGCTACGGCCCAACAGCAACAGGCTCAGCGGCACCAGCAACAGGCTCAGCAGCAACAAGCCCAAAACCAACATGCACAACAGCAAGCCGCTCAACAAGCCCAGCAGCAGCAGCAGCACCAACACCAACAGCAGGAACAACATCGTCAAGCAATCGGTCAGCAGATGGCGATGCAGCAAGCGGCTAGCCAAGCAGGAACCAGTCAAGGTCAGCCCGCGCCTCATGGTCAAGCGCGAGCTCCACCTCAGATACCAGGCGGACAAGATCCACAAGCGGCTGCTGTGGCTCAGCAACAGGCCCAAGCTCAACAGCAAGCACAGATACAGCAGCAGCAGCAACAAGCACAACAACATGCCGCCCAACAGCAACAAGCTCAGCAACAGCAGGCGATCCAGCAACAGCAGGCTCAGCAACAGGTCAACCAACAAGTCCAGCAGCACGCCCAACAGCAAGCTGCTCATGCTGCCATGATGCGGCCCCGACCACAGAGTTCTTTCAGCGGTTCTTCCGTATTGAAACTCCTCTCGTTTGGAGACAATCTAAGCCTCCCTACAAACCAGCAGATGCAGAATGGGCGGATGTATGGAAACCAAATGCCGGCCCGAAACCAGTCCGGTGATCTTACCTACTGGCAACAGTTTGTCGAACGCTTTTACTCGCCCACGGGTGTGTTGCGGCAACAGTTATGGTGTTCTACGGAGAACTCAACGAAACAATATGAGATAGCAACTCCCGCACTTGCTCGCTATTACTGGACCCACTTTGTTAGCGGTGTGCAAAACATTCAGATGATTTTAGAACAGGCGAAAGAAAAGGACTTACAAAATGGGGGTCATTTTGTCGAGAGTAACAAGTCCTGCTTTGTCTACTGGCTGGAAAACGGTCATCAGGTATCTATTTAATTGGCAACCTTTTCCCAAGAAAGACTCTCCTGACCCGGTATAGGTTATCCACTCCGGCCAGCTGCGGGCTCAATTCGACCAGAGCGGCAAGATTGATGTCTTGGATGTGATGACGTCCGAGCACAGCGAGTATGTACCCAGGAAACAGCTACTCCAGATGGTCTCGGAATCTCCTGAAATCAAGCAATCGCCAAATACGAGCAAAACCGCTGGGAAAAGACAGCAACGACAGAAACCTCTACAAGTCCCCGATGAACAAAGACCTCAAATCTCTGTACCTAAAAGCTCGGTCAACGAGTGGGGTCTTCCAGCGCAGGTGCTCGCTCTCCTTGAAGTAAGCTCATTCAACCATCATACAACACCATGAAGGCTATGCTAAGAAGACCATCAGAATGCAGAAGTTCTCTCAGCAATGCAACCCCTTTTCCAATTCGCTCAGCTAAGACCCGCTCTTTCCGCCCACGAAGCCCTCCAACAAATCTGCCTCAACATCCAACAACAAGCCCAAAATCAAAACCCGAACCCTGCCTTCTTCAACCCCGCCATGCAACCACAACAACAACTACCCCAGAATGCCCTCAATCCCAACCTCCAACTTCCAAATAGCGGCCAACGCACCCCAAGCATGAATGGACCCAATCATTTCGTATCTCCCGCTCAAGCCGCTCACCTAAACCTCCCCACCAGCTCCGCCTCCCCCGCAACCCTTAACATGTCGCCAGCCATGCAAAACCTTGCATTACATCAACAACAACAAAACCACCTGGGGAATCCGAATCAGCTGTTACAGCAGCCGCCTACAAGTGTAGGTATGGTGGCACAGCAGAGTCAGCAGGGTACGAATAATAGTGGGACGGGTAGCCAGGGGACGAGCGCGAATGCAAGTCCGAATGTTAATAAAAGGAGGAGGGCGAGCGCTGTGAAGACGGAGGGAGATGAAGGGGGGGGGGAGGTTAATGGGATTGGGGTAAAGGTTAAACAGAGTCCAAGGGTGCCGAAGAGGCAGAAGGGGAATGGTTGAGATACCCGCTTGCATCTAAAAAATTTCTTACTTGGGCTGTGGTCCTGGGGCTGCAGGCTATTCTCCGGTTCAGCGAAGGCGTTTGTGAGACTGCCGAATTCTATACGGGCGCTTTAAACAGCCGATCATCGATTGCTTCGGTATCCGTCAAATATTGGCCCATCGTTTGTTTGGGTATTGGAGTTGTTGGATTATACCGTTCTCTGTTTATCTTAGAATAAGTCGGTGGTCTGTATCATAGGTATATGGCAAGGCATTAGCCAACACTTCTTAGTTGGAAACTGGAAACATCATCCTCTAGTCTTCAAGATGGTCTATCTTGATTGAATAAAGCAGTCTCTGACCTATGTCCACGCCAATGAGTCAAAGTTCAAAACCCAAATACCCAAGGCGGCCTGTATCAGGATGGTCCGTGCACAGCTAATGTCAGCCTTGAGTATCAAAGATAAATCAGTGGAAACTCAGGGCGTTTGAACATTTCCCGGCACTTGAACCTTCAGTCTCGACCCAAGCTATTAATCTTTACCTTTGGCTCGGCCTCAGCAGGAGCAGATACAGAGGCCGTGGCGATGATGGTGCGGTATAGATGACTAACATGCTACCACCGAGCAATATTTCTTATTCCTTTTACACTCACCATGGCTATTGGATACCACAGACCGGGACTCGCAACCGCCTATCCGCAAGGGAAACCTCCTCGACGAAGGGTTGTTAAAATTGCATTGCTCTTTGCGTTTATCATTACGTTGTTCATAGTCTTTTCAGCATCGCCTGTCCCAGCTCCAGTCCAACCAGCCAAAGATGCAGCACAGCAAGCAGTACACCACGCGGCGCAACGTATCAGTCCTTTTCGCCCTGTCGCACACAAGCCTCCAGTGCAACGCAATAGCACTAGCGGGGAAGCCAAATGGTTCAGTGACTGGAAGTGGCTCAAGCCCTTCTCGGAATCTGTCACACTCGACGAGACTCGTTCCGTCTTACCGCCCATAAAGGCAAGACCGCCTATATATACCTTTCACGATACAGGTACGGATAAAGACAAGGCAACAAAAGCCGCGGAGAACAATCTTCTATTGACATGGAGGAGGGCGTGGTGGGCACAGGGTTTTAGGCCAGTGATACTCGGAAGAGCCGAAGCCATGATGAACCCCCTATACGAACGTTTCCAGGTTAGGAAAATGGAGAATACCTTAGAGGCCGAATTTGTGAGGTGGTTAGCCTGGGGACAGATGGGGTCGGGCATACTTGCAAATTGGCTGGTTCTACCGATGGGTTCCTATGATGACCGTCTTCTATCGTACCTGAGGCACGGAGACTATCCGAGACTTACCCGCTACGAACATCTTGGAAATGGATTGTTCTCAGGAGACAAAGCAAGCATCGAAGCCGCCCTCCTCGAAGCCCTCAACTCCCCGAAATTAAAAACATCGAAGACCATTATCGATGCCGTCGAGCCCATAACCTTTAGCGTTGACCCCAAACCCAACGCTATCGCCTTCTACGAGTCCACAACCATAGCGGAGCACTACAAGTCCATATCGGCGGCTCTCCACGAGGGTAAATCAGCCGGTTTACTCTCCCTCGCACAGCTCATAACATCCCATCTTCACCTCACATTTCTCAATACCTTCTCCGCCGGCCTCTCAGTACTCACACCCTACCCGTTTCTAACTCGCATACTCACCCAACCCGCCATGAGCCTAGCCAACGCCTTGATACGATGTCCCTCAATCTCTCTTCCTTCCTCTTGCCCCCCCAATAATCTCCAATGCACACCCTGCTCCTCCGACAAGCCCCTGTCCATCACAACACCGGAATCCTTTCCGAACACCTCAAGCCTCTTTACTATTGGCACCACTCCTCATCCTTATACACTTCGTGCGCTCCTTAGCCCTGCCAAGGTCCTCGACGTTCGCTACATCCGCCGGCATACGAAGCGTGATCAATGGCTACAAGCCGTAACTCGGGAGACACTTGGCGATGCGATTGGGGGCCTCTCACGTATAGTCCCATTCAAAGATATGGTCGCAAGTGAATGGGGTGCCGCACGGGGTTTATGGATAACAGAAGAAACCACCTTGAGCCGCCGAGACGTAGAATGGCATTTTGGGTTCGAACTCCCCGCTTACAATTCTACCTCCATCGCCTTCTTAACGGCACTAGCCCCTAATCCACAGGTGACAAAGCATCCAGTTTCTGAGAAAGACCTGAGGCAACAGCAATCTTTGCTAGATGAGGCGAAAGAAATCCTCAGGAGACCGAACCGTGAAGAGGGCACCAGGCCGGTGATTGAGGCGTGGAACCTGGCGGACACCGAGGCTTGGCGATTTGTAAGGGCGTTTGGCGCACGGGAAGTGGTGGAGAGGGCGCAGTGGGAGGAGGAGGAGAAGAAGTTTGCTGGTGGAGAAGAGAGGGACAAGGGGTGGGGCAGATGGTTCGATCGATAGCTCGGGCAAACAAATGGGCTCTTCTGTGTTTGGAATTGCATTGGTGGCGTTGGAAACATCCTTGGTTTTAGAGGATATATCGCATTCGGAGGTGTGTAGATGTCTCAAATATTTACTTTTTCTCCAACACGACGGCCGCCTCCATCCCATACCCCACCACTAAAACACCCCACCTTCGACCACCCTATCCTTATTCAACTCCACAGCTATACTTCCCAACTCTCCTCCGCGCCCATCATTCTCATTATGGCCACCACTCTCCCCTCCCAAGCGCACACACACGACGGCCTATCATCTCACTCCCACGCCATCGACGCCGCCGAACACGGCCATTCCCACGAAGTCCTTAACGGACCCGGCTCCTACACCATGCGCGAAATGCCCATAATTACCGGGCGCGACTGGAACGAGCGCGCTTTTACGGTTGGCATTGGTGGGTAAGCTCCCGCTGCTCTTCGAAGCCTCGATAAGTCGAATCTCATCGGGTAGGGAGCGGAAACCTTGCGCGGAGAGGAGGAAGCAGGGGATAGATAATATCAAGGGGAACTTGGACTGATTATCATGGATGATTGCGCAGACCCGTCGGATCAGGCAAGACAGCCCTGATGCTGAAACTTTGCCTCGCGCTCAGAGACGAGTACAGCATCGCCGCCGTCACCAACGACATCTTTACCCGGTAACCTCAACCCCAACTCTCCTTCCAACCCCTCGCCCACAAATCCCCATCTAACCTCCCCCCCCCCCAAAATAGCGAAGACGCCGAATTCCTAACCCGCCACTCCGCCCTCCCCGCCCCCCGCATTCGCGCCATCGAAACCGGCGGCTGCCCGCACGCCGCCGTGCGCGAAGACATCAGCGCCAACCTGCTGGCTCTCCAATCTCTACACGCGGAATTCGCCACCGACATCCTACTGATCGAGTCCGGCGGGGACAACCTCGCGGCGAACTACAGCCGGGAGCTGGCGGATTTCATCGTGTATGTGATTGATGTGGCGGGCGGGGACAAGGTGCCCCGGAAGGGGGGCCCGGGCATTACGGGGGGGGATTTGTTGGTTGTGAATAAGGTATTATTATTCCAGCTTGCCCCTTGCCCTATTTTTCCTTCCCCTTCCCAACCAACTAACCCCCTCCTAAGACCGATCTCGCGGTAGCCGTCGGCGCGGATCTGAGCGTCATGGAGCGCGACGCGTCACGCATGCGCGAAGGCGGCCCGACGATTTTCGCAGAGGTGAAGAATGGGAAGGGTGTCGAGCATATTGTGGGGCTGATCTTGAGCGCGTGGAAGGCTAGTGGGGCGTATGAGGTTAGTTTGGAGAGGTGGAGGAGGGAGGGGAGGGAGGGTGGTGCGGGGAGTGGGGATATATGAATGGTGGTGTGCGGTGATTAGGGGTGTTCTGGTGAGAGTGGGAGCCAGGGTTTGGGGGAGGGGTGCGGGGATGGGGTGGGGTTGGAGGATTTGTGGCAGTGGGGCAGTGAGATTGAAGAGGCGGTTTGGGGAAGTGGGGAGATGTTTCAATGAGGATATGCCGTATTGTCAGACATCAATCAAGTATCGTCTCACAAGGTGGCAACAAGTCCTGCAAACCGAATTCAGTATCAACAGATTTCTCATTCTATATCAACCACCTCCCCCCACCACCTCAGCGCCAGTAGCAACAATACCACCTCCCTTTCTCAACCCGGGCTCAATGATCGTACTAAAACTTATAATACATCCTCGCCCGTCCCTTCCAAAGAAGAGAAAAAAATACATGAGCTATATCAGCCACTTTGTAGCGAACGTGGTGTGCAACCTTTTTTGACAAAGGAAAAATATAGTGACATGGCAGGTGTAGGTAGCTTTCTAGAAGCCTAAAGTGTTGTAAAAGATTAAGTGATTAAGTAGCAAGATATCTTGTAAAAAAGCTGGCAACGCGGGGCCTGGTAAAAGTCTATCAACGGCCGCTGGGGGTATGAAGCTGAAAATCAAAGGTTGAGAGCAAGTGGTTTTGGTGCTTGCTCTGACGAAAAAGCAACAAAAAGTGTCGAATTCCGCCTGGTTTCCCGGTAGGATCGCTCTTTTTGGGCTCGTACCAGACGGCGAGTGAGCGGGCGTGGTGGCAACACAGAGCGCTGTCAAAGCGCCTGAATAGGCGTACAGGCCGAGCGCAGATATAATGGTACAGTCGACAGGTGGAATGAAAATAGAAGACAAGACCAATCGAGGTGGCTCAATGGAAGACTGAGCTAGCCGCGAAGATGCTCGCTGCAGCAGATGCGGCCCACTCGTTCTCCTCATAGGGTGGAGTAGGCCATCTTTGGCTAACGTCTTCCTTCGGCTGGGTCCTGTCCATGTCCAATGGCGTCGCGGGTTCTGCCATGAGATTTTGGCCAAAAAGTATGCCATTCCTTTTTGCAGATGGGGATGGAGTAGGATAGGGGTTCAAAGATGACATATTGCTAGTCGATGGTTGCAATGGCTGCCTGGTGGCATTCTTGGTTTGGACCAAATGCGAAAGGTCATCTTGAGTCTTCGCCCTTCGTGTCATCCCTTTGACAGCTTTCTGGACAGTGTGTAGGGCTTCGTCAAGTAGCTCATCTTCTTCATCAGGCGTCTCGTAACGTTGAGTGGGATTTGTCGAGTAGTGTAGAGCACGTCGTGTCCGACTTGATATGGGAGCAACGCCTGCGGTATTCGAGCCTTCGACGGAGCGGGAGATATGCTCATGTGATAAAGAAGGATGTCGCTCTAGCGTAGAAGCAGTGGTTGAAACTTTTGTTTGGCTTGGCTTCCGGGACACCGGGGCGCTAGGAGATGGCGACGATTCGACATAACGAGCACCCCGTACTACTCTGTCGAGGTCATTGGTGTTCTTCTTCATAATGGTGTCCATGGTTGAAGGATCGATGGCCATTGACGTCCGTTGGCTCTGCCACGGTCCACAACCTGCATTGGCTTCAATATCGTCCGAGTTTGGAGACATAGGTGCTTGAGGCCGTCCCGATAATCTTCTCGCTCGTTTACGCAGATGCGAGAAGAAGCCTTCTTTTTGTCCTCCGTTAGGTGAAATAACATCTCTATTCCCATTCAGAGCCCGCTCGGCCTCTTGACGATGGTAGTCAGCATAGTGATTTCCGTTGGAGGCGACCGATAGTTGACGGCCGATTTTCTTCGAGGCCTTGCTCTCGCTGGCTACGGTTGCATTGGCGTTCTGTGCCTGTGCAGTTACGGCATCGGAGAATGGTGAGATTGGACGGATAGTAGGAAGAATTGGCATTGGAGCTCCAATAATGGGGGTTGTGCCGTTTGTCCATGTGGCTCTTTTGCTTGCGAACGGCCGAGACTTCGTATTTGTCGTCATCTCAGAGATAGTGGTCGCATGAACAGGCGAGGGACGTGGTGACACTGTCTGGGTTTTTGTGGCTTGTGGTGATACAGCTGGCGAACTATCTCTCCCTATGAGCGACTTCCTAAACCAGGATGGCTTGGAGGATAGTGATGGGCTTTCGGTCGCGTCTCTTTGTGACTTAGATTCAATGCTGGAGTGTTTTCTCCCCAGAACCCGGGCTGTGGATGATTTCGGCCGTAATGGATCGACTGCATCAGCAAAATAGTGGTGGTTCATTGCTTGGACAGATGTAGGTCGGTTCTTGGGGTCCCACATCAAACACCAAGTAACGAAGTCACTCAATTCCACAGGCCATTGGGGAGGACGGAGTATAGTCTCCATCGAATGAGGAGCCATCTGTAGACGCGTGAGTATCATTGAGCATAAATTCAGACATTCAATTGCACATCATACCTTAGGGAAAGAAAACCCCAATTTTTGCGCTAGCCGTGTACCGTCCCTCCAATCTCCTCCGCCAACTTTGTTGCCAGCCTTGTCATACCAGTTTCCTGGGCTGCCCATGATCTCGCATACCCTCCATACTTGATCAACCTCGTTGCCTCCAGGAAACAAGGGCTTGAGATTTGCTATCTCTACTGCCATCGCGCCTATAGCCCAAATGTCGACTGGTGCGGAATACTCACCAGCACGTAGAAGAACCTCGGGAGCCCGGTACCATCTAGTAGAAACATAAGTCGTGTAGGGATGTTGGGAGTGGGTTTCCCGAGCGAGTCCAAAGTCAGCAATCTTTATTGCGTACGTTAGTGGCGTGCTGGGCGGCGTAACAAGAGCAGAATATCTGCGAAAGGTGGTACCGGACTCGTGAGGTGCTGATGTTGATACCAGAATATTTTCGGGCTTGATGTCACGGTGGAAGAAGTTGTGAGCATGTATATGATCAAGACCGGCAAGAATCTGAAAAAGAATGCTTTTGACGCTGCTACCGTCCAAGCATTTATGGTCCCGTGCTTTCATCAGTTGGTATAGATTGCCGTCCATGTATTCCATACAGATGTGAAGTTTGTGGGATATTGGATCAAGGAAGATGTCCAGCGCCGGCACAAGATGAGCATGTACAGGTAGTGTACGAAGGAAGATGACTTCTCGGAGTTCCAGACATGGTTGAAAGGAGTCGAAAGTCTTCTTCATTGTTTTGATCGCAACCTGATATACGGTGAGCCTAAAGACACAAAATTATCATAGGTTACTAACCACACTCCCTCTCCGTGCGACATGAGCACCAGCTGTTCTAACACGAGCTAACACGACACTGCCGAAACTCCCATCTCCAATATCTTTGATGACTTCGAATTTGTCCTCGAGACAGGTCGACACGACTCCGTACGACGAACCTCGCGGAGGGAAATCGGTCACGACCGTCATTTTGGCTTCGATGGGCCAAAAGTCCTATGTTTGTAGAACCAATGCTGTAAACTTCGATGCTATCGCTTCCACAACTTCGCGTGAAAGTTGTCGAATATAGATCTATTCGCAGACAGTCCTCATTCCGATGCAAGGGTTGAGTATGCTTGATGGATATTTCCAAAGGATTTCTTGAACCTCTCCAGGGAATGAATTGTGCTGTGGTTATCACTGAGATCGAAGGAAGCTACACATTGCAATGTAACGACAAGCGGCGACTCGGATGAAACGAAGAGGTCCAGGTACGGATTCTCCAGGGCGTCGAGTAGAACGCCAGTGGAAGAGGATCAGGCTTGGGTTCGTCGGATTCTTTGGGATAATTGGACCCAGAGCTTTCACTCGGTATAGATCGCTGCGATGAGCGTGCTGTTGGTTGCTAACCTTCCGTGCCCAGAAATGAGAATAGGCTATTTTTGGTCGGAGTGTTTGTTGCTCGCTCCTGCCATATGACTTGGTTCCTCTACTATTGAGTTACACCGAATCTTTGGCGGAAGAGGTGTTGCAATTTGTAGATGGTAGGGAATAAGATTGGAAGTGAAAACTGTGTGAATTGTTGCGCTGTTTGTTGGATCCGGAGCTGACCCTGTCAGCATGCGTCAATGGTTCGGCACGCCAGGACGAGAGGTACTGACAAGTTAAAGAGCGAAACGGAAAGGAGCGGTGAACTACGGAAAGAATGTGGAACTTGTTATGATCGATGTCGAATGGATTATTAGCACCATAGGAAGGTGAACGGGGGAAGTTGGTGCGCGAAGTTCCTTTGGTGATCGAGGGAATGGGGGGCGCGCTGGATACGTGGTTCAGCACTAGAGGAACTGCGGAAGGGGACCAGTAGGGGAATTATTATGGCAACAATTTCTATGTCGCTAAAGTACTCTTAAGGACTAACATCAAGTCACCGGTACTTCCCAAACCTTGGACCGGTCCATATCCCTTAAATCGAGTGATAATCCAAGTGCCATAATAATTAATTACTCATCAAGCCCGTTTGGTATCAAAAGAAGCTGTGAAGTCTACGAACCCACCACTGCTATCATGACCTCAAAGAGCCTATCCGCAGGTGACGGAACACGAGCTTTGGTTGAAGCCTGGCTGCAGCTCTCGTGCATAAAGTACACAGGAAGGAAACGTCTCCCCCTTAATTCCAACCACTGCCGTTCCTGGGCCGAGCCGAACACTGCTTCCAACCCATTTCAAATCAAGGAAAACTCCCTGTATTTGCGTGGAGTGATGACCCCAGCCAGTCTAAATCATCCCTGACTATCCAATTGGCGGAACATGCGTGGGGGGGCCGGATATCGCGTCCATTGGCCAGAGAACTTGACAGCGCCAGGATGGCGCCGGGGGAAACGGGAGCCCAGAGATTTGGATGCTGGATGCCACGATGTTGGTCCGTTGACGTTGATCTTCTGCAGCCCTTTCTAAAACGTGGGGCGGTGGGACTGTGGAGGAAGTGGGCACCTATCCTCGCCATCGTTTGTATGTTTTGTACCCATCGCCACCTATGTGCCTTGTAACGACTTAAAAAGCTTCGTTTGTATATCCTGGGGATTTTCTTCTGGCTGTGGTAAATCTATGCTGCTAATCTTGTGTGGTTTTTGGATGTATCCTATCATTGAGACGCCGGCCCAAATCTGCAGTCAGAAGGTCGCCATTCTAAGCCACCAGTTGCTCTTGTACCTGAAATTGGAGGTGACTGATTAGTTTTGACGCACTCTATCCTAGCAATGGAGTGTAATAGAAACATCAACGCTTCGAGGACAGGCAGGTAGCTAGAGAACGTAGGTTGCGCAGGACTTGCTAGGATTTGTTCTTGGTTGGACTTCTGGCTGCAAGTTTCAGCGAAGCCTTGTCTCAAAAGCCAGCTGAATCGCTCGTTCTTGAGTGATATGAGATCCAATATTATCGAATGTTTGTCTTCCGGACAAAGAATCAGAAGTAACTATAGTGAGTAGAAGCATGATGCGGCAATCCGATAGAGAGTTACATCACCACGTGTCAAGAGCTCTCAATCGCACAGTGAAGCAATTGCTTGAACTGCACGTTTTGAAAACCAACATAGAAAATGGCTGAAGGTTTGGTCGAACTGCGCTTTCAACTATATTCATTCTACAGATTCGTCACTTTCTGTCACCGCTCTGTTCGGCGTGTGTATATATCGTAAGGTATCTGGAACTACAAGTTCAACACAACCATTCCAATTCACTCTTGTTGGGAGGACCTTGTGGCGTTCGCTTGCTTCTTTGCTTCACTCATCAAGGTCCCACTTACGCACAAAAGGATTGATGCCGGTTTGCTTTCTTCGCTCTACCACATCACAACATTCAACTTTCGACTCCAAGCTTCATAATTCTGTTTCATCTATTGTGACTCCAGGTCATAGCTGACGACATCATGGGCAACAAAAAGCCTCTGCTCATCCATCCCTCTAAGAAGTCCATCTATGGCAGCGGGTATAGCGAGGCAAAGAAGAAGAAGTAAGTTTGACGAGCATGAAAACAGGAGTGATAAGCTGCTTTGTGGTCCACTATACTCAGTGGCAGATTAAAAAACTGACCATGTCATTAGGCTTGAGAATGTGCAGGTACCCAGCCAGTAAGGACCCAATTATCCAGACAGGCACTTAGAATCATATATGGCTAAGGCAGATGTATAGGACACGATGCAAAGGTTGCAAGCGCCTGAAGAACATTGCCCAATTCTCCAACAAGCAGCTGATGGACTTACGCAACTACCTTGCCATGGGTAACACTATCACTGAATGGGGGATGCTGATCGATTGCCGTCAATGCACTGGCGTTCAAATTCACGAAATGACGTGTGCTGTTTGTGACGAGACAAAAGGCCTCGACGGCTTCAGCAAGGCACAGCGCCACAACCCTGACAATGCAGTATGTTTGCCTCACCAATACCTCTTTTACATAAACTTATAATATTATAGCGCTGCCTTCTCTGTGTGGATGAACACTTAGCCGTTGATCCAACAATTGCAGATGAGGAGGATGTGAGCGGAGACGAGGATGAGGAGGATGAAGGCACGACTTCTGATGGTGTAACAAATCAATACGCATTTTCGGATCTGGACGTAAGTTCTGTCTTGCCAATGCAGAAGGATTAGAGACTAACTTGGATTGAAGGATGACTCTCCTGGTGGAGCAAACCTTGATGAGACTGGTCTTGCCGCACACGACCAATCTATGAATGAGATGGAGAATGCTCGTGGTGGTGGCAATCAGAACAGTTGGATGAAATATGCCACCCAAAATGCCCAAGGCACCTCATACACCGGTTTCGATCCCCACGGTGGCGCTCACAACCTTACGCACGATCCTTGTACCGACGTAAGCAACAGTTCTTTCCGTAAGACCGCGCCTAAGGATTTGAACTTCGTAAAAGGCAAGGTAAGGATATTCAATATGCTCTCTTGCTTTTCAGATTGCTTACCTGTTTTCAGAGTTCCGGTGCTGGCAAGTTTGCGAAGGTCAAGGCAGAACGTCCTGCTCCAGCCCAGAGCCTTAGATCTTCGATTGCGGCGAGCGCGAAGGGAAGGCAGGTCAAGTACGATACTGACGAGAGCGATGATGATTGGGGGATTATTCCCTAGGTCTCACTCACCGTCAGATCCATTGGCCGGCATCAGGCGACGGAAGAGGAGAGGGGTTTTGTGGCACTGGGCTATGACCCCTATTCCTTGGAGTTGATACGGGATGGCACATAGGAGGCCTTGAACGGCATAGATCAGTGGAACTACTTGACGGGTACTCTTCAGTTTAGGATACAAAAGCTTTGCATTACCAGTGAGCACCGCTTGAATTACATGACTGTTGAGGCGATTTATATTAACGCCACCTTCTGTTACCGTTTGTTCTGAGATTACCTCGGAGAAGTAAGAACCATTCGTAGCAATGCCTTTATTGGTTCCAAGGTTGGACGTATGCGAGACATGTAAGACTTGGAGCAAGGACGCTGGACAACGATGCAGGTAATGGTTTAAGGATTCATGTTTTCGATCTCGCATAGGCTCAACGAAATGATTGGCAAGTGAACGACTCCTTGATCGGATCTAAGGATGTCGGCACCATATGTCACACAGAAGAGAAGCCGGCCAATGAGACAGTATCCAGCTTCTAGGGCGCACACAAAAATAAATGGGGATTTTTAGCGATATCCCACATGAAATCATAAGGCGACTCTCAAAGTTACAATCATTTTGTTGAAAGACATCAGGAACCATTATCGATCTACACTTAGACAATTACTTAAACACTGTTAAATCATATGATACTAACAATGTGATGAAAGTTTTCTCGTCAAAAATCCCATTCATTTTTCGGGTGCGCCTGCTTCGTTCATGCCTCATGCAATGGAGCCTGATCGACCATCAGGTATTGACCTAATTCTTGTCAGCGGGACATGATGGAAGGAGTAACGAATGCAAAAGGAGGAGCACACTCAGAAGTGATTGACCTCTAGTGTAAGAATTCCTCCGATTTACACGAGGTAATACTACCTACATAGAATACTGCTTTAGAGGGGCGCCCTATCTTGGTGTGAAAGATATCGATGGAGGTTGAAACGCCTCGCTTATCGTCGGAATCTCACCGTGATAGAGAGTATGGCCACAATAAATGGCACTTCACAAGGCTAAGGAGGGGGGGGGCACGAGCATATCAGCTGCTACTTCGCCGATTCAATTGTCCACCCAAAGTCTATTGCAAAATTCTCTTCCTTGACAAAGATTAAACAGTTTCAATTGAGAAAGTTCAACAACCAGAGCCCTGGAAAGTAAGTTGATCGTTGTGGTCACGATATTCTATATATCTTGCCGTTTCTCTACTTTACCTACTCAGGGCTGCCACTTATTTTGACCCCTCGCCTGATCTGCGAAACGTCGCGTCATAAAGCGTCGCAGAAGTCGTATCTGTGTCCAAAACAAGCCCCTCAACTCAGCCCCCTCCCAAGACTTCAAAGGTCGCTAGATACCTTATATAGAACCCTTTCTTAAACACCATAGGTAGCCTCGCACCGGTACTGTTTTCTGCGTCCTACATATGCTCCTTGTCATGTCGGCCTTCGTATGACACTTAGCTATCCGCTACTGCACGCAAGGTAATCAACTAAGAGAGCTTTATCAACTCACGGGCCACCCAAATACATCATCTGGCCGACGAAACCATCATCGACTTTAGTCCAAGGCCATCGCGCCTTGCGACCGGCAATGGCTTTCGAACCCTCCAACTACGACTACACAACCGATCCTCGAACGCAGTACTCTTCCGGTCACGAAAAATCGGATACGCCGAGACCGCGGCCTCGAGAATCCTCCACTTCGCACGGCGATAGGAAAATGGCAGAACAGGCTCGTTACATACGCAGCCAGCAGCCCGTGGACGAGGCTGTCACATCAGATTATCATCCAGAGCTGATTGCACAGATTACTGAAAGCGTTATTAAGCAACTGAAGACCACCGGAGTCAGTGAGAGTGGAACAACTCCTGTACCACAGGGACAGAACCCTTATGCGCCACCGCCCGTACACCAGCCGACCCCTCTGTCGCCGTCGACTGGATCTGGATCTTCACCACCAATGGCAAATCGAAAAGTCTACACACCTCCTTCCCCACAAAAGCACTCCGATTTCGCAGGCCACAACTCCCCACCGCCACCCTCGCCATACCCACCACCTCACAGCCCTCGCGAAACACCAATGGCACAATTTGGCGAGAGAAGAGCTTCTTCCCCTTTGAGTCAAACCAGCGAGACGGGCCATACCAGACCCAAAGGGCCAGTGAGGCTTTCGACGGGAAAGGAAGAGACAACGCTAGAGAAGATTTGGGGGCAGCTCTTCGACGAAGAGTGCCACCCAACCACTAGGCTTGGCCAGTTTTTGCGAGGTCTTGCGGTACATATTGTACGTACACCTTTCCGTATTGGCTGAGTCCACCTTGGCCGGCAATCGCTAATGGTGCCAATTATAGATTGAAGACTATGAACCTCACCATAGTATAGTCATCACACCCATGAAGATGGTTCAATACTACGAGGCTATCAGACTTCCACATGAGATCTATCCTTGGCCAAGTACGTTTCAATTGATGCAAATATGAAGGTACGATAACTGATGATTGTATCAGCGGTATTTGACGATGAGCGTTCATCAATATCCCGAATGTACCGAGAGCTCGAGTGTCAACATCACCTTGTTCAAGAACGTTTCGACGAAAGACCTGACATACCGGGCTTGACTCCCGTGGGCTTTGAGCGATGGGTAACACTTTTGATCCAAGCTCACCCGGAGCAAGAATATGAGAGACTTCAGAAGGCGGTGCTAGCTATGCCAATCAGTAACCCTGATGACAAGAAAGAACGTTTTCCCAAGGAGATATCACGGAGGTTGTTCCCAAGCAGTGAGGATAGGCGAGTGCGCGAAAAGTTGGAAAAAGCAATATCTGAACATGCACAAATCGACATACCTCGGAGATCAGAAGAACATTCACCGGTGCATCGACACAGTGTCAGCGAATCTCAAAATCAATCTCAATACGTGCCGCCAACTTACAGACGCGAGCCGAGCGTTACTATAGAATCAGGAACATCGACCCACATGCCAACTACTTTGGAACGCGAGAGGAAGCCCTATTCAAACACTCCATTGGAACCTACGATTGACGACACCAATCCAGTGCTTCCAGGCGCACCGCCGCACATTCCTTCCCATTTGGAACGTGAGAGAAAACCCTATTCGACAATTCCGTCAGAGTCGGCCATTGACGATACCAATCCCATACCCATCCCACAGCCCATAGAGAGGAAGCGGAAGCCATACTCTGCACAACCCGGAGGCGGTAGGACCTATGAAGATGAAATCAGAGCCAGAGAAGCAGGAAAGCCTCGTTCCGACTCCACGTCTGTGAAGCATGTCCGGTCAGAGTCATCGGCAAGAGCTCGTCCGATACCAGGGGCTGGAAGTGCACCGAGACCTGCGGAAGTCCCCAAACCAGAAATACATCAACATCACCAAGCGCCCAGCAATGCAAGGCGTCATCGGAGTCCGTCATTCAGTAGAGGCGGTAGCGAATTCCGACGATCTGAAGGCGACATTCGCAACCACCAACCTGCGTTCCAACCTCCAGCTGCACCAGATGTGTATGAAGATGATGCCCGCCGATATGTACGTGACCGGGCACGAAGACAAGCGGACGAAGATGCCCGCAACTACGGCGAAAGCCCCAGCACAAGATCGAGATATGAACCTCCCCCGCGAGCCTCGTTCTTAGGCACGGATGAGGACTACTATAGGGCTACTGGAAGGGGCCAGGGCAACGGATACGACTATGCGCAGCAGCAGTATGGCGGACCGACATACCGGTGAAGATGGCTCGGAAGGGGAGGCGGCCGTTGAGGCGGGTTTCTTTGTCGTCTATCGATACCTGATTGGCACGTTCGTTTGCATGGCGGCATTTCTTACGGCGTTGGTTTTTATTCCGGGCGGGCACCTTCTTTTCTCGTTCATATGTGATACCACGGTTCTTGGCGCGCAAGTTTTCTTTCTGGAGCAACGAATCGGGCAAGCAGTTTGTTTTCAATGAGGTGTATTCTATCACAAGTATCTTACAATGTCAAGATACGGTAATTTTCATAGCGAAACCTGTCCTTTGACTGTCCACTATGCGTCCCCATGAAACTCCAAACTGCTCGGTGGTCAAGGTCGAGTGATCCAGTCCTCCACATTAATTCTTGTTTCGGTGGGCTGTTTCGGTCTCGATGGAAGACTGTGGCTGATTGGCAGATGATGGGATTACTACAATCCCTGCAGCCGCTTTCTAGGCCTATTCTACTGTGTATTCCGTACAATCCTTGGCTTCGAAGCGCCTGAAGATGACCTTTGAACATGAAAATCGATTTGGTACGAATGAGTCTAGGGTATGTATCGAAGATGACGAAGAAAAGGATCAACGATGCTGCTGTTGTACAGGTAGATATCTGAATTTGGTACATCGATTGAAGGTTGTAGAGCTGAGAGCACGTCATGTGCTGGACACAAACCAGAAACAGGGTTTCTGCACTCTCAGCCTCAATGTCGTCCGCGCGACCAGTAAGATCTGGGCCTAACAGCCCAACTCCAGCTAACGGTCAACTATAAATCCTGCGCGATGCCCAGTTTCTCACAAGATGGGCACCATCAATACGTTGAAAGGTGTCCCCTTGCGACTCATCAACACACTCGACTCTTCGCGCCAGGCAGTGAACACACGTCGGGAACAGAAGGATTACGAAGCTTGAAGTTCCAGGCGATGCGCGCACCCTCGAGACGAATCGCAAGTCAATAGGTAGTCACGTTAGCTGGTAAAGACATCCCCCATCAAATCCTTGATGGATGTCTCCTCTGGTGGTGTTTAGAGCATGCCTAGCATGCGAAACAGGTTACAAAGGAGAATATTTAGTGAATGGTCATGAAAGATTTGGCTCGTGGTTGACGGCGGCTGCGATTTTGAGGCCTCGACCAATCAGATGGCTGGATCAACAGTACCTGAAGAACCAGTCAAGATGAAGTCTGAAACGGGCCTCATCAAGTGAGTGATCATTTGAAGAGCCTCAGTTTCGGATTCATGTCAATCTTCATAGCTGCTGGTCAATCGGCTATTGACTGTTCACTGGTGAGTGTTTTTGTTACTATTCTTGGCTCCTAGCGTCTTTGTTCCATCGCCTATTGTTTGCTCCATTGTCGATATCATTCTCTCTTTGTCCACTTCCCTCCGCTTCACTGTTCATCCATACTCTTTGTATGACTGAACGAGTCTCCTTTGTCCTTCCCCTCCTGTTCCATAGACCGGCGGCCTCGTTCCTAGCTTGTTCATCTTCGTCTTGCATATAGAGCTTTGCCATTTTATTTACATCCGCAGGACGGACTCAAACTAATCATAAACCACGCTGGATCAATTACAGATCCTTAATACCCACCACCACCGTGATGTCTTTCCAACATCCTGCTACATTCCCGGCTGTGCCTCCATCTCTCTCCGCTGGCGATCATGGGACGCGAGATTACTACGCCGCTCAAGAAAATGAAATACCACGAATACCACATACAGACCCAGAAATCACTCCTTATCTCGGACTCCGGTCCCGGCTTTCACAAGTATGGATCAACCGATGGACCATTCTAATTCTGCTCATTCTTGTCAGAGTCCTCATCGCAATAGGAGGCCTGAATAACGACATCGCCTCAGCCAAATCCGAAGCACTCGCAGCATGCACCAATGTCGAGGATATGGGCAGCGCTGTGGCTTCGATGCCTCACTACATGGCAAGCGGTGTCAACGAACTTACTGCTAATGGCGTGGAAAAGGCTGTCAACGGCCTCATGTCTATGCTCTTTTTGACTATCACTGGCATCGAAGAGCTTGTCGTTTTCTACATCAACATGCTGACCTCCACCTACGTTTGCCTCATCACTCTCGCTGTCAGCGGGAGTTTGCACGTTGCGTTGAAGGTAGTAGACGATGTTGGGAACTTCCTCAACAAGACGCTTGGTGATATTGGGAAGGACATTCACAAAGGCGTCGACAGTTTCCAAGCCGACCTGAACAAGTTCACAGGTGCCTTGAACAGTATCCCCCAACTCTTTGGCGACAAGAAGGGCGCCATTCCCACCTTAGATATCGGTGCTCCCTTAGACAAACTTGATCACGTTCAACTTCCCGGAAACCTGGACCAGGACTTAGCCAAGATCAATGCTTCAATCCCGACCTTTGCCCAAGTCAACAACTTCACCAACAGCGCCATCCGCCTTCCCTTTGAAGAAGTCAAGAAGCTTATCAACGAATCGATTCACGTTTTTTCGGTGAATCGGTCCCTCTTCCCTGTGCCGAAAAAGGAACAGCTTACCTTTTGCACCGACAACAATGGCATCAATGACTTCTTCGATGGTCTCGGACATGTTGCAAACGTCGCGCGCAAAATCTTCATGGCCTTGCTCATCGTTGCCGCAATCCTCATATGCATCCCAATGACTTATCGCGAAATCATGCGATGGCGTAGAATTCAGAAGCGAGCCAGATATGTGGAGGACAAGTCTCGGGATCCTATTGACACTATCTACATCGCCTCCCGGCCGTACACCGCAGGGGCCGGCCTCACAGTCTCAGAAAAAGCTTTCAAAGGCACAAGAAGACAGATCCTTACTCGATGGGTCATCGCCTATTGCACCTCGGAGCCTGCACTCGTTGTACTCTCGCTCGGCATCACCGGGCTGCTCGCATGCCTTTGCCAATACATGCTTCTCAGAGCTGTCCAGAAGGAAGTCCCTAACCTTGCCCACGAGGTCGGAGACTTCGCCGGCAAAGTCGTCAACACCATCAACAACGCTTCCGCAGCTTGGGCCACTGACACCAACGGCGTCCTCATCGAAGTAAATACCGTCATCAATCATGACGTTTTGGGCTGGGTCAACACCACCACCGGCGCCCTCAACAAGACTCTCAATGTCTTCGTCGATGAAACGACAAAGGCCCTCAATGAAACCTTCGGCGGCACCATCCTCTACGATCCCATCAAAGGTGTCTTTGACTGTCTCATTGGGCTTAAAATCGCGGGCATCGAAAAAGGCCTTACCTGGGTTTCTGACCACGCTCATGTTGACTTTCCCCTGCTGGCTAATAACACATTCGCCCTCGATCACGTCGCTGGCGCCCTTGGCGACAAGAACACAGCGTTCCTCTCGAGCCCAAGCCAGGACACCACTGACAAGATCACCCACGCTGTCGCTAAAGTGATCAAGCACCTCGTTGACGCCATCAGAACCGAGGCCATCATCTCCACGGTTGTCTTCTGCCTTTGGGTCTTTGTCCTCCTATGTGGCCTCACGCGTGCTCTCTGGCTCGGTTTCAAGCGCGACAAAGTTCGTGGTGTAGGCGGGGCTGTGCTGCCAATGGGCAATGCTGTGCCAATGACCACATTCGTATCCACAATTCCTCGTCCGGAGCCACTACCTACGGATGCGGCGCCGGCTTATGAGCCACCCCGCGAAGCTCGTGCGAACAACTTTGCAGCTTTCACAACACCCACACTTCCGAGACGAGCACATGCCAACGACGATGAAGCAGAGTGGCAGGATCAAAAACTAGGGTTTGCGGGAGAAAGAGGGCCAGGACAACTCAACGGCAACCACGCAAGGATGAGCTTGTACGGAGAAGTCGAAAAGTCATGAGGTTTTCAGGTTTTATGAGCGATCCTTTTCCAAAGAGTCAATAAATGCATCCATTTCAATTTTCTATACCCCATAACTCGAGAAACCGGATTTCCTTTGAGATTTCTTGTGATGACTGTGATGAATCTGTATGTAACTTTCCCAGTGTTTCTCTACTTAGCGAAGCGAATGCTTTTCCAGCGTCTTTGGATGGGTGGTTGGATGATCGCACCTCTTTGATAGGGGTTAAAGTGACGAAGATTGAGATATCAGGAGGTGGAACAACAACGCCATGTCAGTCGCTGCTAGTGTGGGCTCTTTTGGTAAACTTTTGGAAGTTTTGGGGGAAAACGAACGTTGGATTGCAATTCAAGGGGAAGCGAAGCTTGTGGAACGAACCAAGAGCTCTACCGCGAAATGTCAACATACGGCCTACGATCGCTGCGAACTGGACGCGCGCTTCGGCTGCTGCTACCTCTTCCAACCTTTTGTCTCATCGCTCAGAGCGCTTCACCTTCGCAATCCAATACCAACAATGACAAAATCGAAACACCAAAAAACAACCTTAGAGGCCCCGTCCGCGCGCCTTGCCGCGTTCGCTCTCTCCCTCGCACGTCTCTCTACCTGCCCTCACCTTTGCGGCGCGCAGGAAGATGTTGCAAAAGGAGTCGAGTACAGTTCTTTTTCTCTACGAAAGGCCCACTGCTGCTACCTGCTTGCCCTTATCGCCCCTCTACCAGGAGCGGGAGATTTTGAGGCGAAGCTAGACGCGCGTGGGTAGGATATAATCTATGGATGGAAGGGGGGACAAGGGATGTGAAGGGGAAGGGGGAGAATTAACTTCAGTCGTTCGTTTGGAGGGGTCTACTTCACTCTGTGATCATGTATGAAAGCCGGGGTTTGAGGATGAGGAAACCCTGGAGCGGATGTTGCACATAGGCTCTAGATAGTCTATAGTGAAATCTACATATCCTACGAAACGTTACCAAGTCCATTTACGGAGTGTTACTGTAAAACGGTAAGGTTGCTCAGATTACAATCACCAAATTCAATAAGCAGTGAAGTGGCATCCTGAGAGTACTATGATTGTAATAGCTGATAGCATTATCAATGTAATAAATCATGATGAGTACAGGAATGATATTGGCTTCAATTAGACTTAAGGTGACTTCAGATTTCTGCCCTTTCCACAAGTCCCCCACACTCCCTCCAATCCACCGCACCAACCCATGGCCCCCACCACTTCCTCCCTCCTCTCCCCATCCGAACTCTCCTACCTCCACACCTCCCTCTCCCTCTCCACCCCCATCCGCCCCGACTCCCGCCTTCCAACTTCCTTCCGCCCTCTAACGGCCGAAACCTCTCTTTTCCCCTCCACAAACGGAAGCGCAAGGATTTGCTTCGCCGATGGCACGGAAGCTATCGTTGGTGTCAAGGCTGAGGTCGAGAAGACACCATTAGTGGGGAGAGAAGTATTTGGTGATGGTGATGGGGAGGATGAGGGTATGGAGGTAGATGGGGAGCGAAGGGGTGGGATGGCGAAGGCAGAGGACAAATGGGTGGAAGTTTCGGTGGATATGCCCGGGTATCAGCGCGATGACGATGCTGTGGTTGTGTTTCTAGCTGCGATGCTACACGAAGCTCTCGTCGCCGATGGCTCGTTGCGCCAGAAACTCCTAATCAACAACCGCTGGCATTGGCGGCTCTATGTCGATGTACGTTCCCCGTCCCTCAATGACTCTGTCCTGCGCAAGAGGAAGACCCACACATACTAACAATCCCCCGCGCAAACCCAGATCCTCCTAGTCTCCTCCCCGCATACCTACCCCCTCCCCCTCCTATCCCTAACCGCCCACCTCGCCCTCCTCGACACCCGCCTCCCATCCCCCACTTCCAGCGACAACGAAGACCCCATGTTCAACGACGACTGGGCTGCCTCTCTCCCCCTCTATCCGCCTTCCTTGCGCACCAAACCTCCTGTCACGCTTCTTGTCACCGCCGTCGGCGAAAACATCTTCTTCGACCCTAGCAAGGAGGAGCTGGCTGTCGCGGACGGCGTGCTCGCTATATCCATCTCCTTTGATTCCTCGTCGCCCGGCGCGGAGGCAGGTATCAAAGTCCTAGCGATCCGAACCATCGATCCTCCATCCCGGGTTTCGGCGTCAGCAGCAGGGGCTGAGGAGGCGGAAGTGGGGGTGTGGCAGGCGAAGAGGGGAGGTTTGGGCAGGAAGGCTGTGGCGCGGATGGTTAGGATGGTTACGGAGAAGGGGGGTGTGGGGGAAGAGATTCTGGCGGGGATGGAGGCGTTTGTGGGGTGAGGGGACAGAAGATTGATGAGAGTGGGAAGTATCTCTGAAGATACGAGGGTTATAGCGGTGGGCGAGGGTTCTGGGGATGATGGGAGAGGCACCGATGTGGAGAGCGTTCAGAAGACACGGCGGCAACAGTTTATTGAGAAACTACCACGCCCTTGCCGCACATCCCCCCGGATATCATCCCCCGTCCTCCACGTCAATAGCAGCTACGAAGTGCAGCTAGCAATAACCAGCAATTCCGCCAGGCTCGTACCGAGAGACTTTTCTTCCGAGTGCAAACCGGCCAACTCCTACGATCCAGCCCCAGCAAAACCTGGCTGTGCAGGCATTTTTGGTTATTTTTTTCTATACCGAAACGGTACACAGGCCAGCAGATGGGGGGGTTAGTTACTGTAGTACTGTAGTAGGTAGTGCTCGCAAGGCAAGAAGGCGGGGTTCTCGGAGGAACTTTCAAGGAATCAAAAAGAGGAAAACCAAGAGTATCTATTTGGGGACAAAAGTTTTAATCGAATCAAACCGTACCCTCCTTTCCATCTTTCCCTTCTAACCCATTCACTGCTTTTCTTTCTTTCTTTCTTTCTTTCACCGCACATCCTTTGCTTCCACCCCGCCCCCGCGTACCTATACAACTTACCATCCCGTCTCCCCGCTTCTCTTCTCTTCTCTTCTCTTCTCTTCCCATCCCTTTCCCACCCTAACCTATAAACAAACCCCCCCTTCACAGAACCATCCAGCCCTCTCCTCCTCCATTAACCCCATCCACTCCCATCCATCCCCTCATCGTCTATTCCGGACTCGAAACTCATATACCATTACCATTTCTTTTTAGAGTTTCGTTTTTTGGGATTTGGGCTTGGATTTGGAACGCGGGTTGTGTAGATCGATGGGATGGGTTGGGTTGGGTTGGGTTTCGGTGCTGGGGTGTTGGGAGAGGGGGGGGGGGGGGAGTGGGGTATGGGGGAACTCGAAAGGATGAGAGGATGAAAGGTTGAAAGCAGGAGGTAGTGAGTGGTGTTTGGGGATATGTTGGTTTATACTCGGTGGTTTGTATTATATATTTATTGTTTTCATCACCACCATCATCACCACCATCATCACCCCCCAACATCTTGCTCCCGGTTCGAAATCAGTATATCCAACGTCTCCCCGGGGTGTTGGGGGGGAGGGGGATCATGTAGGATTGAAAAGGGGCAAGGAAAGGAACGGAACACGCAGGAGTTAGTCTTGGGATGAATGGGGGGTTGAGATAGGCAGAGGGCAATGAAGATGAGGAAGAAGTGTGTGATGGGGGCGTTTGGTGAATGCGAGATTTGTGTTGCTGGAATATACGAGCGAGGGGGTGTATATATACAACCCACCGCAACGAAAAGAAGGGGGGATGGGGGTGGAAGAACATCCAGAGGCTCGCGAAGATCGAAAGTCGGGACGTAGTGAGAGCAGCAGCTAGAGATTTTTCGATTGCTCCTTCATGCGTGTGGTGGCAAGTTGTTGGAGATTTATTTGCGGGCGGTTTATATGTGGGTTTGAAAGGGAGCGAGTTGACGAACGGTGGGTGGGTGGAAGCAGATGTTTGCTTTTATGTTTTTCTCTGAGGAAATCGGATAAAGAATGGAAGTTGCATGTGTACCCGCTTAATGGTGATGCAAATTATGTACGTTTGTGGATTCCTACCTTAGTAAATCGTAGGGGGGGTGTATATGTAATTGATAAGGGGGCGTTACATGTACCGAAAGGGGGTGTACGTCTATTAGCTTCCCTATTTCTATGACGATGGCATATGGTTCGGGTTCAGTTGTGAAGACATGTGCGACAGGGAGAGATGAGAGGAAGAGATCATGAAACAGATTGATGTAGACGTAACGAGATTGCCAATTATTCTGGAGATCACTCCTGCTGCACTTCCTTCGCTCGAAATCCAACCCAGAACAAAGCCTTCTTGAGCCAGGCTTGTGGTAATACCTGTTTCACCCCGTTGCGCCTTTTTTTTCTCGAAATCCATCAACTCCTCTGTAACGCGCTTCATGCGTCTGCAATGTCCATGAGCCTAAATTCCACCTCTTCCTTAGGAAACTCCCCTTGCGCTGATATGGCCTACAACAACATGTTGGATACCGCATACTCAATGCCGGCCACCGCGAAAGGGGACGGTTCCGTCTCCATCAGATATCTCTCGACAGTCTTTCTTAATGAATGCCCTTGCCTGGAGCGAGAATCGAGGATCATAGATTTACCAGAGGTGGTCCTGAAGTCGCCCGTGATGTGTATCCGCTCTAATCTTAAAACGCGTTGCATCTGCTCAAGGAAGTCTTCCAATGATCCTGGCGTTCTCATGTTCAAGATCATCACTTCTGAGACTGTTACAATTACGTCTTCTAGTCGGACGTCATTCAGGGCTTGCACGTGTCTACGGAGAAACGCGAGAAGCTTATCGCTCCAGACTTGGATCTGGGCGAATGTAACAGAAGTCAGGCTCGGCATGGTGCAACTATCGATGACATTTCGGAGTTGAAGATGGGTCTTCCGAAATGGGGAACCAACTCTCTGAGCTAGTCTGAGTATTCGAAGTTCCGGAACAGAGTTGAGAAGTTGAAAAAGGCGAGCGTAATCATCCTGGGAAAGGTTCGAAGGCAAGGCCAAATCTAGCCGCTCAAGATGGTGAAAACTTGTCATTGTTTCGAGGTCCATAGAATGAACCGTTCCCAGGCGAAGGCACTTGAGTGGCAGTCCTTTGCTTTGGAGATAACCTGCGAGAAAGCTGAATTGGGCTGGTGCTCTCGTACAATAGAGCTCCTCTTGCCATCGGTTTCGCTCTTCGTGAACTTTCTCACGCACAGGCATTGCGAGAGCCAAGGTGATCGATTCGAGATTTGGGAATCGACCTATGGCGGCGAGACAGACACTCCTAGCCTTTGCTCTGTCCATATGCCTTCCGTTGATTAGGGCGCAGCATGAGTGTTCTACGTCTCCGCAACTCCTCATCTTGGAAATTTCTTCCATGGTGACAGAGTCTCCTTGGAAAAGTAGAGATTTGACATGTTGACGGAGAGTTTCGTGATCCGAAATTGAGTTAAACCTGGTGAAGCTTTCGGAGGGACAGTAAGTCAGATGGAACTCCTCAAACAGGTACTGAGCTCCAACTGCTGCAAATGTCTTGCTTGCAAGACGGAAGTTGGGAAGGGTGTCAAGGTCAAGGGTGGTGCAGATTTGGTCGAGTATTTCGATTGGGAGAGATTTCATTTTCTGCGATGATGCCTTTTGCTGCTGTCGAGGCCGTGGAAGTTGATGCGCTATGGTTTCTGGTTGACAGGTCTCATGCTGTGGAAGCTGTAGGGATTTGGGATTTGGATGCTGAGACGTAACGGACTCCATGATGGCGAAAAACATGTGCTGAGAGAATGAAATCCGGATTAAAAATCCTCGAAGACGTATCTGTTGTGGAGTTGAAGAACTTCAGATAATGTTGTCGAGCATATGTTACTCTCACTTTGGTAAATCGTTCTTCGCTTAGGTGAACCAACCGCCACCTATCACATCTGAAGAGCCACCAAAGCGAGTGGATACTCAAAAATTACAACGTCTGATATCCAGGTCGACTCTCAGAAACAGTCGTAGGGAGTGTGGCTTGGGCAAACACATGTTCGGTTTCCAGGTGAATAGAGCGAGATATGTAATTCGTCTTGACATAATTACCGTCAATTGTTTCGATAGACAGCCTGTAGTCATGCCCTGGTGAAGATCGTTTGCTATTTACTCACTTTCGTTTTCCTCCCGGCGAGTGTCTAGACTGAGACAGCCAAAATTTGTTCAAGTACTCAGATTCATAAAGGCTAGAAGGCTCATCAGACGAAAGTCAAGATTCGTATTAGTCCTTGATGTATAGATCTTCAATAGGTTGAAAGCTACGAACGCTACCAAGGTTTACGGCGTACCTCTACCAAATCCCCAGCCATTTCTTCACGGGTCGCCTTTTTCTTTCCCAGTCTACGTATGTATTCTCTGCCGCACTCCCGTCTGTCATTCCGGCACCATGCCTCAAAGCATTCCTGTCTTCCAGTGGTTTCCAAGGACCAAGTCCCTCCTCATCCACTATGCCATGCGCTTTCCTATATGAGTTTTTCTTCTGTACATCATCGATATTCTTCTTTCGCCGCTCTGCCGTTTCTTGACTTGTCCGCATGGTCTCTAGCCTGAAGATCTCTATGTACTGAGACACGAATGAGAGAGGGCTTGAGAAGAAAGATTTCGGTGGCGGGAGCAGTTCGGGGAAGCGGCAGGTGCGGTGGAAGTTTTCAACAGAGGTGAATAGGGCGAGGGAGAAAAGAACGCCCTAAAACCCCAATTTGTTAGAAAAAGACCTTATGAGAGCGTAGTAAATTGTGAATTATACAAGAGTAATAAAAAGATGTATATAACGGTTCGTCAAAAACCAATACAGGAAGCTACCTTCGGGGGGCATCATGTGGGGGTATTGTTTGGTCTTTTGGTCTTCGACTTGTTGTGCCGAAAGTGGAGGACCTGGGTATTGCCGTGGAGCTTTCGATTTGAGACGAGCGCCATGGGACGGAGGGTTGAACTTTGTTGGCTTTTCCAGCACAATGGGCTTGGATGGTGAGGATTTCTTAGAGGCATGTCTGCATTGAGGTAGTGTTCGCTGCGCAGCCAATGGAATCGTGAGCACAGTTCGGGGATGGAAGCGTAGACGCAGTGCCCCATGAGGCAGCAGGAAACGCGGCATCATTGCCGCTGTCATTGTTGTCGTTGACCTTGTTAAGTTGTTAGGTAGCCCGAGTTTGCGCTTGGACGGACAGGTACTTAGTGACAGGACAGTCATACGGATAATTCGTAAGTGTAACAAATTTTACCCCTGAGGGCACCTTCTGTCAGATTGCCCGTGAAATTTGGCAAATAATGATATTACTACCTGGAAACACAGCACCCAGATCAATATGCTCCAAATGCACCGTCCATCTCAACATTGAACACCATCCGCAGGCTTTTCGTACACCATGCACCACCTATCCTTTACCAGCAAGCAAACGCCTGTTTATCCAAATATCACCATGTCTTAACCCCCTATCAATGAACGCCCCTATTGCGTTCACCTTCAAGCCATTCTCAATCGGTATCTCTATGCAAATCGCCTCTTATCTCCCTTCAATTTCCGTCCCTTCCTCCCTTCCAAGCACGGCCCTTCTACTTCCGGCTCCATAGAGCACCTCCAATACTCTGCCCTTCTGCTTCTCCCTCACCCGTCTCAAGTGATCATACGTCCCCTCAAGACCCCTGATCTGTTCCTCCACACCTACCGTACTACCGTCTCTCCTTCTCACCATCGGACTGAAAAGTTTCCTCCTCAAGTTCTCCAAATTCTCTTTTAGCGCCATCAATTTCTGATTATGATCGATTAGTAGGCCTTTATTCTGCGTAGTCTTTGCGCGCACAGAGGAGAGCAGTTGCTTGTTCTTCTCGTACTTGCGGAGGAGAGAGGCATTGGGACCCATGACTCGCACCCACATTGACGATAGAAATTCGCCTTCAAGACGCTCTTGAGTATCAGTTTCACGAACTACAATCCTTTGCAGATTGAGAAATTGGCGGTCAATAGACTCAAAAACGGAGAAGAGTGTAGTTGAATGTGTAAGTTCCGAGTTGATGGCTTCCTCCAGCACACCCAAGAACTCATTGAAAGTGCGATGAAGAGCCTGCTGCGTACGTTGGGTGCTTGTAGCACCAAAGACCTGAGTAACGATGTTCCCAAACCAGGTTGGCAGGCCTGTGGAGCGATTTTCAAGGACGCCAAGGCTGGAGAGGAGTGAATGGATGTTGGTAAAAGCCGAGGAAAGGCCTGAGGGAGGAAGAGATGAGAGTGCTCCAAGTTCCCGCCTAGCCCACTCCATTACGATGAGAATGCTGTCGATGTCGCCATCGATATTGGCGAAAAATCTTGTAAGCTCGCTAGCAAGACCTTTGAGGCTTTCACTGAGATTGTCAAGTTCTTGAACAATCAACGGCGTAGAGGTCATGTTAGCGAAGCGGACACTTTCGCCGAGATCCCAGACCGCAACGCCAGTCTCTTGAAGATCGCCGATTTGCGCAACACCATTTTCCGAATAAAATACCAATGGTTCGAAGGATCTAGCGAGACCAGCAACCTTTACGAGGTCTGGAACTGGTGGTAGAATAGGAGTGCCGGTGAGGATACGGAGAAAGGCCATAGTAATAGCAAGAAACATTATCGTCCATGATAGGGAGGTCCATGATTTAGAGACATGGTCAAAATAGGTACGACACCATGCCAGAGCGGCCTCAATGGGTTCTGTCCGTTGTTGGACCTCAGCACGCATAGCAAATCGGAAATCTTTGATACGGTCAGTAGATATTTGCACCAAATGAGTCGCTTTGCACACAATTGTTTGTATTTTCAGGCGCAGCCGCATTTTGCTCCGCATTCCCGAATGTCTGCCCGAAGTCTTCTTCTCTCTTAGGATATGGTGAAGCGCTAGGCGACCGCTCCTTCACGGGTGACATCGACCCCCTCGGTAACGGAATGTTCGCTGGTAGTATGGTTTCCCCTTCATCTTCCCTGGCACTCTCGTATTGCGGGCTTGTGTTCCTCGAACGCGAAGGACTCGCAGAAGCTTTTGGACTTTGGTTCTCTTGCAGATACGGCTGATGCCTGTACCACCCACCGACTGCAGAATCCCTTCTCCACGCAGCTGAGGATCCCCCAGGTGGAGACCACGGCCCGTCTGAGGACTCTACATCCGCTTCTGACTCATCTGACTTGAAGCCGGAATGTTGCGAGGGGAGCCCGAATGTAGGTGATGTAGGGGAGCGGTTCTCATTATGTTCGAAGTCTTCAAGTGACGCCGAGAGAGATGGGTGATCATCGAACATAGCGTCGAGATTGTCAATGTCATTCATTATTTCCAAGGCTTGCAAATTGGTCTAACAAGAAGCATGGATATTATGTCGAGACTTTGAGTCGTGTCCGGTTGCGGAGAATAGCGCGCTGTAGATTGTTAGCAGATGCACTCAACAGAACCACAATTGCCTCGCAGGCTTACTATATGGGCATCGCTGGCATTCACATATTCCAAACGTGACACAAGCAATGTGCGATGCGAGTAAGTATTGAAGCAATGGTCGCTCATGCTATCAGGTGAGTTGGGTGGATGAGGGGCATTGGGAGTGGTTTCAAAATGGCGTGGCTGGTCGAATCATTCGACTGCGACGCCCATCATGTGTGACGAATCACAGGGCGACAAGACTGCGGCCTGAGATGCAAGGTACAGAAGCACGCTATGATCTTCATGAATTTATCCATTTCTTCATGTGCCTGTATGGCAATAGTCTGTCTCCATTATTTTATTCACCAGGTCGCCATGTCACAGTCAACGGCTTGTCGCCTGCTCTTGAAAGCTGCCGGCCATAAATGCAATTATGAGAAAGACTACCTGGATGGTGGACCCTTTGATTTTCTAGCAAGTAAAACTTTGGTAATTATAGATGCATTCGCCGATGCGCCACGAGTGATGCAAGGCAATTGCAGAACGTATACATAACACGGCACCGGGTCTATCGAAATCTCTTTTCCAACCACGGCCCTCTTGTCTAATTAGAGTCTAATGCTATTGATACACGCCCTGAATATCTTACAGTAGGCGGAGGATGCAGAGGTAGAGTGGAGAGTAGAATGGGTATCGGATGAGTTGTTTATTTAGTTGCTTCCCGTAGGTGACTGTCAAAGGTTAGCAGAATGAGCCTTTCGTGGTGATACTTCAAACATACGTGATAAGGTCGTTCCTGTCCTTAGCTTTCTTCAGACCGCCAAAGGCCATCTTCGTGCCGGGAATGTATTTCTTCGGGTTCTCAAGGTAATCGAACTAGAAAACAGGTTGGCATGTATTCTCGGTGGATGTGTCCAACGGCACTCATACCAGAGTGTCCTCACTCCATGTGATCCCCTTAGCTTTGTTCGCGTCGGTGTAGGAGAAGCCCTCGACCTGACCGGTCTTACGACCGAATAAGCCGTGTAGATTGGGACCGATCTTATTTCCCTCGCCTTCGCCTAGGTTGTGACATTGGGCGCATCGTGTCTAGAGCTGGCGTCAATTAGGCTTCGACGCTGAGTTACTAGCATATATTACCTTGAAGAGATTCGCACCCTTCTTGGCATCACCTGTTGAGAACCGAATGTCAGAATAATTCAGGTAAGGGGTATTGATCACCCGCGCGCTTTGGTTAAGAACATGTTTTAACGAGCGGGAACATTCTCGGAGCAAGAAAGATCAAGGTGCTTGTTACTTCGTGACTACAACACTGCTACGACCATATTGCTCCACCCTGTGTTTGTTTTCTAAATCCGACAGGTGTGAAATGAAAGACGGGGCTCGCTCTTGATAAAATGACGGCATATCTGCCAAAGGGAAAGAAAGCTAAGCTTGTGAAGATCACATACCGTCTGAGAACCCCATGGTGTGCTATTATCTGACAAGCTAATATGGAAATCTGTTGTAGTGCTGGAGCTTCAAAGGTACGAAATTTGGAAAAATGAATGTTAGAAAGATGGCAAAAAAAGAAAGTCTTTTCACGCCGGAAACATGCATGACGGAACCATCCCCGTAAACCCTAATTGTTCCGATAGGGCTGTTCAAGCTGACCTCAGCTCCCGACTTCTCCCTTTCCAGCCACATAACCAACCTTAGTTCGTGTGTTTTGGTACAGGTAAGGTCTGTGGAAAACGCGTTCAGTTCTCGATCTTGAGCTCTTTTTACGACACCGATGAGGCCCAGGACGTAAACGCCTATCCGACTGTCTTAATAGCATTTCCACGTGTCCGTATCGGTACTCCGCGAAACCCCTTGATTTCAATGGATATCACTTCAATTTGCAACAACCCGACCACATGGGTCATCGTAGGAGCTAGCAGAGGCATCGGCCTTGAGTGGGTGCGCCAGCTACTTGCTCGGGGTGACCATGTGCTTGCAACCGTACGAGATCCTGCAAAGGCTTCACAGCTATGGGGATATGCAGGCATAGCGGAGTCTGGGTCTTGCCGAATCTTAGAGTGTGATGTTACCAAGGAGCCTAGCATTGATGTTTGGGGATTCCATATCGGCTTCTCTCAGAAGGAGACCTAACTTCCGCAGAATTTTGTTAGAGATGTGACATCAATGATTACGCAAATACGCAGGATTGATTATGTCGTCCTCAATGCCGGTGTTCTCAATTATCCAAATGTAAGCGGGGCTCTTGTATCATGAATCCTGTACTGACAGTCCTAGAGAGCCACCGAAGTGTACTTGTCCTTGTTTCACATCTAATTTTCGTCTGCTGAGAGAAGATAGCTCCTTTACCAGCTTTGAGGACCATCTACGCACTAATACTGTTGGGCCAATAATTGTCGCCCAAAAGCTGTTGCACATCGGCATTCCGATAGGGACAATTATATTTATGTCCAGTGACTCAGGCTCTACCACCGAGTTTCGAGCCTTTGAGGACGGGTGTGTTAACATCAGCTTGAATAGACATCAGTTTTGAATAATTTGCTACAGGTTTGCTGCATATGCTGCCTCCAAAGCTGCTCTTAACCAGATGCTCCGGCACATGGCGGTAGAGCTGCAAAGAAAAAAGAGCAGGACGTCAATCTTGGCAATGCATCCTGGTGAAGTTGCAACGTGAGTGGAAGCCATGGCAATATTATCGACATCCATTAATAAGTCTCTAGAGATATGGCCAATGTATCGGTTGGATGGGAAGTTGAAGGCATTATCAGTACCGAAGAATCTGTTTCCTCGATGCTCAAGGTTATCAGTACGAAGACTCTCAGAGATACTGGGAAGTTTTTCACATGGGAAGGAAAGGTAGGCCAATATCACAAATGCATTAGATGTTACACCCTGCTTACAGGCTTCAGGAGTACCCATGGTAATGAATAGATTGCTCAAAAATAAGGCGACGAATCTAGAATTTTACATGACACTTTCAATGAAGCATTATTTTTGATTACTGTTCTATGATGTCTATGTTGTGATTCAAATCTCAAGAAGGGCTGGTAGAGGAGGAATAGTGCGTGAAAACACTTGGAATATGGAAGAATTCTTTTCACAGTTGGACATCCTATCATTCAACTCTGTTAAGGTCGTGTTTCTCCCGTATGAACCTTCTGCAACACGAAGTTCTCGACCATGCCTTCTTCTGAGAAACCTGAAAAATGATCGTTCAGCATTTTGCGATCCTCCGGGTACTCATAAAATTATCAATCAACAATTGTAAGTCGTCAATGCCACTATTTTCAAACACCATACTACTCTCATCCACATCCGCAAGGCCATATTGAAGCGCTATATAGTTCGAGCCCAACTGCATTGAAGGCCCAGGTGTCTTCTCTTGCTCGTGGTCATGTTACCATGGTATTACAACATTCATGCCAAACACCTTGGCAACACGTAACGGCATTTTCTAGGAGATTGAATATTGAGGTTGAAGAACCATAATCGTATAACGATTGAAAGAGTAATGGTACGTAGCTCTCTAAATATATACACGAAGCGGGAGATACAAAACACAAAGCTACTTCAGGCATACTGCGCAATCCCCTGACCCAGGATCCAAGCGTCGACAATCAAGAAGCCCGGGGTACAGCATAAATACACCATCATGAGTTGACTAAGCGCTCCATGACCTCCAGCCCTTGATCCTCGACGGACGCTCCGCCAAACTACTCGCCACATCATCCAGGAAGTCTTTATTGGCATACGCCTGAGTCGCATCCCACATCATCACCCCGCCAAAGCTCTTGAATTGCTTGCAGTACTCGATAATCTTCGCCAACTTGTCCGAAGGCTCATACCCAATCCGCGCGGCCTTTTTCGCAGCTGGAACGCCGAGAAGAATCTTGATCGACGGGTTCTTTGAAACGACCTTCGCCCAATCATCCCACGTGGAAAAATCAAAGTCGTTCTCGGCAGTGGCGCCTTCGAAAAAGGACGGCAAGCCGCAGGGGTTGTTGTAAAACTGAATGAAGATGGCGTCGAAGGCGATGACGCCATCGAGCATTGTGTCCGAGACGGCGTCCGGGTAGGGACATTGCGGCGCAGCTGTCAGGAGCCATTTTCTGCCTGTGTCGGCTGTGTCGGCGTCCATTAGGGAGCGAAGTTGGTTTGCAAATGGGGCCATATTGTGGATGGGTTTTTCGAAGTCGAGGTCAAAGCCGTCGACGGCGGAGGATCCGAATGGGCGGTGGGCTGAGGAGCCGTCTCGCTGCGGGCCGAAGGTAGCCCAGACGAGATTTGCTCCCGCGATGGCGGCGGAGTCGGAGGAGAAACCGCCTGCCGTGTAGGTCACGCCCCCGATGGAGAGAAGTATGGTTTTGGAGTAGTCTTTTTGACAGGTTTCTATGTCCTGTGCCAGCTGAGGACAGTCAAATATCTGGGTGTGGGAGTATGAGCTACAATACTTGTCCGCATTGGCGATGTTCACGGTTGGTTGGCCGTCGGGACCGTTGAAGGCTGTCAGAAAGGAAATTGGGATTATGCTGATGTCGGTGTTTTCGCAGTAGTGGGATAATCGTTGCTGCCCGAGCGAACCACTCTCGGCGCCGTAGGAGTTTTGGCCCCAGTATACTGCAATGTTACTTGCAGAGCCTGGGTCAAAGCCGGCATAGACGCCTCGCAGCGAAGCGAGCAGCGCTGTGCAAGATATGAATAAAAGCATTATGTTGATAGGTTTATGGGAGCGTTATGAGAGAGGGTATTGCAGCTGTAGTCTTTGGGTCAAAACATTTTTTAGTAGGGAAGCACCGCAGCTTTAAGACCTTCAGCACAGGCCGACTCCGGTGTGCTAAGTAACAAGTCGATTTACATGCAACCACGGTGAAGGTATCCTCTTAATGTATGTTTGAACTATGAGTATTAGACGATAATTGAAGTAGTCCAATTGCAGAAAGCTCTTCCAATCCAGTGGTACCTTTTAACGCTTTATTCGGACTTTGGACCAAACCTTGACTCTACAATCTTCCCAGATAGGAATCGTTCAAGGAGAGAATATACAACCTACTCGAACAGATCAAATAGATCCTTATCTTCTTTTCGTTAAGAAGCAGGATTCCATAGACCAACAACATCCCCACTTGGATTGATGCAAGTAGATCCAAGTATTGAAGGCATCTCACACCCTTCGAACTGATAGCACCGCGTACACGATGTACCAGAATGATGAACATACTCATCCGTGGATAGAATGCTCATATTCATGAGCATATATGAGCGTTCTGTGCGCAAGTTTTACGGGTTGTACGTCTTTCCATAACACGCACTAAAGTCCACTAATTTCTTGCTAGTGAATTTGGCATCAACTCACTGTTCTTACAGACAATTGGTGTACACATTAAGAGTTGGGGGTAATGGAAAGCAAATGGGTAGCATTAGCACCCCTTTAAACGGATATGTACGACGCGTTTGTTCATTTGTTAAAGTTCTAAGAGCTGTGGATGGACAAGGCTAGCTGACAAATCCAAAACTTGCTGTTCATGATGCTCTTACGAGGTGGTGCAATAAAGTATTCGGAATGGCCACCGTACCGCAATTGCACTACACGCGAACATCAACAAAGATGCAAATATTTACATATAACCGCAATAACGTCAAATATGTATAGAAACGTTAA
>JAABUL010000900.1_pt1 | contig 60936 bp, 57 predicted proteins | sample 5559151 | NCBI WGS metagenome assembly JAABUL01 (sample SAMN10711876, study PRJNA513368) | rock metagenome | isolation source: Antarctica rocks | place: Antarctica: Victoria Land, Pudding Butte sud
CGGCGGCTCTCAAAGGATTATGAAGAACGCCCTGCGTCGAGCGTGGCCCTTATTCAGATCGCCCTATCCGCGCTGATGCTCAGGCGGTTAGCACCAGAATGACCTTTCTACACAGTCTCTTAGCCACTAGTTTAGCCGTTTCCCTGGCGTTTCCAGCGTGTACCAACGACGGAAGGATTTCTTCCGTCGTTGGTATGCCCTAGAAACGCCCATGCCACAGTGGAGAGACGCGCTCGCAACAGGCTTAAGTTTCTAGGCCGACGGCTTCGAGGGCATCATGGACGGCGGCTTTTTCTCCTTCGGCTTCGGCGGGAACGATGTCTTCTAAGGGCGGCAAATCTTCCAGTGTGTCCAGGCCGAAGGTGTGCAGAAAGTCCGGCGTGGTGGCATATAAAATGGGACGACCGGCGACTTCCTTGCGGCCTGCGTCTTGAATCAGCTTGCGCTCGGACAGGGTGCGCAGGACGCCATCCGCGCTGACCCCGCGCACGGCTTCAATTTCTGCCTGCGTCACCGGCTGCTGATAGGCGATAATCGCCAGCGTCTCTAAAGCGGGTTTGGACAGGCGCGCCCGCGCATTCGGGGCGGACAGCAGGCGCGCGATGCCTTCCGACAGCGCGGGGCGGGTCGCCATCTGGTAGCCCCCCGCGATACGAATGACGTGCAGGCCCGAGTTGATGCGCCGGGCGTAGGCATTGAGAATGTCTTCCAACGCTTCTTCCACGGCGGCGGCGTCCAATTGCAGGCTGCGGGCCACCTCGCCGGGCGTGATCGGCTCCACGGCCACAAACAAGTACGCTTCCAGCAGCGGCGGCAGGTCCAGCTCGGAATAGGTTTTGGGAGGAGCGTCAGGCATGCGTTTTTTAAGAAAGGGTTTGTCCGGGCGTGGGAGCATGCGGGGCGGATGGCTCCAGGGCCGTCACCCAGATTTCAGCAAGAGTTTGGTCTTGGGCGGCCTGAATACGTCCCTGCCGGAGCAGCTCCAAGAGAGCCAAAAAAGTCATCACGATCTCAAAACGAACCAGGGGACGCTCAAAACAGTCTTCCAAAACCAGGCCTTGCGGCCCGGCGGCCTGCACCGTGCGCCACAGCGCGGCCATCGCCAGCCGCAGGGTGACTTTCTGGCGGCGCACACTGGTGACACCGCTGTCTCCCGCGCCCGCTTCGGACAAAAGGCGGTTCAGGGCATGGAGCAGCGACTGGGAATTGAGCGCGCCAAAGGCGGTCGGCAGCTCGTATAGGTCGCCGTAAGCCGCCGCCCCCCGGAAGAACAACTGGCGGCGGTTGTCTTCCCATTCGGCCAGGGTGCCAACGAAAGTTTTGTAGCGCTGGTAGTCCAGCAGGCGCTGCACAAGAAGGGCGCGCGGGTCTTCGCCCTGGTCTTCTTCGGGGGTCTCCTCGCGCGGGGGCTTGGGGAGCAGCATGCGGCTTTTAAGCTCTAAAAGGGTCGCCGCCATCACCAGGAACTCGCCCGCGACAGCAAGGTTCATGGCTTCCAAAGCGCGCAGATAAGCAAGGTAATAGTCCGTGACCTGGACAATGGGAATGTCTTCAATCGCCAGCTTGTGCTCGCGGACATAGTGCAGCAGCACATCCAGGGGGCCTTCAAAGAGAGGCAGGGACAACGCGGGCAAAGACGGGGGCAACACGGCGGGGGCGGGCATGGCTTTATCTTACAATCGCAGGCGGGGCGATGTCAAGGGGCGATCTGCGCGGGAGCGCAAAACTTGGGTGCTTGCTGCTCACGCAGCGCGCTTGCTGCCGGAAAAGCAGAGTCCTTACCAGTTGACAGGATAGACGTTGATGTGGGTAAAGCAGCCGATGGCCGTGAAGAAGCCGCCGCCAAACAAATCGCCCGCAATCAGCCCGAGAAAGAACGGCACGGACGCCCGGTAAAAGCGCACGCCGCCATAGCGCAGCGACAAGGACTTGAAGACCCATGCCAGAAAGAACGGCATCCAGGTGGTGGTCATGGTGCCCGTGTTGGCAATGACATAGCCGATCGGGTGCAGCGGCCACCAGACAAACTGCGCCCGCAGCATCATCAATGCCGTCGTGACCAGAAAACCGACCGCCAGCGCCGCGATGCCGGGCTTGTCGGGGCCGACCGGGTTGCGCAGCAGATTGACCAGGCTGTCAAAGGGCACGCGGCCCTGCGCGGTGCGCCAGGGTTCTGTCCGCGCCTCCGCCCCGTAGCCGTGCCAGATGGTCAGGGCAATCAAAAACGAAGCCAGCAGGCCGATTACCGTGGACAAAGCAATGGCGTAGATCATGGGCCGACGAGGGGTGTCGGTGTCCTGCGCCATCTTGAATGCATCCATTTGGTGGGGCATCGGGATGCAGCGCAGGTCAAAATTGGCGATGGCAGGGCGCAGAAAAGCAAGGATTGTCAGGTCGTGCGCGCCGAAGACGCTTGACCCAAACGTGCGGCTCATCAGCGTGTCAACATCGATGTCCGGGCCGTACAGCCAGGCATTGCCCGTCTCGGCCCGCATGCGGGTGGCGGCAATCATGTACATCAGGCCCAGGACAATCAGAATAATCGCCGTCAGCGCCTGCATTCCCGCCGCCATGCAGAGGCCGACCATCACCGCCACAGACGCCAGCAGGCCGATCAGCGCGCCGCGATACGGCAGCGGCTCCTGCGAGTCGTCCAGCGTGGAAGGACGCCCAATCGCCTTGACAAACACTTCTTTCAGGTAAGACCGCGACAGCCACAGCGACACCAAAGTCAGAGCCAGAAATGCCCCCGCGCCCTGATACCCCAGATGCGGAAACGCGGAGGCCTGCGATGCAATCGGGGTATTCCCATACCCCAATGCCGCCCCCAGCACCCGCTCCAGGCGCGTTACAATGAAAAAGAACCAGCACGAAAAGGTCACGTCCACGGGGATCAGGTACGCCACTCCTATTACAAAGGGATAGAAAGACAACGGCGTATTGCCAATGGCACTCCACGGGGGAGTGGTTGCCAACGTGCCGACATCAAAGTTCGCGCGCAAGTTCAGCAGCGGCACGCTGGGGATATTCAGAGCCAGCGTGTTGAGGCAGGACACGCCAAACGGCAGCGCCGCCCCAAGCCAGAACAGGGGACGCCGGAAGATCGGCACGTCAGGCTCCATCAAGGCCAGGGGCAGGGCGACCGTGGGGAAGGTCAGCTTTTCTCGGTCTACCCATTGACGCCGCAGGATCGCGACCACGCAAAACGCCGCCGCTGCGAGGGCAATCATAAACGAAGCCCAAAAGCCGATTTGCGGCAGCCAGTGCGCCAGCGGCAGGCGGGTCTTGCCCTCATAAAACCCCGCAAGCGTTGTGGGGTCTTTCTGGGCTAGAAAGTCCGGCACAAAGCGGTGGAACGTCCCTGCCCAGCCGTTGTCGGGCGTGGCATAGTGCCAGGCCGCCGCGACTGTCGGCAGGATAAACTGCAGCTGCCCCGACGATGACAGAACGCATGACGTTGTCATCATCACATAAACGACCAGCAGCTCCGAGCGGGACATTGCAAGAGACGGAAACAAGGCGCGGCACAGCAGGTTCAGGCCAGACAACACGATCAGCGTGGTAAACGGCCCCACGGGGATGGACGTGTTAACCAGGGCCGTGTGGCCCTGCCGCCCGCCCATGATCAGCTCCGCCCAGTGTATCCACAGGTTGACCAGGATTGTCAGGGACAGGCCAAGCAAAAGAGAGCGCGGAGTCACCCCACCCGCGCGCCACCAAGAGATTTGCCGCGCCGGGGCGGGGCGTGTTTCCACTGCACTCATGAGTATCCCTTATCAACAAAGATACCTCATCATAGCAAAAGCACGGAGAGATGTCAAGAGAGTGTCTTTCCTATCAATCATATCTTACAGTAAATTGTTATGTAAATACACTGAAAATAGGCAGAAGCGCTCTGTGATGCCCACAGCTGTCGCTCAAGCCGCCGACCGGTGTTATTTATTGAGCCAGCCGCCGGTCACTCCCGTGCCAGCCGGCGTGGGTTCCAGCAGGCCGCCGTCGGTCATGGGGGCCGGTTCGGCTTTTTCCATCTGCGCCATGTGGGTCTGCTTGCCCATCAGCTTCTCGGTCAGGAACGGGGCGAATTGGTGGAACAGGGCCGTGGCCGTGCCTGCCGTGCCGACCTGCACCTCGTCTTGTAGGATGGGTGGCGAGGCTGACAATGGTATCAATCACCTCCTGCGGGTCGTACACCGGCGGGATCGGCACGGCTTTGTGGCCCGTATAATTTGCGGCATGCTCAAAGAAAGTCGTGTCAAACGAGGTCGGCTCCACAATACAAACGTGAATGTCTTTGACCTTGTTTTCCTCTAATTCCTGACGAATGGCCCCGCTCAGCCCGACAACGCCGTGCTTGGCGGCGGCATATGACGCAAAGTACGGGGCGGGCACTTTGCCGATTACCGAGGCGATATTGATTAATGTGCCCCGGCCCTGCGCCTTAAACTGCTGCATCGCAAAGTAGCTGCCGTACAAAGTGCCGACCAGATCGGTCTGGATCACCTGGACATGGTCGGCTAGCGGCACGTCTTCAAACCGGCCCAAAGCGCCGCCGCCCGCATTGTTGACCCACACGTCAATGCGTCCGAACTGCGCCACCGCCGACTGCGCCAGGTATTGCATTTCCCCTTCCACGCCGACATCGGTAGGCACCGCCAGAGCGTGTCCTCCCGATGCCTCGCATTCCCGCGCCAACTCTTCCAGCAGGCCATCACGCCGCGCGGCGAGCACGACCGATGCCCCGGCCTGCGCGAATGCCAGCGCGCTTCCTTTGCCGAACCCGCTGGAGGCCCCGGTAATCACGACCACGGTGCCGTTTAAGTTTTTTTCTGCCATTGTGTTATCTCCTCAAGAAATGTTTGTAAACGCTGAGAAACCGCCGCGCTCTTTGGGCGCGCGCGTTTGGTGTCTTCTTCCCCGCCCCACCCCGCGCCAAACACCCCCGCCAGGCAGGGAACCAATCTCTCCGCCGCGAACTTACAAGCACTATGCAGCCCAATTTGTTTTTTGCCGTTCTCGCCGGGATACTCGGCATCCTCCTGTTTTTCGCTATTCTTTGGGAAGCGTTTGAAACCATTGTCCTGCCGCGCTCGGTCACGCGGAGCCTGCGGCTGACGCGCCTGTTTTATTTGACGTTTTGGAAGATGACATCGGGGCTTGCGAGGCGCTCCAAGCCCACCGGGAAGCGCGAGCTGTTTTTGAGTTACTTCGGCCCGCTGTCCCTGCCAATCCTGCTCGGCTTTTGGGCGGCCCTGCTGATACTCAGTTTTGGCCTGATGGAGTGGACGTTGGGTCCGCATGCCTACTCCCCACCGGGGGCGAAGACAGGCTTCGGGAGCGACCTTTACCAGAGCGGCGTCACGTTTTTCACCCTGGGCTACGGGGACATCGTGCCGCGCACAGGTGCCGCGCGCGTGCTGGCGGTGCTGGAAACCGGGGTGGGTTTCGGCTTTTTGGCTTTGGTGATCGGCTATTTGCCGGTACTGTATCAGGCATTTTCCAAGCGCGAGTCCACCATTTCCCGTTTGGATGGTCGCGCCGGCTCGCCCCCGACCGCAGGGGAGCTGCTGCGCCGCCATGCGCAGGCAAAGAACATGGATGCCCTGGTCGGCCTGCTTTCGGAGTGGGAGTCGTGGTCATCGGAAATCCTGGAAAGCCATCTGTCGTATCCCGTGCTGCCCTATTATCGCTCGCAGCATGACCACCAATCCTGGCTGGCGGCCCTCACGTCCATCATGGACACCTGCGCCGTCCTGATTATCGGCGTGCAGGGTGCACCGGCCTGGCAAACCCCGCTGCAATGGCAGGCGCGCATGACCTTCGCGATGGCCCGGCACACCATTATTGACCTGGCGTATGTGTTCCATGCCGCGCCGGTGCCTTTGGACCCGGAGCGCCTCACTCCCGCCGGGCTGACCCGCCTGCGCGCCGAGCTGTTCGCCGTGGGCCTGCCCCTCTGCGACAGCACCGAGGACACCCAGAACCTGACCGAGCTGCGCGGGCTGTATGAGCCGTATGTGCATGCCCTGAGCGAGTTTTTCCTGTTCAGCCTTCCGCCCTGGCAGGGCGACCCTTTGTCTCAGGACAACTGGCAAACCAGCGCCTGGGACAGCATGCTCAATACGACCGAAGAGCATCTGCACTTTCACTAAAGCCTCAGCATGGCGGCTTTCGCCCCGGCATAAGAGTCCCTCCCCTGCACTGGCAGACCCGGAGGGCTGAAGGGGAGGGGAAGCCTGAGTTTTACGAAGGGGGGCCGGGGACGCTTTATGCAGGGAGGGACGCCTCGGCAGGCCAATTTTCACCGAAAAGCCGAACACGAAGCAGGAAGTCCGTATCGGCACACGGAACAAACTCTGATTATGCTAAACTTTGGGGGACACGGATGTTCCGTCGCGACTCGTGCGCGTTTTACGCGCTGCGCTTTATCCTGATCGTACTGCTGTTTCTCTACGGCATGCAGTGGGTGATGGGCAGATTGTTCCCTTATCGCCGCTTTCTGACTTTGCCCTCAGTTCACGCTGGCCCGCTGGCGCGTGTCAGGAGTGCGCGGCGTGCGGCGCACCCAAATGCGCCTGCAACAAGGCTGGCATGCGCGCGGGCAGCAGCTTGTTCCGCTCCAGGCCGCAGGCCCCCGCCCGAGGCGTGCCGCTGAGCGGCAGAGGCATTGGCAGGACTTTCGCGTAGGTAAGGATGCGGCTCTTGCTCATGGCCTGCCGGGTTTCCAGAAGGCAGCACCAGGTTCCCATGCGCCGCGCCGCTCCTGTTTTCCCGCCCGCCAAACACCTTAGTGATTGTGCCGGGCAAACATGGAATAATCACGGCGGCGCAACCTGCTTGTCTCCGAGGCGGCATGCGGGGCGTATCGGTGTTTTACCCCTGTTGCATGCGCATACCAACGACGGAACGATTTGTTCCGTCGTTGGTAAGCCGTGGAAACCCCAAGGCAGCGCCGAAGAGCCGGGCTGGGGACAAGGGCGAAAAACCGGTGCATTAATCACTGATGTCACGCAGAGTACCAGGGGCAAACAGTCATTGGCTTTGGCTTGTGCCGGGGGGTTCACACCCCCGGCACAAGCCAAAGCCAATGACTGTTTGCCCTAGCTTGCAGCTCTTTTCAGAGGGGCATGCTCCCTTTGCGTAACATCAGTTAATTATGCTTATGCGCTTCATTTTTGGAGCAATTCCGCCGATAACAACAGTAGGCATGCGATCAATGACGACCGCTGGCCGGGGGAACCATGCGTCCTGCCGCGGCAGGCGAAGAGTGTTCCCACCCTTGGTTGCTTTGCCTGCCGCGAGGATGCGGCGCGGTTTCTCTTGATTTTCCCGGCGCGGGCGGCACAGCCTGCCTCGCGGGTGCGAGGCATCACTTCCAACAAATGCGCCGAAAGCAGTCAACGCACATGCAGTATTTATCGCGTCAAGTGGCGGACACGCCCGATCAAACCCTGGACATGGTCGTGTTTTCTTCCCATCCCCAGCCTTTGTGGGTGTATGAACTCGGCACGCTGCGCTTTTTAGCGGTCAATGATGAGGCCGTGGCCCGCTATGGCTACACGCGGGAAGAGTTTTTAAGCATGACTGTGGCCGACCTGCATACTGCCGATGATATGCCTGCGTTCCAAACGGCTCTTAAGAATCATCCCGTGGGCACGGCGGTCAGCGGCCCGTGGCAGCACCGACGCAAAGACGGCACGCGGGTGATGGTGGAAGTCAGCGGGCACGGAACGATGTTTGCAGGACGCGCGGCCCGGCTGATTGCCGTGCAGGATATGACCGAGCGGCTCCAGACTGAAGCCAGCCTGCAAAGGGAGCGCGCGTTCAGCGCCGCTGTTTTGGATACGGTCGGCGCGCTGGTGGCGGTGATGGATCGCCAGGCCAATATCGTGCGCTTTAACAAGACGTGTGAAGCATTGACCGGGTACGCCGAGGCGGAAGTGCTGGGCAGGCATATCGGCGATCTGTTTTTGCCGCCGGAAGAGCTGGACGCTGTCAAGGCGCTGTTTGAGCGACTGTGCGCGGGCATGTTCCCCAGCACGCACGAAAACTGCTGGCTGGCAAAAGACGGCAGCCGGCATCACGTGTCTTGGTCGAACACGGTGATGCTGGACGAAGCCGGGCAGGTCAAGTTTGTAATCGCGACGGGCCTGGATGTGACCGAGCAGCGCCGCATGGAAGCGTCCCTGAAGGCGGCGCAGCATAACTACCAGGCTATCTTTGAGAACGCATTGGAAGGCATCTTCCAGACCACGGAAGACGGGCGGTATCTGGCGGTCAACCCCGCCCTGGCCGCGCTGTACGGCTACGAAAACCCTGAAGACATGAAGGCGCAGCTCACCGATGTGCGCCGCCAGCTTTATGCCGACCCGCGCGACCGCGAGCGGTTTGCCGAGGTGATGCGCGCGCAAGGAAGCGTTTCGGGATTTGAGGTGCAGGTCGTTCGCAAAGACGGAGCGAAACTCTGGATCGCCGAGCACGCCCGCGCGGTGCAGGATGCTCAGGGCAAGTTCTTGTATTATGAAGGCACGGTGAAAGACATTACCGGGCGCAAGGCATTGGAAGCCGAGCGCGAGCGCCTGCTGGAAGAAGCGGTGGCGCGCGCGGACCGCGACCCGCTGACGGGCCTGTTAAATCACAGGGCTTTCCATAAACGTTTGGAAGAAGAAGTCGACCGCGCTCTGCGCACCGGGCAGCCGCTTTCCATTGCCGTCATGGATTTGGATAACTTTAAGTTCTTCAATGACGCTTACGGCCATGCGGTGGGAGACGATGTGCTGCGCCAGGTGGCGCAGGCGCTGGGCGGGGTGTGCCGTTCTTATGACACGCTGGCGCGGTTTGGCGGCGATGAGTTCGCGGTTTTGATGCCCGGCACAGAGGCCGCGCAGGGCGCCGAGCTGGCATGTCGCCTGCGGGCGAGCTTGTCGCGCCTGGGGTATCGCCCGCCGGGCTACGACACCAGCATTCCGCTGTGCATCACCGTGGGCATCGCGACGTTTCCCGACGACGCGCCGACCCGGCTGGAAGCATTGAACCTGGCCGATGCGCGCCTGATCCGGGCCAAGAACGGGACGGGCGAAGACGAAGTGGCGGCGACATTGCGGGCCTCGCTGATGTCTTCGCTTTCGGGCTTCTCCATGCTGGATGCGCTGGTGACGGCGGTGGACAACAAAGACCGGTACACGCGCCACCATAGCGAGCATGTGATGGCCTTGTGCTTGCAGATGGCCCGCGAGATCGGGCTGGATGCAGAGAACAGTCACACCCTGGCCGTCGCCGCCCTGCTGCATGATGTGGGCAAGATCGGCGTTCCCGACCGTATTCTGCGCAAGCCCGGCGTCCTGAGCGATGAAGAGTTTGGGGCCGTGCAGCAGCACCCGATGATGGGGGCGATCATTGTCGGCGCCGTGGCCGGCCTGGAGCACACGCTGGACTGCGTGCGCCACCACCATGAGCAGTGGGACGGGCGCGGCTATCCGTTTGGCATGCAGGGGGAAGCCATCCCCCTGCTGGCCCGCGTGATGGCGGTCGCCGACGCTTACTCGGCGATGACTATGGATCGCCCTTACCGCAAAGCCAAGGAGGAAGCCGAAGCCCTAGACATCCTTCTTGCGGGAGCAGGGGTGCAATGGGACATGTCGTGCGTGCAGGCGATGCTGAGCGCGCGCCGCGCGTCGGCTCGCGTAAAAGACCTGCGCCCTGTGTAGGCGTCCCTGCTCAAAAGCGGCCATGCACGCTCGGCTCCGGCGGCAGTGGAACGCAGCGGTAGCCCCTGTGCGTCAGGCCGTCTAAGATGAGCGGCAGCGCGTCCGCCGTGGCGCGGTTGGCCTCGCCGTCATGCAGCAGCACAATCGCGCCGGGACGAATATACATCAGCACATTGTGCGCGATTTGTTCGGGGTCAGATAACTGATAATCATGGGGGTTGACGCTCCACGCGCACAAGCGCAGCCCGGCGCGGCGGGCGAGAAACGGCAGGGCAATCGTCTTGAAGCCATGCGGCGCGCGTAGCCAGTGGACGGCGGCTTCGGGGCACGCGCGCCCAGCGCTCGCTTTGGCCTCAGCCAGCATCCGGCCGATCGAACGCCACGGCGGCAGGACAAGGGGCGCGTGCGTCTGTCCATGCAGGCCAATCGTGTGCCCACCATTGACCATGCGCCCCAGCATGTCCCCAGTTTCCTCTAATCGCTCACCCAGAACAAAGAACGTCGCCTGCACTCCCCAAGCCTCCAGCGTATCCAAAATGCGGGGGGTAACCGTGGAATTGGGGCCGTCGTCAAAGGTGAGGGCGACAATGCGCTCCCGCGCGGGCAGGCGCGTGAGGATCGGCAGCCCCCAGGTCCAGGGCGCGACAAACACAAACACAAAGTACAGGCACAGGGCGGGCGTTAGGAACAACCCCAACGCATGCGGCCCGGCCCACGGCCAATGCAAAGCGAAATGGACGACAAGCGCCAGAACACTCGCCTGCACGGTGCGCACCGCCACGATGCGAAACACGGGGTTAATCACGGGAGCCAACATGGGGGGCGTGGGAATGGTCTACGATCCGCGCTTTGGTGGCGGATGCAACCAGTCGCAGGCCCAGCGGGCGCGGCTTGAAGTACTCGGCCAGTCCCCTGCCCTGCTCGCGGCGTTCCCCCTGCCGGACCGTTGCCGTGCAAAGGGTGCGCGCGTAAAACGGCGCGCTGTCCAGGCGCGCTCCCAGATGAAATATTGCAGACATATCCCCGCTTTGCGCTTCCAGACGGGTGGCGTAGGGCATGAGAAACCCGTTCACCCGGATGCGCTTGAGCGCCACCTGCGCGGCGGGATCGTGCAGCGTCAAACGCCCTCCTGCAAAGCGCAGCAAGTGGCTGACCGGCGGGCTGTTGTGGCAGCGCACATGGTAAACCAGCAGGGCCTCGTCCGCGCTGAGGATCACGCGCCCCCAGTACCAGTCTTTGATATGGGCATCAAACGGCAATGTCCCCCAGTTGTGGTCGTGGTAGCCCTGGCCCTGAAAGCGCAGACGCTCCCCGCCGCTGTTGGCACGCTCGCGCAGGGTAATCTGCCCCGCCACCCGGCACGCCGGCGCGGCGGGCAGCCAGCAGTGCGTGTCCCGTTCATTCGCCAGGGGGCTGCCGACGGACACGAGCGGTGGGGCGTCAAACATCAAATCGGCATCTAAGCGCCGTCGGTTGGCGTTTTCGTCGGTAATCCGCAGGTGATATGCGTGGCCGTCCCACTCCACTGTGTTCGGGCCGAAGCGCAGGCACGCGGGGCGCACCGGGTCGGCCTGCACTTCGTTTTGGGGAAACCGCGTGAAGTGATAAGCATGGAGCGCCCCGTGCTTGTAAAGCGCAAAAAAGAGGGCATTGTGCGCATAGGGGTTCGCGGGGCGCCCCCGCAGGCTCTCCCGGTAGTAGGGAGAAAAGGGATTGCCGAGGAACCAGATGGTCGTCAGCGCCCACGTGCCATCTTCGGACAGGGCGTCAAAATACCACCACTCGTAAGCGCCGGGCGTGGTTTGCAGCAGGCCCGCGTGTGCGGCGTCTTCATCAGGCTGGAGGACTAGCCGCATGGGGTAAATGTTTCTAGGGAATGGTCAGGGTCTGCTTGGGCGAACCCGAGGCGGACAGGCCCACGCGCAAAAGCGACTGGCTGGGGGCGTAGCCGGTGGTTCCCCGATGCAGGCCGCCCAGAATGCGCACCCGGCGCCAGGAGCCGTGCTCCGCAAGCACGCGGGCATGGGTGCCGCTTGCGATCAGCAAAATGCGCCTTGAGAAATACAAGTGCACGGTTTCGGGGTAGTCGCTTGGTTCGCCCGACGTGGCGGAGGCGATTTCGGCCTGCCGCTGCAGGTGCATCCAGCGCTGCAGGTCGCCCGCCTTGCGGGTCGCCACCGGAACCATTGGCTGCCCCGGCAGGCTTTGAAAGACGGCATCGTAGGGCGGGCTGTCGGGCACGGACATCAGCGACGCGCCGTCCCGCACCGCAAGCCGGGAGGAAACCAGGCGATGGATGAACAGGCCGGCCAGCATCGCCACCAGCGCGAGGCCCGACACCAGCACCAGCAGTGGGCGCGGGACATGGACACGCGGCTTGGAGGCGGGCGGCACAGACGGGACACGGGCAGGAAGGCTGGGGGGCGCGTTCTCGGCTGTCATCGCAATCGTCTTTTCCGAAATGGGGGCGACCAGATGCGACCGATACTGATGGTCGCAATGGGCGCAGACAGCCGTGTCCAGGGCCGTGGACGTTTGGCAGACGGGACAAAACTTGACGTAGGTGACACTCACGGGATAAGTGCGTTGCTCCTTGTGCGGGGTCAATGCAGCGGCCCACGGTCACTATTATACCATGCCGCCGGGTATTGGGACAAAGCGTAAGCGAGAGGTTTGCCTGGGGCGGAGTAAGAACCTACCCCGGCTCGTTCCTCGCCACCCCTCCCTCAAGGGAAGGGAAAGAACATCTTCTTTCTGGCTCCCCTATGCCCGCTCACGCACTGGCGCTGCACTGGCAGGCCTGGAAGGTGCCCGGAGGGGCGGGAGGGTGAGAGCTGTCTTCCCTGCGAAGATTGAACGATAAAGTCGCCTTTGTTGCATAATTCCGCGACTGAACCACGCCCTCAAGGGCATGGTACTCTGTTCAGCCAATGCCCTGCACTGGCAGACCCGGAGGGCTTCAGGGCGGGGTGCTGTTGAGGGCGTGGTTTTGTGTTCAGCCAGCTTCCCCATCTGCCAATGCACGGCAGGGAACACAAACTATGCAACAAAGCCAATAAAATCCGTCCTTCCCTGTGGGGTTGATACCCTCTGGATAGTTCCGGCACTTGCCCGCCGATGTGCTACAATCGGGGCATAGATTTGTTTGATGACGGAACCAACGCGCCCGCCGCACCCCCACCCCATACGCCTCTTGCCGCCCGCATGCGTCCGCGCACACTGGACGAGTTTGTCGGGCAGGCGCGGATTATCGGGCCGACCTCGCTGCTGCGCCGCGCGATAGAAGAAGACGCCCTGACATCGGTGATCTTTTACGGGCCGCCGGGCGTGGGCAAGTCCACCCTGGCGGGAATTATCGCCGGGACGACGCAGGCGCATTTTGAGAACTTCAGCGCGGTGACGCAGGGCATCCCCGACCTGCGCAAAGTGATTGAGGCCGCCGCGACCCGCCGACGCCTGTACGGGGCCAAGACGGTCTTATTCATTGACGAAATCCACCGGTTTAACAAAGCGCAGCAGGACGCCCTGCTTCCCCATGTGGAAAACGGCACGGCGGTCTTGATTGGCGCGACCACGGAGAACCCCTATTTTGAGGTGAACGCGCCGCTGCTCTCGCGTGCCCGCGTGTTTACATTTGAGCCGCTGTCCGATGAGCAGATCGGCGAGCTGCTGGACAGAGCCGTCAGCGACGAGGAACGCGGGCTGGCACGCCTGCATGTCGTGCTTGAACCCGATGCCCGTGCGCACATTATCGACAAAGCGGACGGCGATGCCCGCAACGCCCTCAGCGCTTTGGAACTGGCGGCGACCGCGACGCGCCCCGAGTCGCGCAAGGCGGACGCGGTGCGGCGGGTCACGCGGGAGATTGCCGAGGAAGCCTTGCAGCAGCGCGCCCTGCGCTACGACAAGACCGGGGATGCACACTACGATACGGTTTCGGCATTCATCAAAAGCATCCGGGGCAGCGACCCGGACGCAGGCTTGTACTATCTGGCGCAGATGCTGACGGCGGGGGAAGACGCCCGGTTTATCGCGCGAAGACTAGTAATCCTCGCCTCGGAAGACATCGGCAATGCCGACCCGATGGCGCTACTGATCGCCAACGCCGCCGCGCACGCCGTGGAGTATGTGGGCTTGCCGGAAGCGCAACTCAACCTCGCCCACGCGGTAACGTATCTTGCCGCCGCGCCCAAATCCAATGCGTCCTATGCGGGCCTGAAGCGTGCCCTGGCCGATGTGCAGAACGGGCGCGCGTCGCCCATCCCCAAGCCCTTGCGGGACTCGCGCAGCGGCACGGGCCGCGCGCAAAAAGGCGACGCGCCCTATCTGAACCCGCACGACTACGAAGGCGCGTATGTGCCGCAAGCATACCTGCCCGAAGGCGTGCAGTCGCAGACTTACTACGAGCCGACCGACAACGGCTTTGAGGCACAGATCAAGGCGCGCCTCTCTGCCCGCAAGACTGAAGAATAACCCCTTTTCGCAACCTTCTGCCGCATGAACCGAAGCCGACAAAAACCGCTTGACAGCCCGCGTAACTTTTGATAAGATAGTGATGTAAGACTACCCGGTCGCCTTTGCGCACGGATACCACTGCCGCGCCCACTTCTTCCACCACGCCGAGCGGCTCATGGCCGATAAGATTACCGGTAAAGTCCCCCAGCCGCCCCTCGTAGATGTGCAGGTCTGTGCCGCAGAGGGCCGTGGACGTCAGGCGCAGGAGAATGTCGGTGGGCTGCTCAATGCGCGCGTCTTCCATGTCTTGAACCGCCACAGTGCGCGGGCCGGTGCTGACTATGCCTTGCATGAGTTTCTCTTTCTGTTTGTCCAATTTGGGGTCGGCGGGGCATTTAGGAACCTCTCTCCCTGCTTCGCGGGGTCTCCCCTCAAGGGAAGATAAGGAAAGCGGCGATTAGTTTGACTATCGGTGCATGGCAACCCCAGCAAACCAACCGCATATATTCTGTATCTCCCCTTGAGGGGAGACCCCGCGAAGCAGGGAGAGAGGTTCCTAGCCGTTTTGCCGATCGACAATGGGGAACTCTTTGCTTGACGCGCCAGCGATTAATCCGCCGGGCCAGTGCTTGGGTTCTGTGGCTGCCAGGGGATATTTGTGTGTTTGGGTCATATTTGCCGATGCTGCGCCGAATAAAACGCTCGCTGCAATGAGGGCAAAACTGCAAAGCGATCAACTCCCGCTCGCCCCGCCTTTCAGCCCGGTGCAGGCCGAGCGAGGCAGGAGAAGCGGGAGCATTTCTGCCGTGTCAGCCCACACGCTCGCGGTCTTGGGCAATCTCAAACAGGAACCACGTGCGCCGCTCGGCATCGTCCAGGAACGTTTCCAGCAGGTTGCTGGTGGCAATGTCCTTGTTGTCGTCAGCGACCTCAGCGGCGGCGCGGATTTGCTGGGCAATATGACGATTGTCCAGCAGCAGCCGGTGCACCATCTCTTGTGGATCCACAAACTCGTCGTTGTCGTCATGAATAGTCTGCAATTTGCCGACGTGCGACAGCGAGCGGAGGGACGTGCCGCCGATTTTCCGCAGGCGCTCTACCATTGGGTCAATGCTTGCTAAAATCTGCGCCGCCTGCTTGTCAAACAGCAGGTGCAGGTCGCGAAAGCGCGGCCCGGACAGGTGCCAGTGGAAGTTTTTGGTCTTGGCGTAAAGCGCAAACGCATCGGCGATCAGCGGGTTGACCGCATCGGTGACGGCTTTGGCCTGCTGCGCTGTCAGGTCTGTGGGGGTTGCCAGCGCAGGCGGTGCGGGGTAAGTCTTCGGGAAGCCTTCGGAGTTGCTTTGGGCCGGGCTGCCGTCCGCGCCGGCTCCATTTCCCGCGGACACGCCGGGCTTATCTGCTGTTGTTGCTGCCATTGTTCAGTTCCTCTTTTGGTGATAGTGATAGAGCCTATTTACACAGAAACCGCCTGGCTTGAAACACGTTCGCCGCCTTTGCCCGGCGACAAGCGTTCTCCGTCTCAAGAAGCCTCCCTGGCGCTGTCATGCCCCGAGGGCTTCAGGTGGAGCGGTAATGATTAGCTGCGCCGGGCGTGCAGGGCGCGACCGCGCTGGTTGGCATCCGAAAAGGTGCGCACGTTTTCATAGGCGGGAAGGCTGTGCGCCAACGAACGGACGACTGCGTATCACAAGCATGGCCTTTCCACCCATCTTGCGGCAGGGCAAAGCTTACCGCTTGGTTTTGTGCGGGAAAGGCGCAAGGTGGTTCTTAGCATACACCCTTCGCACGCAGTCAGCGATATTGCTGTTCACTAAAGGTTATCTGTAGTAAGAAACAATTAAGCATAGAAGAACAAGGCTAAACGCTCTTGTTCATGTTTGCTCGGGCTTTGCGTCCGGGTAACAGACGAAGAAGCGTGACTGAAGGCTGTTCCCGGAAGCCGACGCCACTGTTGGGAACAGAAGCGGTCAAAGCGGCGGTATCAAACTCAGCCACGCCATAGCGGCGAAAGAGCGGGACAAAAGGGAAACAGATGAACACACGAGTAGTGCTCGCCTTCCGAGACAAAAATGCAAGTTGTTGAGGAGCATGCGCTGGGCCGTGTGCTGATCCTGCACTGGAACGGCGTGCTGGATGGGACGGGGCTATCGCCGGAGCAGGTGCGCGTGGATTTGGTTCAATGCGGCGCGCGCCTGCTGCTGCTGGACACGACCCGTGCGCCCTACGCCGATAGTGAAGGTGTCCGCTGGCTGCTCCGGCTGCAAAACCATCTGGAAGCATGCGGCAAACGCCTGCGGATCGTCGCGAGGCCGCAAGGCAAAGTCTGGCGCGTCTTGTCGCTGCTGCAGCTTGGGCTGGAGATGTTTGAGTCTGTTGGGCGGGCGTGGAAAGCCCCCTGGCACGGCCACCCGTGGGCCGATTTTCATGGCACGCAAAGGCAGAAAGCAGGCAGGAAACGTTCCCGGCTCAGGAGGCGAAGAGAGAGGGGCAGCAGTGTCTGAGTGGACTGACCCTTTGGGTGAGACAAACAGTTACCCGCGCTTTCAACTTCTCTAGAAGAGGCCTGCATGAATGGATTGTTTTACGCACTAGTGGCGCTGGGCGGGGCGCTGGGCGCGCTGGCCCGCTACGCCGTGGGAACGTGGGTGCAAGGACGCGTGCCTGTGTCGTCGTTCCCGTGGGGCACATTCGTCATCAACATCACCGGTTCGCTCGTGCTTGGCTTTATCGCCACCCTGCTGACCGAGCGTTTTCTCGTCAGTCCACACTGGCGTCCCCTGGTCACCATCGGCTTTGTCGGCGCCTACACCACATTCAGCACGTTTGAGTACGAAACCGCCCGCCTGCAGTCTTCCTGGCAGGCGCTGGGCAATCTGCTGGGCAGCGTCATTCTGGGATACGCCGCCGTGTGGCTCGGCATCCGCCTGGCACTGCTGGTGTCCGCCGCCAGGCACCCCGGCACTTAATAAAAACAGGCAAAACAACAGGGCCTGCCCGTCGGGGCAGGCCCTGTTGTTTTGCCTGGTCTGCTAATCTGCCAGGTGACGCTCTCCGGTATTCAGGTCTTTGTAATAAAGCTGCCCCTGATACCGATAATATTGGCGGCTGGGGTCGGTGTTGTTGGTGCGGTGGTAGCTGGTGCGCTGCCGCTCGCGCTTGAGATGGTCCTGGGTCTTGCGCTCGTCTTCGTAACGCTTGGCCGAATAAGCCGCGCCCGCCGCGCCCAGCAGAGTGGCGGTCGAGTTGCCTTTCAGCAAGCCATACCCGGCGACAGCCGCCGCCGCGCCGCCGATGTTGCGCCAGTTGTTTTTATTCTTCTGCACATTCTGGGCTTTGGTCTGCGCGAGAGCGGCCTGCGGCAGCACGCTTGAGGCGCTTGCCAGGACAAGCAGTGCCAGCGGCAATATCCGTGCTTTTGTGTTCATGGTGGCTTCCTTTCGTGAAACAAAGAGCAGCAAGGTCTGATGCTGTCTTATTCTTCTTTTCCCACTTTGCCATTGCTTTTATGCACCGGCTTATGATAGGACGTTCCCAATGACCGTTTTGTTTCCCGGCTTGACAAACAAGTTTCGGGCGGCTATAATCACACTGCAAGCAAGGCACGGTGCGGGAGTAGTTCAGTGGTAGAGCGTCTGCTTCCCAAGCAGAATGTCGCGAGTTCGAATCTCGTCTCCCGCTCCAATTTCTCTTGCTTGTGTTTTATGAGTTCCACGGCGCCGTGCCCAAGTGGTAAGGGAGAGGTCTGCAAAACCTTTATGCACCAGTTCGATTCTGGTCGGCGCCTCCATAGCAGCACAGCACAAGAAAAGCCCATCCTTCAAATACTTGAAGGATGGGCTTTTCTCTTGCTAACCATTACGCTAGACGCGAGGCTTGTAATAGGCGATGGCTTGCACAAAGACCGTAATCTCCGTGCGGTCCGCCTGCACGAGGCGCAGAGCGCGGTCGTCGTACCAGCGGATCGCGCCTTCCAGGGTTTCCCCTGTGATCAGCTTGACACTTAAAGCAGTACGGTTGTCGCGATACTTGATCAGCTCAATCTCACTCAGCGCGATCCGCTCTTCAGGACGGCCCGGACTGTTTGGACGGCCCATTTCCTTCATGACATCCATGCCGCGGCTCCTTGGCTAGGCTCCCATGCGCCTATTTTTTGCGCGTGGCGGTCTTGGGGTCGGCTTTATGACGCGCTTTGTGACGCTCTTCGGTCCGCTTGCGGGTGCGGCGTATTTCTTTGGCTCGGATACGCATGTGGGTGTTCCTCCTTTGATAGATTTCTAATGTAGTTCGCGCAGCAATTGACGCAAACGCTCTTCGTCAACGGTGTACTCGGTTAAAAATGTGCCGTTTATGAGGATCACCGGGATTTGCTCTCCATATTCGGCCAGCAGTCCGGCATCCGCCGCGATGTTGATCTCTTCCAGGTCAAACGGCTGCCCTTGCTGCACGCGCAGCAGTGAGTCGCGCGCTTCATCGCATAAATGACAGCCAGGTTTGGTATACAGTGTGACAACAGCCATAGTGCTTTGGCTTATTATAGCCGCTTGGCGGCCTGTTGTCAATCAGCGGAGCGGGAGTATTAGGACAATTGCATCTAAGCGGTACTTGTGCTGGCCCAGGCGCCAATAAAGACATAAGAATGAAGACATAAGAGTATTCAGTTTCGCTCGGTCTCCCCCGTATCGCGACGGCTTTGCCTGCTCTTTGCCCCGACTTGTCTGCGGCATACCAACGACGGAACAAATCCTTCCGTCGTTGGTACACGCTCACCATGCGCTTTCCACGCCCTAGCAACGCGCCTATAGCGCTGGGGAGCAGAATCGTTGCCGGGGAAATTGAACAGACCCAAACCAAGCGAAATTGGACACTCTCCGAAGATGCGTTTCCTTGACATATCTCATGCGGGTTAGTATACTGACTCGCGGGCACAGCGTCTGTCTGGAAACATAATCGGCGCTCGCCCCGTATCAATCAATACAGACCTTGCTCCAAAGGGGTGCAACCAAAGACGCTATGGCAGTAAAAATCTCCGCCCCGGCCCGTGCGGCGTCGGCCAATGACGGCTACGCAAAAGCTATTGAAATCAAGCACCTCGTTAAGAAGTACAAAAGTGTCACGGCTGTCAACGACATCAGCCTGGACGTGTATGAAGGCGAGATATTCGGCTTTCTCGGCCCCAACGGTGCGGGCAAAACAACCACCATCAAGACGCTGCTCGGCTTGATCTTTCCCACGTCGGGCGAAACACTGGTGCTGGGCAAGCCTGCCGGTGATATTGACGTCAAAGAGAAAATCTCCTATCTCCCCGAGAGTCCGTATTTTTATGAGCACATGACCGCGCGCGAAGTGGTCGGCTTTTATGGCAGCTTGTTTGGACTGACCGGCGAAGCGCGCAGCAAGCGCGTGGATTACCTGCTGGAACTGGTCGGGCTGGAAGACGCGAAAAAGAAGACGCTGCGGGCATTCTCCAAAGGCATGCTTCAGCGGGTCGGCATTGCGCAGGCGCTGATTAACGACCCCAAGATATTGTTCTTTGACGAGCCGACTTCGGGCCTGGACCCGATTGCCCACCGCGACATTCGCAACTTGATCCTGCACCTCAAAAACGAAGGCCGCACCATCTTCCTGTCGTCCCACCAATTGTCGGACGTGGAAATGGTCTGCGACCGCGTGTCCATTCTCAACAAAGGCAAGCTGCGGCGCATGGGGCCTGTGGAGGAGCTGATTGCGGGCGGCAACGTAGAGATTATCGCCGACCATGTGCAGGCCCTGGACACGGCGATGGCTCAGCTGAAGGCCATCACCAGTAATATAGAAATTGTCGGCACCAAAGTGATTATCACAGCCAGCGCCACCACGGAAAGCAAGAACCGCGTGCTGGACTGGGTGCGCGCGAGCAGCGGCGATGTGCTGTCGGTCACTGAGACCCGCAGGACATTGGAGGACATCTTCTACGAGACGGTGCGCGAAGGAGAGCTGGCCCCGTCCGACACATTTGCGCCGCCTTCCACCGGTGAAACACGCTAGCATTCCTAATTTTTCGCAGGTGAAATACTATTTATGTCAACTATCTGGATGATTGCCTCGGGAACGTTCGGCGAGGCCATACGCCGCAAAGTCCTGCTGGTGTTTTTGTTTGTCGCACTCGCCATTATGCTGATGGGCGTGGCGTTCGCATCGTTTACGCCCAGGCAGGAGATGGTCATCATCAAGAGCTTGGGCCTGGGCGTGATTGCCCTCGCGGGCGTCTTTATCTCGGTGATTTTGGGCATCAATCTGATCCCCCAAGAGATAGAGCGGCGCACCATTTATACGATCCTCTCCAAACCCGTGCAACGCTACCAGTTTCTGTGCGGCAAGTTCCTGGGCGGCCTGCTGACGGTTCTTTCCAACATTGCACTCATGGGGATTGTTTTTATTGTGCTCGTTGCCGTGAAAGAGCGGGGCTTTGATGCAGATGTCCTGTCGGTCGTCAAGGGCGTGGTGATGATCTTCTTCCAGCTCACGCTCGTCGGGGCCGTTGCTTTGTTCTTTTCCGTATTTCTCTCCCCGTTCGTCAACTTCTTCCTGACGTTCGCCATTTATCTTCTGGGCAGCTTGTCGTCGGTCACCGAGTCGCTGGCAAGCAATGCAGACGGCAAGAAGAATCCCCTCGTTGTCGGCTTGTTTAAGCTGATTCATGTCGTCGTGCCTAACTTCGGCAACTTTAATATCCAGAACCCGATTATTCACCCGGACGTGCATATCGCCAACGAAGGCCGCTATCTGACCTATCTTGTCGGCTATGCGCTGGTTTATACGGCGATATTATTAACTTTGGCCGTGTTGATCTTTGACAAGCGTGAGGTTTAACCATGCTTTCCTCCAACAAGCGCACTCCTTTGCTTCTTATTGCGCTGCTTTTGTTTATCCCCATTGCACTGCTGCAAACTAAAATCGACCCGCTGCGCCATCAGTATGAGCCAGGAGGGAAAAACACCGGACGCGCGGTCAGTCAGCTCCCGATTGAGTTCGCTCTCGGCGCGGCGACAGGCTTTCGCGAAGCCGTGGCGGGCCTGCTGTGGGTGCGCACGGATGAGTTTTTTCACAATGGCGACTACGAAGCCATCACGCCGATGATCCGCATTATCACCTGGCTGGACCCGCACCAAATTGACGTGTATGAAACGGGCGCCTGGCACATGGATTATAACTTCACCGACAGCAGCCAGCGCTCCGACCGGCGTTATATCCCGCTGTCCCTGGCGCTGATGAACGAAGGCATTGCCAACAACCCGAACGTGCCCGACATGCGCGCGGACCTCGGCTTTACCCACTACTTCCGCAAGATAGGCGACTTCCCGAAGGCCGCACAGACTTTCGCGGCGGGGCAGGCGATGACGCAGGACTTGTGGAACCAGTCTCAAGCGCACCCCAACGACACCGAGCTGCGCACACAGGCGCTGGACGGGCGCACATCGGTGATTGGGCTGGGGCATGGACTGGCCCACGCGTTGGAGGCGCAGGGGCGTATTCCCGAGGCGCTGGCGCAGTGGCAGTATTGTGTTGCAACCCACCAGGACAACGTGGCGCGCGGCATCGGCAAGCAGTTTAACGAGAAGGGCACGCTGCAAAACGCACAAAAGCAGTTGTACGAAATGCAGCAACGAGTGAAGTGGCGGGCGCAGGATACCAAGAACCCCGTAGATGCGGGCTTTACCGCACAACTGGAACGAGTCGCGCCCAAGGTCTTTGTGGTGCGCGGAACCATGCATATCATCGGCAGCACAAACTTTAAATTGGAAACCGGGCAGGCGACCTGGGGCCAGGTGGACGGTTGCCGCGTGGAAGTGCGTGTGCAGGACTTGGGCTACAAAACGCCTGTGATTGACTCATTCTCGCTGACTTCGCTCAACTTAAACCCCAATGTCACCATCATGCAGGACGCAGTCTCGGTCAGGGGTGGCAAGTTTGAGCGCAAGATTGATATGAGCCAGGACCCGGCCATGTACACATTCACCGCACCTAAGTACGCAGTAACGTTCTGGTTTAATCCCGGCAACCCCAACGACTGCCCGCCCAATGCCCAGGACCGGATTGGCTGGCGCGGCGAGGGCATAACCGATAAACATTTTTTGGATACATCGGGTATTATTCCCGGTGATACCAGCGTGCCGATTCCCGGCATGCGTATTCTCAAAAAGACCATCGTGATGACCCGTGCCGATTTTCTGGGTCAAGGGGACAAGATATTTAATTAGAATTTAATTGGACTTTAATCAGAATTGGCTGCCCCTCTTTTGCGCATTGGGCGCGGAAGGGCAGCCACGGTTTGATCGTGCTAGGTGGGGCGCTTCCGGTGCCCTGCACTCCAAATCCGGATTTGGGAGGCTGAATCCCTGCTTTCGGGGCGCTGCTTGGCGACCGTGGCGCGCGTGCGCGGCATTGATGGACAAACCCGGCGCAACGGACGGACACTGAACCTCGTCAGGGTGGGAACGCAGCAGCGATAAAGTGCGTCGCCCGTGTGTTGTCCGGTGTTTTGGCCGGAGCTTGCGACGCTGCGTCATACGCCGAGCAACGATTTCAACAGCAGGTGCACGATCAAAATAAACGAAGCGGCCCTTTCTGCGCGAGGTGCAGAAAGGGCCGCTTTTTGGGTGCCGCCCGCTGTCTGAGCGCTCATGGCTGCCTTTTTGCCGGGGAAATATTCCCCTACTCATGCCGCCAGCATGGGGCACACAAGCAAGACGCTGTCCTTCTGAAGTCAGACGAGCACGCGTGTTTTAATCAGCAAAGAACGACCCGTTCCGCACCAATCCCGCACCAGCGCCTATACAAACGCGCTCGCGGGCACGGGGCGACGCACAGGGATTTGGCGGGTGGCAAGGAAGTCTTTAATCTCGCCAATGGTGTGGGTGCCGTAGTGGACAATACTGGATACCAGCGCGGCCTGCGCGCCGCCTACTGTCACGGCGTCGTAGATGTGCTGGAGCGAACCCGCACCGCCACTCGCAATGACCGGCACGGTCACCCGCGCGGTCACAGCCTGGGTCAGCGGAATGTCGTAGCCGGACAGCGTGCCGTCGGCGTCCATGCTTGTCAGCATGATCTCGCCGGCCCCGCGCTCCTCCATCTGCTGCACCCAGTCTAGGGCGTCCAGGCCGGTGGGGGTGCGCCCGCCGTGAATGTGAACCTCCCAGCCCGAGGGCGTGCGCCCTGTGCGCTTGGGGTCAACGGCAACCACGACGCACTGCGCGCCGAACTCGCGGGCGCATTCGGTAATCAATTCGGGACGGGTGACGGCGGCGGTGTTGATGCTCGCTTTGTCGGCGCCGGTCTTCAGGATGCGCCGGAAGTCGTCTACGCTGGCGATGCCGCCGCCGACACAAAAGGGAATGAAGACCTCTTCGGCAACGCGGCGGGCGTAGTCAAACATCAGGGCGCGGCGCTCGTGCGAGGCAGTGATGTCCAAAAAGACTAGCTCGTCGGCGCCCTGGGCATCGTACAAAGCGGCGCGCTCGACGGGGTCGCCGGCATCGCGCAGGTTGACAAAGTGGGTACCTTTGACGACGCGTCCGTTTTGCACGTCCAGGCAGGGAATAATTCGGGTTGCCAGCATGATGGCGCAATTATACCCGGCGGAAAGAGAGTCCTTGCTTTCCCGACCTGGAAGCCTCTTAGGAACCTTTTTCCCGGTCGCCCGGCTCTTTGTCCCCTCCCCGTCCCACTTTCGGGAAAGGAAGCCGGAGGAACGGCTCCTGCGACCGGGACAGGGGCGCTGCTGCCAATCCGACACGGGGGAAACGCCGGGGCTGCGCCTGTGCTGTGCGCCGGGAATAGGGACGCGGCGGGTACACTCAAGGGGCGTTTGGCCGGAGCGGGCCGACGACAATGAAAGGCGTAGTACCTATGGCATGGGAGCAGGCGGCAAGCACCGCCGCGCCGGAGAATATCACGACGGAAGAGATGGCGGAGCACACGGACTTTGCTCTGGGTTCGCTGGCCCCGGAAGCGGACGTGCCCGCAACCGAAACGCGGCGCGGGCTGCACCGGGTGGTTTGGATGCTGGCGTGGCCGACGGTGCTGACGATGCTGCTGCAAACTCTGAACTCGTTTGTAGACAGGTTCTTTGTGGGGAGTTTGGGGTCGGACGCGCTGGCGGCGGCGGGGGTTGGCGGGCAGATGATGTTTCTGCTGTTTTCCGTTGGCATGAGCATCGGGGTCGGGACAACGGCCCTGGTGGCGCGCTTTACCGGGGCGCAAGAGTTGGGGGAAGCGAAGATCGCCGCCAATCAGTCGGTGTGGATCGCCGGGCTGGCTTCGGTGGCGTGCATTGCGGCGGCCTGGCCGACGCGCGGTTTGCTTTTGCATGCCCTCGGGGTGGATACGCATGCGGCGGGCTTGGCGAACCAATACCTGGCGATTACTATTCTGGGCACCCCGTTTACGTTTGTGATGCTGGCATTGTCCAGCGTGTTTCGGGGGCTGGGGGATACGGTGCGGCCCCTGCTAATCTCCGTGATTGCCAATGTCGTGCATTTGGGCGGCGACTGGCTGCTGATCTTTGGGCACTGGGGGCTTCCCCGGATGGGGCTGGCGGGCGGCGCGGTCGCGATGACGGCGAGCACGATTGTGGCATCGCTCGCGTTTCTGGCGTTTCTGCCGCGCACGCGCGTGGCGGGCATGATGGGCGTGCGTGGACATTTGGAGATGGAATGGGCGCGGCGCATTCTCAATATCGGCGTGCCCGCACTGGGACAGAACCTGTCGCGTATCGTGTCTATGATGGCGTTTACGGGAGTGCTGGCCCGCACGCCCGAAGCGACTGCTGCCGTGGCCGCGCTCACTATCGGGCTGACTGCTGAGGGGATTGCCTTTATGCCGGGCTTTGGGTTCTCGGTGGCGGCGAGCACGCTGACCGGCCAGAACCTGGGGGCGCAAAACCCGCGCCGGGCGGAAGCGGCGGCTTGGACGGCATTGCAGCAGGGCCTGGCCGTGATGATCGTGATGGGCGTGGTGTTTTATGTCTTTGCGGTGCCGTTCGCGCATCTGTTTACGCACGACCCGCAGGTGGTGCGTTTGACCGCGCTGTACCTGCGCATTGCGGCCTTGTCGGAGCCGTTTCTCGCGTTCGGCATGATCCTGAACGGCGCGGGCGAAACCAAAGCGCCTGCCTGGGTGGCTGTGCTGACCATGTGGGGGGTGCGCCTGCCGCTGGGGATATTGCTCGCGCACACCCTGCATGGCGGCACGCCCGGCGCGTGGTGGGCGATGTCTGTGTCTACGATGCTGAGCGGCGTGGGGGCGTTTCTGCTTTTCAAGCACGGGGCCTGGAAAAAGGCCGTGGTGTGAGGAGTAAGAACCTACCCCCAGCCCCTCCCTCAAGGGAAGGGAGTCAGAGAGATTGTCCGTTGCCCTTGGGGTCTGCCAGTGCTGTGCAGGAGCGGGAAGGGAAACAGAGGCCTTCCTACTCCCTTCCCTTGAGGGAGAGGCCGGGGGTAGGTTCCTAAGGCGCAGGGCGAGGTGCCCAAACGTGGAACAAAGGCAGAAATGTCACTCGCCCAACGCCGCCTGGATGCGCGCGTGGGTCTGCTCCACGTTTTCCCACCCACGGATAGACACTTCCCGCTGCTCCAGCACTTGATAAATCTCAAAGAAGTGCTGGATTTCCAGCAGGGTGTGCTGGCTTAAATCGTTGAGGGAGCGTATGCCGTCGAAGCGCGGATCGGCCACCGCCACAGACAGGACTTTGTGGTCTTCGCCCCGGTGGTCCAGCATCAGCAGGGCGCCGACAGGACGCGCGACCACGAGGCAGCCACTGAATGTTGGGTTGCTGCCCATCACGAGAATGTTGAGGGGCTTGCGCGAGCCGCGTGTCCGCGTGCCGCATATCCAGCCGTAGTCGCAGGGGTAGTAGAGCGGTGAAAACAAGGTATGGTCGTACCCGAAGAGGTTGAGTTCAGGCCGGTACTTGTATTTGTTGGACGCGCCTTTGGGCACTTCTATGATGGTGTTGACCGCGTGGGGAGCATCGGGGCCGACCGGGATATGTTCATGCTGCATAGTGGTGCCTTGGGGCGGGCTGCGTGAGCGCCGAGTGTTGTCATGTCTATTGCGATGCGCGCGCCGTCAATTCCTGCTTTGTCCCAAACAAAAGCGAAATCGGGTACACTAATGTGCTGATTTCGGGAGGGTCCATGAGCGAAACACCGCAATTCAAATATAAAAAGCCCGTTGACACAAGCCTCGTGCCGTCCGCTGCCGACGCGGAAATGGCCCTGGCCGCTGTGGTCTCGCAGGTGGTCGCCGCGCCGACGTTTGCCGAAAAGTCGCAGGCATTGCTGGCTTTGCCCGCCGAGGCGCGCTATCAGGTGCTGGGCGAAATGCCCGCCGCATTGGTGGCCGCAGTGATTGACAGCGACCCCGAACACAACACGGCTTTGATTGCCAACCTTCCCGCAGCCAAGTTTACTCAGATTGTGGGCTTAGGCACGTTTGAGCAGGGACGCTCCTGGCTGGAACGGGCGGTGTTGTCGGGTTCGCTCGCCGGGGCCATTCTGCCGTCGCTGATGACCGCATCCGACCTCGCCAATATGCTGCTGACAGACCGCGATGTGCGCCGCGCATTGCCGCGCCTGCTCAACTTTGAGCGTGCCCAGCGGTGGCGTCAGCTTCTCACGACCAACGAATACCACTCGTCGGTGGATGAATTGTTGATGGCGGACACGCCGGAGCTGCTCGGCAAAGCGCAGTTCAAGAACAAAGCCATCCGCGCCGTGCTGTCGTCGCTGCTGGACTTTGTGCCGGAGCTGTATCTGGAAGCCGTCAATTTGGCCCTGGATTTATCCAAGCGTCTGGAAGACCAGCCTGATGAGCTGGAAGAGCTGACCCAGACGCCGTTCGGCCTGCCGGGGCTGGCGGCGGCGGGCGCAAGCGCCGCAACCGCCGACCCCAACGCCCAAACTGCCGTGTCGCCTCTGGAAGAGCTGATCCCGGAAGGCGGCGACCCGGTCTTCGCGCTCGCCACCGCAGGACTGACCGCCGCGCGCAAGGCCGAGCTTGAAGACCAGCTCAAGAACCTGCTGCGCCAGGAAATAGTCGCGATGACGTCGTTTGCGACCGCAGACATGGCGCGTGCGGCGGGGCGCGTGCTGTTCTATCTGCGCGCGGGGCTGGAGTCGTTTGGGCCTTCTGTGGAAGATGCGACCCAGGCGTTGCAGACCCATCACCTCAACGAAATCAGCGCTTTAGGGGCGCGCGAGGCCGAGCGATACCGCCAGCGCGCCCTGAGCCTGACCGGGCAGCGCGACTGGCTGGACAGTCGGCAGCGGCAGTTTCTGGACGCGCTCAAGCAGCCGGAGGCAGGCGTACACCCCGAGACCCGCGAGCCGGTGCTGTTCCTTGCCACGCGACCCAAGCAGCCGCGCGCCGAATGGCACCCCACCCCGCTGGCTCAGGTGCAGACCCGCCTGGCAGACACCGCGACCTGGGCATCGCTGGCCCGCGCCGCCTTCGGGACGCCGGAGCGGGTGCATGCCATTTTTAACACCGCCAAGACCCGCACCTGGGAAGAAACCCTGCGTCGCACGGTGATTGCGCTTGTCCTGTACCACCGCTGGGAACCGGAGCTGGTGCGCCCTGCCGAGGACTATCTGGACTTTCGCCGTCAGTACGGCCAGGGCAAACGAAACGGCATTGACCAGGCCCGCGACATTGTTTTGACCGCCCTGGACGCCACCCCTGCTGATGCCTGGAAGCCGTCGGATGCCAAGCCCCGCTCTCGCGAATTGCTGCTGCGCGCCGTCTCCGAGGTGGAAACCATGCCCCTGCCCGCCGCGCCCAAGCCGCCCGCGCGCGGGTGAGGGCCGTCTTACGCCAGGGTGAGGGCTGCATTCGCCACGCAGTGCCGTGTGATGGCTGCGTTGACATTTCTAGGCCGCTGGCTCCGAACGTAGCACAGGGGCGCGCAGGAAGTCGGCCACGGCAGCGGGGGCTTCCAGGGGCAGGAGATGGGCCGCCGCGGGAACAGTCTGCAACGCCGCGCCTGCGATGGCGTTGGTCACGGTGACTTGCAGATACGCGGGGGTCAGAGGGTGGTCATGTTCCCCGGCGAGGACTAGGGTCGGCACGGTGATGTGGGCGTATCTTGCGCCGAGGTTCTCGCGGCTTCCCAGGTCTGTCCAGGCGGTCCACGCGGCATGCGAGGCGCGGAGGTTGTCGGCAAGGGCGGCGTCGCCGAGGGCCGCCGGCAGCGGATGCGCGACAATTTTGCTGAGTATACGGCGGCACCGGGCGGCATCGCCCCAGGATGCGCGCAGGTCGGCGCGGCCTTGTTCGGTCATGGATTCGGGGGTCAGTGGGGATGGCGCGACTAGGACAAGATGGGTCAGGCCGGGCGGCTGGCGGGCAGCCAGCACTTGCGCGACTTTGCCGCCCATGGAATGCCCTGCCAGCGCATAGCGCGTGATGCCCAGATGCTGCACTAAGCCTGCGACATCGTCCGCCATGTTGTCTACGGTGTACGAAGCGTAATCGCCTTGCGAGCCGCCCCACCCGCGCAGGTCGGGGGCGAGGCAGTCATACTCGTCTGCCAGCAAATCCATGACGGGCTGCCATGTCCGTGCCGAGCCGCCGAAGTAGTGCAGCAGCACGAGGGTCGGCCCTTCGCCCTGACGCGTATAGTGCAGCAACCAACACTCTCCTTTCGAACTCTTTTTCCCTGCCCTGACGGACAAGGCTAAACGGACGAAAGCCCTTGCGGGGCTTAAGACCAGCTTGTTTTACAGCCCCGCCGGGGCCTTTGTCCGTTTAGCCTTGTCCGTCAGGACAGGGCTTTGTTTGTCTCTATTCCCCTCGCCAATTGGCTGTTTACCCCTACCCGCTGGAGAGCTTGCCGCCGGTGACTTCTAGGATAATTCCCGTCACGAAGCTGGAGTCTTGCGAAGCCAGGTACACATAGGCGGGGGCTAGCTCTTCGGGCTGGCCGGGACGTTTCATGGCGACTTCATGGCCGAAGTTCTTGACTTGGTCGGCAGGCATGGTTCCGGGGATGTTGGGGGTCCAGACAGGGCCGGGGGCGACGCAGTTGACCCGTATCTTGCGGTCGGCGAGGTTCAGGGCGAGGGCCTTGGTGAACGCATGGATTGCGCCTTTGCTGGCGCAGTAGTCAATCAGCATTTCGTTGCCGACCAAGCCGACGATGCTGCCTGTGTTGACTATCGCATCGCCTTCTTTGAGATGGGGCAGGGCCAATTGCGCCATATGAAAGTACCCGAAGATGTTGGTCTCCAGGGTACGGCGGAAGTCTTCTTCGGCGATGTCCTCAAACTTGAGATGCACTTTCTGGTAGGCGGCGTTGTTGACCAGAATATCGAGGCCGCCCATCGCGGCGACGGCGTCATCTACGGCTTTGGCGCATTGGGCGCGGTCGCGCACATCGGCTTTTAATACGGTGCAGCGCCCGCCGCGCGCTTCTATCATCTCTTTGGCGTGGGCGGCATCGGCGTCGTTTTCGTTGTAGAGGATGGCGACTTGCGCGCCTTCCAGGGCAAACGCGAGGGCGACGGCGCGTCCGATGCCGCTGTCTGCGCCGGTGATGAGGGCGCGTTTGCCGGTGAGCTTTCCGGCGGGCTTGTAGTCGGACAGGTCGGTTTGGGGGGTGAGCGCCATGTCTTCCTGGCTTGCTGGGTAGGGAAGCTGGTCGGCGGGGATGTCTGCGGCCATTGGGCGTTGTTTTTGCATCGTCATGGGTGTGTCCTCGGGGGGTGTTGTCTGTGTCCTCTATGGGTGTTGTACCCGTCATGGGGCGCGGGTATGCGTGGGGAAAAGAACCTACCCCCGCCCCTCCCGAAACGGGAAGGGAGTAAGATAGGCTTTCCTGCTCTCTTTCCGCTCCTGCGTTGGCGGACGGGAAAGGTACAGGACATCTTCTCCTACTCCCTTCCCGTTTCGGGAGGGGCGGGGGGTAGGTTCCCCTAGACTTCTACCTTCAATGACGCGGGACGCTCGGCGATGGTGAACATCTCGCCGTGGGGGACGATGGTGATTTGGCCGAACTCTTCCAGCAGCTGACGATAGGCTTTGGCGACAGGGCGCGGCTTGCGGTCCAGGTCGTACAGGCCGCAGGCGTTGACTGTGCCCCGTTTCTCGGCTAGCTCTACGTCCCAGTCGATTTGGTCTGTGAGGCTGTACCAGGTGAAGCCGAGCACGGGCACGCCATCGCGCCGCATGCGCAGGATGTTGACCCACTGCTTCCACAGCCAGGCGGGGGCGGCATTGGGGTCGAAGACGTTGGTTTCGGTGTGCATGACCGGCTTGCGGTAGCGGTCGTAGTATTCGCGGGTGATTTGGTACCAGCCGGTGATGTCTTCGGCGGTGAGCAGGCGTCCATCGGGGGTGGCGATCTTTTCATTGCGCCCGTAGTAGTCGTTGCCCATGACTTGATAGCCGGGCGGCTCCCCGGCCATGAACCAGTCGTACTCGGCCCTAGTCAGGCCGTTATCTAATAAAAACATGCAGACTTCGGCATCGGGCGGGTGGGCGTAGAGCAGGTCGAGGGCGAGGAAGCGGAGCTTGTTTTGCAGGCGCACGGCGGGGTCGGGGGTGGCGTGGGCATCGTGGACATATTCGGCACTCTCGCTTTGCACGACAATCACATTGGGGGTGATGTGGGCGATGCGCTGGTTTGCCAGAATGCTGGCGGCGCAGAGGTTCTTGATGGCGGTGACAAAAGCCTGGTCGGTGGTGAGTTGTTCATTCCAGATGCCGAGCTTCGCGCTGGCCTGCGCGGTGACATAAATCTCGTTGACGGGCGTGTAGTGCCGGACATGGGGGTATCGCTTTGCCACTTCTTCGGCGTAGTCGGCGAAGTGGATGGGCAGTTCGGGGTTTTGGAAACTGCCAATCCAGTCGGGCACGCCGAAGTGGAGCAGGTCTAAAATAGGCGTGATTTCCAGACGCTGCATCTCGGCCATGACTGTGTCGGCGAAGCTCCAGTCGTAGCGGTTTAGGCCTTGATGGATTTTGTAGTAGGGCAGGCCGTAGCGCAGGACGCGGAGGCCGAGGTCGCGCACCAGGTGTAAATCTTCTTGCCAGCGGTCGTAGTGGCCGCATTCGGCGAGCATGTCGCGGCGGATTTTGCCGTGGTCAATGGTCGGGTAGGAGCATTCTATGCCTGTGGCGAAGAGGAAGTTTCCGGCGTAGGGGGCGGGCAGGCCGTGGCCGTCGCTGCCGCCCGCGCCGCCGTATTGGTCTCCGGCCTGGCTGCCGCTGCCGAGTGTTTTGTGGATGATGTCTAAAAAGCTGGCGCTCATGGGGCGTGGTTTCTAAAGTTGATGCTGCGTTGTTGTTGTACCCATTGGGGGCGATTGGATATGCATTGGTTTGATTATTGGCGGTTGTGCGGGGTTTTTGGAGGGTGATTGGGCGGTGTTTGTTATGCTGTTGCCTTATTGCTGCCTTATTGCGCTCTTATTGTTGTGCTATTGCGCTGCTATTGCGGCGTCCATGCACACGGGGTTGAAACCCCGTGTGCATGAACGCCGCGCATGGTTTCAACCCCGTGTGCATTGAGTCTGCGGCCCTAATGAAACGCGCCCGCCGTGCCATAATGAAATGGGGACGGCGGGCGTTTGCGATGGGGACGGCGGGCGTTTGCGATGGGGACGGCGGGCGTTAGCGATGGGCGAGGAAGCGGTCGGCGATGCGCAGGGACAGGGCCATGATGGTGAGGGCGGGGTTGCACGAGAGGGCTGTCGGAAAGATGGAGTTGTCTGCGATGTAGAGGCCGGGCACGTCGTGGGCCTCACCATTGGAGTTGACGACAGAGTTTGCGGGGTTTTTGCCCATGCGGCACGTTCCAATGATATGGGCATGGCGGTTGAACCCCCATACATTGGTCGCGCCTGCCGCGTCCCAAATGGCCCGCATGGTGCGGTTTGCGTGGGCGGTCAGGCGGGTTTCGTTGTCGCCTGCGGTGTAGAAGATGCGCGGTTTGGGGAGGCCGCGCGCGTCGGTTTCGTTGGAGAGTTCTACGCGGTTGTGTTCGTAGGGCAGGCCTTCGCCCAATATATTGATGCCTGCGACATGGTTGTATTGTTCCATGTGGCGGAGCATGTCTTTGGCGTACAGGCCGCTGCCGCGCGCAAGCTGCGAGGCGTAGGTGACGGGCATAACGCCGATGGATTGGAGGAGGTAGCCGCCTGCGAAATCGGCGTCTTTGGGGCGGTGGGTGTCTTCGCTGATGAGGCCGCCGGGGATGCCTTTCCAGGGGCGGGTCTCTTCGGCGAATTGGCCCCACACTTGCAGGCCGGTATGGGCCATGAAGTTCTTGCCGACCTGCCCGCTGGCATTGGCGAGAGAGTTGATTAACAAGAGGCGCGGGGTTTCTATTGCCCCGCCGCACAAGAATACGGCGCGCGTGGCTTGGCGGAGAGTTTTGCCGTGCTGGGTATAGACAACGCCGGAGACGCGGCCATCTTTGCCGGTTTCTATCTCGGTGACAAAGCATTCGGGGCGCACTTCTCCTCCCGCTTGCAGGGCGAGTGGGATATAGGTCACGTCCATGCTGCCTTTGGCGCCGACGCTGCACCCGGCCTGGCAGTAGCCTCGGTTGGTGCAGGCGGGCCGCCACCCCGCTCCGGGCTGGTAGTAGGGCGCGGAGAGTGCGGCATTGGCGGCGGGCGATGTGCGCAGTCCGAGCGCGCTGCAGCCGCGCTGCATGAGCTGTGCGGCGGAGTTCAAGGGGAGCGGCGCGAGCGGGTAGCCTGCTGTGCGCGGCGGCCCCCACGGGTAGGGTGTCGGGCCGCTGATGCCTAAGAATTGTTCCAGTTCGTCGTAGTACGGGGCGAGGTCGTCGTAGCTGATGGGCCAGTCCACAGCCACTCCGAAGTCGGTGTGCAGTCTCAGGTCATCGGGATGGGCGCGGGGCGTGTAGGCCGTGTAGTGCAGCGTGGAGCCGCCGACCCCGATGCCGCTGTTGTTGCGCCCAAAGCCAATTGGGTCGTCGCCCGCGCTCAGGCGCTCGTCGTTCCAGAACAGCTTGTCCTGACTGCGCTCATCGGTGGCGAAGTCCGTGCCGGGCGTCCACGCCTGCCCCGCTTCCAGGGCGACCACGCGCAGTCCGGCTTGGGCCAATCGCGCGAACACGGGCGCGCCGCCCGCTCCTGTCCCGATGATCACAGCGTCCACGGGTTCGGTGACTGGGTAGGTAGAGGGCATGGCAATGGCCGCTGCCGGTTCGGGCATCGCGGGCGTGGGGTTTGGGTCTGGGGCGAGTGGCAGGGGGATTTGGGCCACCGTATCGCGCTCCCACGTCTCGCGCTTGTTCAGGCCGATGGCGTGCCACCCGCGCCCATCGGCGAACGACACGCAGCCGATCTGCGCCTGCACCTGCGCCTGGCTGTAGTATATCTCGCTCAGTTCCGCAAGCATGTCTTCCCATGCGCGCTTGGGCGAAAGCGTCTGCCATACGTTTCCAGGGGGCTTGCATTCATGCACCGATGCCAGCACGGCGTCTTGATGGGCCTCGCTGCACGCCGCAAAGTTTTGTGTGTGCATTGCCAATGCCGTCTGATTAAAGCCGAGCAGCAGCGCGCGCCACATCTGGTCATCGGGCGGCAGGATGTCGTAACGCCAGCCATCGCTTTGTTTGTTGGCAAGGCGCGTGTCTACCCCGCACACGAAGTCGGTGGGCACTGCGCCGTGTTCGGCGGGGAACAGCCGCGCGGCGAGGGCGCGCAGGGTGTCGGCTTCCGGCGGGGTGAAGAAGCGCAGGGGCGGCGGCACAAACGCCAGGCGTTCGGTCAGCACGCGCCGTGTCGGTTCGGTGACGAGGCCAGAGTGGAGCAGGTCTTGCAGAGGCGTGTCGGGGGTGTTGTCAGTCACAAGCGGGCTTTTCTAGGCGCACCGGGGCGCGGGGGATTGGGCCGCTGTAGCTGCGAGCAGCGGCACGGGTTTATAATACCCCTTTTGCGCTTGGGCGGCGCACGCTTTTGCTGCGGGCGCGGCGTGGGATGTGTGTGGCCGTTGCGGGCGCGTTGCGACGACGGACGGATTTGTTCCGTCGTTGGTGCGCGCTTGGTACGCTGTGGGAATGCCGTCGGTGCGGGGTGGGAACGCGGGCAGTGCGAAAGTGCGGCGGGGGTTTTGTGACCGGGCGGCGGGGCGTTACAGCTCGCGCCGGTATTCTAATGCTTGGATGAGGGTGGCTTGGTCGGCGTAGTCTAAGTCGCCGCCGACAGGCATGCCGTGGGCAATGCGCGTGACGCGCACGCCGAGTGGCTTGAGGATGCCTGCCAAGTAGAGCGAGGTTGTGTCGCCTTCTACGGTGGGGTTGGTGGCAAGGATTACCTCGCGCACTTGGTCTTGCACAATACGCTGCTGTAGGTCACGGATAAAGAGCTTGTCGGGGCCAACGCCTTCTAATGGCGAAATCACCCCGTGCAGCACGTGATAAACGCCGCGGAACTCATCGGTCTTTTCCATCGCGATCAGGTCGCGCGGCTCGGCCACCACGCAGACCGAGGCATGGTCGCGGCGCGTATCCGCGCAGATGGCGCAGATGTCCCCCTCGGAGTAGTTGTGGCAGAGGGTGCAGAAGTGAATGCTGCCCTTGACTGCAAGCAGGGCATCGGCCAGCGCTTTCGTCTCGTCTTCGGGGACGCGCATGACGTGCAAAGCCAGACGCTGTGCGCTTTTGGGGCCGATCCCCGGCAGCTTTTCAAACTCGCCGACCAGCCGCGCCAGGGATTTAGGGTAATAGACAGCCATGCGGGGCGCTCTCTCAGTGTGGTTTAGAAGAGGCCGCCGGGCATGCCGCCGCCCATGCCGGGGGGCAGGGCGCTTTTAAGCCGCTCTTCACGCAGGGTGTTGGCTTTCTCAATCGCCTCGCGCACGGCGAGCGTCACCAGGTCTTCCAATGTTTCCACGTCGTCGGGGTCAACAATATCTTTCGCGATTTTAATCTCCACAAGCTCGGCTTTGCCGGTCATCACGACTTTGACCATGCCGCCGCCCGACTGCGCCTCCACGCGCACGCCTGCCAGTTCTTCCTCCGCTTTTTGGGCATCGGCATAGGCTTTCTGCGCCTGCTTCATCAGGTCGCCCAGGTTTCCCGGCATCTTGCCGAAGGGGTTTTGCGCCATAAGTAATCCTATCCTTTCGCGTCTGTGTCGTCTAATACTCTGCCGCCGAACACGGCGATGACTTCGTCCAGCAGGGCCGAGTCTGCTTCCGTGGGGGCGGGACGGGGAGCGGACGACGGCATGCCGACCTTTTTGGCCGCGCCGTTTGCCGGGCCGCCTTCGCCCTGCATGATGCATTTAATCTTGTAGGTTTCGGGCGCAGCGTCCAATGTCTTGTTGATCACGTCTTCAATGGTGATGCGGCCCTTTTCGTTCTTGGCGAGTCTATCCACAAAGAACTGACTCGTAAACTCCAGGGTGAATGTGTGTCCGTGCAGGGCGGTTGGCTTGGCATCGCGCACGAGGGCCACGCCGGACGGGGCGCGGCTTCCCATGCGGTTAATTACTTCCTGCCAGGACTTCTGCAATTGGAGCAGCTCCGGCGGCGTGTCGGCGTCCTCGCTCGGCGGCGGGAGCGAGGGGGCGGCAGGCGCGGTCGGCGTCTCCCGCGCCACTTGCTGCACCTGCATGAAGTCCTCTGTTTCGGCGTGCTGGTCGGCGGAGGTCACCATCATGCTGGGCAGGGCATCGGCTTCCGGCATGAGGATGTCCAGGTCGTCGTCGCCGGGCAGAGGCACGGCCATGTCGTCCACGTCATCGTCGTCATCGGCCAGGTCACTTTCTTCTTCATCGGACAGCAGGGGGGGAATGTCGCCGATCAGCGAGAGGGTCCGTGCGGGTTCTTCATCGGGCAGCAGAAGCAGGGGCATGTCGTCAATGGGGGCAGTCGGTTCAGGCGTCGGCGCGCTCTTGGCAGTGCCGTTGCGCAAGGCAGGCGGCGCGGCTTCGGCTTCCGCGAAAGCCGGAGATGCTGCGGGCGCGGCGTCGGCGGCCCGTGCCGGTGGAACAGGCGCGGCTTCCGCGAAAGCCGGGGGCGGCGCGACTTCGGCTTTTGCGGCCACAGGGCGTGGCGCAGGCACGGGTTCGGCGGGAACAGAAGGCGGCACGGCTTTGGCAGGGGCGGGAACAGAAGGCGGCACGGCTTTGGCAGGGGCGGGAGCGGCAGGCGGCACGGGCGCGGCTTCTCCTGGGACAGGAAACGGAACAGGCGCGATGGCGGCGAACTTCACTTCGGAGGCGGGCGAGAGTGCCTGCGGCAGGCGCATCAAACGCAGCAGGGTCATCTCCAGCAAGAGGCGATGCTGGTTGTTGCGGCGCGTTTCCTGCTCCGCATCGGTGAGCACTTCCAGGGCGTGCATCAGCTGTGCCGGGGAGAACTTTGCCGCCTGCGCCCGCAGCGCAGGGCTGTCGTCGAGGTCGCCTGCCTCTACCGGCTGTGCGCCGACCCCCACAAACAGCAGGTCGCGCACGCGGGCCGAGAGGCTTTTAAGAAACTGACGCACATCGCGTCCGCTTTCCAGCACTTCGCCTGCCAGGGCGAACGCACCCGCAGCGTCGGAGTTTGCGATTAACTCAACAACGCGGTTGAGCACGTCCTCGCCGACCGCGCCCAGCACGACATCCACGTCCTGCGCGGTGAGGTTCTGGCGCTTGTACGCCAGCACTTGTTCCAGCAAAGACAGGGAGTCCCGGTACGAGCCGTCGGCGGCGCGGGCAACCAGAGTAATCGCGCCGGGCTGGGCGGCCACGCCTTCCGCTTGGAGCACTTCGGACAGGCGCGAAGAGATTTGCGCCACCGAGCCGCGCTTGAACTCAAACACCTGGCAGCGCGAGGAGATGGTGATGGGCAGCTTGTCTTGTTCGGTGGTGGCGAGGATAAAGACCACCCTGTCCGGCGGCTCCTCTAATGTCTTGAGGAACGCGTCCATCGCATCGCGGGAGAGCTGGTGCGCTTCATCAATAATATAGACTTTGTAGCGTCCCTCCATCGGGGGAAACTTGATGGAGCCGGTGATGTCGCGCACATCGTCCACTTTGCCGTGCGAAGCCGCGTCCTGCTCTAAGACGTCTACGAAGCTTGAGTTGGCAATAGACACGCACGGGCCGCACACGCCGCACGGTTCGGGGTTGGGGTCGGTGCGCAGTCCGTCCGGGCCAATACAGTTGAGGGCTTTGGCAAGGATGCGCGCGCAGGTGGTCTTGGCGGTTCCGCGTGTCCCGCAGAATAGGTAGCCACTGGCAACCCGCCCCTCGGTGATGGCGTTGCGCAGCGTGCGGGTGACATGCTCCTGCCCCACCACGTCGGCAAATGTCTGGGGCCGATATTTACGATACAGGGAAATATACGCCATACGTAGAGTTATTATACCCGACGACAAGCGCGACTTTGCGTGTCTTGGCGTGTGGTCTTAAGGCGCGGGGAAGACGGCGGACATGGCGGCGATGACTGCGCCTTTGTCTTTGGAGTAAACGCGCACTTCCTGCAGCGCGCTGGCGCCGCGCACCTTGACCAATAAGCACCCCGGCCCTTCGTCAATGAACTTAATCGCGGGCGGGCCGTTGCGCAGGGTCTTGATTAACCCCAGCGACACTTTGGACACGCATTCCAACCCCGCCGCCGCACGGGCGGGCATCTCCGCCGCCTCAATCACCGTGGTGTGGCTTGCGGTGTATTTCCCGCCGCTCAGGTGGCCCGAAAGCCGATTGCCCGCCATAGGTCTTCCTATCTCTCCGTCGCGAGACTGCGTTACTATACCCGGCTACGGCGTGTTGCTTTGCTCAGGTACACTCACCACGTAGGGGAAACATTATGAGCCTTGTGCGATTGCAGAACGTGACCATGCGTTACGATGACCGGGTGATTTTGCGCGAAGTGTCGCTGCGGCTGGGCGCGCGGGAGCGCATCGGGCTGGTGGGCGGCAATGGAACAGGCAAGACCACGCTGCTGCGCCTGATATTGGGCCTGGAAACGCCGACCGAAGGGATTGTTGACATCACGCAGGGCACAAAAATCGGCTACTTTTCTCAGCACTCCGAGCTTGCGGGCGAGTTGTCTTTGCAGCAAATCCTGGAAGAGCTGTTTGCGGATGTGCGTGCCCTGGAACACACATTGGAGCAGATCGGGGCAAGCCTGGAAACCGTGACCGATACAGACGAACTGACCCGGCTTTTGGAACAGCAGGCACAGGGCCTGGAAGAGATGGAGCACAAAGGCGGCTGGGATTATGCCCGCCACATTGACACGGTCTGCACAAAGCTGGGCTTCACCGACGCGCGGCGAATGCAAGCCCTGGACACGCTCTCCGGCGGCTGGCGCAACCGGGCTTCGCTGGCCCGATTGCTTTTAGAGCATCCTCAAGTCTTGCTGATGGATGAGCCGACCAACTTTCTGGACGTGGACGGCCTGGCCTGGCTGGAAGGCTGGCTGCGCACCTTTGACGGCGGCCTTCTCTTGGTCTCTCACGACCGTCAGTTCTTGGATCAAGTGGTCACTCGCATTGTAGAAGTGGAGAACTACCATCTGCACGACTACCCCGGCTCCTACACGGACTATGTGCGCAAAAAGCCGTTCCGCGCCAAGACTTTGCAGCGTCAGTTCGCCCACGAAGAGGAGCTGCTGACACTGGAAGCCGAAGCCATTGCCGACCGTCAGGAACTCGCCCGCTCCCCCAGCGAGGCCGTCCAGCGCAAGCTGGCCGACATCAAAAAGCGCCGTGCCCCCCGCCCATTGGAAGTCATTGTGACCCAAATCTACCAGGGCTTGCGCGTGCCCGACAAGCTCTGCCGCGCCGAGGGTGTCGGCAAAGCGTATCCTACGGCGCAGGGCGGGCAGGCGCTGTTTGAGAATGTCAGCCTTGAGGTGGAACGCGGCGACCGCCTGGCGATTGTCGGCGCGAACGGCAGCGGCAAAAGCACCCTGCTGCGCCTTTTGACCGGCGAGGAAACCCCGGATGCAGGCCGGGTGGTCTGGGAAAGCGGCGTTCGGTTCGCCGACTTCACCGCCGTGCGCCGCGCTCTAGATTCCAAAGACACCGTTGCCCATGCCGTGAATACGACGGGCATGGCGTACAGCGCGACACGCAAGCAAGTGGGCCATTTCCTGACACTTTTGCAGTTCTCCGAAATGGATCAGCAGCAGAAGATCGGGACGCTGTCCGGCGGGCAGCAGGCGCGTGTCGCCCTCGCCCAGTGCCTGCTGTCCGGGGCGGGCGTATTAATCTTAGATGAACCCACAAACCATTTAGACCTCACCAGCACGCAGGTCATGGAGCAGGCCCTTATCTACTTTCCAGGCGCGATTGTGTTTGTCAGCCACGACCGCTTCTTTTTAGACAAGGTTGCCACGCGCCTGCTGGTGTTTGAGCCGGGCCAGCCCCTGCGCTCGTTTCACGGCAATTGGACAATGTGGCAGGGGCGGCAGGGGGACTAGGAACGGAACCTCACCCGGCGCTTCGCGCCCCCTCTCCTGTTTCTTCCAGGCACGTCAGCGCGTAAGCGGGCGAGGAGGCTGAGGCATAAGGGCCGTCTTGCGGCAAGAGTGTTACACGCCCGCTGTCCTGCCGCTCCTGCACATTTTGATTGACACGCCGCCCGTGCCTGTGCTAGAATGCGAGCGGAGTAATTTACCGTGATCCCCTTGCGCGATGACCAGCCGACCAGCACATTTCCAATCGTTACCGTGCTGCTGATTGTCGCCAATGTGCTGGTGTACCTGGCACAAATCGCGTCCGGCGGCGCGCTGAACCAATCGTTTGCGATGGTGCCCTATGAGGTGACGCACAACGTGGACCTGGCCGGGCAGGTGATGCGCGACTCGCAGGGGCATGTGGTGGCGGCTTATGGCCCCTCCCCCCACCCTCTTTGGCTGACGATCTTCACCTCCATGTTCATGCATGGGGGCCTGCTGCATATCGGCGGCAATATGCTGTATTTGTGGATATTCGGCAACAACATTGAGGATGCGCTGGGAAAAGTACGCTTTTTGGTCTTTTATCTCGTGTGCGGACTGATTGCCGCCCTGGCGCAGATACTGACCGATGTCAATTCGCTAATACCCAATTTGGGGGCATCGGGGGCAATCGCCGGGGTGCTGGGGGCGTATTTTGTGCTGTATCCGAATGCACGCGTGCTGACAATCGTGCCAATCTTCATCGCCTTTCTCGCCAACATCCGGGCGTACTGGGTTTTGTTTTTCTGGATAGCCCTGCAATTGTGGCAGGGAGCCAACGGCCTGGGCATGCATCAGCAGGGCGGCACGGCGTTTTTCGCGCACATCGGCGGCTTCTTTGCGGGCATGGTGATTATCCAGCTCCTGGGCGGCAAGCGCCTGGCGGTGGAGCAGCGGCGCGAGGCGCAGTCTCGGCCGCCGCCGGGCTATTAGTAACTGAAGGCAGGCAGTGGAGCGGGGGCAAACAACCTCGGCACTTTACGAAGCCATGCCCTCGCAGGCCTCAGAAAGCACGGACGCAAACTTTTCCAGGCGTCCGAAGGACATGACTCCGCACTGCTGGGAGAGTCAGGCCCCCGGCACGCAGCACTTCTTATCAATCCTCTTCTCGGAACCATCGCCTTTGTCAAAAAACAACTTCTTAATCGTCTTGATTGCGCTGGGACTTCTCGGCGGCATTTATTCGTTTACCCAGCGCTGGGCCGCCGAAGCGCGCAACCGGCGGGTGGAGATTGTCGTGGACTATGCGGATGCGCAGGCCCTCGCAAACACCACCCGGCGGGCGACCCCGGACGTGCTTCGCGCCCTCAAAGCGTCGGGCGTGACCACAATCGCTGTCACGGAAGACACGCCGAGCACGCTGTACCAGAACGGCGTTTTGGCGTCGTACCGGCGCGACGGCGACACCACGCTCTTGACGTTTTCTCCCGGCTTTCCCGGCCAGATGCCGCGCGTGCAGGAGATGCTCGCCCATAAAGCGCCGGGCCTGGCCGTGACCAGTGAAGGCGCGAACACGCTGCGCATCGGTGCCCCCTGGCCCCAGTTCAGCGGCCTGCCGATTGGGTTGGACAACGATGTTGTGACGAGCATCCGGCAGGCCGGGCTGTTTGTCGCGCCGCGCTTGTCCAACTTCACCGGGGTCACTGCGGACAATATCGGCTGGACAATCGCGCAGGCGCAGCAGCAGATTACCCCCCCATCTGCCGGGCCGTATATCTTCGCGGGGGCTGCCGTGCTGGGCAACCGGGGCTTAATTCGCGCCACCGCCGATGCCCTGCGCGCGCATGATCTGGTATACGGCAGCGTGGAGTTCAGCAAAACGTTCGGCGATGACGACCTGTCGCGCCTGGCCTCGGATCGCACCGTCCGCGTCCACTCTATTGGGAATGACGAAATGGGCCTGATGGACGAGCCGACGGCGGTTGAGCGCTTTGTGCGGGCCGCGCGCGAGCGCAACATTCGCGTCTGCTACGTGCGCCTGTTTTTGAGCGGCCTGACCAACGACCCCGATGCCATTCATGCCAATACAGAGTTTATCGGCAAGGTGGTAAAGGGCATTCAGGGCGCGTATACGACCACGCAGGGGCCACTAACCATCGGCAAGGCGCATCCGTTTCGCGACGACCCCACGCCCGCTTTGTGGGCGCGTATCCTGATGGGCGTCGGCGTGATGGCGGGGACGGTTCTGCTCCTGAGCCTGTTTACGGGACTGGACGGCACGGCGTTTGCCGTGGCGCTGAGCCTGGCATTGCTGGTCGGCATTGGGCTTGCTCTGCCGCATCTCAGCGTGAAGGGACGCGAGATTTTGGCCTTGCTGGCGGCCTGCGTGTTTCCCACGCTGGGCTTGTGTTATTACGCCCTGCCGCAGGCGTCTTATCCGCTTCCATTGGGCACGGGGACCGTGCTGGGGCGGGCGTTTGCCGCGTATGCGCGCATGACATTGGCGACCGTGGCGGGCATCGTGTTTGTCGTGGGGCTGCTGGCCGGGCGCTTGTTCTTGCTGAAGGTGGATGCGTTTTTGGGCGTCAAGCTGGTGCTGGTCGCGCCGGTGGTGTTGGTGCTGGCCTATTATGGACTGGGACTGGCCCAGCTCGGCCCCGGCGCAGGCTGGGCGGAACGAGTCGCGCGGGTCAAGCAGTCGCTGGCGGCCTTGTCTGCGCAGCCTCTGCTGGTCGGGCAGATTGTGGTCGGCTTTGTAGCGCTGGTAGCATTGGCGCTGTTCGTCGCGCGCAGCGGCAACGATCCGGGCGTGGGCGTCAGCGGCACGGAGCTGAAGGTGCGTTCCCTTTTGGATAAGTACCTGCTGGTGCGCCCGCGCACCAAAGAGTTCTTGCTGGGGCACCCCGCGCTGTTTGTCGGGCTGGCTGCGGCTTACGCGGGGCGGTTCCCCCGCGCCATTCTGCCGCTGCTGGTGGTGGGGGCGATTGGGCAGTCGTCGCTGCTGGACACGTTCTGCCACCTGCACACGCCGCTGTTTATCTCCGTCCTGCGTGGTTTGATTGGGTGGGCGCTGGGCGCAGTCATCGGGGCGCTGATTTGCGTGGCATTGGGCCGCGAAGTCCCCCAAAAGGCGGCTGTGCGTGTCTGACAAGGTTCGCCCCCGCCGCGTCCTGCTGTCCGGCTATTACGGCTTCGCCAATGCCGGGGATGAAGCCGTGCTGGCCGGGCTTCTTTTGTCCCTGCGCGCGGCTGACCCCCGACTGCAAATCACCGTTCTCAGCATCAATCCCCGTGAAACCGAACAAACACATGGCGTCCAGGCCGTGCATCGCACCCGTCCCCAAGAGTTATTGCCCGCGCTTGCCCGCACGGACTTGCTGCTTTCAGGCGGCGGCAGCCTGCTCCAAGACGTGACTAGCGCGCACGGCATCTTGTATTATTTGGGCGTGGTGCGGCTGGCTCAAATGCTCGGCAAGCGCACCATGTTTGGGGCGCAGGGACTGGGGCCATTGCTGCGGACACGCTCGCGCCGGTTGGTGGCGAGTGTCGCCAATCGCCTGGATGCCGTCACCGTGCGCGACCCGGCCTCCGCCGACCTGCTGCGAAAGATTGGCGTGACTTGTCCCCTCATAGAAGTCGCCGCCGACCCGGCCCTGCTGCTCGGCCCGGACACCTTTCCCTCCCCCCACCCCGACACATACGGCGTCGCTCTGCGCCCCTGGCACGGGCAGGAAACTCTGGCGGCGCGGCTTGCCGATGCCTGCCGCGAGGCGCTGCCGCAGGCGCATCCCGTCGTGTTTCCCATGCAGCCGCAGACCGATACGCAGATCGGGGAACAATTTGCCTCGCTGCGTCATCAGCAGGAAAGAGCACGCCTGGTTTTACCCGATGCAGGACTGGCAGCGCTGACACAAACAATCGGCGCTTGCGAGATGATGGTGGGAATGCGCCTGCATGCCTTGATTTTGGCGGCGGCGGCAGGCGTTCCCTCGGTCGCCCTATCTTACGACCCCAAAGTCGCGGCTTTCATGGCACAGTCGGGCCAGGAAGATGCCGTCTACGACCTGTCGCAAGAGGGAGCAGCGGGGCTTCCCGCACTGCTGTCCCGGCACTGGGCGGCCCGTGCCGAGCGCGCGCAGGCGCTGCAAATGCGCCTGCCCGCCCTGCGCACCCTCGCAAGCCGCACCGCCGAAGCCGCCATGTCTCTGCTGAAGTAATATCGTATTTCTGCTGAAGTAATCAAGCCGCTCGATGTATGTATAAAAAGCAGCAGGATCGCCCCCCGGCCCCCAATTCTGGGGGAGTAAGATAGGAGAGGCCATTGCCAAAGTCCTTCCTATTCCCCTCTTATTCCCCCAGAATCGGGGGCTAGGGGGCGATCCTTTCTCCCAGAATTAGGGCGGGGGAGCCTTCTGCGCAGTTTCTAGGCACACCGACAACAAGAAAGTGGGGATGGGTCTCATGCAAAAGTTTACACTGGCGACGGCGCTGGCAATCGGGGTATTGGCCGCCCTCGCGGGCGGCTGCGGGGGAGGCGGCAGCGGCGGCAGCCCGACGACGGGCGGCAACGGCGGCTCCTATCCGTACCCGAGTGGAGGCAATAGCATTGTGCTGGGCAAAGTGGTGGACGTGAGCGGCAATGCCGTGCCCGGCGCATCCGTGGCGGCAGATACCGGGCAAAGCGCAGCCACGCTTTCGCAGGGCGGCTTCCGTTTGGACGGCGTCCCGGCGGGCGTGCGCCGCCTTCGCGTTTCCGCGCAGCAGAATGGCACGACCTATACGGGCAGCACGCAGGTGCTTTCACTCAGCGCGTCCCCCGCGCTGACGGTTTCCAATGCCAATGTGCAGGTCTCGCCGACCGGGCAGCAGGCCACGCTTACGGGCACGGTGCGCGACCCGAGCGGACAGCCGCTGGCAGGCGCGCGCGTGTATTTGGGCGTGTTCGTGTCGCCGGGCACGGCGGCCAATAACGGCGCCGACGGCAGCGTGGCCTCCCTGGTCGCCTTTGCCGACTCCAACGGCGTGTACCGTCTGGAGAACGTCCCGGTTCCCACATCGCAGTCTTCCTATACCGAAGCGGCATCGCTGCTGGGCTACCAAAACACGCGGGTCAACGTCACTAACCTGCGGGTCGGCGAAACACGCACGCAGGACATTATTCTAGGCGGCCCGTCGGGACAAACAGGGCCGACGCCCGCCAATGTCGCCGCGTTTGCCTTTACGCAGCCCGGCGAGGCCCCGCAGGCGCATGCCGTCGGCCTTGCTTCCTCCGGCTCGCCCGCAGCGGCGTATGAGCAGATACGCCGCGCGGTGTCCTCTGCCTATGCACGGCGCGTTGCGCAGGCGCATGCGTCCGCGCACACTCGTCTTAAAGCCCATGCCTCGCCGTTCGGGGCGTATGCCATTGAGGCTGATGTGTTTTTTGACAATGCCCAGCCGGACAGCGTGGCGGGCTTCCGGGTTTACAACAGCGTGGGCAATGCGCAGTTGACCGCGTATGACTTTCTGCAGGACCCGCTTGCCAATGTCTACACCGATTTAGACCCGGCGTATGTGCCCAACCAGCAGTACAACTTCGCGGTCAGCGCCGTCACTACCACCAATGGTGAGTCGGGCCTCTCGGCGGCCAGCGCCGTGGTTCCCCTAGACGGACAAACATTGGCCGGGCCGCAAAACGGGCAGACGACCCAAAACCCCGTCTCGGTCGCCTGGAACCGGGTGAATGGCGCAGACAATTACTCGGTCTTTGTCTACCCGCAGTTTCCCGGCGTGGGCGTGGCCGGGGCGCAGTACAATGCGGCATCGGGCGCGAGCAGTTTGACGCTGCCCGGCATGGCCTTGGGCGATTACTGGCTGGTGGTTGCCGGGTCGCGCGGCGATGGCAGCGCGGTAACAGTCAGCCCAATCACGCGCATCCATGTGCCCTAAACAAAAAACAACAATTGCCTCTAATGATTGCTGCTTGTAATGCCTATAATCAATACCGGAGGCGGCACGCAAAAGGAGCGAGATTATGGCAGCTATGTTTCTCGCCCCGAATGGTGTTGTTGGACAGCCAACTCCGGTTTCCGCGCCGGCAGGCCTTGACGTTCCGCAGAACGTCAAGCTTACCAAGCGAGAAATTGAAGTACTGACCCATGTCATTCAGGGCAAATCGAGCAAGGAAGTGGCGGATACATTGTTCGTCTCAAAACGGACGGTGGACTTTCATCTAGCGAATGTGTACGACAAGCTGCATGTGAGCAATCGCGTGCAGGCATTCCGCCGGGCCACTCGCCTTGGGCTGATCCCCTACGAAGCGCAGTTCGCCGATTAGGCGGACAACGCGGAGCAGGGCACTCAATTCTGCATGTCGCAGGCAAAACCCGGACGGGGAACGCAAGTTCCCCGTCCGTTATTTTTTTGCCGCCGCCCTGCCATGCCTTCGCTGCGGCGGCATTGCACACCCATCGCAATGGCTTATCAAACGTATACCAACGACGGAACAAACTGTTCCGTCGTTGGTACGCCTATGGAAAGCCCTTGCACCGCGTAGGCAACGGCTTTGCATTGCTATCCTTGCGGGTGAATAATCTTGAAGACAAAGTACCACAGCGACAAACCGGCGGCGACAATGGTGGTCACCCAGGCGACGATGTTGTAGCCTAAACTGTTGCGATACCGACCCATGACCCGGCGGCGGTTCATCAAAATCAGCATCAGGACAAGCTCCACGGGAAGCAGGGCGCAGTTGACGATCTGGGCGTTAAGAATGACCTGGATCAGATTGGAGCGCAGGGGAAGCAGCATAATCAACCCGCCCGCCGCCAGGATCAGAATGCCGTAGGTGCCGTAAAACAGGGGCAGCTCGCGGATGCGCCGCCCCAAACCGGACTCCCACCCCAGGGCCTCCGTGACGGCGTAGGCGGTGGACAGCGGCACAATCACGGCGGCCATCAGCGAGGCATTGAGCAGGCCAAAGGCGAACAGCAGCTTGGCGTACTGCCCGGCCAGCGGGGCCAGCGCCTGCGCGGCCTGCCCCGCATCCTGAATGCTGCGGACGTTGTGGGCATACAAAGTCTGGGCGCACAAAATGATGATGAAGCCCGCCACGATATTGGACAGAACGCAGCCGATAATCGTGTCCCAGCGCGTGAGAAAGTAATCTTTCATCTTCACGCCTTTGTCGCGCACGGCGGACTGCTGGTAAAACTGCATGTAGGGGGCGATGGTCGTGCCGATTAGCTGCACGATCATCAGAACCAGAGCGGGACTCCAATGGGTTTGGCGGATGCGCAGGCCCAGCGACGCCTGGGTCACAGCGGCCCAGGGCACGCCGATCTTCAGCGCCGTGATAATATAAGTGACAAAGACCAGGGAGGCGATCAGAAGAATGCGCTCCACCTTCTGATAGGAGCCGCGCGAAACCAGCAGCCAGACCAGAACGACAGCGATGGGGACAATGATGTAGCGGGCATGAACGCCCAGATACAGCTCGCCGACCGCCGTGATGCCCGCAAACTCGGACACGGTGGTCGCGAAGTTCGCCAGCAGCAGCACAACCATGGCGAACAGGGTGATCTTGACGCCGAAGTTCTCGCGAATAAGGGCGGCGAGGCCTTTGCCGGTGACGGCCCCCATGCGGGCGCACATCTCCTGCACCACAATCAGGCCGACGGTGACGACAACGATGCTCCACAACAGAGAGATGCCGTAGGCGGCCCCGGCCTGGGAATACGTGGCGATGCCGCCGGCATCATTCCCTGCCGCCGCCGCGATGACGCCTGGCCCGAGCACAGACAGCACAAGGAGCCAGCGCGAGCGCCGCCGGGGCGCGCTCGGGGGCGGCACGGACGGAGCGGGCGCAGGCGATGTGTCCGGCAGGGACGACGCACCCGGCCTCAAGGGCTGTGCGCCTGTCCCGGCATCGCGCGAATCGCGTGGCACAGGCTGGCTCATAACAAAAACAAGTAAAGGCGGGACTGTGAATGTCCATTGGTTTGGTGTGCATCCGCGCGCAGAAGTCGCTGATAATCGGTTAGGAAAGAAAAACAAAGCGGCGCGGGATGCAGGGGGATTATAGCCGCGCTTGGGAGGATTTGTCAACAAAGGGGACGGTTTGCGAAGGAGGCTGGGCGGGTATAGGCAATTTAGCACTGAGTGGCAGGACGTGATTAGAAAGCAGGACGGACGATGAACAAAGATGTGCAGGGGCTGATTTATGGAGCCAGCATGGTGTCCATCATCATGGCGATTTATATGTTTGCGACCGGCAAGAGAGACACCGGAATATTTATCGGCCTGTGGGCGCCGACATTCCTCAGCATGGGCACGTTTTTCAACACGGAGCGCCATCTGGTTAAAGGCGAAGAGCCTGTCAAAGAGTAATCTTGCAGACTGAAAAAAAGCCCGAATGCGAACAGCGCATTCGGGCCTTTTTATTGTTGGTACATTCACGCGCAAGCGCCGCATTCAGGCTTCATCCAGCAGGCGGACCATTTCATCGCGCAAAAAGCGCAGATACACCTGCCCCAGATCGCAGCCGGGATGATCGGCGGCATAAGCTTCCGCCCATTCCTGTTCGCGGGCAAGCAGCAGCAGCATGGTGTCTTGGAGCAGGGAGGGAGGCGGCAGGTTGAAAGGGTCGGCATTCATGGCGGTGGATTCCTTTGGAAGAAGAAAATAAAAGAGCGCATGCTTATTATAAATCTCCTGGCCTCCAATTTCAATGACAAGAATACGGGTTTGCCATGTCCTTGACAATGATACTGATAGCAAGTATAATAAGAACTATTCTTAATAACACTCTTCGGTATTCTCATTAAAGGAAACAGGAACCATGGCAGACAGCGAACTTGCAGCAGGAACAGCAGCTCCTTTAGAACGCGAAACCAACCACGACTTTGTGCTGCAAAAAGTGCAGCCTGCCCTGCTGGGATTGATGGACGGCTCAGTGTCCACGCTGGCGCCTTTGTTCGCAACCGCCGGATTGACGCACAGCGCGCACAATGCGTTCTTTGTCGGCCTGGCGGCATCGGTGGGCGCAGGCATCAGCATGGGCCTTTCGGAAGCTTTGTCGGATGACGGCAGCGTCACGGGTCGCGGGGCGCCGGTCGCGCGGGGCGTGATCACGGGCATGGCGACCATGCTGGGGGGTATGCTGCACACGCTGCCGTTTTTGCTGGGAAGCCTCACGCTGGCCCTGCATTTAGCCTATGGGGTGGTGGTGGTTGAGCTGCTGACGATTGCCTATATCCGCTTCCACTTTATGAAGACGCCGCTCGCCCAGACAGTCGGACAGGTGATTGTCGGCGGCGGCATCGTCTTCGCAATTGGCCTGTGGCTCGGCAAATTAGGCGCGGGCTGATTGGGGAACGCACAAAAGGGCCGGGAGCGAACTGCTCCCGGCCCTTGCTTTGTTCAAATGCTCTTCAAAGTCACGCGGCTTTTGCAAGCGCGGCGGGGGTGTCCTGCATGGCAGATACAAGACGCCTCAGCGCTTCTTCGGCCTGGTCGTGGGGCACCTGGCATGTGCCTGCCGCCGTGTGCCCGCCGCCGCCTTCCGCGCGCATCAAAGGCCCGATGCTGGCCTGGGCGGTGCGGTTGATGATGCTGTGTCCGCAGGCGAAGACGCAGTTTTTGCCCTGGAAGCCGTTGACGATCCATACGGACACGCTTTGGGCGGGATACAAAGCATACACCAAAAAGCGGTTGCCGGAATAGATGGGGTCCACATCCCGCAGATCGGTGACCAGGACATTGCCTTCCGTCCAACTGTGCTTGGCAAGCATGGCGCGAAACAGGGCATCCTGCTCAAAGTAGCGCGCGACGCGCTCCTGCACATCGGGCAGCAGCAAAATCTCGTCAATGCTCATGTGCAGGCAGGCATCAATCAGCGCGTACATGAGCTGATAGTTGCTGATACGGTAGTCGCGAAAACGCCCCAGGCCCGTGCGGGCGTCCATCAGGAATGACAACAGGGGCCAGCCCTGCGGGTGCAGAATGTCATCGGCACTAAACTGGGCCGAGTCCGCCTTGTCCACTTCCGCCATCATGGTCTCAACGCCGGGAAAGCGAGACGCGCCGCCGTAGTAGTCGTACACAACGCGGGCGGCGCTCGGCGCGAGGCGGCAGTCGCCGCGAAAGCCAAGCGTGCCGACCACGCGCTCCACTTCGGTGGCATGGTGATCAAACCACAGCCCGCAGCCGGGCACAAACGGCACATTGGTCAGAATGTCGTCGGCGGTGACGGCAAACGCGCCGTCCTGCAAGTCTTTGGGGTGGACAAACTGAATGCTGTCAATGGTTTCCACTTGCTTGAGCAGAACCGCGCAAATCAGGCCATCAAAGTCGGAACGGGTGACAAGTCGCATAGGGGTAACTCCTGGTAAGATACCCATAGTGTCGGCAGAAGTACGGGGAAACATCAGGGGCAGTTTACGCGAGGGCGTCGGTGCAGGCACGGTCAACGCTCGGCCCGTAGCTCTCGCCAAAGTGGTTCAGGTGTACCAGCAGCGGATACAACTGGTGCAGCGGACGACGCCGCCGTTCATACCCGGCTTCCAGTGGAAAGACACGGTTGTAAGCCTGCACAAAGCCGCGTGGGAAGCCGCCGAATAATTCCACGTAAGCCATCTCCACTTCCCGGTCAGCGTAGTGGACAGCAGGATCAATCAGCGCGGGCATGTCATTGGCAATGGACAGGAAGTTGCCGCTCCACAAGTCGCCGTGGACAAGCACGGGCCGAGCGGGGAAGTCCAGCAGCGTGTCCAGAGCATCTACCACTTCGCCCAACAGACGCTCCCGGTGCGGCGGGATCAGTCCCCTCCCCCGCGCTTTGTCCCATTGGGGCAAAAGGCGGCGTGTGCGGTAGAAGTCAGGCCACGTGTCCACCCAGCCGTTGGGCTGGGGCTGCGAACCCAGGAAGTTATCATGCGCCAGGCCATATCTGCCGTTGGGTGAGGCAATGTGATGCAAAGCCGCCAGCCCTTCGGCAAAGCGCTGCGTGAACGCTCTCTCGTCAACGGGCGGCTGCGGGGGCAGATATTCTAAAGCAAGGAACGCGGGCGTGTCGCTCGCGGCGAGGACTTGGGGGACGCGCAGGGCGTTTGCCACACCGAGGCGGCGCAGGCCGTCGGCTTCCATTGGGAAGAAGACGGGCGGGGTTTGGTCGCGCCATTTGACCACGCACTGCACTTTGCCCGCCGTCACCAAAGCGGCGTGGCTGACATCGCCGCCGGACAAGGGGCGCGTGCTGGTGACAGGGCCGAGCGCGTCTGTCACGGCACTGTGAATAGCGGGCGGCAGGGCGGTCACAGGTGATGCTCCCGGCGGATGGCGGCAAGCAGGCCGTCAGCGGCCTCGCTGACTAACGCATACACTTCGTCAAAGTTGCCGGTGAGGTACGGGTCGGGGACTTCCTTCACGTCACTCTCGGGGGCGTAGGAGAGGAATGGGACGACTTTGGCCCTCCCCTGCCCCATGCGCCGGACATTGGCGAGGTTGCTGTTGTCCATGGTGAGCACATAGTCGAAGGCCTGCAGGTCGTCCTGGGTGACCAAGCGGGCTTGGTGGGTGTAGTCTACGCCATTGACTGCGAGGATATGCTGGGTGCCGGGGTGCGGGGCGTGGCCGATGTGCCAGTCCCCCGTCCCGGCGCTGTCGGCAATAATGGCGCCGCCTAAGCCTGCATCGCGCACTTTGTGAGCAAAGACGGCTTCGGCCATCGGGCTGCGGCAGATGTTGCCGAGGCAGACAAAGAGGACGCGGATCATGGTGTGTGCTGCGGTGCTTTGAAGCGTTGCCTGTCCTGCCGCACCCGCTTCCAGCAGTAGACGGTGTAGACGATAAGCGGGATGTCAATCGCCAGTAGGATTAGTCCCGCAACGATGCTGCCGCTGACTGCACTGCTTAATAACATAAAAGCAGCGAACGTCAACAGTCCAGCGCCCACAGTCAGCAGAAAAGTATAAGCAACGCTCTGAGGCGTTGACAAGAGACGGTCTGTCTTTTTGAGTGATAATTGTGGTACGGGCAGCGTGACTGTTCGCTGCCACCACGTATGTCCGCGTGGGCCGATACGCCAAGTCACGGTTTGCCCCATGTAGCGGCTGAGTACTAGCCAGTACATCGTTGACCTGGCGTAGATATAGCCCAATACTAGGAACAGCAGGATGTCTGCCCATCGTAGTATCAACGCCCAGTGCGGCGGGCTGAGTACTACGCTGAGACAGACGGCAAACATGATGCCCTGAAACAAGGCTTCCTGACGGCATTCCTTGACAGCCATTGGGCGGGTTGTGCCTGCGGGTGCGGGTGCCATGCTTAAGAGTGTACCGCAAAGGAAGGGCCGGAGGCAAATGCCTCCGGCCTTTTTAGAGCGGCAGGGCGTCGCGCAAGACGCGCTCGCGCAGGCGGGGGCGCAGGCCGCGCTCGGTGACGACATCCACCGGGCAGGAGAGCAGTTCGCGCAAGTCCATCAGCAGGCCGCCCATGTTTAGAAGGCTGCGGCCCGGCTCCATGTCTACCAGCAGGTCTAGGTCGCTCATGCTGTTGGCTTCGCCGCAAAGCACGGAGCCGAAGACGCGGATGTCTCTGGCTCCGTGCTTTGCGGCGAGGGCGAGGATGGCAGGGCGCTGGGCCTGGAGGTCGGAGAAGGTCACGGCAGACGTCCCCTACCCTTTGGCTTTGGAGTTGCGGCGGCGCATGTCGGCGTTCAGTTCGCGCTTGCGCATGCGGATGTTCTTGGGGGTGACTTCTACCAGTTCATCGGGGCCGATGTATTCTATGCACTGGTCGAGGGACATAATCGTGTGCTGGGTCAGGCGCGTGAAGGTCTCTTTCACTGATTGGCGCATGCTCGTGAGGTGCTTCTGGCGGCAGATGTTGACTTCCAGGTCCATGTCGCGGGCGTTCTTGCCGACAATCATGCCCTCGTAGACGTCGACGTTGTGGGGGATGAAGAGGATGCCGCGCTCTTCGGCATTCATTAGGCCGAAGGAGGTAGAGAGGCCGCTTTCACTCGCCAGCAGGCTGCCGTTCTTCTCGACCCCGAGGTCGCCTGCGTAGGGCACGAAGCCTGCGAAGAGGCTGTTGAGGACGCCCGTTCCGCGTGTCTCGGTGAGGAACTGGTTGCGGAAGCCCAGGAGGCCGCGTGTCGGGACAGTGAACCGCATGCTCAGGTGGCCGTCACCGCTGGGCTTCATGTCCTGCATCTCGCCTCTACGCCTGCCTAGTTGTTCAATCACGGCGCCGCTGTATTCCTCGGCAACGTCGATTTCCACTTCTTCCAAAGGCTCCATGGTCTTGCCGTTCTCTTCGTGGAAGATGACTTCTGGCTGGCTGACCTGAAGCTCGTAACCCTCGCGACGCATGGTTTCTATCAGCACGGCCAGGTGCAGCTCGCCTCGGCCTGAGACCAGGAACTGGTCGGCTGTCTCGCCGTCCGCGACGCGCAGGGCGACATTGGTCTGCAGCTCTTTCATCAGGCGCTCGCGGAGCTTGCGTGACGTTGAGAACTGGCCTTCGCGTCCGGCGAAGGGGCTGGTATTGACACCGAAGGTCATGCGCAGGGTCGGCTCATCGATGCGCACCTGAGCGAGGGCAACGGGGTTGTCGCGGCTGGTGACTGTCTCGCCGATGTTGATGTCGGGCAGGCCGCTGATGGCGACGATCTCCCCGGCTTCGGCGCTCTCGGTCTCGACGCGGTTCAGGCCCTGGTAGATGAAGACTTGCGCCAATTTGCCGGGAATGGGCTTGCCTTCGCGGTTAATCACCGTGATGGCCTGGTTGGTCTTAAGCGTCCCCGAAACGACTTTGCCGATGGCGATGCGGCCTTTGTAGTCGTCGTAGTCGAGGGTAGTGGCGAGCATTTGCAGGTTGCCGTTGGGGTCGCCGGTCGGGGGGTTCATGTGGCTGACGATGGTCTCAAACAGCGGCTTGAGGTCGGTGCCAGGGCTTTCAGGGTCGAGGGTGGCGATGCCGTGCAGGGCGATGGCGTAGACGACCGGGAAGTCTAGCTGCTCTTCGTTGGCCCCGAGGGCGGCGAACAGGTCGAAGGTCTGGTCGACGACGTAGCCGAGGCGGGCATTGGGCCGGTCGATCTTGTTGACGACGACGATGACTTTGTGGCCCGCTTGGAGGGCTTTGCTCAGCACGAACCGGGTCTGGGGCATGGGGCCTTCGACGGCGTCTATGAGTAACAATACGCCGTCTACCAATGACATGACCCGCTCGACCTCGCCGCCGAAGTCGGCGTGACCGGGGGTGTCTACGACGTTGATTTTGATGTCGTTGAACTGCAGGGCGGTGTGCTTGGAGACGATGGTGATGCCGCGCTCGCGCTCCAGGTCCATTTTGTCCATGACGCGGTCGGCGACAACTTGGTTGGTGCGGAACACGCCGCCTTGCTTGAGCATGCCGTCCACGAGGGTGGTCTTGCCGTGGTCGACGTGGGCGATGATGGCGATGTTTCGCAGGTGCGATTGTAGGTTTGTGGTTGTGTCTGACATTTCGGCGTTATTATACCCGATGGGTTGCGGTTTTTGAGCGTGGGCACAGAGCTGAGGGTGTCCCTCTGCCCTTTCCCCGCCATGCCCTTACAGAAACGCGTCCGCCGTGCCACAAGGGAACGTGGGACGGCGGTGGTGGTGTGTCTAGGCGGCGTCGGGGTCTTCGGGAGGCCAGAGGGTCAGCGGGGCTTGAGAGCCATGACGGATGAGTTGTGCCCAGACGATTGGCGGGTCGTCTTTATTGGCTTCTTGAACCGTGAACAAAATGCGCCAGGAGGGGCCGCCGCGCCGGGTCTGATACACCCACTGACGCTTGGCAGCAGCCGATCTTCAGGGGCGATGGGACAACGCTGCGGCAGGGTTGCCAAACCGCGCAAGCCCTCCATCAGTCCTGCGGCGCATGTAAACTTGGGCGGCAAAGTCCTACTCGAACTGCTCCAGTGAAACCCAGTGGCCTGCGGCGGTTTCAGCCATGCTGTGGCGCAAGCCAACGGCGGTTTCTTCATGCTCGGCCTGCGCCTGTGCAATGAGTTCCGCAAGGGCGTCCTCTAGCGGCAGGCCGCGTAAAGCGGCGACGGCGGTCAGCCGCGCTTCGGTTTCCGGGGTGAGGGTGAGTGTCATAGCGGATGGTTTTCTCCCATGTGACGGCTTGGTGCCTATTGTACCTCAGCCCTGCACCAAAACGCCCGCCGTGCCACAAGGGAGCGTGGGACGGCGGGCGGTGTTTGCGGGCGAAGACGAGGCGCGGCTTAGGCGGCTTGGCGTTTGCGGGCGCGGAGGGCGAGTGCGCCGAGGCCGAGGATGCCGATGGCGGCGATGGGCGTTTTATTCTGTTTGAGGGGCGGCGTCTTCAGTCGGCCATGCGCTGAGGGACCGCTGCGCGCTATGGCGGATATGGTGGACGCGCACGGTGGCGGGGTCGCTGGCGTCGGCGGCGTGGATGGTGAACAGCAGACGCCATGTGCTGTGCCGTCCCCGATGATAGAGAAAGACGCGCAGTGGGGGCCGGGGGCAAACTCTTGAAAGGAAGTATCCTCGGAGGCGATGGGGCAGCGCAGGGGCAGTGTTGCTAAAGCGCCTGCGGCAGCGAGCATTTCGTCGTACCAGAGTGCGGCCTGCGCGGGGCCGATGTTTTGCGCCTGCCACTCGCGGGCCTCTTGCAATGCGTCACGAGCCTGTTCTGTCAGGCGCACAGCGTAGACTTCGGGTTCGTTGTCCGGGTTGTGTGTTCTCATGCAGTGTCGGGGCCATTGGCGGGAAGGTGAGCGGCTTTCCATGCGTCATGCTCCGCCCCCAAATCTTCCAGCGCGACCCATTGTCCGGCGGCGAACTGCTGGACGCTTTGGCGCAGGCCGCTCAGGGTTTCCTGCCGCTCTCGTTCCTCCTGGGCGGCGTGCCGGACGAGAGCTTCCACGATTTGTTCGGGGGCCTGACCGCGTTGTGCCGCCAGTGTTTGCAGGACGGCTTCCGTGTCCGGGGTAAGCGTGAGCGTCATCGGTGTTCCTTTCGCAGAGTGTGGCGAGCAATTGTGATTGTACCCGAGGCCCTGCCCGCAACGCAAAACGCCCGCCGTACCACAAGGGAGGGTGGGACGGCGGGCGATAGTTGCGCGTGGAGACGGGGGGCGCGGCTTAGGCGGCTTGACGTTTGCGGGCGCGGAGGGCGAGTGCGCCGAGGCCGAGCAGCCCAACGCCAAACGCGGCGAACTGCGAGGGTTCGGGGGCTGCCGTGATGCTGCCCCGGAGGTTGTCCACGCTGATTTGGATGCCGGAGGTCTTGTCAACCTGGAGGCGCAGACCCTGCCCGTTGAGAGCGGGGTTGGTGTCCACGAAAACCGTCGTGTAGGGCTGGAACGTCCCGGCGGCGGGGGCGGCGGGGGTGACGGAAAGCAGTGTCGTTGTCCCATCAGGCATCTGAGCGTACAGGGCGATGTCGCCGCTGCCGGGAGTGTTGTCGGCACGCTGGCCAACGTCCGCTGTGAAGGTGTAGGTGCTGCCCGCCGTGAGGGTTACGCTCGTGAGTTGATCCAAAGACGCAGCCCTGGTATCTACGCCGACAAAGCCAGCCGCACCACCGTCCGAGAAGCCTCCTGGAAACTGCGTGCTGTTGGGCGTGTAGACGTTGGCGAAGCCAAAAGTGTAACCGCTGCTGGCGTCTTCAAAGCTTGGGTTGGTGATGGGGAGCGGCGTGGTCTGGGCGGCGGCGGGGAGGCCAGCGGCGGCGAACAGCGCCAGCGAGAGGGTGATTTTGCGGACGGACGATGTGACAATCATGACGTTTCCTTTGTGTGCGGTCGGTACTGCTGCCAAGCAGCAGGTTGATAAGGCGGGGAGACTCCCACGCCGGAGGAGACAGGTCAAGCAACGACGCCTTGACGCTTGCGGGCCTTGAGCGCCAGCCCGGCCAGACCCAGCACGCCCAGGCTCAGAGCAGCGGCCTGCGAGGGTTCGGGAGCGGCAGCAGGACCGAGGTCACGCACCTGGAACGCGTTGGCCTGGGAGGTCCGGTTGGCCGTCACGCCGAACGTCGCCGCGCCTGACGCACCGGCCGTGAACAGGCCGACGGCATACTGGCCCACCCCGCCATCGCTGCTGGTCGAGTTGTAGTTGAGGGTGGTGCCGCCTACGCCGGCGAACGTCTCGCTGCGTGAGACTCCCTGGAGGCGGGGGTCGCTCACGAAGAACTGCGCCTCATAAACGTTGCCGACAGTGAGGCCGCTGACTGTGAACGTCACGAGACTTCCGCTGCCGTTGAAGAAGGCATTGCCGAGCAGGCTCCGGTAGCTCGCGGAGAGGTTGGCAAAGGGGACAGCGGCGCTGGTGAATGCGCCGGTGGCGCTGGAGTCGAAGCCGGACTGTGCGAGCTTGCCGAGACTGTTGCCATCGGTCACGCCGGTGAACGTGACGCCGTTCACCGTCGCGGACGAGGTGTTGCCGAAGGACTCCGCCAGGAAGGTCGTCCCGGTGTTGACCACGTTGGTGTCGCCGGTGATGGTCTGCGCAGGCCCAAAGGTAATAGGGGTCTGTGCACGGCCGGCCTGTGGAAGAGCGATGGCCAGCCCGAAGGCGGCCAGTGTCGAAAGCGTGAGCGTGATTGGGGCATGTGTCATAGTGTTGTCTTTCTTTTGCATGAAGCAAAAACCTTTGTAGAACGAGACGGCGCGGGGAACACCCGCCGGACAGATTAAGGCTATGATAGACGTCTATCATTACACTATCATTACAGAAATGCGCCCGCAGCCCTTTTTAGGCGGCGGGCGCAAAATATTTAAGGGTGGCGGGCGCGAAAAGTTGGGAATGCGAAGATGGGGCCGTTAGGGGGCGGGCGCCTGGCAGACGGATAGGGCGTACTCGGCGGCCTGGAGGGAGGACAGGGCCGCGCCGCGCGCCTGGGCGGCGCGGTGCCGGTCCGGGCCGAGAGCGGCGTCGAGCGCCCGCTCCGAGTCCGCCCACGCGTCCGCTTCGCCGGCGGTCTGGGCAATCTCCCCCGCTCGGTACATCGCCGCCAGGACGCCGCGGGCGACCGCCGCCGGTTCGGGCAGGTCCCACACGAGCCAGGTCTCGGACAAGCTCTGGAGACAGTGCAGGATGCCTCCAGTGTCCCCCATGCGGGCGAAGATCGTTAGGCCTTCCGCGAGAAACGCCTGGGCCTCCGCGAACCGGCCGCGCTTGCGGGTCGTCATGCCCAGCCCGGTCAGCGTGATCGCCACGCCGCGGGCGTTGCCCAGCGAGCGCTGGAGGGCCAGGCCCTCTTCGAACCAGTCCGTGGCCTCCTCCAGAGCGCCCCGGGTGTCGGCGGTCAGTCCCAGGTTGCTCAGGACTGTGGCGGCCCGCTGCCCGTCGCCGATCCCCCGGTACAGCGTCAGGCATTCCAGAAAGCGCGCCTGGGCCGTGTCCGTGTCGCCCTGCCTGCGCGCAAGGATGGCCAGGTTGTTGAGAATGGCCGCCGCCCGATGCGGCTCGTTCCGGCCCTGCCAGTATGCCAGCGTCGCCTCCCAGTGCGTCTGCGCTTCGACCGGACGGCCCTGTCGGGAAGCGACGATGCCAAGGTCCCCCTCGGCGCGTGCCGCCTGCTCGTCGCGGCCGAGGCGCCGGTGCAGGGCCAGTCCGGCTTCCAGGCGGATGCGCGCGCCGGGCAGGTCGCCCTCGGCCTCGGCTAAGTTGCCGGCGACGGCCAGAGCGTCGGCGCGGAGGACGTCCGGCGCGGCCCGATGCGCCAGCAGGGCGTCCAGACGGGCGCGGCCCTCGCGCTGCCGCCCGGACAGCAGCCAGAAGTGGTATAGCGCGGTCGCCAGGCCCAGCGCCTCCGCTGCGCGCCCCGGTCGGGCGTCCAGCCAGTCCAGGGCGGCCCCAAGGTTGGCGGCTTCGGCCTCAAAGCGGCGCAGCCAGTCACCCTGGTCCGGCCCCTGCAGCACGTCGTCCGCTTGGGCAGCCCAGGAGGCGAAGAAAAGCGCGTGGCGCTCGCCGGCGGCCTCCTGGTCCTCGGGCGAGAGCTGTTCCCACCCGAACTCGCGCAGCGATTCGAGCAGCCGAAAGCGCAGGTCGGGCAGACCGTCTTCGACCAAGAGGAGCGAATTTGTCCGGAGCTGGGCCAGTGCTTCCAGGGCGGCAGGGTCTTCGCATATGGCCTCGGCGGCGTCCAAAGTCCAGCCGCCCCGGAACACCGACAGCAGGGCGAAAAAGCGCCGCCCGTGGGCGGGAAGCAGGTCGTAGCTCCAGGCGATGGCCGCCCACAGCGAGCGGTGCCGCGCCCCTCTGTCCCCGCGCCGGCTCGCCAGCAACTCGAACCGCTTATCCAGCCGGGCGCGCATCTGGGACAGGCTGAGGACGCGGATGCGGGCGGCGGCCAGCTCCAGCGCTAAGGGGATGCCTTCCAGAGAGCGGCACAGGGCGGCCAGGTCCGTGGCGTTGCGGTCGGACACGGCGAAGTCGGGCCGGGCGGCCTGCGCCCGGTCCACAAAGACCTGGGCGCTGGCGCTGCGGGCCACTTGTTCCGCGGCCGCGTCCCCCTCCGGTACCGGCAGGGGCGCAAGCGGCATCTCGCGCTCGCCGGGCACGTCGAGCCGCCGCCGGGACGTCACCAGGCAGGACAGGGCCGGCACCCGCCCCAGCAGGGAAAGCACGGCGGGGGCGCCGCCTGCCGCGATCTGCTCGAAGTTGTCCAGGACCAGCAGGGAGGGCGGGCCGTCGAGGGCAGCGACGATCTGCCCCCACGGGTCGGCGGACGCGCCACGTGGCCCGCGCAGGGCGGCCCAGATCGCGTCCCCCAGGAGGCGCGGGTCGGCCACGTCCGCCAGCGGCACGAACCAGACGCCGCCAGGGAACGGCCCGCCCAGTCCGCGCGCCGCCTCGACCGCCAGCCGCGTCTTGCCCTGCCCGCCCGGCCCGGAGAGGGTCACTAGCCGCGTCTGCGGGTCGGACAGCAACGCCGCGAGCTGCTCCCGCTCCTCGGCGCGTCCGAAGAACCGGGTGAGCGTAACGGGCAGGCTGTCGGCGGGCGTGGGGGTGACGGAGGAGAGGTGAACCCGCGCCGGCGCAGGCTCACCCCCCGCCGGGGCGTCGAGGCGCGCGGCCAGGTCGCGTGTCTCGGGGCTGGGCGCGGCGTCGATTTCCACGCGCAGGAGCCGCGTCAATGTCTGGAACTGCTGCCGTGCGGCGATAGGGCGACCCATCGCCGCATACAGCCCCATCAGGAGCCGGTGCGACTCTTCGCACAAAGGATCGAGTGGGACGGCGCGGTGGGCGTAGTCCAAGGCGCGGTTGAGGTCGCCAGACTGCGTCAGGAGCCGCGTGAGCCGGTGCAGCGCGCCGAGGAACGCCTGCGCCAGCCGTTCGCGTTCCCGCACGGCCCAGTCGTCGTAGACCTCCGGCAGTAGTTCACCCCGGTACAGAACCACGGCCCTGGTCAGCGCCGCCGTCTGCCCCTGATCGCAGTCGGCAGAGGATGCCAGGGCGGCCTCGAATTCGGCGGCGTCGGTGGCGCAGGACTCGGGATTCAACTGGACCCGGCTGCGGTCGGCGACCAGAACGATGCCGGGGGGCGTCCCAGGCGGCTCCAACTGGCGGCGCAGGGAGCTAAGGGCAACGCGCAGGGCGTTGCGGGCGGCGTCAGGCGGCTCGTCCTCCCAGAGCAGGTCCAGCAACGCCTCGCGCGTGTGCGAGCGATGGGGGAACAGGGCCAGGTACGCCAGCAGCGCCCTGGTCTTGTGTGTGCGGAAGCGGGTGACGACGCGCCCGCCTCCGAGGGCGCGCAGACCGCCGAACAGTTCGAACCGCCACAGGTGATTCATTCTGTTATTATGACAGGATTCGGCGCGAACTGAGTTCCCCGCGCCGGAAACCCGGATAAATACGGCAGACGGGCTGTGTCTGCCTGGACAGGGGGAGCGGCTGGCCGTTGGGGAGCCGGGCCGCGGCGACCGACGTTGGGGTGAGAAGTTGGCTGCCTACGGTGCCCTGCTCGCGGACAGGAAGGCGCTGGCAGCCGCTACCGGCTACGTCAACGCGCGCGTGCTCGTACTGACCCCGGATGCCCGGCGTCGCGACGGACTGGCCGCATTCCTGGCGGACAAGTCACGAGAAGCAGGCCCTGTCGCCAAAACTGCCGGGGCAGTTCTGGCTTGCCGAGGACGCCGCGTTGGCACAGGCGAACCTAAGCCAACCGGCTTGGCGCCGACCCAACAGCGGTGTACTCTGGCCGCTCGTTTCGGGGCAGACGCTTAAGTTTCAGCGATACGCTCATAGTATCCCGAAAACGGGCCTTTTTGGGTGATTACTCCCCATTGATAAATCAAGGGGCTTCTACAGGTCAAGCCTGACACATTGTAATCCCAATGTGATTTTTCTTGCCCTGACAACAGGGTCAGTGTGCAAGTCCTGTCTCTGAGAACTTCT
>JAABUL010000901.1_pt1 | contig 60888 bp, 46 predicted proteins | sample 5559151 | NCBI WGS metagenome assembly JAABUL01 (sample SAMN10711876, study PRJNA513368) | rock metagenome | isolation source: Antarctica rocks | place: Antarctica: Victoria Land, Pudding Butte sud
CATCAAACGTTACATCGCCGAGCATAATCTCAGATCAAAGCCGTTTGCCTGGACCAGGGACCCCAACGCAATCATCGCTTCCGTCAAACGAGGGCACCAAGCGTTAGATTCTGTCCACTAGCTTGCGTATCCCTAATGCATCGGCGACATTCATATCTGGTAAAAGCGTCGTGCTTGTGGCTAGGAGCATCGTAGCCTCATGCTTCGCCGCGCACCCTGAAGGTGATCCATCTGCAGTAGGTAAGCCAGCCTGCTGCCGCTCTATTCGTCTCCATGCTGATCGTCAACATTTTCGTCAGGCTACCCCAGCATCGGTTCAGCAGCTCAGTTGGGTTATCTCGGGATGTCGGACAAGACACGCACACCGATCGGCCCGTAGCGAGGGCATTGAGACGGCCCTCAAGCGAGGGCATCGCCGTCGATGGTGACGTGGTGCTGGTTACGCAATTCGCACAAGGAGCGAACGCCTGCTTTTTGGGTTGGTCGCGAACCCGCTGGGCTGGCGTTGAGCTGAATGTCTGGTTCAGGGCATCGAGCCAACGACGGCTCCCCACCCAATGCCGACCTTCGCGCCCCGCGCCCGCCGTCCGGGCTCACCCGAGCTCCCGCCAGATGAGTTCGCTCCCGAGCACGAGCAGGCCAACGAAGAAGCAGCGCCGGAACGTAGCGGGCCGCACCCGCGCGCGCAGCCATCCGCCCAGCGCCATACCGGCCAGTGCCGGGGCGAGCGCCAGCAGGGAGGCGCCTGCGGCTCGCAGAGGCAATGCACCGTGCGACGCCAGGCCGGCAGCGAGCGCCAGGGTGGAGGCCGTGAAGGACAGACCGAGCGCTTGCACCAGATCATCCCGCTCCAACCCCAAGGCGCCGAGATAGGGCACGGCGGGAATGACGGACACGCCCGTCGCTCCCGTGACCAGCCCGGTCGTCAGCCCCACCAAAGGTCCGGCCCAAGGTTCGAGCCGGGGCGGCACGCGGAGCGTGAGCTTCGTCAGCCCGATCGCAGCGTAGACGACCAGCGCCGCGCCCAGCCCCACCGTCGCGAGATGTGCGGCGCCGCCCGTGATCAGACCCGATCCGGCCCAGGCGCCCGCGCAGATGCCCAGCATCATGCTCCATAGCCGCAGCAGCAGAGGACCGAAGCGCGGCCCGGCGAAGAGCTGCCAGAGATTCGTCACCAACGACGGCACGAGCAGCAGCGACGCGGCCTGCGCGGGTGGCAGGGCCAGGCCGAGCAGGCCCATCGCCACGGTCGGCAGACCGAGGCCGATGACGCCCTTGACCAAGCCGGCCAGCAGGAACGTGGCGGCAATCAGCGGAACGTGGGGCAGGAGGTCAGTCAAGCGTCCACCGTGCGGTCGCGCTTGCTCCGGACCGGCCGCGCTGTCCCGAGGCCGCGCGGGCAGTCGGAGGCCGAGGAACCGCCTGCCACCCCGCTGCGTCCCTCAGCCCTGCAACTCCTCTGCCGTGAAGGACGCCATGTCGAAGACCGGTGCGCCGCCGTCCCGGGATGCCGATCCGTCCGCCAGCTCCTGCTCGCGGCGGCGGAGCTCGACGCGCCGGATCTTGCCCGAGATGGTCTTTGGCAGCGCCTCGACGAATTCGATGTGGCGGATGCGTTTATAAGGGGCCAGGCGCTCGGCCGTGAGGCGGAAGATCGAGAGCGCCGTGGCCCTGTCCGGCACGGCGCCTGCGGTCAGGATCACGTGAGCCTTGGGCACCGAGAGCCTGATGGCGTCCGGCTTGGGCACGACGGCGGCTTCGGTCACGGCCGGATGCTCCAGCAGCACGCTTTCGAGTTCGAAGGGGCTGATCCGGTAGTCGGACGATTTGAACACGTCGTCGGCGCGGCCCACGAAGGTGAGATAGCCGTCCTGGTCCAGCATCGCCACATCGCCGGTGTGGTAGACGTCGCCGTCGGCGCCCTGGAGCGAGCCATCGGCCTCCTGGTAGCCCTGCATCAGGGCGAGCGGCCGGTCGGGCCCGAGCATCAGGCAGACCTCGCCCTCCCGCGCCGGCTGCCCGTCGGGGTCGAGCAATGTGACCCGGTAGCCCGGCATCGGGCGCCCCATGGCGCCGACCTTCACGGGCTGGCCGGGCGAATTCGCCACCTGGGCCGTGGTCTCGGTCTGGCCGTAGCCGTCCCGGATCGTCAGGCCCCAGGCGCGCCGGACCTTCTCGATCACCTCCGGGTTCAACGGCTCGCCGGCCGCGCAGACCTCGCGTAGCGCGTTGGGGTAGCGCGCGAGCTCCTCCTGGACCAGCAGGCGCCAGACGGTCGGCGGCGCGCAGAGCGTGGCGACCCCGCAGCGCCCGATGGCGGCCAGCAGGGCCGCGCCGTCGAAGCGTGGCTGGTTCACGACCATCACGGCGGCGCCGGCGTTCCAGGGGGCGAAGACCGAGCTCCAGGCATGTTTGGCCCAGCCGGGCGACGACACATTGAGGTGGAGGTCGCCTGCCTTGAGGCCGAGCCAGTACATGGTGGTGAGAGCCCCCACCGGGTAGCTGGCGTGGCTATGGCGCACGAGCTTCGGCTGTGCGGTCGTGCCGGAGGTGAAATAGAGCAGCATCGGGTCGTCGCCGGCGGCGCGGGCGGCCGGCACGAAGCCGTCCGGCATGGCGGCCGCCTCGTCGAGGCTCGCCCAGCCCGGCGCTGGCGTCCCCTCGGTGACGACCTTCAGGACCTCCGGGCCGCACACCGCGTCGCATTTAGCGACCTGGTCGGGTGCCGCCACGATCATCCTGGCCCGGCCGCGGGCGATGCGGTCGGCCAGCTCGGACGGGGTCATGAGGGTCGCGGCCGGGATCGTCACGGCACCGATCTTCATGGCGGCCAGCAGGGTCTCCCACAGCGGCTGCACGCTGCCGCAGAGCAGGATTAGGTGATGGCCCCGCGCGAGGCCAAGCGCCGCGAGTTGGTTGGCGACCCGGTTCGAACGCCGGGACAGTTCGGCGAAGCTCACCGCCTCGTCGGTGTCGCGGGCCGCGTCGACGATGCGCAACGCGGTGCGGTCGCGGCTCTCCTTCGAGGTCGCGAGTTCGCCGTCGAACCAGTCGAGCGCCCAGTTGAACCCCGACGCGTCGGGCCAGCGAAAACCCTCCACGGCCGCCGCGTAATCGTCGCGGTGGTCGATCAGGAACTGCCTGGCTTCCGCGAACGTGCGCATGGGTCCTCCCCGCTTCCGGCTCGGATCGCTCCCGATGCCCGTGGGCGCCCGGTCGAGCCTTTCACGGCAGATGCGAGGCGCCGGCGCGCCGCAACGACCTGAGCCTAGAGGATGGCGGGACCGGCTGCCACAGGCAAATCCTCACCCTCGAGCACGATCGTCAGAAATCAAGAGCCGTGACGAGGGCCTCTCGGCAAGGCGAGCGCATCTCGGTTCGAATTGAACGGAGCGATGCGAAATGCCACTGATGAGTTCCACACGACGGACGAGGCGGTCGCCAGTGTCTTTTCAGCGTACGGCGAGTCAGGGCGCTGCGGTTCGTCTACGGGCGACCTTCGGCCTCGACAGATGGGGGGACGCAGCGGTCAAAAAGGACAGCCACGCCGACTCCAAGTGGCAGCGGTCGGCCTCGGGATCCACAAGCCCGCCGGCGATCGAGTCCGACCGCCATGGTGTTCAGGAGGGTTATACCCGAAACAATGTCACTGTCTTAGCACCTCCGATGTTACCGGCATGACCGGTGATACCATATAGGTTGCCCGCCCAAATTGTTTTGCACTATCCAAGTTGCACTAATAACCGACTTTAAATTCAAGTATGAGACTGATCGTCAAGCAGACAAAGAAGTAGCTGACATCCGCTCGGAACCGACAAACCATTGTCGAAATGAACGCGACGATAAGGCAAATACAACAATTAACAAATAGGACCGTCATAGGTACCAGTGGGTCAGCCACGGGTCCATCGCTCTCTCCAAGAGACAGCACGTAGTAAAGTACCAGTCCTTTACTCTCCAGAATTTGCACAATATAAGGTGTTACAGAATGGGCTGTAACAGTTGCTACTGCGCAAATAATTATCAATCCGATAATTTCAAGATGATAACGAATCCATCTCATAGGATTACAACCTAATGACCGATTGCCATGATCAAGTAACACAGGCATGTGAAAACTCCGTCACGAGGCAAGTTTGATGCCCTCTGTTTCGCGTCGAGTCTCCCGCCGGGTGTCAATTCGCCCCTCTGGATCGCCTTCGGTGTGGGAGGCCAGGTCATCTCACGCCGTTGCTCGCACCTCGATCGACACAATCCTGCCCAGGGCGGCGAAAGCCTGGTCGATCTGTTCGATCCTGGAGTTGTGGTCGAGGCGGAAAAGCCGGTCGACGGACTCGCGGTTCCAGCCGAGGCGGCGAACGATATCGGCGCGGGTCAGTCCCGCCGCCATCATGGCTTGATGAAGACGAACCTTCAGTTCGGTTTGAAGCGAGACGGCGCGAAAGGGGACGCCGATCTCATCGTCGAACACCGGCACGGGAATGTCCTCGCGGGCGCTCATCATGCTTTCGATGACGACGTCGATCGCCCCGGCGGCGTTGCGGAGTGCCTCGGCCCGGTCGGCCCCATAGGTCGCGATCGGCAGGTCCGGGCTCGTGACCAGGACGGTATCGTTGTCGTCCGGTTCGAGGTGGAGACGATAGCGGAGCATCACTTCAAGCCCAGTTGCTTCTTGATCACCCAGCCCGAACCGCCAGCGTGGCGGTGTCGAGGTCGAAGCTGCCGTCCTCGGCGATCGCGAAATGCTGCCTTACTGCCTCGGGCGCGCCGGCCTGGAGGGAGCGGATCGCGGCCGCATGGTCGGCGGGCGTGCGGGTCCGGGCGATCCAGGTCGCGAAGCTCATCCGCAGCTTGCGGGCCGTCACGCTCTCGATGTCGAAGCGCGCGCGGGACAGGGCGGCCAGCCATTCCGCGACCGTGTAATTCCTGGCGTGCGACGGGTCCCGCAGCAACTCGACGGCCTGCAGGTGCGTGTCGAGGGCCGGATCGGCGGGCGCCACGGAATCCATGAAGATGGCCAGGCTGCCCGGCTTCAGGACGCGCCGCGCCTCACGCAGCCCCGCCTCCATGTCCTGCCAATGATGCGTGGTGAACCGGCACAGCACGGCGTCGAAGCTGCCGTCGGCGAAGGGCAGGTGCTCGGCGGCGGCCCGATGCACCGATATGTTCGACAGGCCGCGCTCGGCGGCCGTCCGCGCCACGGCGTCCAGCATGCTCTGGGTGAGGTCGCAGGCGACGACCTCGGCGACATGGGGCGCCGCGCGGTAGCTGACGTGGCCGCCCCCGCAGCCGAGATCGAGCACGCGGCCGATCCCGCCTCCCTGCAGAGCGGCCTCGACCTGGTCGAGGTCGTCGCCTCGGCTGTGGTCGGCGCTGCTGACGTAATCCTGGGCGCGCGGGGCATAATGATCTGCCGTGAAGGTGTCTTGCGATGGGCTCACGGCCGAATCTCCTGTCGGGACGTCCTTCGCCGCAGCCGGGCAACGGTGGAAGTCGGAGATCTATCCTGGTATCGCCACTTCCACCATGCCGCTTCCGGCCGAGACGGCTGGATACGTCCACGGATCGCAGGGCCGCGATGCTTCACGCTCCATCTCACGGCGGGACCGGGACCTTACCTTCGTGACCCCGCGCGCGCTCCACCTCACCCATGACGGCCGGCTCGACGATGCGGCGGTGCTGGCCGACCCGCGCCTGGTCCGTGTCATGGCGCTGCTGAACCGTGACGGCGAGGAGACCCGCGTGGTCGGCGGAGCGGTGCGCAACGCGCTGCTCGGACTGCCGCCCGGCGACATCGATCTCGCCACGACGGCACTGCCGGACGCCGTCCTGGCCCGAGCCAAATCGGCGAAGCTGCGCGCCATCCCGACCGGGATCGCCCACGGCACCGTGACGCTGCTGGCCGGCGGACTGCCGCTCGAGGTCACGACCCTGCGCGAGGACGTCGACACCGACGGCCGGCATGCCGTGGTGCGGTTCGGGCGGGATTTCGCCCGCGATGCCGACCGGCGGGATTTCACCGTCAATGCTCTGTCGGCCGGGCTCGACGGACGGCTGCACGATACGACGGGCGGCGTCACCGACCTCGCGGCCGGACGCATCCGCTTCATCGGCGATGCCACGACCCGCATCCGGGAAGACTACCTGCGAATCCTGCGCTTCTTCCGCTTCCACGCCACCTATGGAGTCGGCCCGCTCGATCCCGAAGGGCTCGCGGCCGCGGTGGCGAACCGGGATGGGCTGGACCGGCTGTCGCGCGAGCGCGTCCGCGCCGAACTCATGAAGCTTCTGGCTGCTCCGGCGGCAGCCGCCGTCCTCGACACCATGGATCGGGAAGGCTTCCTCGACCATGTCCTCGGCGGCGCGGCGGACGTGCCGCGGATGGCTCGGCTCGCCGCCCAGGCTCCCGACGACGCCGACCCGCTGCTGCGGCTGTCCGCCCTGGCGGTACGGAGCCCGGACGACATCGATCGATTGCGCGAGGCACTCCGCCTCTCGAACGGCGAGCGCGACCGCCTGCTGGCGGGACTGACGGCGTCGGCGTCGCTCGATGCGAGGCCGCCCGATGCGGCGCGGCTCCGCGCACTGCTGTTCGAGCACGGCCGCGCGGCCTCGAGTGACGGGCTGCGGCTCGCGCGGGCCTCGGATCCCGACGGAGACGCGGGATGGGACGTCGCCATCGCGATCCTGCGGGATTGCCCGATGCCGCGTTTCCCTTTTACCGGGGAGGATGTGATGGCGAGGGGGTTGAAAGGGCCGGCGGTCGGTGCCGCTCTCGCAGACTTGCGTCGCAGCTTCGCGGCCGCCGGGTTCCCGGACGATGCCGGCAGCCGGAACAGGCTGCTCGATCGGTGTCTGCCGACACCGCCGAGGGATCGCGAGTGACGGGCACCTCGGCATCGGAGCTGCCTGGGCCGGTGCCCCGGGCGGCGCTGCAGGCCCGGCGCGTGACGCGTCCAGCGGCACCAGGGGTGAGGAGCAGTTGCGCGCCCTATGGCGGAGGGGGATCGACGGTCAGCCCGCACGCTCCGCCTCGACCCGGGCCGCTTCGAGGAGGCCCGCCAAGGTCGCGAGCCCGGCAGCTTCCGCCGCATCGATGAGGGCCGGCATGGCGCTCGCAACGGTCAATGCCGCGTCGGCGGGATCGGCGGCCGGCTGCTCATAGGGATCGCGACGCTGGCGCGGGACGGACCGTTCATAGACATGGGGGCGGCGCATGGGCTCTCGCGGGTTCGGCTCGCCCGGCGGACGGGCAGCGACGGCACTGCGAGACTACGCCACGACACCGCAGCCGCAAGCCCACCCTCCGGGAGGACGAGGTTCGCGCGGGCGCGGACCCAGCGCGGGAGACGCGGCCTGGGTTTGGACGCGGATCGGGTGGCAGGTTCCAGGCCGGCTCCCCGACGCGAGTCGAAGCCGGCCGATGATCGCCGCCCGTCAGATAACGGAAGGACGGCCCATGCCCACGACGACCGGCACGGCAGCTCCGCACGGCTCGTCCGGCCTGCCACCCTCGTCCACGATGCGGTTACGGCCTCCGTCCTTGGCGGCGGAGAGGCAGCAGCCGGCACGGTCGAGCAATGCCCTCAGGTCCCGATCGGCGGTCCCGGCCTGGAGAGCGGCGGAATGGACGACGCCGATGCTCACTGTGGTGCGCACGGGGCCGCGAGGGCCGGCGATCGTCACATGGGCGAACAGCGCGCGGATCTCGTCCGCCACCGATCGGGCCCGGAGCCCGTCCGCGCCTGGCAGCAAGGCCGCGAACTCCCCGCCGTCGATGCGGCACACGAGACTGGTCGGCGGCAGGTAGTCGTGAGCCAGGCGGGCGAAGGCGACGAGCAGGCGATCACCCGCGTCCCGGCCGTGGACGTCATCGACGGCTTCGAGCCTGTCGAGATCCATGAGCAGCAGCGCTATCGGCCGGTCGTCGCGCCGCGTCTCGGCCAACAGAGCCGGACCGGAGCGGAACAGCGCGCGCCGGTTGGCGATGCCGGTGAGGCGATCTTCGAGCGTTGGCGGTCGGAGCAGCGTCGCGGTCCGTCCGCGGGTCATCGCGATCACGACCGATCCGAATGCGAGCGGAAGCATCGATATCGTGAGCAGCGTGACGGGACCGAATGCCATTGCCGACGCGTCCGAAGCACCGTGAGTGACAGGATCGACGATAATCCAGCGGGGTTAAGAACCAGTCCTGCAACCAGGACCGGGATGGGCGTCGTGTTTGAGCCACCATGCGGTCGTGGCGCGTCAAGTCGATCGGCCGAGCCTGCGCCACTCTCCATGGTGCCGGGCCGGGATCGACGAGAGCGAATCATGAGGAGCGTCCTATGAACCCTCGGGTGTTCATCACCTGCGCCGTGACCGGGGCGGGCGATACGACGGCCCGGAGCCGTCATGTCCCGGTCGCGCCGAAGGAGATCGCGGCGGCCGCGATCGAGGCGGCGGCGGCCGGCGCCGCCATCGCACATATCCACGTGCGCGACCCCGAGACCGGTAAGGCGGCCCGCTCGGTCCATCTCTACCGGGAGGTGGTGGCGCGCATCCGCGATACAGGCAGCGACGTCGTCATCAACCTCACGGCCGGCATGGGCGGCGACGTGGTGTTCGGCAGCGGCGAGGCGCCCTTGCCGCTCGATCCCGCCGGCACCGACATGGTGGGGCCGACCGAGCGCCTCGCCCACGTGGCCGAACTGCTGCCCGAGATCTGCACGCTCGATTGCGGCACCATGAACTTCGCGCTCGGCGACTATGTGATGACCAACACGCCCGCGACCCTGCGGGCCATGGCCCGGCAGGTGCAGGCGCTGGGGGTCAAACCCGAACTCGAAGTCTTCGACGCTGGTCATCTCGTCTTCGTGAACGACCTCGTGAAGGAGGGGCTGATCGACGGTCCTGCCATGATCCAGCTCTGTCTCGGCATTCCCTACGGCGCTCCCGGCGATCCCTTGACCCTGATGTCGCTGGTGCATCGGCTGCCGCCGGGCGCGGTGTTCAGCGCCTTCTCGATCGGGCGCCGGCAACTGCCCTACGTCGCCATGGCGGCGCTGGCCGGCGGCAACGTCCGCGTCGGGCTCGAGGACAACCTCTTCCTCGACCGCGGCGTGCTGGCCACCAACGGCGCGCTGGTCGAGCGGGCCTCGACGATCCTGACCGCGATGGGCTCGTCCGTCATGGGGCCGACGGCGGTGCGGGATCTGCTCGGGCTGCGCGGGGCGTCCGGAGCGGCAGCCGGGAGGGCCGCGTGAGCGCTCTCGAGACGATCGGCCTCGTCGGGGGCGGCGTCATCGGGGCCGGCTGGGCGGCCCGCTTCCTGCTCAATGGCCACGACGTCGCGCTCTACGATCCCGATCCCGAGATCGCCCGCAAGCTCGGCGAGGTGACGGCCAATGCCCGGCGCGCGCAAGCGAAGCTGATGCCGGGGGTCGTAGTGCCGGAAGGCCGGCTCCGGGTCGCTGGGTCGGTCGTCGACGCGGTCGGCGGAGCCGATTTCGTCGTCGAGAGCCTGCCCGAGATCGAGTGCCTGAAAGTCCGCGTGCTGGCCGAGATCGACCGCGCGGTCCGGCCCGAGGTCGTGATCGCGTCCTCCACCTCCGGGCTGCTGCCGACGCGCCTCGCGGCCGGCATGGAACGCCCCGAGCGCTTCGTCGTGGGCCACCCGTTCAACCCGGTCTACCTGCTGCCTTTGGTCGAGGTCTGCGGCGGCGTCCGCACGACGCCCGATACGGAGGACCATGCCGCTGCGCTCTACGGGCGTATCGGCATGCGGGTCCTGCGGGTCAGGAAGGAGGTCGACGGATTCATCGCGGATAGGCTGCTCGAGGCGCTGTGGCGCGAAGCGCTCTGGCTCGTGAACGACGGGATCGCCACGACGGAAGAGATCGACGATGCCGTGCGTTACGGCGCGGGGCTCCGCTGGAGCTTCATGGGCACGTTCCTGATCTACCGTCTGGCGGGCGGCGAGGCCGGCATGCGCCACTTCCTGGCCCAGTTCGGACCGGCCCTGAAGCTGCCCTGGACTCATCTCGAGGCACCCGAACTGACCGACGTCCTGGTGGAACTCGTCGCCGCACAGTCGGACGACCAGGCAGCCGGCATCGCCATCCGCGACCTCGAACGCAAGCGCGACGATTGCCTCGTCGCGGTGCTGGGCGCGCTGAGATCGCAGGACTACGCCGCGGGCGCGGTCGTCAAGGCGCATGAGCGCGCCCTGCTGGATCGCGGTCCTAAGCCCGAGTCCGACGATGAAGCCGCACCGCTCACCACATGGCGCGGCCGCGTACTGCCCGACTGGATCGACTACAACGGTCACATGACCGAGCATCGCTTCCTGCAATGCTTCGGGGAGGCCAGCGACGCCCTGCTGCGTCGCATCGGGGTGGATGGCGACTATCTCGGTCGCCATCGCAGCTTCTATACGGTCGAGACCCATCTGATGCACCTCGGCCAGGGCGCACCCGACGAGGCCCTCGTGGTCGACACACAGGTGCTCGCGGCGGATCCGAAGCGGCTGCACGTCTTCCATCGCCTCAGGCGCGCTGCCGACGGCGCGGTGCTGGCCAGCGCCGAGCAGATGCTGCTGCACGTCGACACCGAAGCCGGGCGCAGCATCGCGGCCGGAGGCGTGGTGCTTGACGCCATGGTTCACCTCGCGCAAGTCCATGCGGCGCTGCCCCGCCCGTCGACCGCGGGTCGGTGCGTGGGCGCGGCCCGGAGGTAAACTGACGACTTGCGCCGGCTTTGCGACGTGGCGTCCTCCCGGTCTGCCAACGGCAGATGGCCGTGCACCAGCTTGAGAGTCGGCGCACCGACATCGTCCCGAAATGAAGGCGGAACCTGCGGTTCGGGACGATTCGCCAGACGTCAGCCCGGCGGAGTGGCTGAACCCTGGCCCTTGTGGTCGGCGTGCCGGGCCTGCATGAATTGGCGTACGTCCTGCAGGGTCACGTAGCCCTTGTGGTCCGTATCGATCGCGCCGAACTGCTTCGCCACCATCGGCATGTTGCCGCTCTGGGCCTGAGCCTGCGTCAGATGCCCGTCATGGGTCGTGTTGGCCTTTTCGAACCGGTCCAGCATGGGATGGGCGCTTCTCGCCGTTGTGTCGGGTGCCGTCTGGGCCGACCCCGCCAGGGGGAAGAACGCCGTGCCGGCGAGAGCCGCGATGTAGAGGCTACGACGAAGGCCGGGGCCGAGAGTGCGGCCTGACGCATTCATCGACGGCGCCAAGCGTGGTTTGACTTGGATCAATGTCATGGAGAACTCCTTCTCACCTCCGGTCGACGGAGGTTGACGCCACATCCGTCGCCCGCCGATGTGGCCGAACTGGGATTGCACTTTGACCAAGGCTCGCCGCTGCGTGGCGTGATGCGGGAAAGCTCACTGCCGCACGGGGACGATCCAGGCCGCGAGATCCCTGTCCGAAGTTCCCGCGACCGTGGCGCGGTCGGGAACGCTGACCTGCAATCTCACGAAGTAGGGGCGCCGGTGCGAACCATCCAGATTGCCCGTCGCGCGGTCGACGGGAGCGTCACCGGGATCATAGGCGGCAAAATGCAGGACCCAGCCGAGCAACCTGTCCTGCTCGATGGACGCGACCCCGGGCGCGAGAACCTTCGATGCGACATCGTTGGGCCAGTCCTGTTGCTGGGACTGGAGAAGATAGAGGACCTCGCGATGGTTCGGCTGGCCCCACACGCCCGTCAGGTCCTGCTTGTAAACCTTCCTGTAGGTGGACCCGAGAGCGGCAGGAACGTGTCCGGCCAGGCGAGGCCGGTCTTGTAATTGGGTTGGTCGCAAGCTCCGGTGGAATAGGCCATGACGTATTTGCCACCAATCACGGTCACATTGCCCGTTTCGACCAGCTTGAAGTGGTCATTGGCCTTGAACAGGAAGAAATACTCGGAATTCAGGCCGCCGTCGATGACGTCCGGTGCGAGGAGAACGATCGGCGCGACAGGCGCCAACTGGGTTTCCGATCGCATCGGCTGCGCCACGATGCCGTCATGGGCCGGATTTTCGGACAGCCTGCGGCTGTAGAGCAGGTACAGGTTGCCTGAATCCTCGACATATTTCCCGTCGTAATCGGCGTTCTCGGAGAAGGCGTCGGGATGAGCGTGCACAATGACGTTCCAGTGCTTCAGGTCCGGGTAAACCGTCGGGTTCTTGACCTGCACCGTCGTGGCCATGTGCCAGCGACCTGAACCATCGCGAAAGATGTTGCTCGTCTTGAAGGCACCGAGCGTCGTCCCCTCGGCCTGCGCCTGCTGGGCCAGAGAGCCGCCCTGCACATCGAACGGCCTGCCCTGGAAGCAGTCTTTCTGTAGGAGATGCCAGCAGCTCAGGATCTGCTTGGTTGCCCCGGAGAAGGACGGTGGAAGGGAAGCATTGGCCCATTGCGGCGCGATCCGGATCGGGTAAGGGTCCGAGAAATTTCCCGCTCCTGTCGTTGGATCGACCTGCGTCATCGGTTCGATTGCGATCTGCGGACTCGAGTCCCGGCTCGAGGGCGCCTGCGGCGTCTGCGCCTGCGCGGCCTCCAGGATCGAGCAGGCCAGAGCGGCCGAGATCGTGCGAAACCTCGTGACCGACATGAATGTTCTGCGCAACGCACCGGCGCTCGACCGGCGGCGAGCCATACTCATCTGATCGTCATGGTTCGGCGCGAAACTTGCTGCTGCCGCGAGATGCCGCGCATGCGGTCATTTCAGATCCGCCATACGGAACCGCATTGCGTCGCAACAATTATTGCTGCAGCGCAGCATGGATGTTATGCTCCACCGCGAGAATGGGAGACGAGGATGAGCGAAGTCTGGACCACCAAGTTCGGCCCGCGCCGCGTGCGGCACGACCCGCCGGTGCTCGGCGAAGCCATCGCGGCCGCGCAAGGTCTGGCCGATGACCCGGCCGAACAGGCCGAGATCGCGGCCGCCCTGATGGGCGTTCCGCTCGAAGAAGTCCAGGTCGAACTCAAGAAGGCCTCTTCGCGCCGCAAGCCGATCACGCTGACCTCGACGGACCGCAAAGGCATGGCGCGCGCCGTCGTGGTCGAGCGTCGCCCGAGCCGCACGATGATGGCGGGGCGCTCGCTTCGGTCGTAGCGCGTCGAAACCGCTGGCGTCATGGCGTCGGACGTGTATAAGGGCGCCGTGACGGTTACCCGCATTCGGCGGGCGGTGCGGCTTTGCTGGACGACATCCCGGCAGCAGGCACGATCGTGACGTTCCGGCCGTTTTGGCCGGGCTTTCTCCAGCCAAGACAAGGACTCCCGATGTCGATTACGGCAGAGCGCAAGGGCGCACTGATGCAGGACTATGCCACGAAGCCCGGCGACACGGGCTCCCCCGAGGTCCAGGTCGCGATCCTGACGGAACGCATCACCAACCTGACCGAGCACTTCAAGACGCACCGCAAGGACAACCATTCGCGGCGCGGCCTGCTGAAGCTGGTCTCGACCCGCCGGTCTCTCCTCGACTATGTCAAGGATCAGGATCAGACCCGCTACAAGACACTGATCGAGCGTCTCGGCATCCGTCGCTGACGCAACCACGGAGTCCGTGTCTTGCCCCACCGGGCGCCCGGACCCAGTTAACCGCGTGCGATGGCGGCATGGGGCCGTCGTCCACCTGACCGGCGAGCGTGGTCATGGCAGGATCGCCAGGGGCTGCCTCGAACCGGGGGACATCGAACGAGGGTCGGCGCATCCGACGAGCCTCGTCGCGCGATGTGCCCCGGACTTTGACGGACGAACCAAAACTGCCCGTACGGCGGTCGGTTCGTCCCTGGAAGTCGAGGCCAGCCTCTCGCCGTCTTGCTCATGGCCGACATCCGGCTCGCCATGAAAGACGAACATGTTCGAAGTGAATCGTGAAGAGATCGATTGGGCCGGGCGCACGCTCGTCCTCGAAACGGGTAAGATCGCCCGCCAGGCCGACGGGGCGGTTCTCGCCACCTACGGCGAGACTACCGTTCTGGCCACCGTCGTCTCGGCCCACACGCAGAAACCCGGGCAGGACTTCTTCCCCCTGACGGTGAACTACCAGGAGAAGACCTTCGCGGCCGGCCGCATCCCGGGCGGCTACTTCAAGCGGGAGGGGCGTCCCTCCGAGAAGGAGACCCTGGTCTCCCGCCTGATCGATCGGCCGATCCGCCCGCTGTTCCCCGAGGGCTACCGCTTCGAGACCCAGGTGGTCGTGACGGTGCTGTCGCACGATCTCGAGAACGATCCCGATATCCTCGCCATGGTGGCGGCCTCGGCTGCCCTGACCATCTCGGGAATCCCGTTCATGGGCCCGGTCGGCGCGTCGCGGGTCGGCCTCATCAAGGATGAGCTCAAGGTCAACCCGACCATCGACGAGATGAAGACATCGTCGCTCGACCTCGTCGTGGCGGGTACCGGCGATGCCGTGCTGATGGTGGAATCGGAAGCCAAGCAGCTATCCGAGGACGTGATGCTCAAGGCCGTGATGGTGGGCCACGCGGGCTTCCAGCCCGTGATCGAGGCCATCGTCCGGCTGGCCGAGAAATGCGCCCGCGAGCCGCGCAACTTCACTATCCCGGATATGTCGGCCGTCGAGCAGGTCGTGCTCTCGGTGATCGAGCCCGATCTGCGCGCCGCTTACGCGATCACGGCCAAGGCCGAGCGCTACGCCGCGGTGGACGCCGCCAAGAAGAAGATGATGGCGGCCCTTGCGCCGAGCGATGGCGAGGCCAAGTTCGCGGCAAGCCTGCTGGCCGAGGCCTTCAAGGCCGTGCAGGCTAAGGTGGTTCGCCTGAACATCCTCGACAGCGGCACCCGCATCGACGGCCGCGACCTCAAAACTGTTCGCTCGATCGTCAGCCAAGTCGGTTTGCTGCCCCGCACCCATGGATCGGCGCTGTTCACCCGTGGCGAGACCCAGGCCCTCGTGGTGGCGACGCTCGGCACCGGCGAGGACGAGCAATATGTCGACAGCCTGGAAGGGTCCTATAAGGAGCGCTTCCTGCTGCACTACAACTTCCCGCCCTATTCGGTCGGCGAGACGGGCCGCATGGGTTCGCCGGGCCGTCGTGAGATCGGCCATGGCAAGCTCGCCTGGCGGGCCATCCGGCCGATGCTGCCGACCGCCGCCGAGTTCCCCTACACGATCCGTATCGTCAGCGAGATCACCGAGTCGAACGGCTCGTCCTCCATGGCCACGGTGTGCGGATCGTCGCTGGCCCTGATGGACGCTGGCGTGCCGTTGAAGGCGCCGACCGCCGGGATCGCCATGGGGCTCATCCTCGAAGGCGACCGCCACGCGGTCCTGTCCGACATCCTGGGCGACGAGGACCACCTCGGCGACATGGATTTCAAGGTGGCGGGCACGGCACAAGGCATCACGTCGCTGCAGATGGACATCAAGATCGCCGGCATCACCGAAGAGATCATGCGGGTGGCGCTGGATCAGGCCAAGGACGGCCGGCTGCACATCCTCGACGAGATGTCGAAGGCCCTGACGGGCGCGCGCTCCGAACTCGGTGAGTTCGCGCCCCGCATCGAGACCCTGAAGATCCCAACCGACAAGATCCGCGAAGTGATCGGCACCGGCGGCAAGGTCATCCGCGAGATCGTCGAGAAGACAGGCGCCAAGATCAACATCGAGGATGACGGCACCGTGAAGGTGGCATCGAGCGACGGCGACAAGATCCGCGCCGCCATCAATTGGATCAAGTCGATCGCCAGCGATCCGGAGGTCGGCCTCGTCTATGAGGGCACGGTCGTCAAGGTCGTGGACTTCGGGGCCTTCGTGAATTTCTTCGGTTCCAAGGACGGCCTCGTCCACATCTCCCAGCTCGCGCAAGGTCGCGTCAACAAGGCGTCCGACGTCGTCAAGGAAGGCGACAAGGTCAAGGTCAAGCTCGTGGGCTTCGACGATCGCGGCAAGACCAAGCTGTCGATGCGCTCCGTCGATCAGAAGACCGGCGAGGACCTCGACAAGAAGGAAGCGGTGGCGTGACAGAGGCCTTTCATCGTTCGCGTGTCAGGCGGCTGAGCTGACCGCTGAACATCCCACGACGCCGCGGCCCCGAGCCGCGGCGTTTCCGTGTCGCAGCTACTCGACCGCGTAGACCCGGTAGGGCGTCCCGCCGAGCGGAACGGGTTTCAGCCAGGCCGGCACCCGGCCGGCCTCGAGCGCGGTGGCGAGGTCGTCCGGCACGGCCGCTCCGGCGGGGGGCGGCGCCGAGCTCGGGCACACGACGACGTAACGAGCATCCGTGTCCCGAACGATGGCGCGGGCGGCGTCGGGCGGGGCTGTGAAGCCCTTGAGCACGGCGAGGTTCCCGGCATCGTTGCGATGGAAAGGTCCTGCCAGGACGGACAGGGACGTGTGGGCCAGCAGGAAGGGCCCGGCGTCGAGCGGCGCGAAGACGCGCCCCGGCGGAAGACGATCGAGCGGTGCCAGGGCGGAAGCGGAATAGCATCGACGATCGGCGGCGGCTTTCGCGTCTTCTCGCGTTGAAGCTGATCCAAAAGGCAGCAGCGCCCATCCGAGGGTCGAACAGGCCAGGAAGAGCACGAACGGAACGATGGTCGCGACCGAACGGCGTCGGCTGCCGCGCGCCCAGACGAGCGATCGGTCGACCGCCCATGCGCCGCCCAGCAAAGCCAGGGGCTGGAGCGAGAAGGCGACCCGAATGCCCCACAGCGTACCGACGAAGCCGGCCAGCACCAGTGCGGCGAGCACGGCCCAGCGCAGACGCGCAATGCCCCGCGTGGCGGCGAGTGCCACCAGGGCGCAGATGCTCCCCACCACCATGGGTCCGATCAGGGCCAGGGTCGTGCCGGGCCGTTCTTGCAGGGCTGCGAGCATCGGCTGCACTTCCCTGACCTGGTCGAGCCACAGGCGCTTCACGAGCGGGTCCATGCCGGCGAAGGGACCCTGCAAGCAACCCGGGAATGCCCACAGCATGGTGGCCGCGACGGCGCCGCCCAGCGCGGCCAGCAAGGCGGCGCGGCGGCCGAGGCTGACGAGTCCGCCGGTTCCGCAGAATGGGGTCAGGACGGCCAGCAGCACCAGGGTCGCGCTGCCCATCACGGCGCCGGCGACGTGAGGGGCCGAGAAGGCGTCGGCGCTCGAGATCGCGTAGCGCTCCGGGGCGACGGTCGCGACGAACATGGCCGGCGCCGCGAGCCCGAGGCCGAGCGCCAGCCATAACAGCGCGCCGCGATGACGATCGCCAGCGATCGTCCAGGCGATCGGCAGTGCCCCCAGGACCACGGCCACGAAGGGCAGGTTCTCGAGGCTGACGGCGAGCGACACCGCGACCGCGATGCCGGTCAGCGCGGCGCGCGGCGCCTTGGCGGGATCGAGGCTCTCGAGCAACGTGCCCGTCATCAGGGTCAGCAGCACGATCTGCAGCGCCTCGTGGTCGATGCGGCCGGGCTGGAACTGGGTGTAGCAGATACCGCCGAAGACGATCAGCATGGCGGCCGGCAGCATGGCGCCGGAGCCGGCCAGCACACGAGCCGCATAGGCCATGGCGGCGATCAGGGACATCTGCAGCGCCAAGGGCCAAGCGATGCGGGCGGCACGCTCGGCCATGTCGGGCGACAACGCAGTGCCGAAAGCGCGCGCCAGCAAGGCGAGCGGAACGTCCACCACCCGCGACCAGTGGGTGATCTGACCTTCCGGGAGTCCGAATCGATGGGCCCCGAGGTCGAACCATCCTTGCCCGGCCATCCAGTCGCGGACCTGCACGGCCCGCATGGCGTCGTCGGTATCGAAGAAGCTCCCGGTCTGCCAGATTGTGAGGGCCGTCGACCAAGATATCAGCAAGGCGAGCGGAAGAGCGATCAGCAAGGCTAGTGGTAGGAATCAGACGCTTGGAACCCGCAACGAGCGCACAAAGCGTTGAAACGACTCATATGGCAACGGACTCTCCCGTTTGATTTTCACCACTAGCAAGAGCGGCGAGATCGGCCGCCGCAGGACGCCGAGCGCGGTCCGGCCGTCGGTGTCGGGAAAGGTCGTGCTCATCGGTGCCCCGGCCGGCCGGCCGCGTGAGGGCGTCGGACCGGCCGAACGGTATAGGCCCGAGATGGTTGCGGCCGACTTAAGGCGGGGGAGGCCCCGGCATGGCCGGAACACCTCGTATCGGGCACTTGCCGTCGGCTCGTGGAGCGCCCGTTTCCATACCGTCCAAGATAGTGCATTCAGTTGCATGCGAAGAAGAGCGGTCGCCCGGCCGCGGGCGACGCGTGCCGTCCGAGTCGATCGGTTCTGGGTTCGGCCCGACTGAGCGCAGGAGCGTCGAGCGAAATCGAAACCGTCCCGTGATGTCAGACCCATGAGCAATATCAATCCCGGCCGCTTCACCACCCGCCCCGAAATCCAGGGCACCTTCGGGGTCGTGGCCTCCACCCACTGGATCGCGACCGCGGTCGGCATGGCGATCCTGGAGCGGGGCGGCAATGCCTTCGATGCCGGTTGCGCCGCGGCCTTCACGCTGCAGGTCGTCGAACCGCACCTCAACGGCCCCGCCGGCGATGCGCCCATCCTCGTGCAGGCCGCCGGCAAGGAGGGCGCGGAGGTCATCTGCGGCCAGGGTCCGGCGCCGGCCGGCCTCACGATCGCGCATTGCCGCGCGCTCGGCCTCGACCTCATCCCGGGCACCGGCATGCTGGCGGCCTGCATCCCCGGCACGTTCGACGCGCTGATGGTGATGCTCCTGCGGCACGGCACGATGGCGGTGCGCGACGTGCTGGCACCGGCGATCTTCTACGCGCGCCACGGCCACCCTTTGGTGGAGCGCACGTCCGCCACGATCGGCACCGTGGCCGACCTGTTCCGCACCCATTGGCCGACATCGGCGGCCGTCTACCTGCCCGGTGGCGACGTCCCGGCTCCCGGATCCTTGTTCACCAATCCGGCCCTGGCCGACACGTTCGAGCGCATCTGCCGCGAGGCCGAAGGCGCCGGCGACCGCCAGCGCGGCATCGCGGCGGCGCGGCGCGCGTGGAGCCAAGGTTTCGTGGCCGAGGCGGTCGACCGGTTCTGCCGGACCGAGGACGTCATGGACGTGTCGGGACGCGCCAACCGCGGCGTGCTGACCGGGCAGGACATGGCGGGCTGGCAGGCCGGCGTGGAAGCGCCGGTCGGGCTCGATTACGGCCGCTACCGCGTGCTCAAGGCCGGGCCGTGGTCGCAGGGGCCGGTGGCGCTCCAGCAACTGGCCCTGCTGAAGGGCTTCGACCTCGACCGGCTGGACCCTGCGGGGCCGGATTTCGTCCACCTCGTGGTCGAGGCCTCGAAGCTCGCCTTCGCGGACCGCGAAGCCTTCTACGGCGACCCCGACTTCGTCGGAGTGCCGATCGGGACGCTGCTGTCCGAGCCCTATAATGCGGCGCGCCGGGCGCTGATCGGCAGCCGAGCCTCGGCCGAGCTGCGCCCCGGCACCATCGAGGGTTACGGTTCCGCCGTGGACGCGCGTGCCACCGACGAGAGCCGGGTCGCGGTGGGATCGTCGGGCGCCGGCGAGCCTACGGTCGGGCGGCTCGGTACATCGAGGGGCGACACGGTCCATTTCGACATCATCGACCGCGACGGCAACATGGTGGCGGCGACGCCCTCGGGCGGCTGGCTGCAATCCTCGCCCGTGATCCCGAGCTTAGGCTTCGGGCTCGGCACGCGGGCCCAGATGTTCTGGCTCGACGAGGGCCTGCCCGCGAGTCTCGCGCCCGGCCGGCGGCCCCGCACCACATTGTCGCCGACGCTGGCCCTGCGCGACGGCAAACCCTATCTGGCCTGGGGCACGCCGGGCGGTGACCAGCAGGACCAGTGGATCCCGCAATTCTTCCTGCGCCATGTCCATGCGGGCATGAACCTGCAGGAGAGCATCGACGCTCCGGCCTGGCACAGCGAACATTTCCCCTCGTCCTTCTGGCCCCGCCGCTCGCGGCCCAACGTGCTGGTGGTCGAGAGCCGCCTGCCCGATGCCACGATCGCGGAACTGCGGCGGCGCGGCCATCTCGTCGAGGTCGGCGACGACTGGTCCGAGGGGCGGCTCGTGGCGGCGGCGCTCGACGGCCCCCTCCGTCGCGCCGCCGCCAATCCCCGGGGCATGCAGGCCTATGCGGCGGGACGGTGAGGATCCGGCCGTGACGGATGGCTGGATCGGCGTGCCGCCCGGCACTGTCGGCCGCTGATCGGGCCGCCCGGCTGCTCGCTTGTCGGCGTGGTGCGCGAGGCCAGCCGGGCCGGCTATGGGCTTTATGAAGCCGAGAGCGACCTGTTCGTCATGGAGCGGGACTGGAACGCGCCGGGCATCGCGAGCGTGGCTGGCCGACATCGCCTCGCGGATTTCGGTATCGCTATCGACAGCTCGCGCGGCGGGAACCGGTGTCCGTGGCGGACGCGGCCGCCGACCCACGCATGCGAGACCATGCCGAGGCCCTGTCCGGCATGTCGGCGCGGGAACGGCCACCTCGACCCCGGCATGGCGGTGTTGACCAAGCCCTTCGCCATGGATGACCTTGCCCGCAAGATCCGCGAGTTGATCGCCAAGTGAGAAGAGCCGAACGGGATGGCAAGGGACCTCGAGCCTGGGGGTCGGCACGCGACCCGGATCGACGGTCGTGGAGGCTGGGTCGCTTCGCTCCGCTCGCAAGGGCGGCTCCTCGAGCCTCCCGTGATCGACCGCATCGTCCCTGACTGCCTACGCCCGGCTGCCTCGATGCCAAGGCGGATTCCGCGTGCCTCGGAACCCGTCGATCGGCTATAGGCAGGACGAGACAGCAGCGGTTCGTGACGGGCGGGAGCGTGCACATGGGGCGGACAACCAGCAAGATCGCGGCCGCATCGGCCTCGCCAGGCCTGCCGGCCGCGGCCGCGCCCATTGCGCGGGCCGGAACCGGCAACGGTCATGCGGCCGATCCGGCCTCGGGCGGGTTGGTGCTGCCGGGCGAGACCAGCGCTTCGCTCGATTCGACCGAACTCCTCGATGCCCTGGAGGCCATGCGGCTCGGCGACTTCTCGGTCAGGCTGCCCAAACACTTCGCCGGCCTGGCCGGCAAGATCGCGGACGCCTTCAACGACATCGTCGGTGCCAACGAGCGCATGGCCCAGCAGCTCGAGAGCGTCGGCCAAGTGGTGGGCCGTGACGGCAAGACCCGCACGCGCGTGCGGTTGGGATCGGCGAACGGCGCCTGGGCCGACATGGAGAACTCGGTCAACACGCTGATCGACGATCTCCTGTGGCCCACAACGGCCGTGACCCGCACCATCACGGCCGTGGCCAAGGGAGACCTCCTGCAGACGGTGCCGCTCGACGTGGAAGGGCGGCCCCTCAAGGGCGAGTTCCTCCGGTCGGCCACGATCGTCAACGGCATGATCAAGCAGCTCTCCGTCTTCACCTCCGAGGTGACGCGCGTGGCGCGCGAGGTCGGCACGGACGGCAAGCTCGGAGGCCAGGCGCAAGTCAGCGAAGTGACGGGCGTGTGGAAGGACTTGACCGAGAGCGTCAATTCGATGGCCTCGAACCTCACCGCTCAGGTCCGCAACATCGCCGACGTGACGATCGCGGTCGCCAACGGGGACCTGTCGAAGAAGATCACGGTCGACGTGCGGGGCGAGATCCTTCAGCTGAAGGAGGCCATCAACACGATGGTCGATCAGTTGCGCTCCTTCGCCTCCGAAGTGACGCGTGTGGCCCGCGAGGTGGGCACCGAGGGCAAGCTCGGCGGGCAGGCCATCGTGCCGGGCGTAGCCGGCACCTGGAAGGACCTGACCGACTCGGTCAACGCCATGTGCGGCAACCTCACGGCGCAGGTCCGCAACATCGCCCAGGTCACCACCGCGGTGGCGCGTGGCGATCTCTCCCGCAAGATCACCGTCAATGTGTCGGGGGAGATCCTGGAGCTGAAGGAGACCATCAACACGATGGTGGACCAGCTCAACGGGTTCGCGGGTGAGGTGACGCGCGTGGCCCGCGAGGTCGGCACCGAAGGCCGGCTCGGCGGCCAAGCACAGGTGCCGGGCGTCGCGGGCACCTGGAAGGACCTGACCGACAACGTCAATTCCATGGCCTCGAATCTCACGGCCCAGGTGCGCAACATCGCCGAGGTGTCGACCGCCATCGCCAACGGCAACCTGTCGAAGAAGATCACCGTCAACGTCAGCGGTGAGATCCTGGAGCTGAAGGAGACCATCAATACGATGGTGGACCAGCTCAACGCCTTCGCGTCCGAAGTGACGCGCGTGGCGCGCGAGGTCGGCACCGAGGGACGGCTCGGCGGCCAGGCCAACGTGCTCGGCGTCGCGGGGACCTGGAAGGACCTCACGGATTCCGTGAACTCGATGGCCGGCAATCTGACCGCGCAGGTCCGCAACATCGCCGAAGTCTCGACCGCCATCGCCAACGGCGACTTGTCGAAGAAGATCACCGTCAACGTCAGCGGTGAGATCCTCGAGCTGAAGGAGACCATCAACACGATGGTGGACCAGCTCAATGCCTTTGCGTCCGAGGTGACGCGCGTGGCGCGCGAGGTCGGCACCGAAGGCCGGCTCGGCGGCCAGGCTCAGCTCAAGGGTGTGGCCGGAACCTGGAAGGACCTTACCGATTCCGTGAACTCCATGGCCGGCAACCTGACCGCCCAGGTCCGCAACATCGCCGAAGTGGCGACCGCGGTGGCGAGCGGCGACCTTTCGAAGAAGATCACCGTCGACGTGCGGGGCGAGATCCTGCTCCTCAAGGACACCTTGAACACCATGGTGGACCAGCTCCGCTCGTTCGCCGGCGAGGTGACGCGCGTAGCGCGCGAAGTCGGCACCGAGGGGCGCCTCGGCGGTCAGGCGCAGGTGCCGGGCGTCGGCGGCACCTGGAAGGACCTCACGGATTCCGTGAACTCCATGGCCGGGAACCTGACCGCCCAGGTCCGCAACATCGCCGAGGTATCGACCGCCATCGCGAATGGCGACCTGTCGCGCAAGATCACGGTCGACGTGCGGGGCGAGATCCTTCAGCTGAAGGAAACGCTGAACACCATGGTGGATCAGCTCAACCGCTTTGCCTCGGAGGTGACGCGCGTGGCGCGCGAGGTCGGCACGGAAGGCAAGCTCGGTGGCCAGGCCCAGGTGCCGGGCGTCGCCGGCACCTGGAAGGACCTGACCGAGAACGTCAATTCGATGGCGTCGAACCTCACCGGGCAGGTGCGCAACATCGCCGAGGTGACCACGGCCGTGGCGCGCGGCGATCTCAGCCGCAAGATCACCGTCGACGTGAAGGGCGAAATCCTTGAATTGAAGAACACCATCAACACGATGGTGGACCAGTTGAATGCCTTCGCCGGCGAGGTGACGCGGGTGGCGCGCGAGGTCGGCACGGAAGGCAAGCTCGGCGGCCAGGCCCAGGTGCCTGGCGTCGCCGGCACCTGGAAGGACCTGACCGACAACGTCAATTCGATGGCCGGCAACCTGACCGGCCAGGTGCGCAACATCGCCGAAGTCGCGACCGCCATCGCCAACGGCGACCTGTCACGCAAGATCACGGTGGACGTGCGGGGCGAGATCCTTCTCCTGAAGGAAACGCTGAACACGATGGTGGACCAGCTCCGCTCCTTCGCGGGCGAGGTGACGCGCGTGGCGCGCGAGGTCGGCACCGACGGGCGCCTCGGCGGCCAGGCGGTCGTGCCCGGTGTCGCCGGGACCTGGAAGGACCTCACCGACAACGTGAATCTTCTCGCCGCCAACCTGACCACCCAGGTGCGCAACATCGCTGAAGTCACGACGGCGGTCGCGAGGGGCGATCTCAGCCGCAAGATCACCGTCGACGTGAAGGGCGAGATCCTGGAGTTGAAGAACACCATCAACACCATGGTGGATCAGTTGAATGCCTTCGCGGGCGAGGTGACGCGCGTGGCCCGCGAGGTCGGCACCGAAGGGCGGCTCGGCGGACAGGCGGCCGTGCCCGGCGTGGCCGGAACCTGGAAGGACCTCACCGACACCGTGAACGTCATGGCGGCGAACCTGACCGAGCAGGTGCGCGGCATCGTCAAGGTCGTGACGGCGGTCGCCGACGGCGATCTGAAGCAGAACCTCACGGTCGCGTCGAAGGGCGAGGTCGCGGCTTTGGCCGAGACGATCAACAACATGACGGGCACGCTCGCGACCTTCGCCGATCAGGTGACGAGCGTGGCGCGTGAGGTGGGCGTCGAGGGCCGGCTCGGCGGTCAGGCGAATGTCCCGGGCGCGGCCGGAACATGGAAGGACCTGACCGGCAACGTGAACCTCCTGGCCGCCAACCTGACCACTCAGGTGCGCGCCATCGCAGAGGTCGCGACAGCGGTGACCAAGGGAGACCTGACGCGCTCGATCCAGGTCGAGGCGCGCGGCGAAGTGGCCGAGCTCAAAGACAACATCAACACCATGATCGGCAATCTGCGGCTTACCACCGAGCGCAACACCGAGCAGGATTGGTTGAAGACGAACCTGGCCCGGTTCACCAACATGCTGCAGGGCCAGCGCGACCTTTCGACCGTCGGGCGCATGCTGCTGTCCGAACTCGCGCCACTGGTCGAGGCCCAGTTGGGGGTCATCTATCAGATCGACGCGAGCGAGCCCTCGGCGCCGGCCCTCAAGCTCCTATCGGCCTATGCCAATGATGGCGCATCCGGCCACCCGACCCGCCTGTCGATGGGCGAAGGCTTGATCGGGCAATGCGCCCGGGATGCCCGGCCGATGCTCGTTACGCAACTGCCGTCGAACGTCGTGCCGATCGGTTCGGGCGTGTTCAAGGCCATGCCGCGCAGCGCCATCGTGCTTCCGGTGCTGTTCGAGGGCCAGGTCAAGGCCGTGATCGAACTGGCCTCGCTGGGCAGCTTCACCGAATTGCAGATGTCCTTCCTCGATCAGTTGACGACCTCGATCGGCATCGTGCTGAACTCGATCGAAGCCACCATGCAAACCGAGGGTCTTCTCACCCAGTCCCAAGAACTCGCAGGCGAACTCCAGACCCAGCAGCGCGAACTCCAGCAGACCAATGAACAGCTGGGCCAGAAGGCGCAGCAACTCGCCGACCGCAACGAGGAGGTCGAGGCCAAGAACCAGGAAATCGAGCGGGCCCGCCGCGCGCTCGAAGAGAAAGCTGCCGAGCTGGCCCTCACATCGAAGTACAAGTCGGAGTTTCTGGCCAATATGAGCCATGAGCTGCGGACGCCGTTGAACTCGATCCTGATCCTGGGCCAGCAGCTCGGGGACAATCCGGATGCGAACCTGAGCCCCAAGCAGGTCGAGTTCGCCCGCACCATTCACGGCGCCGGCACCGACCTGCTCAACCTCATCACGGACATCCTCGACCTGTCCAAGATCGAGTCCGGCACGGTATCGGTCGAGGCCGAGGAGATCTTCTTCGCCAACCTGCTGGAGATGATGGCGCGGCCGTTCCGGCACGAGGCCGAGCGCCGCGGCCTCACCTTCGAGGTCGATACATCGCCCGAGCTCGAGCGCAGCATCGTCACGGATTCGAAGCGTCTGCAGCAGGTGCTCAAGAACCTCCTGTCGAACGCCTTCAAGTTCACCCATCAGGGCGTGATCAAGCTCGCCGTCTCGCCGGCCGCGGGCGGCTGGAACCAGGACCACCGCCTGCTCAAGAATGCTCCGTCGGTCGTGGCCTTCGAAGTGTCCGACACGGGGATCGGAATCCCCCCCGAGAAGCAGAAGATCATCTTCGAGGCCTTCCAGCAGGCCGATGCGGGCACCAGCCGCAAATACGGAGGGACGGGTCTCGGCCTCGCCATCAGCCGGGAGCTCGCAAACCTGCTCGGGGGCGAAATCCAGCTGCGCAGCGTGCCGGGCGCGGGCTCGACCTTCACGCTCTATCTGCCGCTCACCTATGTCGGAGTCTCGGCGCCCGTGATCCCGGCCTTCGCCAAGCCGGCGAGCGACCCGAGCCAGGGCGCCAAAGGTCGCGCGCGGGATGGGGGGGCCGGCTACACGGAACGGGCCGTCGGCGTCGAACAGATCGTGTCGGACGATCGGGCAGACCTCGACACCGGCGACAACGTCCTGCTCATCGTCGAGGACGACCCTCACTACGCCCGTATCCTCGTCGACCTCGCGCGCGACAACGGCTTCAAGGTGCTCGTGGCCATGAGGGGCGCCGAAGCGCTTGCGCTGGCCCGAGAGTTCCATCCGACGGCCGTCTCGCTCGATGTCTTCCTGCCCGACATGTTGGGCTGGAACGTCCTGTCACAGTTGAAGCAGGATCCGGCGACCCGGCATGTGCCGGTGCAGATCGTGACGCTCGAGGACAACAGGCAGCACGGGCTCGCACGGGGCGCCTATTCGTTCATGACCAAACCGGTGACGCGCCAGGGGCTCGGGACGGCGCTGACGCGCATCAAGTCCTTCGCCCAACCCCGTCGCAAGCGGCTGCTGATCGTGGAGGACAATGCGGCCGAGCGCTTCGGGGTCACCGAACTCTTGGGGCACGTCGACATCGAGATCACCACGGCGGAGTCCGGCACCGATGCGCTCGCCGCATTGCGGAACGAGCCGATAGATTGCGTCGTCCTCGACCTGAAGCTCCCCGACATGACGGGTTTCGAGGTGCTGGAGCAGATCCGCGACGATGCCGCCATCCGCGACGTGCCGGTGGTCGTCTTCACCGGCAAGGAATTGTCGCCCGAGGAGGAAACGCGGCTCCACACGATGGCGCGCAGCGTCGTCGTCAAGGGCGTGGAATCCCCCGAACGCCTGCTCGACGAGACCGCGCTGTTCCTGCACAGGGTCGTTTCCGACCTCCCGGTCGAGAAGCAGCGCATGCTGGAGCGGCTGCACAGCTCGGACGATGATCTCGTCGGCCGGACCGTCCTCCTCGTGGACGACGACGCGCGCAACATCTTCGCTCTGGCGAGCCTGCTCGAACGCCGTGGCATGCAGATCCTCACGGCGACGACCGGCAAGGAGGCGATCTCGATCATCGAGTCGAGAAGCGACCTTGCGATCGTGCTCATGGACATCATGATGCCGGAGATGGATGGTTACGAAACCATGCAGGTCATCCGCGCCAACCCGGCCTTCCGGCGTTTGCCGATCATCTCCCTCACGGCCAAAGCCATGAAGGGAGACAGGGAGAAATGTCTCGAAGCGGGCGCGTCCGACTATCTCGCCAAACCCGTCAATACGGAGCAGTTGCTCTCCGCGTTGCGCCTTTGGCTACACCGCTGAGGTTCATGGAGTTCTAGCGTCATGCACGTCAAGGGACCGGATCCCGTCAATATCCTCCTCGTCGATGACCAGCCCGCAAAGCTGCTCAGCTACGAGGTGATCCTGAGCGATCTCGGCGACAACCTGATCAAAGCTCATTCGGCCCGCCAAGCGCTGGAGCATCTGCTCAAGACCGAAGTGGCGGTCGTGCTCATCGATGTGTGCATGCCCGAGCTCGACGGCTTCGAACTCGCCACGATGATCCGGCAACATCCGCGACATCAAAAGACGGCGATCATCTTCGTATCGGCCATCCAGATCACCGAGTTGGACAGCCTGCGGGGCTACGAGGCCGGTGCGGTCGACTACGTCTCCGTGCCCGTGGTGGCGGACGTCCTGCGCGCCAAGGTCCGGGTCTTCGCCGAACTCTATCGCAAGACGAGGCAGCTCGAGCGCCTGAATGCCGAGCTGGAACAGCGGGTGGTGGAGCGAACCGCTGCCCTGGAGACGTCGACGGCTCGGCTCCGTGAGAGCGAGCAGCGTCGAAGCTTGGCGCTCGCGGCCGGCCGCATGGGCTCGTGGGAGTGGGACCTTGCGACCGACCGGTATCTTTGGGACGAGGGGCAGTACCGCCTGTTCGGGCTCGATCCCTCGGACAGGGAGATCACGGCTGCGCGCGTGGCCTCCCTCATCCATCCGGACGATGCCGAACCCGTGCGAAAAACCACCGCCAAGGCGGCCGCGACGGGCGAGCCCTACGACGTCGAGTTCCGGATCCTGCTGCCAGGCGGCGAGTTGAGGTGGTGTGCGACGAGCGGGGCCGCCACGCTCGATGCCAACGGACATGCCATCAGGCTGAGCGGCGTCACCTACGACATCACCGAGCGCAAGCTGTCGGCTGAGGCGCTGCAGAACCTCAACGAGCAGCTCGAACAGCGCATCGCCGACCGGACGCGCGAGCGCGAGACGGCCCTGGCACAGCTGTTCGAAGCCCAGAAGCTCGACACGATCGGCCAGCTCACCGGCGGGGTCGCGCATGATTTCAACAACCTGCTCAGTGTCGTTCTGGGCAGCCTCGAGCTGCTGAAGAAACGGCTGCCGCCGGACGATGCGCGGGCTCATCGCCTGGTCGACAATGCGGCGCTCGGTGCGCAGAGAGGCTCCGCCCTGACCCAGCGCCTACTCGCCTTCGCGCGCCGCCAGGACCTCAAACCCGAGGCCGTGGATGTCGCCAAGCTGGTGGCCGGGGTGGAGGATCTTCTCGAACGCTCGCTTGGCCCGGGCGTGCTGGTCAGCCGTACGGTCCCCGCACAATTGGCACCTGTTCAGGTGGACGCCAACCAGTTGGAGCTCGCGATCCTGAACCTGTCGGTCAATGCAAGGGACGCCATGCCGCTCGGGGGCAATTTGTCGATCACGGCATCCGAGAGGATCGTTACCCTGGAGCAGGCTGACGCGCCCCGTGGGCTCAAGCCGGGCCAGTACGTTCGGCTCGACGTCATCGATACGGGGACCGGCATGGATCCCGACACTCTGGCGCGGTCGACGGAACCTTTCTTCACGACCAAAGGGCCGGGCAAAGGCACGGGGCTCGGCCTGTCGATGGTCCACGGACTCGCGGCTCAGTCGGGCGGTGCCATGACGGTCTCCAGCGTCGTCGGACAAGGCACGACCATCGCGCTATGGCTCCCCCAGGCCGAGAGAACCCCCGAGATGCCGCCCGACCCGGACCAGCGTTCGGACCCGGACGCGCGATCGTCGAGCGATGGAGGCCCCAGCCTCCGCATTCTCGTGGTCGACGACGATGCGCTCGTCGGTGCGGGTACGGCCGCGATGCTCGAAGATCTGGGCCATGTCGTGAGCGAGGCCAACTCCGGGATCCAGGCGCTCGACACGTTGCGATGTCACGGCCGCGACATCGACCTCGTGATCACCGATTACGCCATGCCCGGGATGACCGGCATCGAGCTCACGCGCCGCATCCAATCGAGCTATCCGAACATGGCGGTGGTGCTCGCGAGCGGCTACGCCGACATTGCGGACCTGGCGGATCAAGGAGCGCTGCCCCGCTTGGCCAAGCCGTTTCCTCAAGCCGAACTGGAAGCCGTCATCGCGCTCGCGGTCGCGCGCGGCGACGGTTCAGGCGGCAACGTCGTCCCGCTTCGATCGGCCTGATATGAGTCGGTGCTCTCCTAGGGCCTGGGCCGAACCAAATCTCCTGCCATTCGAGATGGCCGATCGAAACCATCGGTCGGCACAGGGCAACGGCCGGCAGGCGCCTCGGAGACGGTGACATGATGCAGAGAAACGAAGGACGGGAACGGGTCGCCCTCGTGACGGGCGGCGCGAGCGGCATCGGCCTCGCGACGGCCGGCGTCCTCGTCGAACGGGGTTGGCGGGTCGTCATCTCCGACATCGACGCCGAGCGCTGCCGCGCCGCCGCGGGACCGATCGGCGTCGAAGCCGTTCCGTTCGACGTCGTCGACGACGCTGCGACCCTGGCCGCGATCGATGATATCGAAGCGAAGTTCGGGCCCGTCGACGCGCTGGTGGCCAATGCCGGGCTGATCCAACGGGGCGGGCCGGCGGAGGATCTTCCCTTGGCCGAGTTCGACCGGGTGGTCGCCGTGAACCTACGCGGCGTCTATGTGTCCTGCATGACGGTCGGGCAGCGCATGGCGCGCCGCCGGGCAGGCGGCATCGTCATTACCGGGTCGGTCACGGCGTGGCGGACGGCACCGCTGCACGCCTATGCCCCGACCAAGGCGGCCGTTGTGCATATGGCGGCCTGCCTCGCGGCCGAGTGGGGCCGCTCGGGCGTGCGGGTCAACGCCGTGTCGCCGGGGTATGTCGCGACGCCGCCGCTGCAGGCCGCGATCGACAGCGGCAAGCGCGATGCGCAGCTCCTGGCCGAAGCGGCCGCCATGGGCCGGATGGTCGAGGCGCGCGAGATCGGGCTGGGGGTGGCGTTCCTCCTGTCCGATGACGCGGCCGCCATCACCGGGATCAACCTGCCGATCGATGCCGGCTGGCTCGCCGGCGCGAACCTCGCCACCTACGGCGGCGTTCCCCCGTCCCGCTGAGGACGCGCCGGAGGTCATCGTCAAAATACCATGGTGGATACGTCTTCAACGAGGCGACGGGACAGGCTGATTTGCGACTGAAGCTCACCTTCCCGCCAAAGGGTTCCCGCTGTCTTCGGTGTGACCCACCCCTACGACTGGGAGATCGGCGTCAGTTGCAGCACGGATGTATCCGGCAGCGCCCGGACGACCCGCATCTCCACGTCCGTCGGCCCCTCTATCGTAAGCATCCGGTGAGAACCACACCAAGGTCGCTCAGGCGATCTCGCCGAACGCAGCTGCGATTACGGCATAGGCAGGATGGTTTGGCTGGAACCAGACTGCGGCGATATGGGCCACGAAGCGATCGGGGTCGAGCGGCAGGTTATCGGCTTCGAGCGTGCCGGCATATGTCGCGAGGAGTTGGGTGAGGCCCTCGCGATCGTAGACGTACAGCGCACCGCTTTTGATGCAGCACTTCTCTGGACCGAACTGTTCACTCGCTAGCCCCCTCGCAGCCGCATCCGCTGCGATGGTTTCCGGAGAGAGCTGCACAAAGTCCCTGATCGTGTAGAGCGGCAGGTATCCAATGGTTTTGTTCGGCCCGACCTGACTGAGGCTGAGGAGTAACCGTTCCCTTTCAGCCTCATCCGGCGCGGGTTGCCTGGCCATCAGGCGGCGACTTTGAACTGTGACGATCGCCAGTTCCAAGGCAGCATCTCGTCGATCCGCTTGGCCGGATGGTCGGGCAGCTTGGCGGGGACCCAGGCAAGCCAAGCCTGAGGATCGACGTCGTTAAGCTTCGCCATCTCGATCAGGGTGTAGATGGCCGCCGCCCGGTGGCCACCGGCGTCGGAGCCGCAGAAAGTCCAATTGCGCCTTCCGATGGCGATGCCTCTGAGGGCGCGCTCGGCCGCGTTGTTTGAAAAGCAGATGCGGCCGTCGTCTAGGAAGCGCGTGAAGGCCGGCCAGTGGTTCAGGCTATAATTGATGGCCTTGGCGGTCTCGCTTTTGGCTGAGAGGAGCGCCCGTTTCTCGCGCAGGAACGTCTCCAGCGCGGTGACGAGCGGCGTTGACAGAGCTTGGCGCACCGCCACGCGCTCGGCCGGCGTCTTGCCGAGGATCGTCCGTTCGATGGCGAAGATCTCGTCGATGCGGCGCACGGCCTCGATGGCGATCGGTGCCTTGCTCAGCTTGGCGAAGTCGAAGAGCTTGCGGCGTCCGCGGGACCAGCGCACCACCTCCGGGGAAGCAGCGACCCCCGGCACGATCGTGGCGTGGGGCGCGATCATTAGGTCGTTGTAGCGCGCGGCGGCCTCGCGGTCGACCGCGAGGAACGTCGCGATCGCAGCGGGGCGGCCAGCACGCTCGCGAGATAGACCGCACCGGACAGCAGGGTGATCCAGAAACTCGTCGGCCAGTTCGTGAACCAGGCGAGTGCGATGCCGCCCCAGGCTTCGCCAAGCGCGAAGACGGCCGCGAGCGCGATGCCGGGTCCGAACCGGGTCGACAGGTTCTGCGCGGCCGCGGCAGGCCCGACCATCAAGGTGAACACGAGGAGTACGCCGACGATCTGGGCGCATTCGGCCACCGCGATGCCGACGACCGCGAGAAAGGCGATCGACAAGGCCCGCAGGGGCACGCCCTTGGCTTCCGCCAGTTCCGGCTGAAGGCTGCCGAACAACAAGGGACGCGACATGGCCGCGAGCGCCACCAGGCTGAGGACAGACATGAGCGTGAGGCTCAGCAGTGCGTCGCGCCCGACGCCCAGCACGTTCCCGAACAACAAGGCGGTCGCCTGCGTGGCGTAGGCCGTGTAAAAATGCAGGAACAGCAGGCCCAGGCCGAGCGCCAGCGACAGCATCATGCCGATGGCGACGTCCCGCGCGGCGATCCGCTCGCCCAGGAAGCCCATGGCCATGCCGGCCAGGACCGTGAAGCCGACGAGCCCGGTCAGGGGCGACAGACCGAACAGGATGGCGCCCGTCGCCCCCGTGAACCCGACATGCGACAGGGCATGGCCTGCGAAGGTCTGTCCGCGCAGCACCAGGAAATAACCGACGAGACCCGACAGCACCGCCACGATGCCGCCGGCCGCAAAGGCGGTCCTCATGAAGTCGTAGTCAAGCATGCCGGTGGGTCGCCTCGAAGGCGTGGTCTCCGTGATCGGCATCGTGGCGGTGTGCTTCGACCTCGGCCTCGGCGCAGCCGTTCATCACGAAGATCCGGGAGCCCAGCCGAAGCACCTCGATGGAAGAGCCGTAGAGCCTCGACAGCACGGCCGTTGTCACGACGTCGTCGACCTCGCCCAGCACGGCCTGCCCCTGACCGAGGTACAGGACCTTGTCCATGGCACCGAGCAGCGGGTTGAGTTCGTGGGCACTGAACACGACCGCCATGCCGAACTCCGTCTGCAGCCGCTTGACGAGATCCACGATGCCCTGCTGATGGGCCGGGTCGAGGCTCATCAAGGGTTCGTCGAGCAGGAGCAGCTTCGGTCGCCCGAGAAGCGCCTGAGAGATCAAGAGCCGCTGCCGTTCGCCGCCCGACAGGCTTCCCAGAGGGCGGCGGGCCAACGCCGATGCCCCGACCTTGTCCAACGCCCAGGCGACCTCCGCCCGCTCGGCCGCGCTCAGCATCGGCAAGCCCCAGCGCCAGCCGCCCACGGCACCGGCCACGAAATCCCATCCTGTCAGGGACTGGCCCGCCGCGAGCTTGCGGTTCTGCGGCATGTAGCCCACGGCCCGGTTGCCGCGCGTCGCGGGTTGGCCCAGCACCTGGATGGCCCCGGCGCTCGGCTCCAGGAGCCCGAGGATCGCCCGCAGAAGCGTTGTCTTGCCGGCCCCATTGGGGCCGAGAAGGCCGACGAACTCGCCCGGGCGGATCGTGAAATCGACACCGGTCAGGATGGTGCTGGCACCGAGCGTCAGCGAGACCTGCCGAAATGCGACCGCGGTCAAGAACTGCCCTTGGCCAAAGCCTGATTCAGAGCGTTGAGCTGTTCGAGCATCCAGACCTCATAGCTCTTACCGGCCGGCTCCGTCTCGCTGACCCCGACGACCGGCACGTGCGAGGCCTTGGCGATGCCGACCAGGCGCTTCACGGCGGCATCATCGGCCTGGCTGTTGTAGAGCATCACCTTGACCTTGTGCCCTTTCAGATCGTCCTCGAAGGCCGCGACGTCGGCCGGGCTCGGTTCCGTGCCGTTCATCACCGCGGTCTGGAATCTCTTATTGTGCATGTCGAGCCCGAGCGCTTGCGCCATATAGCCGAACACCGGTTCGGACGCCGTCAAGGGTTGACCGGTATAGCGGGCCTTCATGTCGGCCATCATGGCGTCGAGGGGCTTGAGGCCGGCCACGAAGGCGTTGGCGTTCCTGTCGTAATCGGCCTTATGGGCCGGGTCGGCGTTGGCCAATGCGTCGGCGAGCTTTTCGGCCGTGACCTTCATGTTGGCGGGGTCGTACCAGAGATGGGGATTGTCCCCCGACTTCTTACCCACGAGATCCGCGACGACGATCTCGGCGCGGTTGTCGGCTTTGGAGGCGTTGAGGAGCTTCTCCATCCAGGGGTCGTAATCGGCCCCGTTGGCGATGACGATGCGGGCGTTGGTGAGCGCCTTCGCGGTCGCGGGGTCGGCTTCGAACAGGTGCGGGTCCTGATCGGGGTTCGACAGGATGCTGGTGACCGTAGCGTGGGATCCGGCGACGTGTTTGGCGAGATCGCCGTAGACGTTCTCGGCCGCGACGATCGTCAGGGGAGCGGAGGCCGCCAAGGCCGGGCTCGCGGAGGCCAGCAGAACGGCCCCAAGGGCCATCAGTGATAAGCGCATGATATGAATCCCGTGAACAGCGACGCGGAGGTGACCGTCCAGGGCGATTCGTTATACTATAACATGTCGCGTTACAAGGTATTGTCCCCAACGGGCCGAGTTCGACGCGTGGCCCTGTAACGCGCGGGGTCGTAATTTCGAAGCCTCGCGACAACACTGCCATCAGGCAGTCGGCAAAGCCGCGCAGCGGACGGACGTCGTCGGCCGAGGGGTCTGTGCGAGTTCGATTGCGTCGTCAAAATCTTGTGGGATCGTCCGAATGAATCAGACGAGCGGATGAGCAATGGGACGCGACGGCTTCGGTTGCGACACCGTCGATGCGGGATGGTCGATCCGAACGGTCGGTCACATGGGTACCCTGATGGTGCTGGAGGCTGCCGTTGCACTTCGACCGTGAGGTCCGGGAAGGGCGGCGCGCACCTGGCCCTCGGGTTCGCTCCATGCTGATCGGCATACGCTCGGCGCTGATCGCCTTCGTGCTCGTCACCTTCGCGCTCACGGGCGGCCTCGTCGACCTTCTGTGGTGGCACACCGCGCAGTCCAACAGCCGCATGCTGGCCAATACGCTCGACCAGCAGATCATCGGCGAGGTGAGGAGGGAACTGGCTTCGCTGATCGGCAGCGCGGAAGCCGCCTATGGCGCGATCCACACCATCCTGGTCCGGAACCTCATCGACGTGCGCGATGAAGACAAGCGGGAGATCGTCTTCCTGGCGCAGCTACAGGCCCAGCCGGCTCTCTCCTGGATCTCGTTCGGATGGCCGGACGGGAGCTTCTTCGCCGTCCACAAACCCAGCGACGACGTCCTGGAGATGGTGGACATTCCCATGGGTCCGACCCCGCGTCAGCGGCGGGTCGATACCTACCGCACGAGCGGCTCCGCGTCGGTCCAGAACCGCCGCTTCCTGCCCACGGCCTACGACGTCACGGCGCAGCCCTGGTACCGCACCGCGACCCCAGCGCGGGCATGGTCCCTCGTGACGCGTCATCCGGGGGATGGCAGGCCCTCGGTCGCCTATGCGGGCGGCATCGACGTCGACGCGGCGCGGCGCGGCGTGCTGGCCGTGATGATCGACCTCGATCGGCTTTCGCGTTTCTTGGCTGGCCTGGCGGTCGGCCGAACCGGAGCGGCCTTCGTCCTCGACCAGAACGGGGCTCCCGTCGCGGTTCCGAGCCCGCAGTCCGGGGGAGGACGTGACCCGACGTCTCCGGCGTTGCTGGGCGTGGCGCGCCGGACGCACGACCTCATGTTGGCCAAGGCCGACCCGCAGATGATGAGGATCTCGGGCGCGCGTGTGCCGTTCGACGGCATCGACTATGCGGTGACGGTCACGCCCCTCGATTTCATGGACTGGGAGGTGACCACCGTCATCCCGGAAACGGACTTCCTCGGCCCGATCGACGCGATCAACCTGCGCGTCAGCCTAAGCCTCGTCGTCCTGGTTCTGGCCGCCGTGGGCGCGTCGACGCTGATGGCGCGACAACTCCTGGTCGGACCGCTGACCCGGATCGCCGAGGAACTCGGCCGCGTCCAGCGCTTCGAACTCGACGGGATCCACCACCATTCGGCGCGGCTACGGGAACTGGACCTGCTGTCGCATGTGATCGCCGACATGGCGGCCGGGCTCTCGGCGTTCCGCAAGTATCTGCCGGCGGACCTCGTGGGCACGCTCCTGGCCGAGGGCATCGAGGCCAGGCCGGGCGGGACCGTCCAGGCGATGACGATTCTCTTCGCCGACATCGAAGGGTTCACCGGCCTGTCGGAGCGGATGGGCGAAACGGCCTTCCCGCTGCTGGCGCGCTATCTGGACGTCCTATCGACCGCCATCATGACCCACGGCGGCACGATCGACAAATTCATCGGCGACGGCGTCATGGCGTTCTGGGGCGCCCCCAATGCCAACCCCGATCACGCGTCGGACGCTTGTCGCGCCGCCCTGGCCTGTGTGCGGGCGCTCGAGCTGGCCGACATCAGGGATGATGGGGGCAAGGAACTCGTGGTCCGCATCGGCATCAACTCCGGCGACGTGCTCGTCGGCAATGTCGGCACCGACCTGCGCCTCAACTATACCGTGATCGGCGACGCGGTGAATGTGGCCAGTCGGCTCGAAGGTACGAACAAGGTCTACGGAACCTCGATCATCGTGGGCGACGCCACGCGGCGGATGATCGGGGCGGCTTTCCTTACGAGGCTGCTCGACCGTGTCGCGCTGCGTGGCCGGAGCGAGGGGGTGGAGATCTACGAACTCCTCGGTCCGGCCGAGCCGGACACGCCGATTCCGGACTGGGTGGTCCTCTACGAGAGCGCCTTGGCGGCCCACGGCGCTGGGCACTACGCGGCCGCCGCGGCGCAGTTCGCGGACGTGATCGCGTCGCGGGGCCAGGATTCGCCTTCACTCGCCATGATCGAGCGGTGCCGGTCGTCCGCCGCCACGTCGCCCGGCATCGGGCGGCACGGCTCAATGCTGCTCGACGAGCATCGATAGAGCAGCTCAGCGCCGATGCGCGGCCCAGATGGGCACAACCGAACGGTGCCGGGGCGATGGCTCGCCTTCGCGCCGGCCGCCCGAGAGGCGCGCTCGGCGGCCATGCGGCTGAAAAAGGATCGAACTTGCAAAGGGGAGGCACCCTGTAACCGCGCCCCCGTCGGGTCGTATGCCCCATGTCGGCCCGGGTCATGCCGTCTCGCCTCGCTTCGGTCTGCGACATCGAAGAAGACCGGGGCCATGCAGGTGTTCCATCGGAACAGGTTCGACTGCCTCTTCCACCATTGTCGCGCGGAAGATCGCCATGAAAACTCACGACGAAACCGAAACCGAGCTCGCCCGTGCAGAGCAAAGGGGCGCGATGCTGCGCGTCTTCGGCGGAACGGCCCTGGCGTTCATGGCGCTCCTGCTCGTGGCGCTCCTGGTCCGCCCCGATCTCATGAAGGCCGCCATGAGCATGGTCGTGTCCGCAATGCCCTGATCGATTGTCCCTCGGCGACCATGTCGCTGTGGAATGGGGCAAGCGGGACGTCGTCGTCGTGCCGTCCTGGTATAAGGTACGGCACGGGGCCGAGGACGGGAGCGCGATGTTCTCGTCTCCCGACCGCGGACCGAGCAAGCGCTCCACCTGTTCCGAGAGGACTGCGGCACATGCCTGAATCCGCCTCGTCGAGCCCCGGCTTCGTCATCGATCCGCCGCCGGTCCCGTCCGTCGCGGTCGAGGGCACGGGGGCGCGCTTTCCCGTGCGCCGCATCCTCTGCGTCGGGCGCAACTACGCGGCCCACGCCCGCGAAATGGGCCGCGACCCCGACCGCGAGGCGCCGTTCTTCTTCATGAAGCCGGCCGACGCGGTGGTGGACGACGGATCGGACGTGCCGTACCCGCCGGAAACAGCCAACTTGCACTATGAATTGGAGTTCGTCGCCGCAATCGGCCGGGGCGGCCGCGACATCGCGCCCGAGGCGGCGCTCGGCCATGTCTACGGCTACGCGGTCGGGATCGATCTCACCCGCCGCGATCTGCAGCTCCAGGCGCGCGAGTTGGGCCGGCCCTGGGATTGGGGCAAGGGCTTCGACCATTCGGCACCCTGTGGTGCGCTGCGGCTGGTCGAGACGATGGGTCATCCGGTCAGGGGACGCATCTGGCTCGCGGTCGACGGGGTTGTGAAGCAGGACGCGGACCTTGCCGAGCTGATCTGGTCGGTGCCCGAAATCATCAGCATCGCGTCGCGCTCGATGGCGCTCAAGCCCGGCGACCTCATCTACACCGGCACGCCGGCCGGCGTCGGCAAGGTCGAGCGCGGGGAGGTGCTGACCGGCGGCGTCGAAGGCGTCGGCGAGATCCGGATCACCATCACCTGAGCAGGGCGGCCCGTCGCCTCGGGCACGGACGCCCTCGTCGGTCTCGGTCGCAAAGTGCTGCGCAGTCCTCAGCCACCCGAGACGGGCGTGCCGACCCCCAGCAATGCCTCCCCCTTGTTCACCGACAGGCTCGTCAGCCAGTAGAGGATCGAGCCGGTCCGCTCGGCGCTCACGGACGCCAGGACCGTTCCGAACACGTCGGTGATCGTCCCCACCACCTCGCCGGCCTCGACCGGCTCGGACAAATCCTTCGCGGGATACCAGAGCCCATCGCAGGGCGCCGTGGGGACCCACATGGTCACCACCTCGGGTTCCGGCTGCGGCGGCGGCGAGACCTCTTTCGTGGTCATGCCAATGTGGCGCATGACGCGGGCAATCCCGTCGGTCATCTGCCTGACCCCGGTCTCGTCCCAGAGCCCGTTCCCGCCGACCTCGGCGAGAACGCTGGGGATGCCCAGCCTGCCCGCGGCGTTGATCGTGTAGCCCTCGCCGCCGGCCGCCACTGCGATCGGCAAGCCGAAGACGCTCGCCAGAGTTCTCGAGGCCGCGCTCCCGCTCGGGAACAGGGAGAACGGGACGAGGCTCTCGTCGAGGTCGCCGCCGTGCAGGTCGAGATAGGCGTCGACCTGCGGGTAGACGCTCGTCACGAGCCAGTGCGCGAGCCGTTCGCTCGCGGTGCCATCCGGGCGTCCGGGGAACATCCGGTTCAGGTTCCTTCCATCTTCGGGCATCACGTAGACGCTGCGCGCCTTGAAGCCCGCGACGTTGAGGATCGGCAGGACGAGCAGCGTGCCCCGGATCTCGCTCGGGTCGAGCTTGCTGAGGCGCAACGCCGCTTCGATCGAGCAGAACTCCGAGCCATGGACGCCGGCCGTGACGAGGAGGCAGGGGCCGGCATCCGGCCCCTCCAGCACGGTGAACGGGATCTCGACTCCCTCGACCGGCCGGCAGAAACCCTGGTCCCGGCGCATGCGGCCGGTGCGGAAATCAGGCAGTCCGGTCATGCGATGAGCCTGCATCGTTGTTCTCCGGAGACGTCGACTACCCCTCTGAACTTCGAGGTGTCAACGTGCTGCGAGCCGCGCCCCATGCCGAGATCGGCCCGGCTGGAGCGTCGCGGCATCCCGCGCTTGGGCTGTCCGTCGGGCAGGCCACGGTTCCCCGAAGGTCGGAGTGCCAGCCCGCTTCGGATCCGTCGTGATAACCCGGACGATGCCGCGGTACGGCATCCCCACCGTCCGACTCCGCTGCTGGAGCTTCCCCTGCATGTCTGCGTTTGCAGAAGGGTCGGCGATGGGCGCACTCGAGCTTGCTGCCGAAGACACATCAGCCCTCTCGGGGCGGCTCCGCGACGCGCCATCGCTGTCGAGCTCTCGACGGGTCGATAGGGGACGGGCCTTTGAACCAGCCGACGCGTTCGATCTTCCATGACGGCGGCGACACGGGCGAGCGTCTGCGGGCGCTCGACTGGGCCGCGAGCCCGCTCGGGCCGATTTCCGCTTGGCCCTCGGCGCTGCGGGCGCTTGTCGGCGTCATGCTGGCCGCCAACCAACCGATGTTCGTGGTCTGGGGACCCGGACTGACGCTCCTCTATAACGATGCCTATCGCGCGGTGCTCGGGCACAAGCATCCGGGCGCGCTCGGTGGCGCGTTCCTGGACGTGTGGAGCGAGGCCCGAGACGATCTGGCGCCGCTAATCGAGCAGGTGTTCGCCGGGGAACCCGTCCACATGGACGACATCACCCTGACGCTCGACCGGAACGGCGTCGAGGCCGAGGCCCATTTCTCCTTCTCGTACACGCCGGTTCGCGACGACGACGGGGCGGTGGTCGGGTTCTTCTGCCCCTGTGCGGAGACGACCGAACAGATTCTTGCCGACCGCCGGACAGCGTTCCGGCTCGCGCTCGAGGAGGAGTTGCGCGTCCTCCACGAGCCGAGCGCCATCGTGGCAGCAGCTGTCGGGGCCCTGGGGCGCCATCTCGGGGCGAACCGCGTCGGCTACGGCGAGATGCAGGCTGACGACCAGAACGTGCTGTTCGATTCGGGGTATACGGACGGCGTGGCACCCATCAACGGCCTGCTGGCGGCCGACGCGTTCGGAAAGGACGCGGTCGACCGCCAACGCCGTGGCGCGACCATGATCAGCAGCGACGTGCTCGAGGAGCCGATCTACGATCCGGCCGTGTGGACGGCCGTGGAGACGCGCGCCTTCGTGTCCGTCCCACTGATCCGCGACGGTCGCATGAAGGCGGTTCTCTTCGTGAACCAGCGCGAGGTCCGACGATGGTCGTCGGAGGACGTAGCCTTGATCGAAGGGGTGGCGTCGCGCGTCTGGGACGCGGTGGAGCGGGCCGCGTCCGAGGCGGCGCTGCGGGACAGTCAGCAGCATCTCGCGAGCATCTTCGAGCAGAACGGCGCGGGGTTCGCCGAGAACGACCTCGACGGCCGTTTCCTTACGGTCAACGGTCATTTCTGCGAGCTGGTCGGTCTCGATCGCGAGGACCTCGGCCGCATCAGCCTGCTGGACATCTCGCATGAGGATGATGCCGACCACGTCCGCGCCGCCCTGAAGCAGGTCGCAAGCTCGGGTCAGTCCGTGACGCTGGAAGAGCGGCTCCTACGTCCGGAAGGCACCTTCGTCTGGGTGGCCAACACCATGAGCCTGATCTCGTCGCGCCCGGGTCAGCCGACGGTGCTCACAGTCGCGATCGACATCACCGCCCGCAAGAAAGCCGAGCAGGACCTCGCCGACGCCAAGCTCCTGGCCGAGGAGGCGAACCTCGCCAAGAGTTCCTTCATCGCCAACATGAGCCACGAGCTGCGCACGCCGCTGTCCGCCATCATCGGCTACAGCGAGATGATGCTGGAGGAGATGGAGGACAGTGGCGACGCGGAGGGGCTCGCGGCGGATGTGCGCAAGATCGAGGGCAACGCGCGGCACCTGATCGGCCTCATCAACGACGTCCTCGACCTGTCGAAGATCGAGAGCGGCAAGATGGAGGTGTTCGGCGAGGACATCGACGTGGATGCCACGATCCGCGACCTCGCCGCCACGGTCGAGAGCCTCGTCGCAAAGAAGGACAACAGGCTGGAGCTTCGCCTCGCCCCCGATCTCGGCGCCATGCATTCGGACCTGACCAAGGTGCGGCAGGTCCTGCTCAACCTGCTCAGCAACGCCGCCAAGTTTACCGAGGGAGGTACGATCACGCTGTCGGCATCGCGCGAAACGACGGCCGGCAAGGCCGACCGGATCGTCTTCGGCGTCAGCGACACCGGCATCGGCATGTCGGATGAGCAATTGGCCAAGCTGTTCCAGCGGTTCCAGCAGGCCGATGCCTCCACCACGCGCAAGTTCGGCGGCACGGGCCTGGGCCTGTCGCTCACCAAGGCGTTCGTCGACATGCTGGGCGGCCGCGTCGCCGTCGAGAGCGTCCCCGAACAAGGCACCACCTTCACGGTCTCGCTGCCAGCGACGCTCGCGCCTTCCTTGGACGGCCCCGTCGACCCGGAGGCGGCTCGGTCCGAGCCCCTCGATGAAGATTCGACCCGAGACCTGATCCTGGTCATCGACGACGACGAGAACCAGCGGGTCCTGATGACCCGCTTCCTGCATCGTGAAGGGTTCAGGGCTCGCACTGCCTCGAACGGGGAGGCCGGCCTCGCACTGGCGCGTGAACTGAAGCCGCGCGCCATCCTGCTCGATGTCATGATGCCGGGCATCGACGGCTGGTCGGTATTGAGCGCCCTCAAGGCCGATCCGGATCTTTCGGCGATTCCGGTCGTCATGGTGACCTTCGTCGAGCAACGCAGCCTGGCGGCTTCGCTGGGCGCGGCCGACTACGTGCTCAAGCCCGTCCGCTGGGAACGTTTCAAGGCCGTGATGGAGCGCTTCAGCACGCAGCGGGGAGAAGTGCTGGTGGTCGACGACGATGCCCACACGCGTCAGCGTATCCGCGCGCTGCTGGAGAAGGACGGTTGGAGCGTGATGGAGGCCGAGAACGGGCAGGCGGGCCTGCAACGGGTCGCCGATCATCGACCCGAGGTGGTCCTGCTCGATCTGACCATGCCGGTCATGGACGGGTTCACCTTCCTGCAGCAGCTCCGCGCTCTGCCGGGCTGCGGCGAGCTGCCCGTGGTGGTGCTGACGGCTGACGACCTCACGCGCGAGGATCGCCGCCGTCTCGCGGGCGCGAGCCAGATCCTTCACCTGGGCGACGTCAGCCTACAGGGTGTCGCCGAGCGTCTGCATCTGCTTGCACAGCGTGAGCATGCCGGTCAGGCGGCCGCGACGGCCGTGGCTGGGTGAGGGAACCCGCAGGAGCCCGCCGATGCAATCCTGACGTGCGAGCGATCGCGATCGCGACACGGCGAATGTGGTCGCCCTTGTTCGGATGGAGAGATTGCGTCGGTCGCGACGGCAGTGCCAATGTCTCGTATGCCGGGAGCCAAGCGGTCGGACCGGCGTTCTTCCATGGGCACGATGTCGAGCGAGGGTGGCGGCGATGGCGAATGACGTGATGATGGCGCGCATGGCCGGCGAGGGCGGGTTCATCGCCGCGCTCGACCAGAGCGGTGGATCGACGCCCGGCGCCTTGCGCCATTACGGCATCCCCGACAGCGCCTATCACGGCGACGCCGAGATGTTCAGGCTCATGCACGACATGCGCGTGCGCATCATGACGGCTCCGGCCTTCACCGGCGCCAAGGTGATCGCCGCCATCCTGTTCGAGGGCACGATGGACGGCGAGGCCGCGGGCAAGCCCGTGCCCACCTATCTCTGGGAGGAGCGGCACATCATCCCCTTCGTGAAGGTCGACAAGGGGCTCGAGGCGGAGAGCGACGGTGTCAGCCTGATGAAGCCGATGCCGGGTCTCGGCGCCCTGCTGGCCCGGGCCGTCAGGCTCGGCGTCTTCGGCACCAAGATGCGCTCCGTCATCAATCTCGCCTCGCAGCAGGGGATCGCCGCCATCGTGGCGCAGCAGTTCGAGGTGGCGGCCGAGATCGCCGCGCATGGACTGATGCCCATCATCGAGCCGGAAGTCTCGATCAAGAGCCCGGACAAGCGCGGCGCGGAAGCCATCCTGTTGGCGGAACTGACGAAGAAGCTCGACACTCTGCCGGCCAGCCGCCAGGTGATGCTCAAGCTGACGATCCCGGACGTTCCCGACGCCTATGCGGCTCTCGTGGGGCACAAGAACGTGGCCCGGGTGGTGGCGCTGTCGGGCGGCTACACGCGGGCCGACGCCTGCGAACGCCTGGCCGCCAACCACGGCATGATCGCGAGCTTCTCGCGGGCCCTGATGGACGACCTCCGGCAGTCCATGAGCGATGCCGAATTCGACGCCACGCTGGCGAAAGCCGTCGACGAGATCTACCGGGCCTCGACCGTGAAACATTGATGGCGGGCGCGGGGCGGTGAGCGGGTGAATTCATAGCTTTGTCGTCGATGCCGTCCTCTCCGAGTCCACGATCGGGTCGGCAGCGTGCACTGCCGCCGATCGTCAGCGTCATCATCCTGGGCGAACCGAAAATGCAGGACGTTGCCGATTTACCTGATGAGCATGTTCGACGTCTCGCCTTCATCAGAGAAGAAATGCGGTTCGAAATCGGGGTATTTCATGATCGCATCAACGCCCTGATCAGCGCCGAAGCCTTCTTGCTGATCTCCTTCACCATGGCGCTGGTCTATTCCAACGCGCATTGGAGCGACAAGTTCTTCCTGGTGGCGCCTATGTTGTCGGTGATCGGGTTCATACTTGCCGTCCTAGCTTGGCCGGGTATAAACACGAGCTACAAGATCTTGGTTGAATGGAACGTCTTGTTGGTGCAAGTCCTTAACGAGGCACATGCTGTATCTAATTTGATGTGGCGACCTTCACTGTTTACTGGTGGTGATCGTCGCACACAAGCCGACCATCGTCATAGCATGCTTTTCGCCCGATCCGTTCCTGTCGTGTTCGCCGCCGCTTGGGCAATCTTGGCCGTCGTCGTCCTGACTGCCCCGTTGCGGTAGCGCCCTATCCCGAAGGCCGTGGGGGCGCAAGTTTTCGAAGCCCCGGGGAGGGTTGACGGGAGCGGGTCCGATTGATCAAGCCTGGGTCGGGACAGCTCCCGAGGCTTCGAGGGCCCAGGGCACAACGAGGACCATCGTCATGCAACGCGAGACACTCACCTACGACGCCGACGGCCTGACCATGAAAGGGGAGCTGTTCTTCGAGCCCGGGACCGGCCGGCGCGCGGGCGTCCTCGTCTTCCCCGAAGCCTTCGGACTCAGCGAGCATGTCCTCTCGCGGGCCGAGCGACTGGCCCGGGAAGGGTACGTGGCGCTGGCCTGCGACCTCCATGGCGAAGGGCGCCTCATCGACGACCTGCAGCAGGCCATCGGCTTGATCGGGCCGCTGATGGTCGCGCCTGCGCAGACGCGCGACCGGGCCGGGCGGGCGCTCGAGGCCTTGGTGGCGCGCTCCGAGGTCGATGCGAAACTGGTCGCCGCGATCGGCTTCTGCTTCGGCGGCACGATGGCGCTCGAACTCGCCCGATCCGGCGCGGACGTGAAGGCCATCGTCGGCTTCCACAGCGGGCTCGGGACGGCGGCACCGCCGTCCGACGCCAAGGCCATCAAGGGACGCGTGCTGGTCTGCATAGGGGCCGACGACCCGATGATCCCTCCCGAGCAGCGGGCCACGTTCGAGGCCGAGATGCGGGACGCCGGCGTGGATTGGCAGATGCACCTCTATGGCCGGACCGTGCACGGCTTCACCAACCAGGGGGCGGCCAAGCGCAACATGCCCGATGCCATCCGCTACAGCCCCGACGCCGACGCAGCTTCCTGGCGTTCCATGCAGGGCCTGTTCGCAGAAACGCTCGCATGACCTGCGTTTTTCCAGGTCGGCAGGCAGGGTTGGAGGTCGCTTGATGGCGCAGGCAGGCGGGAGGTGGTGCGATGGCGACGGGTTGGAACTTCCACGAGCTCTATCTGTGGCACGACACCGGCAATGCGGCGAGCATCCACCCTCCCGGCCTCACGGTCGAGCCCGGCCAGCACGCCGAGAACGCCGCGACGAAGCGCCGGTTCCGCAACCTCGTCGAGGTGTCGGGGCTGCTCGACCACCTCGTGCCGCTCCCCTCGGTCCCGATCGGGGATGACGACCTCGCGCTGTTCCACACGCGCGATTACGTTGCCCGCATCAAGGCCGAGAGCGCGGCCGGGGGCGGCGATGCCAGCGTCTTGACGCCGTTCGGCCGCGGCAGTTTCGATATCGCCTGCCTGGCGGTCGGCGGCACGACCGCGGTGCTGGACGCCGTCGCGACCGGACGGGTGAAAAACGGCTATGCGCTGGTGCGTCCCCCCGGCCACCATGCCGAACGCGACCGCGGGCTCGGCTTCTGCCTGTTCGGCAACGTGCCGATCGCGATCCACAAGACCAGGGCCGCCCACGGGGTCGGCCGCATCGCTGTCGTGGACTGGGACGTGCACCACGGCAACGGCACCCAGCAGGCCTTCTACGCCGATCCCGACACGCTGACGATCTCGCTCCACCAGGATGGCCTCTACCCGCTCGACCTGGGGACGCTTTCGGAACGCGGAGAGCGGCGGGGCGAGGGCTTCAACATCAACGTGCCGCTGCCGAGCGGGACCGGTACGGGCGGCTATCTCGCGGCCTTCGAGCAGGTAGTGCTGCCGGCGCTGCGGCGGTTCCGGCCCGAGATGATCGTGGTGTGCTCGGGTTTCGACGCCGCGGTGCTCGATCCCCTCGGCTGCATGATGCTGCACAGCGAAGCCTACCGCGCCATGACCGGGATGCTGATGGAGGCCGCGGACGACCTCTGCGGTGGCCGCCTCGCGATGTCGCACGAGGGCGGCTATTCCGCGAGCTACGTCCCCTATTGCGGCCTCGCGGTCCTGGAAACGCTGAGCGGCATCAGCACAGGGGTCGAGGACCCGTTCATGGGCAGTTTCGGCCGCTATCCGGGACAGGCCCTCTTCCCCCACCAGGAGGCCGCGATCGCGGCGGCCGCGGCAGCCGCCGGGCTCGACCGGCCGTAGCGCGAGCAGCCCGGCGGGTCGAGGCTCCACGAGCCTCCATCAAGGCCCGTGGGTCTCTCCAAGGTAGCGGCGACGGAGATGGCCGAGGTAGCTGTCGATGCCCATCGGCCGGCCTGTCGCGGCCGCTACGAGGTCATCGGTCGAGAGCAGGCTGCCCCTGCCGTGGACCTCGGTGCGGAGCCAGGCGACCAGCGGGCGGAAGTCGCCTTGGGCGAGCCCTGGCCGGATCGCGGGTACGGCCGCCGATGCGGCTTCGAACAGTTGCGCCGCCGTGATGGCGCCGAGCGTATAGGTCGGGAAATAGCCCCAGCCACCGCTCGGCCAGTGGATGTCCTGCAGGCAGCCCATCGCGTCGTCGGGCACCGTGAGGCCGAGCAACTCGTGGACGCCGTCCGCGAAGGCCGAGGGCAGGTCCGCGACCGCGAGGTCGCCGTCGATCATGGCGCGCTCCAGGTCGTAGCGCAGCAGGATGTGAGCCGGATAGGTGACCTCGTCGGCATCGACCCGGATGAAGCCGGGCTCGACCCGGGTGTAGACCCTGTAGAGGTTGTCGGCGCCGAGCGCCGCGTCGCTGCGTCCGAAGGCGGCCTGAACCACGGGCGACAGATAGGCCAGAAACTCCCGCGAGCGGCAGGCCTGCATCTCGATCAGTAGGGACTGGCTCTCGTGCAGCACCATGCCGCGCGCGTCGCCGACCGGCTGGCGACGCCATTGCTGAGGCCGCCCCTGCTCGTAGAGCGCGTGTCCGGTCTCGTGCAGCACGCCCATGGCGGCGCGGCTGAAGTCGTCCTCGCTGTAGCGGGTGGTGATGCGCACGTCGCCGGTAGCGCCGCCGCAGAACGGGTGCAGGCTGGTGTCGAGCCGGCCACGGTCGAAGTCGAACCCCACGGCCCGCATCAGGGTCTCGCCCAGCGCGCGCTGGGCCGCGACCGGGAAAGTGCCGGCGATCGGCACCGGGGCGCCGGCGCGCTCCTGCAGGGCGCGGGCTTCGCGGATCAGCCCGGGCAGTTCGGCGCGAAGCCGGCCGAACAGCGGATCGATCCGCGAGCGGCGCAGCCCGGGCAGTTCGGCGCGAAGCCGGCCGAACAGCGGATCGATCCGCGAGCGGCGCAGCCCGGGATCGTATTGGTCGAGGAGGGCATCGTAGACCTCGAGCCCGAGCGCCCCGCCCTTGCAGCGACCCGTCTCGCGCTGAAGACGCAGAACTTCCTCGAGGTGGGGCCGCAGGGACGCGAAATCGTTTCCCGCACGTGCGTCGCGCCACGCCATCTCGGCCCGCGACGTTGCCTTCGATTCCGCCACCACGAGATCATGGGGCACCGCCGCGCCGTGCGCGTGGACGCGACGCATCTCGCGCAGGTTGGCACTCTGCCAGGAGTCGAGGTCCCGGCCGTCGGCCTCGGCCTCGTCGAGGAGATCCGCGGTGCGGGGCGCGACCAGGAGATCGTGCGCCATGCCGCGAAGGGTCGCGAGCTGCTCGGCGCGCCCCTCGGCGGCTCCGACCGGCATCAGCGTCTGGGCGTCCCAGCCCAAAATGCCGCTCGCGTCGCCGATGGCGCGCAACCGGCCGAACAGCTGTTCCAGCGCCGGATAGGCCCGGGTCGCCGGCCCTGGAAGAGTCGCGCCGTTCATGGCAACGGCGATGGGTTGCGCTCGCGGAACCCATCCTGATGCCAGTAGGGATAGGCGGCGGGCTTGGCGCTGGCCTCGTCGAGGCGCTTCACCTGGCTCGGCGTGAGGCTCCAGCCCACGGCGCCGAGGTTCTGCCGCAACTGCTCCTCGTTTCGCGCCCCGACGATGACGCTCGACACGCTCGGCCGCCCGAGCACCCAGTTCAGCGCGATCTGCGGGACCGTCCTGCCGGTCTCCTCCGCCACGGCGTCGAGGGCGTCGACGACCTTGTAGACGTAGTCGTCGTCGAGGGGCGGGCCGGCATCGGCCGTCGTATGCAGGCGGCTCGTCTTCGGCAGGGGCTGCCCGCGCCGAATCTTGCCCGTGAGGCGTCCCCACCCGAGGGGGCTCCAGACGACGGCGCCGAGGCCTTGGTCGAGGCCGAGCGGCATCAGCTCCCATTCGTAATCGCGGCCCAGCAAAGAATAATAGGTCTGGTTGGCGACGTAGCGCGGGAAGCCGTGAAGGTCGGCCGTGGCCAGCGACTTCATCACCTGCCAGCCCGAGAAGTTCGACACGCCGACGTAGCGGATCTTGCCCTCGCGCACGAGCTGGTCGAGCGTCGACAGAACTTCCTCGACCGGGGTGAGGGCGTCGAAGCCGTGAAGCTGGAAGAGGTCGATGTAATCGGTACCGAGGCGCTTCAGCTGCTGGTGGACCGTGGCGATAAGGTGATGGCGCGACGAGCCGACCTGGTTCGGGCCTTCGCCGGCCCGGAACGTCGCCTTGGTCGAGACGATGAGCGAGTCCCGCGGCCTGCCCTGCAAGGCCGCGCCCAACACCTCCTCGGCCCCGCCCCCCGAATAGACGTCGGCCGTGTCGAACATGTTGAGGCCCGCATCGAAGCAGATGTCGATGAGGCGGCGCGCTTCCGCCACGTCGGTCGAGCCCCAGGCCCCGAAGAAGTCGCCGCGGCCCGCGAAGGTGCCGGTGCCGAAGCTCAGGGCCGGCACGGTGAAGCCGGAGGCGCCGAGTCGTCGAAATTCCATGGCCGTTCAGTCCTTCGTCCGGCGAGTCCGCGAGGCGCCCCGCGCCTCGATGGATCGGGGAGCGCCGGCACAGATCACGCAACGTTCCAGGGGCGGCGCTGGATCCTCGCGGCCTGCTCAGCGGCGGCCGATGGTCAGGACCGTGTCGGCCCGGCTCTCGCGGGCGGGGCTAAGCGGCGGCCGATGGCCAGGAACTTGTCGGCCCGCGTCGCGCGGGCGAGGCTCACCTACGGCCGCCATGGCCAGTGCCTTGTCGGCCCGCCCGCGAGGGCATCCCTCAGCGGCGGCCGATGGCCAGGAACTTGTCGGCCCGGCTCGCGCGGGCGGGGCTCAGCGGCGGCCGATGGCCAGGAACTTGTCGGCCCGCGCCGTTTGGACCTGTTCGCGGCTCCAGCCGTCATAGCGGCCGAGCGCGGTCTCGATCGCGTCGCCCGTGGCCGCGATGGCGGCGTGCGGATCGCGGTGGGCACCACCGGCGGGTTCCGCCACCACCAGGTCGATGATGCCGAAACGGTGCAGGTCCTGGGCCGTGATCTTCATGCTGGTGGCCGCATCCTGGGCGCGGCCGGGGTCGCGCCACAGGATCGAGGCCGCGCCCTCGGGCGAGATCACGCTGTAGATGGCATGCTCCAGCATGATGACGCTGTTGGCCGTGGCGATCGCGATGGCGCCGCCCGAGCCGCCCTCGCCGATGATCACGGCGACGTTGGGCGTCCCGAGTTCGAGGCAGGCCTGGGTCGAGCGCGCGATGGCTTCGGCCTGCCCGCGTTCCTCGGCCTCGATGCCGGGAAAGGCGCCCGCCGTATCGACCAGCGACACCACGGGCAGATCGAAGCGGTCGGCGAGCTCCATGAGCCGGGTCGCCTTGCGGTAGCCCTCGGGCCGCGCCATGCCGAAATTGTGCTTGATCCGACCGTCGGTGTCGGACCCTTTCTCCTGGCCGACGAGGCAGACCGAGCGCCCGCGGAAGCGACCGAGGCCGCCCACGATGGCTTCGTCCTCGCCGAAAGAGCGGTCGCCCGCCAGGGGCGTGAAATCGGAGACGAGGCCCTTGCAATAGTCGGAGAAGTGCGGCCGCTGCTGATGACGCGCCACAAGGGTCTTCTGCCAGGGCGTGAGGGCCTTGTAGAGGTCGGCCAAGGCCTGCGCCGCCTTGACCTCGAGCCGAGTCAGCTCTTCGCCGATCGGGATGGCGTCCTCGTTGCTCGCCACCTGCCTCAATTCCTCGATCTTGGCTTCGATCTCCGCGACCGGTTTTTCGAAGTCGAGATAGAGGCGCATGATTCCTGAAGCTCGGGACGCCGCCGAGGCGGCGTGATCGATCGGAGGGGGTCCTCGACGAAGCGCGGGACCATGACGATTCGCTGCCTTCGAGTCAAGGCGGCGATATCCCATCGCTCGTCGTTTGCGGACGTGGGCTGGAATCCTCGGCCCCACAGTGTCATGGTGAAGAATCGGTAAGGTTTCGTCCTTAATGTTGCGTCAAGGAGTCCTCCTCCCGAACGTCCGTCGCCGCGGACGCCGGCCCGCCTCGCCGAGACCGCATCGATGCCGCCCCATTCCGCAAGGCCCTTCATTCCAGAGACTGCAGCCCTCGCCACCTGCGCCCCGGCTTCGCCGAGGGGTGCCGTCGGAGCGGCGCCGGTCCCCCTCCCGGCCGATCCGGCCCTGTTTCGCCCCCACCGGGAACCGCCGGACCGCCCGAATGCAAGCCTCGCCGAAGCCGACTTCGCGCGGCCGCCCGCCGCGGCCGCTGCGTCGCCCGCAGTGCCGCCGCGCCATGTTGGCGGCGTCGCGCTTGGGGCCCTCGTGGCCTTCGTCGCAAGCTCGCCGCTCGTGGCGCTGTTCGGCGCGCGGAGCCGGGGACTGCCGGCCCTGTCCCGACGCGTCGAACCGGCCCTGGCGGCGGTTGCGGCGCCGCCCCGCGCGGCCAGCCCGGTCCCGTCCGTTGCGCAGCATTCCGGCGCTAAGCGTGCCGACGCGGCCGGGACCGAGACCGTCCCGGTACTGGCCGCACTGCCGCTGCCCGGGTCGGCCGACCTCGCCGGCATCCTGGCGGCCTTCGCGCGGGAGCCGGATGGCGCGCTGGTGCGGGCCGCAGCAGATGTTCACGCGACATTGAGGGCCGCCTTCGTCGACGCCGCCCCCGACGCCCCCATGACGGTGCTGGTCACGCCGCTGCGGGACCCGTCGAACTGCGATGCCGAAAGCGTCGCGCTGTCGCTCGCCCTGGCGGCGGCCGGGGCAGGACGCCGCGTTCTGCTGGTGGGAGCGCGGTCCGACGATCGCCTCCGCCGGACCCTGGTTCCGGGGGAGGCGCCTCTCTGCCTCCTGGAACGGGAGGGCTCGCTCCGGCCGCTCTACCGGCTCGCGGCCGCCGGCCGCACCGTTGCGCTGCTGCCCGACGATCCGGAGGCGGTCGGGGCGTTCCGGTCCGGCCCCGGACCCGCTCCTGGGGCCGGAGGTCTCCAACGGCGGCGCGGATGGTCGGGGTTCGATACCGTGGTGGTGGTGGGCGCCGGGGTCGAGGCGGACGCGGGTACACCGGACTGCGGCCTCGATCTGATCCTGATCGCGGCCCCGCAGGGCACGGCGTCGGCGGACCTCCGGGCCGCGTCGCGCAGGCTGAAGCGTGCCGGTGAGCGGCCCTGCGGGGCGCTGCTCGTCTCGGTCGCGCCCTCGGTGACGGCGGTACCGGCCGTGACTGCGGTACCGGCCGTGACTGCGATGCCGACCTTGACGGCAATACCGACCCTGACGGCGCCGCCGGCCGTGATGGGGGAGCCATCTCCGGCGCGACGGCGGGCCGCCCTGCCGCCCGGCCACCGACGGAGCCCCGACCCGGCGCGACGACGCCTCACCGCCTGATCGCCGTGCCCCCGCCTGCGGCTGCAGCCGAGGATGCTGCCGCCCGCACCGGGCAACCACAGGCGGGTGCAAGCCGTTCGCTCGACGCGCCGCCCGCGGACCGACGAGGTCCGGACCGTCGGCGAAATCCATGGGGTGTCGAGGTCATGAACGAGACGAGTGTCACCAAGGTCGCGGCCACCGCGGCCGCCACGGGACCCGAAGGTCAAAAATATCTCGCGAGCGGGCGAACCCTGTCGATGCGCCTCTGGGAAGGCGAGGCCAGCGGGACCGAGAAGGAAGCGGTCCGGCGCGACTACGAGACGGTCGGCTACGTGATCTCGGGCCGCGCCGAACTGGTGCTCGAAGGCAAGACCGTGACGCTCGACACGGGGGCGTCCTGGGTGGTGCCCAAGGGCGCGTCTCACACCTATCGTATCCTCGAAACCTTTACGGCCGTGGAAGCCACGGCGCCTCCGGCCGAAGCCCAGGGCCGGGACGCGGCCTGACGGGGCAACCCGGCCTCGCGGACCGGACGCGATCATGCGAGCCGAGCCTTGATGGCGACGCGTTTGCGCGCCACCTTCGCGTCTCGATCCGCTTCGTGAGGCTCGATGCAGGCCCGCTACTTCCCCTGGCGCGACAGGTCCGGCCGCCTGTCGGCCCTCAAGCTCTGCACCTTCGCGGCGGTCTTGCTCCCCGGTCTCTCGGTCGCGCTCGGCTGGGAACTCGGCTGGCTGGCGCCGAAACCCGTGACCGAGGCCATCCACGAAACCGGGCTCTGGGCCGTCAGGATCCTGGTGGCGTCGCTGGCCGTTTCGCCGCTGCGCCGGATCGCCCAGTGGCCCAAGCTCATCGCCGTGCGGCGCATGCTCGGCCTGGCGGTGCTGGCCTATGCGGCGGTCCATCTGACGCTCTACATCGTCGACCAGAAGTTCGACCTCGCTCATGTGGCGACCGAGATCGCACTGCGGTTCTATCTGACCATCGGCTTCATCGCGCTCCTGGGCTTCGCGGCGCTCGGCGCCACCTCGACCGACGCCATGATCAAGCGGCTCGGCGGCCTCGCGTGGAACAGGCTCCACGCGCTGGTCTACCCGATCGCCATCCTGGCGTTGCTGCACTTCATGATCCAGTCGAAACTCGACGTCAGCCAGCCCGTGATCATGACCGGGCTGTTCCTGATCCTCATGGGTCAGCGCCTGCTGCAGCGCTATGATCTCGGCGACAGCATCGTCGCGCTCGCGGGTCTCGCGGCGGCGGCGTCGATCCTCACGGCATCGTTCGAGGCGGCGTGGTACCATGTCCGCAACGGGATCGACGTCGCCGACGTACTCGGCGCCAACCTGGGATTCGACGGTGCCGTGAGGCCCGCCTGGTTCGTCCTGGCGGCCGGAGTCGCGGTGGTAGTGTTGCGCCTCATGCGCCGCTTCTGGGCGCGGCGCCCCCGTCCGGCGCCTCGCCTGCAGGTGGCCGAGTGACATGGCTCCGGGCCGATCGGCCCTGAGGAGGACAGGATGGCGTCACGGATGAAACGGACGGCCCAGCGCGCCGCGTTGCTCGAACTCGGCGCCGCCGTGGCCGAGGAGATGAAGGCCGGGCAGGGGGTCGACGGCACCCGCACGGTGGCCGATGTCCTCGCCATGATGCCGCAGGCGACGCTCGAGGTCATGGCGCTGATCGAGAAGGAGACGCGCAAGCGACGTCCCGACGCCTATCTCGTGGCGGCGCTCGCCTATATGGCCGGGCAGGCGCTCGAACTGCTGCGCTATGGCGTCGAGCGGGCCGACCCCGCGGCCGAGGCGACGCTCGGCGAGGCTCGTCAGCGTCTGGTCGCCCATGCGCGCTCCGACCGGGCCGATCCGACCGTGCTGATGCTGCTCGCCAAACAGTTCGCGGCCGCCAAGCTCGACATCGGCGAGACCTTACGCGACGCCATGGGCCGCTTGATCGCCGCGGAAGCCGAGGACGTGGACGATGCGGGAGGCGGCGACCTCGACATGGAGCGGCACCTCGCCGAACTCGGCGAGGAACTCGGCGACGATCCCTTCGCGATCCACACCGAACTCGCCGAAACCGCGTCCTCGTTCCCGACCGAGCATCGGCTCGCCATGGCGAACTTCATGCTCGGCTCCGTTTCGGGCGCCGTCAGGCAAGCCGCCCTGGGGTGGCTCTTCGACCCGGAGCCGCAGGCCAGGGTGGCGGTGGCCGAGATGCTGGGCGAGCAGGCCCGGGCGGGCCGCCTCGACCCTGCCACGCTGCGTCGTCTCGTCGCCGGCCGAAACTGGCTGCCGGCAGGCGAGCGCGACAAGGTCGACGACGGCGTCAGGGCGGCCCGGCGCAAGGGCACCGAGCCGGAACCCCTGCCGGCCACCAAGGTGCTGGAGGCGGTGGCGTCGGCCTTCGACGGATCGGGGGCCGGCAGCGTCTTCGTGCTGGTCAAGACCGGGCGCCGACATGCCGTGGTGTCCCTCTTGTTCAAGCTCGGCACCGGCTTGCGGGACGCCTGGGTGCAACGCGACCTCGGCAAGGCGGAAGGGCGGGATCTGCTGGACCGCGTCGCGGGCGAGATCGACGTCGTCGACGTCTCGATGGACTACGTCGGCCGCGCGTTGCGGCATTTCCTCGGTCTCCAGGTCGCGGCCGGCGCACTGCCCCCGTTCGGAGCGCTGGGCGCGATCGAGATGCTGGGGCTCGGATCCGCCAATCCGCAGGTCCTCTCGGTCGACGACGTCGTGGCCGAGGCGCTCGCGGCCGATCCTGAGCGCGACGGCGACGACGAAATTCTGGCCGGCAGCGCGGCCTGGTTCGACCATCACGGCTTCATGGAGAGCTGGTTCGAGGACGACGCGGCGGTCGACGCGGCCCTCAAGGGCAGAAAGGGGTTGTCGCGCATCCGCAAGGTCGATCTGGTCCTCGAGGCCGTGGTGGCGCCGCAGCGTCGGCGCTGGGCGGAACTGCTGGCCTGGACGGCGCTGGTCACCGCGGAAGCCGACGACGGCAAGGAGGAGGCGGCCGCCTTCGCGGTCGTGGCACGCGAGATGCTGAGCGACCGCCCGGCCGGCGAGATCCCGCTGCTGCGCGACATCGCCGAAGCCACGGTCGAGGCGCGGCGGATGCGGCGGCAGTAGGGGGACGCGGCGTCCGTCCCGCACTGGATTCACATCGCCGATGGGGCTAAGCCCGGGTTTGCCCCGCCGGCCGTAACCGACCCGTGGGCTCACCCGAAGACAGGGCGTCGGCCGACGGATCGCGCCGCGGGCGCCGAGGATCCAGCATGTCCAATCCGTTGAACGATCTCGTCGCGTTCCTGACCGCCGATACGAGCGACTATAACGCGCTCGGCGCCGCCAGATACGTGATCCTGATCGTCTTCTATGCCCTGATGATCGCCAGCCTGGCGCTGTTCGTCGTCAATTTCCGGGAGGATCGCGCGCAACGCAGCGGGCGGTCGCTGTGGGTCTGGCTCACGCGCGTGCTGGTCGGCTGCATGTGGTTTCAGGGCATGCTGTGGAAGCTGCCCTTCGGCCCCAACAACGGCCTGCACTACTGGATGGAGCAGATGGCGGGCCGGGCCGCTTTCCCGCAGCTCGGGCGGTTCGTGTCGGACGCGCTGCTGCCCAACTTCGGACTGATCAACCCGCTCGTGTTCCTGGCCGAGTTCGGATTCGCCACGGCCCTGATCCTGGGACTGTTCGTACGGCTCGCCGGCTTCGGCGCCCTGGTTTTCGCGCTCACGCTCTGGCTCGGCATCTACAACCAGCGCCCCGGGGACCCCGCCGAGTGGTCGTGGAGCTACGTGTTCCTGGCCATGCTGTGCGGGTACTTCTCGCTCTTCGCGGCCGGACGCGCGCTCGGGGCCGACGCCTGGCTGCGCCGCACCGTGCCCTCGGTCCGCGACAGGCGCGGGTTCGGGAGGCTGTTGCGGGCGCTGACCTGAGGGCCCTTGTAGCCCCTCGGGAAGTCTGGGTTCCACGGTGAGGGGCTCATACATTAGGTGTAGGTTCATCATCTCCTGAACTATGGCTTCACCAACCGAGGCTTTGCGGCGCACGTGAAACGCGCGCTTAACCCTCTGCTCTCTGTAGTCGCTCGACCTCGGGCGAGGGTTCGCGAGAGCTGATGTCGGAACTGTCCAGCAGAAGTGCACGAAGGGCGTTCTTCCGCGGACGTTTCTGGTCGTCTTTCGTTCGGGATCAGCGGGCAAGCATACTCATGTTGTTCGGGCTTGCTGCGCCGGTGCTCCTCCTCCTTGCGGCTGGAACGGTCGAACTCGCCGAAGTGGTGAAGACCAAGCACGCACTCCAGTGGGAAGTCGATGAGGCCGCATTGAACGGCGCCCGCGAACTCGGCACTGACCAGTCCAGCGCCACGGCGGAACGTGCCCGGGTCTATGCGGCCAAGCTTGCAGCCCAGGCCACGGCCCGCTGGACGGTGTAAACGACCGCACAAGCCAATACGACGAATGGCTCCATGACGGTGGTTCAGACCGCGTCGAGGCCCTCCTTCTTCGGAAACTTGCTGCCCCCTGGAGGGTGGCACCTCGACGTGACCGGCACCGCGGTCGCGAACTCCAAAGTACCCCTGTGCGTGCTCGGGTTGCAGTCCGGCAGTCGGCAGGCTGTCTCGCTGCTGACCAGTTCAGCGGTGACGGCGGCCAACTGCTTGGTGCAGAGCGACGGCAACATCTCTGCGGCGGGGGGCACCGCGATGACGGCCGCCGCAGTCCGCAGCGTAGGATCAGCGACGGGATCCATCTCACCACCGCCCGTCACGGACGCCCCCCCGATTTCGGACCCCTTTTCCTCTCTGAACATCAATGTGCCGCCGCAGTGCAATGATCAGGGTCTCGTGCTGGGAAGCGGCACGCAGTCGCTCAACCCCGGCGTTCATTGCGGGACCTTCCAGCTTACAGCCTCGGCCACCCTCGTCCTCAACCCCGGGGAACACTACTTTCAAAACGGTAGCTTCGACGTTCGCGGCAACGCACAGATCACCGGAAGCGATGTGGTGCTCATCTTCAAAGGCGAAACGCTGCTTCAGTTCCGAGGAAATGGCTCTATGTCCTTCGACGGGCGTCAGACTGGGCCTTACGCGGGCTTCGTCCTCGTCGCGGATCGAAGCTTTACTGGAATACTGGGCATTTCGACCGATAGCGCCCACAAACTCCATGGCACCATCTATCTGCCGAACGCCACGCTGGCGGTGGCGGGTGCCGGCAACAAGGTTGCGGATCAATCGCCTTGGACCGTGGTGGTGGCCAAGGCGCTGACCACCGATGGGTCGGCCAACCTCGTGATCAATTCGAATTATGCCGGCTCGTCGGTCCCGGTGCCCGCGGGTGTGGGGCCGAGTGGCGAGGTCCACCTGACAAATTAGCGAAAGGAGGAGGGCTGCCCCTTACGCCCGTTGCTGCTGGTTCGGCTCCCGTACGAGAAAGGCTGCGACGCAGAGTGGGTCGAACTGCGTCCCAGCCTTGGCTTTGATGTAGTCGACCGCTTCGGATTTCGACCATCCGCGTTTATAGGGACGGTCGCTGGTGAGGGCGTCGAACACATCGGCGACAGCCACGATGCGACCGGACAGCGGGATTTCGTCGCCGCGCAGGCCGTGCGGATAGCCTCGGCCATCCCAATGCTCGTGATGGCTGATCGCAATCTCGACCGCGAGCTGAACGACGTCCGATGAACTGCCTTCCAGGATGCTGTAGCCGTGCTGGCAGTGCCGACGGATCAGTTCATATTCGTCCGGGCTCAACGGACCCGGCTTCAACAGGACGGCATCGGGCACGGAAACCTTGCCGATGTCGTGCATCGTGGACGCCAGTTCGATCATCCGGCACCAGCCCGGATCGCAGCCGAGGCTCTCGGCTATGGCCCTGACGAGCGAGGAAACTCGTGCGACGTGGTCGCCCGTGTCCGTGTCGCGATATTCCGCAGCTCTCGCGAGCCGGATGACGATTTCGCGTTCCCGAGCCTCGATCGTCGCCGTGGCAGCGGCAACCTCGCGGGCCAGCCAGGCCGACCGGTCCTGCTCGATCCGACGCGCATTGTTCAGGGCAAGCAGGTTGGTCAGGCGCGCCCTGATCTCGAGGGCGTCGAAGGGCTTGGCCATGAAGTCTGTCACGCCGGCCTCCAGAGCTTCCCGCCGGATGCGCCGCTGATCGAAGCTCGTGACCATGACGACGGGTACGTGCTGGAAATCGTCGAAGGCACGAGCCTTCCGGACGAAATCGATCCCGTTCATCCCCGGCATCTCGTAGTCGGTGACAACGCACCCAAAACGTCCCGGGTCGTCCCGGATAGTCTCCAGGGCTCTTTCCGGTTCTGTGAATGCGCACACTCCGCAATTGGGAATGGTGCTGATCGCCTGGCCCATGAGGGCATTGTTCAATTCGGCATCGTCGAGGATCAGCACCTCGTTGAGGACTGCGTTGGGCTCAGTGCCGCGACCTGTCCCCGCTTCGGGCTCGCTCCCGCCTGCGCGGTCCGCCACTTCAGCCGAACAAGCAGCCGGCGGAGGCGGGCAGGCAGCCGCCAGGGCCCGGTCCAGACGGCCGTAGTTGAAACCCCTCTGCCCATCGGGCCGTAATGAGTTGGCCATCTCCCCCTTTCCGAGGTCTCGATCCATTCGAGAATGTTAACTGCCGCAACTTAAGCATTCCTTCTTGTCCGTCCGAAAATGGACAGGAGGCGTGGTTGATCATGAAGGAGTTTCGGGCGCGATCGATCAATCGCAAGCTCAGCCGCCTCGTCGTTCTGGCAATCGGCTCGGCCATGCTGTTCGTGGCGTCCCTGGGCCTTTGGCAGGAGGCGACCCTGTACTTGAACAGCAAGCGCGACACGCTTCTTGCGACGGCGAGCGCGTTCGCTGCGGCGAGCCGCGAGGCCGTGGCGCTTCGAGACGAGCGCGCTGCCTATCTTGCGATCCGTGGGATCGCATCCATTCCGGCCATTCAGTTCGCCAGCCTGGAAGACAATCTTGGCCGATCCATCGCCAACATTGGATCCGGCGTGCGTCTGGCCGGAGACCTCGATCTGTCAGACAAGGATCGGGAAACGACGCCTCTCGGTCTTCTGAGCACGGGAACCGTGTCGGTTGCGGTCGAAGTCAAGAAGGAGGGACGCGCGATTGGGCGCCTCAAACTCGTCGGCGATGTCTCAGATCTTTGGACACGACTGACCAGCGTCTTCGTCGTAGACGCGTTAGGCGCACTCGGTGCCCTCGCCATTGGACTCGGGATTTCTGTTAAGCTTCAACGGTCCATCACTCGTCCGCTGATCACGCTGACGCATGTGATGGCCTCGATACAAGCAAGCCATGATTACGGGAGGCAGGTCGCCATCGACAGCGATGACGAGATCGGATTGCTCGCGGTCAGCTTCAATTCCATGATCGGCGAAGTGCGGGAACGCGATCGCAGACTGATCGCCCATCGGGACCGGCTCGAGCACGACGTCGCCGAACGAACGCACGATCTGGCCTTGGCAAAGGACGAAGCGGAGGCTGCCAACGTCGCAAAGTCCGACTTCCTGGCGACCATGAGCCACGAAATCCGCACGCCGATGAACGGCATGCTGGTCATGGCAGAGCTTCTGGCCGGTTCGAACCTGCCCGAGCGCCAGCGCCGCGACGCCGAGGTCATCGCCCGATCAGGACAGAGCCTCCTGGAGATCATCAACGACATCCTCGATTTCTCAAAGATCGAGGCTGGAAAACTGGACCTCGAAGAGATCTCCTTTGCCCTGCCGGATGTGATCGACACCGTGGTTACGTTGTTTGCCGAGCGGGCCAGCAGCAAGGGGCTCGACCTCGCCGCCTATGTGGCCCACGACGTTCCGGAGGTGATCACTGGCGACCCTGTCCGCCTGACTCAGATTATGAGCAATCTGGTCAACAATGCCCTGAAGTTCACCGAGAAGGGCCACGTCCTGGTCTCGGTGGACTGCACCGATGGACAGCTTCGCCTTTGCGTGAGCGATACGGGGATCGGAATTCCCTCGGACAAGATCAGGACCATCTTCGCCGCCTTCTCACAAGCCGATCAGTCCACCACGCGGCGGTTCGGCGGCACCGGCCTCGGCCTCTCGATCTGCAAACGCATCGTCGATGCGATGCACGGCACGGTCGACGTGGACAGCACGGAGGAGCATGGGTCTACCTTCAGCGTCATGCTGCCACTCCCTGCCGCTCCGCCCCAGGCCTTGGAGCGCCCGAAACCGTCGCGTCCTGTCGCAGTCAGGCTGGCCGGAGACGCAACGTTGCGCAGCGCAACTCGAGGTCTGGCCTCGGCGGGCTTCGATATCGTCGCGGCCGTTTCGACGGATCCCCACGATCTCGTCGTGGACACGCGGGATCTTCTTGCTGGCACTCTTCCCAAAACCGTCGGCCGGGTGGTTGGAGTCGCGGCAATCGGGGATCCGAGCGGCGCCGAAGCCCTGAGACTCGGGCTTGCCCATGTGCTGTTGCGGCGCCCGATCGTGCAGGCGGAGTGGCGCGACGTCATCGCCCGACTTGGTGCCGGCCTTCCCTTCGCGCCCGAGGTGAGCGCCGCCGCGCCGCAGCCTGAACCTTTGGCCGCCGGAACACTGAGGGGCATTCACGTTCTCGTGGCGGACGACAGTGCCGTCAATCGCGAGGTTGCCTGTGAAGCATTGGCGCGTCTCGACGTGAGCGCCGAAGCGGTCGACGGAGGTTACATGGCCCTCGAAGCTATTCGATCCCGCCGGTTTGACCTCGTTCTCATGGACGGCAGCATGCCGGATCTCGACGGCTACGAGACGACGTGTATCTTGCGTCGAGAGGAGGCCCGGACCGGCGGTCCCCATCTTCCCGTGGTTGCTTTGACGGCTCACGTGGTCGGCGCGGCCGCCGACAAATGGCGCGAGGCCGGTATGGACGACGTGCTTCACAAGCCTTTCACTGTCGCCAAGCTCGCCGATGTGCTTCACCGCACTCTTTGCCCTGCGCGGCTCGGCCTTGAGCGCGGGAGCAAGTTGCACCAGGAGGTTCCCGAGTCGGAAAGCGATGTCGCGGACAATGCTTCCGACCTCCTCGATGGTGACACGCTCGCGAGCATCGAAGACATGGCGGAGTTCGGGGGCGGGGGTGAGTTTCTGAACCGCATCGTGCGGATGTTTGCCGAAGGTGTCCCTCCAGCCTTCAGCGAACTGCGGGAAGCAGCCGCGCGGAACGACGCGGGCGCAGTCACGTCCGCGGCGCACAAGCTGAAATCCATGAGCCTGAACGTCGGTGCTCTTCGTCTCGCCATGAGGCTGGCCCGAATTGAGTCCCGTGCGCTCGACAACAAGCTCGTACCGAACCTAGCCCGTTTAATTCACAGCTGTAGAGTTTTATGGCGGTTTGGCGTCCGATTGCTGGTTGAGCTTCTTCAGGCGTGGCTCCTCATCGCCGCGGTTGGCGACGGTCTGAGT